>JADMIO011006369.1_pt1 | contig 63871 bp, 62 predicted proteins | sample 8958161 | NCBI WGS metagenome assembly JADMIO01 (sample SAMN16585339, study PRJNA669376) | soil metagenome | isolation source: Crop rotation soil | place: USA: Cullars Rotation, Alabama | collected 2011
GCCGCGACTTCAAGTCACGTGAATTCCAAGCTTCGGATCCCACTGTGCTGGAAAGAAGGTGGCGGTGACGGCCGCGCCGATGGCGACGATCGTGTTGAGGCTGAAGCGCCGCGGGGCCGGGCCGCCGTCGGCACCCTCTTGGGCGCGCTCGACGGCCTCGTTGACGGTGTCGGCCAGATCGCTCATGGCTCGAGAGAGAAAACTGCCACCACCAATTGGGCCCACGAGAGCGCGCGCATCTGCCGCGACTATCCAGCCCGCCCGTGCGGCGTGTCAACGCGACGACGTTTGATCGCCCGAGGCGGGCGCGCGCGACCAGATCGCCATGACCACGCCCGCGCCTCGCCTGCCCGTCTCCGCCGCCACGCTCCTCGTCCTTCTGTGGCTCGTGTTTTCGAGCGCCTGCCAGGACGGGGGCGAGAGCCCGGGGCCGGCGGGCGCGGCCGGCACCGGCAGCAGCACCGGCGCGGCGCGCAGCGGCACCGGCAGCGCCGGCACCGGCAGCGGAGCGGCGGGAACGGGCGATTCGACGGGTGCCGCCGGCGACGGTGTTGCGGGCAGCATCGGCTCGTCCGGCGCCGCGGGCACGAGCGCCGCGGCCGGCAACGTCGGGTCGTCCGGCGCGGCGGGCACGAACGCGGCCGCCGGCACCTCCGGCGGCGCCGGCAATACAGGCGCGGCGGGCAAGACCGGCGGCGCCGGCACCGGCGCGGCGGGCAAATCCGGCGGCGCCGGCACGGGCGCGGCGGGCAAGGCCGGTGGCGCCGGCACGGGCGCGGCGGGCACCAGCGCCGCGGCCGGCAGCAGCGGCGCGGTAGGCAGCGGGTCGTCGAACTTCCCCGCGCGCTTCGCGGCTCCCTACGTCGAGACCTGGAGCCAGATCTCGCTGACGGATCTCGCGGCGGCGACGGGCCACAAGGTCTACACGCTGGCGTTCATGCTCGGCAACGGGTGCGCCGCCTCGTGGAACGGCGACACGCCGCTCGGCTCCGAGACCTTCTACGCGGCGCAGATCACCAACCTGCGCAAGATGGGAGGCGACGTCATCATCTCGTTCGGCGGCGCCTCCGGGACCGAGCTCGCCGACGCGTGCACCTCGGTCGAGACCCTCCAGGCCGCGTACCAGTCCGTCATCACGAAGTACGCGCTGAAGTGGATGGACCTCGACATCGAGGGCGGCGCCGAATCGCACACCGCCGCCGTCGATCGCCGCAACAAGGCGCTCAAGAACCTGCAGGCCGCCAACCCCGGCCTCAAGGTCTCGTACACGCTGGCCGTCGATCCGTCGGGCCTGCCGCAGGGGCAGCGGACGCTCCTCTCCAACGCGAAGACGAACGGCCTGCGCGTCGACACCGTGAACGTCATGGCGATGGATTACGGCCCCTGCAACCTCGACATGGGTCAGGCCGCGATCAGCGCCGCCGAAGGGACGCGCGCGCAGCTCCAGACGCTCGGCCTCTCGTCCGCCGTCGGCGTGACGCCCATGACCGGAACCAACGACGTCGCGTGCGAGGTGTTCTCCACCGCCAACGCCACGACGCTCGTGAAGTACGCGCAAGACAACGCGTACATCAACCTGCTCGCCTTCTGGGCCATCGGCCGCGACGGCAACCACGCCTATTTGAACATCTTCAAAACCCTGCATTAGACCGCTGATAAGCTCGCGGGCGAGCCATGGGGCCTCGCCGCATTCCACCGCACGCCGCCGCGGCGCTCCTCGGGACGTTGCTCGCGGTCCCCACCGCGGTCCACGCGCGGCGCTCGCGCGTGCCCGAGGCGCTCACGCCCGATCAAGAGCTCGTCGTCGCCGAGGTCGTGAACGACACGTTCCGGCTCTCGCGCACCGCGCCCACGCCCCTCGCGCTCTGCCTGGACGTCCAGCTCTCGGAGCTCCCGCTCGACGCCGAGCCGCCGCCCGCGCCGCCGCCGAAGCCCGGGCGCGCCCACGTGCGCGCGCCGAAGCCACCCGCGCCGCCGCCGCTCCGGGGCGCGCCCGAGGCCCTCGTCGAGCGCCTCGCGCGGCCCTGGCGCCCCGTCTCCTCCGCCCTCGCGTGTCGGCTCGATCCACGCGAGCCGTTCACGCTGAACGACGCCCGCCGCACGCCGGCGAGACTGGTCATCGTGCACATGACGGCCCACGTGGCATCGGGCGCGCTGAAGATCGACTGGACCGACGGCAAGTCCGCCGAGGCCACCGCGACCAGCAGCCGCGACTGCACCGCGACGCGCACCCCGCGCGGCTGGTCCGTCCGCTGCGGCGGCACCTGGGCGCAGTGAACTCCGGTCTGCGCCGCCCGACCCCAACTTGGGCGCCGCAACGCGACAAGCTGGCGTTCAAGGTACGCGCGAACCAGTCGATATTACTCATGATGTCCGATCCGATCCGCAACGAGCGACGCCTCTACGCGCGCGCACGCGTCGTCGCGACGGCCACGGTCTGGGTCCGCGGCCTCTGCAAGGGTTCGTACATCGTCGAAAATCTGTCGTGGGGCGGGGCGTACCTGTCCGGGGGACCGGCGATCCGCGAGGGCGAGGACGTCAAGGTCATCCTCGAGCTGCCGCGCGGTCCCGTCGAGGTTCGCGGCCGCGTCCTGCGCAGCGAGGCGCAGGCGCGCGACGCCGCGCTCGCCGTCCGCTTCGACGAGCCGGCGCGGCGCGCGCGCGACGCGATCGGCGCGGCCGTGGGCGAGGCGCTCGAAAAGGTCGCCGAGGACTCGTCGGTGCGGCCCGAGCCGACCGTGCTCATCGTCGACGGTTCACTCCTGGTGCGCGAGGCGCTGACGCGCGATCTGCGCTGCTTCGGGTGGGAGGCCGCCTGCTTCTCGACGCCGCTCGACGCGCTCACCTTCCTCGATCGTCCCGAGGCGCGCATTCGCGTCGTCCTCATCGATCACACGGGACCCTCACACGCGCGCGATCTCCTGGTCTTCCTGGCCGACGAGAAGCCCGACATCCGCCGCGTCCTCATGTCCGACGTCGCTCAACGCGATCCTGACGAGCTGGCCGACGCCGCCGCGCGCGCCGACGCCGTTCTTCCCAAGCCCTGGGATCAAACGACCCTGGCCGACACGATCCAGCCGCGCGTCTAGTTCGGACCGCTGGTGGCGGGGCGCTGCCTCGAGCCCCAGATGGCGTCCCAGCCGCGGCGGTACTCGTCGGTCGCCACCTGCGGCGGACCGCTCGTCTGCGACCGCGACGTCGAGAGCTCCTCGTCCGTCTGGCAGTCGAACAGGAACGGCGCCTCTTCGCGCGGCTCGAGGTGCAGGACCTCGCCCGTGATGGCCTGTCCGTTGCGGAGGGGCCGCAGGACGCCGGCGTCGACCGTGGACGTCGCGGCGCGGCGGCGAAGGATGTGGAGACCCTCTCCGTCCTCGGACTGCCCGAAAACCAGGGCCAGATCCTTCTGCGCGGCCTTCCGACGAGCGGCCATGACCAGGGCAAGGTTAGCAGACCCGACGGAGCCGGCGTAACTTCTTCGCCGCGGCCGCCGTAACCCCAGGCGAAAAGGAGCTGACCTTGAGCCAAACCATCGACCTTCCCCGGATTCGCGAACGCGTTCACGCCATTGCCCAGCGCCTCCAGTTCATCGGGCCCACGCTGGCACGGCTCACGGTCGGTCTGGTCTTCATCGGGACGGGCTGGGGCAAGCTGCACACGCTGCCCGACGTCACGGAGTACTTCGCCAGCCTGCACATCCCCGCGCCTGGCTTGAACGCGCGCGTCGCGGCCTCGACGGAGTTCTTCGGGGGCATCCTCGTGCTGCTCGGGCTCGGCACCCGCCTGGCCGCCCTCCCCATGGCCTTCACGATGGTGATCGCCATCCTCACGGCCAAGCGCCCCGAGATCGACGGGCTCACGACCCTGGTCGGCTTCGAGGAGTGGAGCTACCTGGTGCTCTTCCTGTGGCTGGCCGTGGCGGGCGCCGGACCCCTGTCCCTGGACCGCCTCATCGCGCCCCGCCTGGAGCGTTTTTTCGAAAAGAAGCCCCCGACCCCCGAAACCGTTCACGCGTGAATCGTGTAGAAGCATCGAACGTCACACCAGCACCACCCACCCACATCCCACCATCACATCGGAGACTGCCAATGAGCACCAAGGGAGCACTGATCGCCGCCATGGCCGCCGGCCTCTTCGCCGGGGCCCCCGCCATCGCCAACGCCGCCGATTCGGGCAAGGTCCACTGCGAGGGCGTCAACTCGTGCAAGGGCAAGGGGAGCTGCCACAGCGCCTCGAACGCCTGCGCCGGCAAGAACGGCTGCAAGGGCAAGGGCTGGATGGAGATGTCCGACAAGGACTGCAAGGACAAGGGCGGCAAGGTCACCCAGGCCGGCAAGTAAGGCAGGGTCTCTCTGAAGAGCGGCTCGCCTCGCGCCTGGAGACCTCAGGCGACGGGCGGGCCGCTCGCGCGTTCCTCTCATGATTGACGTTCCACGGCTCGGACACGGCATCGGCCTTCGGACGGAGCACTACGCCGACGTGCTGGCGACCCCGCCGGACGCGCGCGCCGGCGGCTTGGTGGATTGGTTCGAGGTCATCTCGGACAACTTCATGGTGCCCGGCGGCAACCCGCGGCGCGTGCTGCGCGCCGTGCGAGAGCGCTGGCCCGTCGTCATGCACGGCGTGTCGTTGTCGCTCGGCTCGGTCGATCCGCTCGACGAACGCTACCTCGAACAGCTCGCCGCGCTCGCCGCCGAGATCGAGCCGGCCCTCGTGTCGGACCACCTGTGCTGGGGCGGCCACGGCGGCCGCTACGCGCACGACCTGCTGCCGCTCCCCTTCACCGAGGAGGCGCTCGCGCACGTCGCCGCGCGCGTCCAGCGCGTCCAGGACCGGCTCAAGCGCCGCATCCTCGTCGAGAACGTCTCCAGCTACGTCGCCTTTCCGCAGTCGACGATGGCGGAGCACGAGTTCCTGGCGGCGCTCGCCGAGCGCGCCGACTGCGGGCTGCTCCTCGACGTCAACAACGTCTTCGTGAGCGCCCACAACCACGGCTTCGACGCGCGCGCGTTCCTGGACGGCATCCCGCGCGGGCGGGTCGGGCAGTTTCACCTCGCGGGCCACAGCCAGCAGGGCGGGCTGCTGCTCGACACGCACGACCACCCCGTGCGCGACGAGGTCTGGGACCTCTATCGCCACGCCGTCGCGCGCTTCGGCGACGTGCCCACGCTCGTCGAGTGGGACGACAAGCTGCCGCCGCTGGCGCGCGTCGTCGAGGAGTCACGCCGCGCCCGCGCCGTCGCGCAAGAGGTGTTGCGTGGCGCGCGCTGAGGGCCCCGCGCTCGCCGAGCTGCAGCGGCGCTTCTTCGAGCTGGTGACGGGCGCCGAGGGCGTCGCCCAGGAGCTGGCGGCGCGGGGCGTCCCAGCCGACGAGATCGACGGCGTCGTCGAGTCCTTCGTGACGGGCGACGCGCGCGCCTCCGCCGTCGAGCGCCTCGACGTCTACGCCAACATGTACTTCTTCCGCATCCTCGACGTGCTGCGGGCGGACTACCCCAAGCTCTTGGCCGTGCTCGGCGACGCCGCGCTCCACGATCTCGCCACGGCCTACCTGCTGGCGCACCCGTCGCGCCATCCGTCGCTGCGCTTCGTCGGCGCGGCGCTGCCGGGCTTCCTCGGGGGGCACGCGCTGGCCCGCGAGCGCCCCTGGCTCGCCGAGCTGGCGGCGCTCGAGTGGGCGCGCGTCGACGTGTTCGACCGCGCCGACGCGGCTCCGCTCGCGCGCGAGACGCTCGCGACGGTGGCCCCCGAAAGCTTCGCCGCGCTCGCCCTCGCGCCCGTGCCCGCGTTCGCGCTCGTGCCCGCCCGCTGGTCGGTCGAGGACACGTGGCGCGCGGTCGAGGCCGGCCTGGCTCCCGAGGCGCCACGCCCGGCGCCCGACGGACACGCGCTCGTCGTGTGGCGCCGCGGCGTCACCGTCCATCATCGCGCCGTCGACGGGCTCGAGCGGCGTGCCCTCGCGCGCGTCGCGGGCGGCACGACCTTCGGCGCGCTCTGCGACGCCCTGGCCGCCGAGCTCGAGTCCGACGAGGCCGCGGCGGAACGCGCCGCCCAGCTCCTCGGGGCTTGGCTCGCCGACGAGATCCTCGCTTAGAATCCGGCGATGACGTCCCCGGGGTCGCGGCCGCGCCTGGCTGCCCAGCTCGGATGTGTGCTCGCGCTCGCGGCGTGCGCGCCGCGCCCGAACGACGTCGGCGCGCAGGCCGACGCGGCCGTTTCCAGCGATGCCGGTCTCGACGCCAAGGCCGACGCGGGCGAGACCCGCTGCGTCCCCGGCGGCACGACGAGCCTCGAGCCGATCGTCGTCGCGTGCGCGCAGCCGAACCCGGCGCGCATCGTCCTCGACGGTGCCAACGTCTACTGGACGACGCAGGGCGGAGGCCCCGTCGTCATGAAGGCGGCGCTGGCGGGCGGCGCGCCCGTGCCGCTCGCCTATCACAGCGCCGGCGCCGCGGGCCTGGCCGTCGACGCCGCCTTCGTCTACTACACGCTGCCGTCTCTCGGCCGCGTCATGCGCGTGTCCCTGCTGGGTGGCCCGCCGGTCGCGCTCGCGACCGGGCTCGTCTCGCCGCTCTTCCTCGCGCTCGGCGAAGGCGCGCTCTACTGGACGGGAGGCGTCAGGAAGGCCGGCGTCGTCATGCGGCTCGAGCTGCGGGAGGGCGCGAAGCCGACGGTGCTCATCGACGGACAGCCGGGGCCGCGCGCGCTCGCGGTCCAGGGCGGCTTCGTCACCTGGACCGACGCCAACGACGGCAGCGTGCTGCGCATGCCCGCCGCCGGCGCCGCCGAGACGACCGAGGGCGGCGTGCACACGGCGACGCGCCTGGCCAGCGGCCTCACGGGCCCGAGCGACCTCGTGCTCGCCGACGGCTTCGTCTACGTGATCGACCAGGCGGGCCGCGTCGCCCGCGTGCCCGTCGACGGCGGCGCGCTCGAGACCTTCGTCGACGCGCCCGGGGTCCCGTTCGGCCTGGCGACCGACGGCATCTCCCTGTACTGGAGCACGCTGGGCGCCGGCGGAATCTTTCGCACGGCCCTCCGCGGGGACGGCCACGTCGACGCGCTCGTCCGCGCCGAAGCCGACCCGCACTTCCTCGCCGTGGGTGACGTCGCCGTGTTCTGGGGCACCTGGGGCGCCGGCGGCGCCGTCAAGAAGACGGCGAAGTAGCCGCCGCGGGCCCTAGCCGGCGCGGAACTGGAAGTCGCGCTCGCGCACGACGCACTTCTCTTCGAGGTCGACCAGAAACGCGCGACCCTCGCCCACCATGCCGTTGAACGTCAGCAGGTACCAGACGTCGACGCCCCAGCGCACGTGCCCGCTCTCGCACGGCGGCGACCACTCGGCGGGCTCGAGATCGCCCAGCCCGGGCGCGCGCACCTTGGCCTGCGAGCGCAGCTCGCGGAACGGGTCCGACGCGCGCACGATCTCGATCGCCGCCGTCGCGGGCGCGGGCTGGATCTCGCGCCGCCAATCGCTCACGAGCCGCAGGCGCGCCGGGCTCCCCGACAGATCCAGGTCGGCCTCGTAGGCCTCGTCGGCGGGCAGGCCCGCCATGTCCGAGACGTCGAACTCGGGGTACAGGTCTTCCTTGGCGATCTCGGCCAGCCGCGTCTGGTAGGCGCGGTCGAGCTGCTCGCGGCGATCCCTCGAGTAGGTGGCGTACAGCCGCAGCACGGCCTGGCGCGACGGCAGGCGGTGGTCCCAGTCGACGATCCAGAGGCACCCGTCGTACTTCGCGCCTCCGAACGGAACGAGGGGCGGCAGCGCGGCCGCGATGCGCGCCCCCTCACCGGCGCGCGAGAACAAGCTCTGCTGGGCGACGCGCTTGTGCGTGCGCACCTCGGCCCGCAACAAATCGCGAAGGTCGAGGGCCATGAAGGGCGAATCTTAGAGGGTTCGCGCCCCCCGGTCGAGAGGCGGTGCTACTTTCGGCGCGTGCGCCCGCCGTTCTCGGCCCGCCTGCCCTGGAACCAGCCCGAGAACGCGCTCGCCGCCCTGGAGCGGCAACGCCGGGCCGCCGGCGCCGAGCTCCTCGACCTCACGGAGTCGAACCCGACGCGCGTCGGCCTCCCCGATCTCGGCCCCCGCCTCCGCGAGGCGCTGCGCGCGGCCGCGAGCGGTGCCTACGCCCCCGCTCCCCTCGGCCTCGCGTCGGCGCGGGCGGCCGTCGCCGCCGACCTGGCCGGCGCTGGAAGCACCGCCGTGCCGGCCGAGCGGCTCCTGCTGACCGCGAGCTCCAGCGAGTCGTACGCGCTGCTGTTCAAGCTGCTCGCCGATCCCGGACAGGCCGTCCTCGTGCCCGAGCCCAGCTATCCACTGTTCGAGTACCTCGCCCGCCTCGAGGGCGTCGAGCCCCTGCCCTACCGGCTGGCCTACGACGGAGCGTGGCACGTCGATTTCGCGAGCGTCGACGACGCGCTCGCCCGCGCCGCGGGAAGAGCCCGCGCCCTCGTCGTCGTGAGCCCCAACAACCCCACCGGCTCGTACCTCAAGCGCGCCGAGCTGGACCCGCTCGCGTCGCGCGCCGAGGGGCACGGCCTGGCCGTGATCGCCGACGAGGTCTTCGCGCCCTACGCCACGGGCGACGACCCGACGCGCGTTCCCGCCCTGGCGGGCGAGGCCGCCTTCACGGCGCGGGCGCTGACCTTCGCGCTGGGCGGTCTGTCGAAGGCCTGCGGCATGCCACAGCTCAAGCTCGGCTGGATCGCCGTCGCGGGACCGCCCGGCCTCGCCGACGACGCGCTGGCGCGCCTCGAGCTCATCGCCGACACGTATCTGTCCGTCGGCGCGCCCGTGCAGGCGGCGGCGCCGCGCTTGCTCGAGCTCGGGCGCGAGGCGCGCGCCGCGATCTCCGCCCGCGTCGCCGAGAACCGCGCGGCCCTCTCGCGCGCGCTGCCGCCCGCCTCGCCGTGCACCCTGCTGCCCAGCGAGGGCGGCTGGTCGGCCATCCTGCGCGTGCCCGCCACCCGCACCGACGAGGCGTGGGCCACCACGCTCCTCGCCGACGACGGCGTCCTCGTCCACCCCGGCTACTTCTTCGATCTCACGGGCGGCACCTTCCTGGTCCTGAGCCTCCTGCCAGCCCCCGCCCCGTTCGCCGAGGCGGCCCGCCGCATCGTCGCGCGCTGCCAGGCCTGACCTCGGTGATAATGGGGCGTGCTCGGGCTCGCCCTGCTCCTGGCCGCGACGGCCACCGTGACGGTCTCGTCGAGCGCGACGACCGACTGCCCGTCCCCCGAACAGCTCGGGCACGCGCTGGCGGCGCTCACGCCCGGCCTGATCGGGCCGGCCACGACGCCCCCGGCGGCGCCCGGCGCCGCGCCGACCCCCGCCAGCCTGCGGCTGGCGGTCACCAGCTCGCCCGAAGGCGACGTGCGCGTCGACCTGCTCGACCCTCAGGGCGAGACGCTGCTGCACCGGGTTCTGCCAGCGCCGCCGCGCGGGCGCACACCGGATTGCCCAGCGCTCGCCGACACGGTCGCGCTCATCGTCGATCGCTACCTGCACGACGTGGGGTACGAGGCGCCGCCCCTCCCGCCACCCCCCAAGCCCGCGCCGCCGCCTCCGCCGACGGAGGCGGCGCAGCCGACCACGATCACCTCGCCCGCGCCCGGCGTCCGCGAGCCGCCCGGCGCTCCCGCCGGCCCGGGAGTGACCTGGCGGCTGGGCCTCGTCGCCAGCGGCCGCCTCGGTGACGCCGGCGGCGCGGACGGAGATGGTGGCCTGGCGATCGGCGTCGAGTCCGGCGGACCGGGCATGCGACTCGGGGCGCGCCTGTCCGCGGGGATCGCGCCCACCGCCGAAGCGCGCTGGGTCCGCCAGCGGGCGAGCCAGACCGCGTCCCTGCGGCGTCTTCCCTTTCGCGTGGGTGGTTATTTCGTCGTCCCGGCCGGACCGGGTCAGCTCGAGCCGGGCCTCGGGGTGGGGGTCGACCTCCTCCTCGTCTCGTCGGCGGGAGGCGAAGTGGCCGCCGAGCGCCACACCGCACCATTCGGCGACGCCTCCCTGGCCTACGCAATTTCCCTGATGCGGCCGGTGTATCTGCGGGTGCTGTCACGCGCCGCGTTGGCCGTTCCCTATGATTTCAAGACCTTGGCAGGAACGCAGGTCTGGGGAACGCCCCGCGGCTATGGCGAGCTGAGCGTAGAATTGGGCCTCGCCTTTCCATGACGAAACCGTGGCCTGGAATGCCTCTAATCCCCTGAGTCCCGTGAATACGCCCAGCCTCATGCGTCCGGTCGCGCGCGGGTCCGTCCCAACGGACACGGACCTCGTCGCGCGTTGCCGTCGCGGCGATCACGCCGCCTGGCGGATGCTCCACGATCGCCACGCGCCCACCGTCTACCGCTTCCTGTCGGCGCTCGGCGTGCCCCCCGCGGAGCGCGAGGACGCGTGCCAGGACGTCTTCGTCGCCGTGTATCGCAGCCTCGATCGCTTCCGGGGCGCGGCGCGCCTGTCGACGTGGATCTACCGGATCGCCGCGCGCGGCGCGGGACGGGCCATGCGCCGGCGCCGCATGCACGCGATGCTCGCGACGCTCCTGCAGCGCGAGCCGGCCCCGCCGCCCGAGGCCGATCCTTCGGAGAAGAGCGCGCGCCTCGCGCTGCTCGACGGGCTGCTGGGCCGCCTCTCGGAGAAGAAGCGCCTCGTGCTGGTGCTGTTCGAGATCGAGGAGCTGCCCGTCGACGAGATCGCGAAGATCGCGGGCTGCCCCGAGAACACCGTGTGGTCGCGCCTGCACCACGCCCGGACCGAGCTCGCCGAGATGGCGCGCAAGAGCGCCGGGAGGGCCTCGTGAGCGAGCCTCGCTGGCCCGACGGCGCGGCGCAAGCCGATCTCGATCCCGTGGCGGCCGAGCTCGGGCGCGCGCTGGCGGAGGCCCGCGCGCGCGAGCCCGACGACGTGACGCTCCGGCGCATGTGGGCGCGCGTCTCGCAGCCCGAGCTGCAGATGCCCGCGCCCGCGGCGCACCCGCCGCGCTGGCTCTGGTTCGCGGGCGGCGTCGCGACGACGGCGGCGCTGGCCGTCGGGGCGACGCTCTGGCTGTTGCCCCGCCTGGACGCGAAGCGCGCCCCCATCGTCGCGGCCCATGCGGCGCCGATGAACGAGACGCGCCTGACGCCCGCGACCGAGGGCACCGTCCGCACCGGCGCGGGCGAGCGCCTCAACCTCAGCCTCGCGGGCGGCACCGAGGCGCGCCTCGAAGCCTCGACCGTCATGCGCATCGATCGCGGCGGCCGCGCGTCGGTCGACGGCGGCGAGGTGTCGTTCAGCGTGCCGCACCCGCGCACGGGTCACTCGTACGTCGTGTTCGCGGGTCCCTACCGCGTCGTGCTCGCGGGCTCGAAGTTCCGCCTGCGGCTCGACGACACGCGCCGCGTCTTCATCGAGGCGCAGGAAGGCCGCGTCGAGGTGTGGGATCGCGCGCGCCTCGCCAGCCTCTCGCCCGGCGAGAGCTGGGCCAGCCCGGCGACGCCCGAGACCGGCCCCATGCCGGCGGACGCGCCCGTGCGCGTGCATGTCCACCCCCCGGCGGTGCCGGCGGCCAGCTCGAAGGGCGACGAGGCCGGAGCCGCGGCGCAGGCGGCGCTCGCGGCCGGCGACGTGCCCAAGGCCCTGGGGCTCTACCGCGCGCTGGCCAAGAGCGGCGGCCCCGCCGGCGAGAACGCGTCCTACGAGGTCGGCAAGATCCTGCGCGATCGCCTGTCGCAGCCGGCCGCCGCCGTCGCGGCCTGGCGTCGCTACCGCACCGACCACCCGTCGGGCGTGCTGCGCGTCGAGGCCGACGTGTCGATCATCGAGACGCTCGTGCACGGGGGCGATGTGGCGGGCGCGCTCGCGGAGGCCAACGACTTCGTCCGCAACCACCCCGACAGCGAACGCCGCGCCGAGATCGCGCGCGTGGCCGGCGATCTCTATCGCACGCGCGCGGACTACAAGCGCGCCGTCGCGGCGTACCAGATCGCGCTCGCCTCGCCGCAGCTCCGCGACGCCGCCGAGCCGGCCAGCTTCCACCGCGCAGAATGCCTCGTCCGCCTCGGCGATCCGAACGGGACCGAGGCGGCCCGGGCCTATCTCCGCCGGTGGCCGAACGGCCGCTTCCGCACCGAAGCGGAGCGCCTGCTGGAGAGCGGCGATGACACGGGCGCGACGCGCCTCTGAAACGCGGCGCTCGCTGCTGGTCGCGCTGGCCCTCGCGTCGGCGCTCCCGGCCTGCCGTCAGACGGTGATCCTCGATCCGTCCGAGAGAGGCGACGGCGGCGCCGGCGCCGGCGCGAACGATGCGACGACCGAAGCGACGGGCGAAGTGACGGGCACGGGCGGCGCCGGGGGCAACAGGCCGGACGGTGGCGGCCTCGGCGGCACCTTCGGCCTGGGCGGAAATCGCGACGGCGGCCGCTTCGACGTGCCCACTTGCTTCGGCCAAATCCAGCAGCTGTCCATCACGCTGCGCTCGGCCGACGTCATCATCGCCGTCGACCGCTCCGCCGGCATGCAGACCTGGTTCGGCGACGGGACGCGCCTCGGCGTGATCCAGGATCAGGTGCTCGCGCTCGTGTTCAAGTACCAGAGCTCGATCCGCTTCGGCTACGAGGAGTTCCCCTCGTCGCGAACGATGTGCGGCAACGGCCAGGGGTGCTGCGGGGGCGAGGTCACGCCCCCGACGCCCGGCAACCTGAGCGCCATCGCGCACGAGATCGCCAACTGCGAAAGCAACGGCAGCGGGTGCGTCCAGGGACAGCGCCCGCTGGCCGACGCGCTCTCGAAGTGCGCGCGCACGTTCAACGCGCTGACGAACACGGGACGCGGGCGCTACCTGCTCGTGCTCACCGGCGGCGAGCCCAGCTGTGGCGGCAGCGCCGACGGCGGCACGTCGGCGTGCGAGAGCGCCGCGAAGGAGGTCACGAACCTCAACCGCGACGAAGAGGTCAAGACGGTCATCTTCGGCGTCGGCGACGAAGCGACGGGCAGCGCGTGCCTGGACGATCTCGCCGTGCGGGGTGGCCTGCCCGCGACCGGGAAGTCGTCCGCCTATCGCCTCGCGCTCACGCCGACCGAGCTGAGCCAGGCGCTGAGCTCGTTCGTGGGGACGACCGCCGCGGAGGCGTGCCGCATCGACGTCAACTCGCCCGTGGCCGATCCCAGCCGCGTCTCGTTGCTCATCGGCAACATGAACGTCCCGATCGACGGCGTCGACGGCTGGACCTTCGATTCGGGCAGCAACCTCAAGATCACGGTTCACGGATCGTGGTGCAACACCCTCGTCCAGCAGATGAGCCAGATGGGCCGCCGGGCCGTCGAGCTGGTCTCCGGCTGCACGCCGCCGCATCTCTGAGCCCCCTTCGGGCGCGCGGCGCGAAGGCCCAAGCCCCTGACGTGCCAGAGGTTTCCGGTGCGCCGCCCGGCCACCCTAGGGTGTTTCTGGCGAGGAGCGGTCGTTCGGTGGTGTAATCCGCCGCACTGTTCCCGTTTAACTATCCCTGGAGGCGATTCGCATGAACCGGAGTACTTGGCTTTCAACGCTCATGTGTACGGCGCTCGTCGTCGCCCTGAACGGCGGTTGCGGAGGCAGCGGCCCCGCGAACACCACGGGTAAAGCTGGCAACGGCGGCAAGGCCGGATCGAACGGCAGCGCCGGCTCGGGCAGCTCCGCCGGCACCAACGGCTCCGCCGGCACCAACGGCTCCGCCGGCTCGGGCAGCTCCGCCGGCACCAACGGCTCCGCCGGCACCAACGCCACCGCCGGCACCAACGGCTCCGCCGGCACCAACCCCGACGGCGGCACCGACGTCAAGATCGACGCCCCCCCCGCCGAAGGCGGCACCGACGTGAAGGCCGACACGGGCACGACGGAAGGTGGCGGCGAAGTTGCGGCCCCCATCTGCGGTGACGGCAACCGGTGCAACGAGAGCGGCGACACGTGCGAGACGAGCTGCGTCCGCGGCCGTACCTCCATCTGCCTGTGCTACGACCCCGCGGGCGGCCCGGCGCGACTCGAGTACTCGTGCTTCATGGACGTGTCCTGCTCGAACACGGCCGACGGCGGAACCGACGCGGGATCCACGGATGCTGGGGCTGACGCCGGTGCGACGGACGCCGGAGCGGATGGCCCAGCCCCGGTCCCAATGTGCGCCGCCGGTACGGCAAACAATGGAAACTGCACTCCTGGCACGGACGTTCGCTGCCAAACGGCCTGCACGAACAGTCTCCAACGCTTCTGCACGTGCGGCCAAAATGGATGGCGCTGCACGCAGCCCCGCCTCTGCAACTAACCAGCAGGCGTAGCTAGTCAGCTCGACGGCCGGCGCGGTCATCCCGCGTCGGCCGTTTCTATTTCAGCCCCCACTTTTCGAGAAGATATGCCTCCGCAGCGAGGCTGACGTCTGGATACGAAGCGTCGTACACAAGAATTTCTGCGACCTCGGTTCTGGAGAGGATGGATTGCCCGACGACGTTTCCGTCCCTGATCCCCCTGGCGGGGACCTGGCAGTGCCCCGACGACGCAAGCTTCGCGTCAACATAGATGTCGCAGGTGACGGATTGCCCGGGCGCTCCGGCGTGAGAATCGGATTCGAGCAACTGCCATTTCGAGAATGGCAGCGGCGCGAACGGGTCGGAGTCTCCATGCCCGTCGTATTCGACAAACTCGGTTTCCGTTCCCGCGAGTCCAGTGGTCGACGTGAAGAACGAAAATGGTGTTTGTTGCGCGGTCGATCCGAACAGAATGAATATGTCAGCGTCGGGATCAGGATCGCTGGCGTCCCGGGGAAGCGTGCGAGTGACGGCCAGCACCACCATCCCCTTTGTCAAATCAGCAAAACCTGGCGGTAGCGAAAACCCCTCGGTGCCCTGAAATCGAATGACTGAGTGACCGGATAGCGCGGCCGGAAGGAGCACCGGCCGACCGGCCGGATCGTCCTGAACAGCGTCCATGCCGTGGCCTGACTGGTCGGCCCAACGGGAGATGACGCCTCCTGTCAGACTCACACCGCGATCGGCTACCAGCCAAAGAGCGAGGTTCTCAAATGGCGGAGCGAGGACGTGAGCGTCCGAGACCACGCCGTCCGCGGAATCCCGTAGACCAGCATCGACGGCGTCGGTTCCTGCATCGCGAGTATCGGCTTCGATGGGAAAGTCGCTTGACGCCCCATCGATGGTAACGTCGCTTCCACCATCGAACGAGTTTTCGTCGCTGGGCTCCCTACTCGACAAGTCGAGGCTACCTTCGAGGGGAAGGTCGACACTCCCCTCGGCGACTTCCGGGGGCGCATCCCCGCCGTCGGGGTGCAGGACGTTGAAGGGGGTGCAGGCGAGCGGGATGAAGGCGGCTAGAAGCGCCGCGGAGCAGAGTTTCGGGAACTTGCGCATGGGGGCCTCCCCCGCGTTATCGCGATTGGCGCCCCCCCGTTGCGGAAGCTAGCAGCGCTTGTTCGAGGTCGGCGAGCAAATCGTCGATGTGCTCGATGCCGACGGAGAGGCGGATGAGGCCGTCGGTGATGCCGAGGGCGCGGCGGCGGTCGGCGGGGATGGAGGCGTGGGTCATGATCGCGGGGTGCTCGGCGAGGGACTCGACGCCGCCGAGGGACTCGGCGCAGGTGAAGATGCGCAGGCTCTTCAGGAAGGTGCGCGCGCGCTTGAGCGTGCCGCGGTCCTCGCGGAGAGCGAAGCTGACCATGCCGCCGAAGCCCGACATCTGGCGGCGCGCCAGGGCGTGCTGGGGGTGCGAGGGCAGGCCGGGGTAGAAGACGCGCGCGACCTCGCGGCGGCGTTCGAGCCAGCGCGCGACGGTCAGGGCGTTCGCCGCGTGGCGCTCCATACGCACGGGGAGCGTCTTCGTACCGCGCATCACGAGGAAGCTGTCGAACGCGGGCTGGCTGCCGCCCATGGCGTTCTGCAGAAAAGCCACGCGCTCGCGCAGCCTGGGGTCGGAGCCGATGACGGCGCCGCCCACGACGTCGGAGTGGCCGTTCAGGTACTTCGTCGTCGAGTGCACGACCAGGTCGGCGCCCAGCTCGAGAGGGCGCTGGAAGAACGGCGTCATGAAGGTGTTGTCGACGGCGACCAGCACGCCGCGCGCGCGGGCGAGCTTCGCGATCGCGCGGACGTCGAACAGCCGCAGCAGCGGGTTCGTCGGCGTCTCGACCCACGCCAGCCGCGTGCGCGGGCCGATCGCCGCGGCCACCGCGGCGGGATCGCGCGCGTCGACGTACGTGAACGACAGGCCGAGGCGCCGGAAGACCTTGTCGAACAGGCGGAACGAGCCGCCGTAGAGATCGTCGCCCGCCACGACGTGGTCGCCCGCCTCCAGCAGCGACAGGACCGCCGTCGACGCGGCCAGGCCCGCGTTGAAGGCCAGGCCCCACTGGCCGCCCTCGAGCGCGGCCAGGTTCGCCTCGAGCGCGAACCGCGTCGGGTTCTGGGTGCGCGAGTACTCGAAGCCCTTGTGCGCGCCCGGCCCGTCCTGGGCGTACGTCGACGTCAGGAACACGGGCGTCATGACCGCGCCCGTCGTCGGCTCGGGCGGCTGGCCCGCGTGGATCGCCAGCGTCTCGAGCCGCGGACGCGGCGGCCTACGACTTGAAGTGGTCCTTCTTGCCATGCGCCGTACGGAAGTGCTCGACGACCGATTCCTCGAGGAGGTCCTGCATCGTCTGGCCGCCGTAGCGCGCCGCGATGCGGTCGTCGTACTCGTCGGCGATGATCGCGACGTCGCGGATGGTCGTCACCAGCTCCTCGGAGTCGAGCGTCTCACCGCCGAGCAGCGTGTGCGAGAAGATGATGACGTCGCCGGCCGGCACGTACGCGAACGCGCCGAAGCGCATGAGGGCGTTCATCTCGAGGAGCTGCAGCGCCAGCGGCACCTCCATGGTCACGCCCTTGACGAGCTGGGCGACGCAGCGCACGACGGCGCGGTCAGCGTTCCAGGCCAGGACGTTGATCATGACGATCGACGAGCCCTGTTTGACGACGTAAAGACCCTCGTCGACCTTCTTGAAAGCCGGGCTCTTGCCGATCGATTTCTCGATGAGTTGACAGCTCGTCTTCGCGGCGGCGTTCATCTCTATGTCGTTAGCACGATTGCGTTAGACTGACCACCGCCATGCGTGCCTGCCGGCATTGCTCTCATCAGAATGCCGATCACCTCGCCTACTGCTCGCAGTGCGGGCGGCGCATGGCGGGCGCGACCCTGTCGCCCGGGCTCGGGCTGTCGACGGGCCGCGGGCAGATGGCGGCCCTGTCGCCCGCGGCGGCGGCCGTTTCGCGCACGATGCTCGCGCAGACCGCCAACGGTTTCACGGGGCCCCAGACGATCGCGATGCTGCCGGGCACCATCACGCGCGAGCGCGCCCCGAGCCTGGGTCCCCCTTCGCGCCTGCGCTCGGGCGCCGACGCGATCGGATACATCTTCGTGTTCCTGCGCGGCAAGGTGGCGGCCGGCAAGCGCCGCCGCCGCCTGGGCGAGGAGCGCGACGGCGCGGCCACGCTGCTCGCGAGCGCCATCCGCGACCTGGGCACGACGGTGCTGCGCGACGGCGTTCAGCACCCGGACCTCACGGGCCTGCTCGAGGCGATCGGCCGCGCCGAGGCGCAGCGCGAGGGCGCGCTGGCCGACCTGGCGGCGTCGGAGCACCAGAAGGAGGTCGAGGAGGCGCGGCTCGCGGAGCGTGAGACGACGCTCGAGGCCGAGTGGAAGGCGGCGGACTCGGCGAGCCGCGCGGCCGACGAGGTGCTGCGCGCCGCGACCGCCGAGAACGAGGCGGCGGGCGCGCGACTGCGACGCGTGCGCGACGAGCGCGCGCGCCTCGAGCGCGAGGCCGACGCGGCCGCCATGCAGCCCGGCGGCGAGACGCGAATCGTGCACCTGAAGCACGAGAGCGAGGGGCTGCTCGCGGAGGCGCGCACGCTGGAGGAGCAGACGTCACGCCTGGACAAGCACCTCGCCGACCTGCGCGACCGCTCGGCCGCCCTGCGCGCCACGGCGGGCGCGGCCCGCTCGAAGCTCGACGAGGCGACGGCCACGCGCCGCCAGGCGGCCTCGGCCATGGCCGCCAGCATCTCGGGTCACGTCCGCGAGCGCGCCGACGCCGAGCGCGAGGCGGCGAGCCTCACGGAGCAGCTCGGCCGCGCGACGCTCCAGGCACGCCCGGCGGTCTCGTCTCTCCTCTCGGTCTACCAGCGCGTCGATCGTCTCCAGGAGACGATCATCGATCGCGAGGGCGAGCTGGCCGCGCTCGAGCGCGCCGCGGCGCACTACGACGCGCGCAAACTGTTCACGGGCGTGGCGCTCGTGTTGTTCCTGATCGGTGCCGGCGTCGCCGGCGTGTGGTTCGGCCTCCACAGGTAGCGGCGGAAAACCCGCATTCGCAGGCAAGCCCTTGGCGCGCGCCCGACGCGAACCTAGGTATCTGGTGAATCCCCAACGAAGGAGATCCACCATGACCCTGAGAGCGTTCAACATCGGCATCGGCGCGGCCAGCCTGGCGGCGCTGTTCTGTTTCTCTTCGATCCGCGTGGCGCGCGCCAACGAGAACGTGGATGAGAAGTTCGAAATGATGGACACGAATCACGACGGCAAGATCTCCGCCGACGAGCACGACACCGGCGCGAAGAAGATGTTCGAGAAGATGGACACGAACGGCGACGGCAAGGTGACCACCGCCGAGATGGACCAGGCCCACGAGAAGATGATGGGCAAGGGCGCCGGCAAGTCGAAGATGTCTTCGTCCGACAAGATGAAGACCATCGACACGAACAAGGACGGCACCATCTCGCAGGAGGAGTTCACCTCCGGGTCGAAGGAGATGTTCGACAAGATGGACGCCGACCACGACGGCTACATCACGAAGTCCGAGATGAAGTCCGGCCACGAGAAGATGATGGGCGGCAGCAAGTCCCACGGCGGCAGCAGCAGCGGGAGCAGCAGCGGCAGCAACACCGGCGGCGGAACCACCAAGTAGTCGCAGACCGAAGACCGCGCCGAGGCTCTCGGCGCGGTCTCGATCTTTCAGCGATTCAGCGCCAGGGTGACCCAGCCTGCCATGAGCAGGAGGCCCCCCACGGGCGCGACCGCGCCCAGCCCGCTCACGCCCGTGAGCGCGAGCGCGTAGAGGCTGCCCGAGAACACGACGATCCCCAGCGCCCACAGCGTCGCGACGGCGCGCGGGCGCGCCAGACGTTCGGCACCCAGCGCGACCGCCAGCAGCGCGACGGCGTGCAGCAGGTGGTACAGCACGCCCGTCTTGTAGACGTCGAGCATGCCGGGCGCGAGGCGCTCCTTGAGCCCGTGCGCGCCGAACGCGCCCAGGGCGACGCCCAGAAAGCCGAACGCGCCCGCGAGCCGGATCATGACGAGGTCGGGCTCGTCGGTCCGGGCGTGCCCGTCGAGCCGGCCGGCCCCGCGTCGCGCGCCAGGCCGAGCGCCCGCATCTTCTTGTGCAGGTTCGTCCGCTCGATGCCGAGCAGGTTGGCCGTGCGCGAGATGTTCCAGCCGTTCTCGTCGAGCTTGAGGCGGATGTACTCGCGCTCCATGTGATCGCGGAACTCGCGCAGCGGCAGGGCCCGCGCCTCGGCCGGCAGCTCGAGCCGCGGCAACGCGCTCGGCCCGGCCTCGACCCGCGCCGACTCGCGCCGCGCGCGCGCCGCCTCGGCGACGATCTCCTCGGGCAGATCGCCCATCCCGATCGCCTCGTCCGACAGGATGACGAGGCGCTCGATGACGTTGCGCAGCTCCCGCACGTTGCCCGGCCACGGGTAGTCGGCCAGCACGGACACGGCCTCGGGCGCGAGCGCCTTGGGCTTGATGCCGTTCTCGCGGCAGGCCTGCTCGACGAAGGCCGCGCACAGCAGCGGGATGTCGTCGGCGCGCTCGCGCAGCGGCGGGGCGCGCAGCGGCACGACCGCCAGGCGGAAGTAGAGGTCCTCGCGGAACCCGCCCGCGGCCACGGCCGCCTGCAGGTCGCGGTTGGTCGCCGCGATGACGCGCACGTCGACCTTCAACGTCGTCTCGGCGCCGACGCGCGTGAGCTCGCCCGACTGCAGGACGCGCAGCACCTTGGCCTGAGCGGACGCGATCATGTCGCCGATCTCGTCGAGGAAGATCGTGCCGCCGTCGGCGATCTCGAACAGGCCGCGCTTGCGCGCCGTCGCGCCCGTGAAGGCGCCGCGCTCGTGCCCGAAGAGCTCCGACTCGATGAGCTCGGGCGGGATGGCCGCGCAGTTCACCTTGACGAAGGGCTTGTCGGCCAGCGCGCTCGCGCGGTGAACGGCCCGCGCGATGAGCTCCTTGCCCGTGCCCGACTCGCCCGTGATGAGCACGCGCGTGCGCGTGGGCGCGACCTTGGCGATCTGCGCCCGCAGGGCCGCCATGGGCGCGCTGTTCCCCACCATCTCGGAGCGCTCGTCGGCCAGCGCGCGCAGCCCCGCGACCTCGCGCACCATGGCGCGCCGCTCGAGCGCGTTGCGCAGCGCCACCATGAGCCGCTCGCGATCGAGCGGCTTCTCGATGAGGTCGTACGCGCCCGCCTTGACCGCCCGCACGGCGTCGGCGAGCGTCGCGTGGCCGGAGATCATGATGACGGTCGGCAGCGACTCGGGCGCCTTGGCCTTGCCGCCCGACCCCTGGGCCAGGCTGGCCAGCCGCTCGATGGTGTCGAGGCCCGAGATGCCGGGCAGCTGCACGTCGAGCAGCATGACGTCCGCGCCCACGTCGGGCAGGCGCGCCAGCGCCTCCTCGCCGCTCGACGCCTCCTCGACCGCGAACCCCTCGCCCTCGAGCACGAGGCGCACGGTGCGGCGGATGTTCTTCTCGTCGTCGACGATGAGGACGGTGGAGGGCATGGGAGCTAGGCGCGCGTCGGAAGGGCGAGGTACGAGACCTCGTCGCCCTCCGCGAGCTCCAGCGCCAGCAGCACCTCGGCGGGCAGGGCCAGCGTAGCACCCTTGGCCCCGCCCGGGCCCGACGAAGATGTCGCGGCCAGCGGCGCCGCCTCGACGCGCGCCGCGACGAAGAAGGGAGCGGCCGTGCGCTCGGTCACGATGAGAAAGGGCACGGCTGCCGCGCCCGGGCCGGCGCCCGCGGGCAACGCGGCGACGCGCGCCCGCGCGATGGCGCGCACGAGGCTGATGTCGTCGGTGCGCGCGTGGAAGTGCGGGCCACCGTCGAACGGGTCGATGCGCTGCGCGTACTCGAAGCCCACCTCGCGCAGCATGCGCTCGACGCCCTTCGTCTCGGGCCCCACCTGGCCGATCAGATCCTGCACGTTCTGGGGCAGGAGCGTCGCGTAGATCGGATCCTGCGGGAAGAGCGCGCGGATGAACTCCTTGTTCTGGCGCGACAGCGCGTCCGCCTCCTGGTACGTGAGGCCGGTGAAGCGCCGGCCCAGCGACTCCCACAGCAAGCTCGTGCCGTCGGGCTCGAGCGGCGGCATGAGCTCCGACACGACCTCGTCGCAGAACAGCGCGCGGTGCAGCCCGACGTACAGGAAGCGCACCCACACCAGCGAGCGCCCGAGCCGCTGGGGGTGACGGCGGTACTCGGGCCGCAGCACCAGCCCGCCGATCTCCGTGAGCCCCTTGTAGTTGTAGCCGATGCGCAGGAGGCGGTGCGCGAAGTGCCGGTCCAGCGTCTCGCTGTAGCGCTCCTCGTCGATCACGTCGAAGTAGACGTGCGGCGCGCGCCGCGAGCCGTGCTGCGCGAACAGCATCGACGTGCCGACGACGCGGCCCTTCTCCTCGTCGCGCACGATGAAGACGAAGCACCGGTCGGCCTTGGGCAGCGCGCCCGCGAACGACTGGACGGACCGCTCGATGATGCGCGCGAGCGCGTCGCGATCGTCGGGCAGGTTGACGGAGTCGAGGTGGATCGCGGCCTCGGCCAGATCGTCGAGGTCCTCGGGCGCGACGTCGCGCAACCGGAACGGGACGGCCAATGAGGGGGGCATGCGCCTACCAGATATGCACTACGGGACGAAACGCGCCAGCGCGCCGCCCGCGCCGCCGACGATGTCGGCCACGACGCGCTCGACGCCGCTGGTGGCCAGGGGCCGGCGCGGCACGAAGACGCTGTAGTCCATGATCGCCACGGGCGGGCGGCCCGCCTCGGCCTCACGGCGGTTCTCGTGCGCCAGCCAGTCGAGCACGCGCGGCAGCGCCGCCACCGAGGCGAGGTGCGTGTCGTGCATCAGGAGGATGCCGCGGCCCTTGAGGTGGGCGAGCTTGCCGACGAGGTACTTGTAGACCGCCTCCTCGCTGCGGTTCTTCCAGTCTTGAGGATCCAGGTTCCAGCCGATGTCGGGCAGGCCGCGCAGCGCGAGCGCGGCGTCGAGGCTGCGGCAGTACGCGCCGTAGGGCGAACGGAAGAGCAGCGGGCGAACGCCCGTCGTCGCCGTGATGAGCTCCGAGTTGGAGTCGATCTCCGACGCCTGCTCGTCCGGGTTCTGGCACAGGTCGTGGTGCGTGAACGTGTGGTTCGCCACGAGGTGCCCGTGGGCCGCGATCCGGCGCACGAGTTCGCGCCGCGCCAGATCCTCGGGCCGCTGCCCGGCGAGCCGCCACCCTGTCACGAAGAAGATGGCCTTCAGGCCGCGCCGGTCGAGCTCGTCCAGGATGACGGGCGTCCCCTTGAGGTCGGGCCCGTCATCGAACGACAGCAGCAGCTCGCGGGGCGCGGTGGCCGGGAGAAACCCCGTGTGCGGCCCGTGGCCGGGCGTCCAGAGCGCGGCGCTGGGCTCCTTCACGGATTCGGGGGCGGGCGCCGCGGGCTCGGGCGCGAGCGGCTCGGCGAGGACGAAGCCGGTCTCGGGGGCCCGCGCCGCTCGGAGCCCTGACGCGTCGCTGCCGTCACCCAGCGTGGGCAACAGCAGGACGAAGAGCCCTCCTATGGGCGCCAGCAAGCGGCGAGACACCATTTTCCATGATATCGGAGGCTTTGCCCCCTCGATAGAGAGGGGACCTAAGCCAGCGAAATCACTGGTACTTGGCGGCTAGGCCGCGCCGGTCAGCCGCCGGCGTCGGGATCGGCGTCGGTCCCGCCGTCCGCGGCGCCGGTGCCCGTATCCACGCCGGGCGCGTCGGTGCCGGTGTCGGCGGCCAGGTCGAGCGGCGCGTCCGCCCCCGGGGTTCCGCCGTCGGTGGCCGCGGGAACGTCGGGCGCGCCGCCGTCGGGAGACGGCACCACGGGCGTCGTCGTGAACGGCAGCGACGCATTGATGTAGAGGCCATCGCCGCCCTGACCCGAGGAGACGTTGTAGACGACGGCGGCCAGCGTCGGGAGCAGCGCCGCGTACGTGAACTGCGCGCGCGTCTGGATCTTCGTCCCCGCGGACGGCAGGGCGCCGTTCTCGAGCTTCGAATAGCGCAGCGTCGCCTCGTTGAGGTCCGGATCGAGCGACAGCTCGTCGAGGAAGACGTAGCCCTCGGAGCCGATGGCCGTCCACGAGAAGATCTCCGACGCGAACTTCTTCGTCGCGCAGGTGGAGAGCGTCGTGTACATGCCCTCGACCTCGCCCGTGGTGGAGTTGAGCCGCCCCCACGCCGCGTAGTCGCCCGAGGGGCCGAGGAAGTCCGGCGGCAGGAAGCCGATCGGCGTCGCGGCCAGCGTGCAGGGCCGCTTGCCGTCGTTGGCGGCGATGTAGAGGTCGAAGACGGGGGCGCTCGAGAAGCCGGCGCTGATCGACTCGGCGTTCTTCGTGTAAACGGCCCGGGTGCCGTCCTTCGACTGGTCGAACACGAACAGCACGCCTTGATCGAGCATCGCGATCGTCGCGGGCACGTCGCGATCCGGCATGAGGATGAGGTCGCCCGCGTCCATCAAGACCTTCGAGCGATACAGGACGCCCTTCGTGCCGACGTCGGTGTAATCGCCGACCGACGCCGCGAGCACCTTCGCGCCCGTGCCGTCGGGGAACGGCGCGCTCTCGAGCGTGCCGGAGGGCGCGCCGTCCTGGTTGTAGTTGTACTTGCGGAGCCACAACCACGACGTCCCGTCGGCCGTCACGCTCCACACAGAGACGTCCTCGGCGACCGTCTTGCGGCTCGCGTCGTCGCCGAGGGTCTGCACCTTGAGGATCTCGGGGCCGGCGGCGTCGGCCCGCGAGGACCACGCGACGCGCTTGCCGTCGGGCGACAGGTCGGCGCGCCACTTGCGCACGCCGGCGAGATCGTCCTTGGCGTCGATGAGCAGCGTGTCGACCTTCGGCAGCAGCCCGCCCGACTGGTCGGTCAGCATGCCCGCGTGGAAATCGGCCGTGCGCACGGTCTGCGCCGCGTCCGTGAAGACGTTCTCGAAGCACAGCGCGGCCGCCGACTTCTTGTGCCCCGCGCAGACGACGCCCGATTCGGACGTGAGCTTGCGGCCGGCCGTCCAGGTCGGACGCCAGGCGCGCACGTTGCCGACGAAGCCGTCGGCGGAGTGCGAGGGCTCCTCGTAGTAGATGAGCGTGTCACCGTCGAACCCGTGCAGCCGGAAGCCGAGCTCCAAGTCTTCGTAGAGACCCGTCGAGAGGCGCAGGCAGCTGGGGTCGGAGGTGTCGCACTTGATCGCGGCGGCGCCGGGCGTCGCCGCCACGGCCGCGGCCTTGGTGACGTTGATCACCCAAAGGTCGTTGAACCCGAGCGTCGTACCGGGCCGCGTGAAAGCACACCACCGGTCCCCGGGCGCGGGGTCCTGATTGGTGCAGCTGTCGGCGCCGCTGCCGATGAGCACCGCGTTGCCCGGCACGAGGAGCTTGCTCGTGGTCGCGGCCATCGGAGGCGGCAAGACCTCCGTGCCCGCGTCGACGTGGTTGCCGTCGACCTTGGCGTCGGGGTGGAGCTTGGCGTCCGGGTAAGAGGGATTGCCGCTGCCGCAGCCACCGAGCGCGATTCCGACGAAAACAGAAGCGAGTCCAAGGACCTTCCGGTTCATGCGTCCTCCAAGGGAGTCATTGGACGCTAAGGTTAGTCGACGAGCAAGGTCAAACCACGCGCGGATCCCGACCCACGGATGCACCGCAGAGGCGTCACAATTTGACGCCGCGAGCACCACAACCCGAGCGCAGCGCGGCTTCGCCGCGCGGAGCGAACGCGGGGGGCACGGGGACCCTTTGAGGGTCCCCGCCTAGATCAGAACGGGATGTCGTCGTCGCCGCCGGTGGGGGGGCCGCTGCCGCCGCCGCCACCGCTCATGTCGTCGTCGGACGGACCACCCTCGGAGCGACCACCACCACCGCCGCCGCCGCGAGCACCGCCGCCGCCACCACCACCGCCGCCACCACCACCGCCGCCGAGGAACACGACGCGATCAGCGACCACGTCGGTGGCGTAGTGCTTCTGGCCTTCCTTGTCGTAGGTGCGCGTCTGGAGCTTGCCCTCGATGTAGACCGAGCGGCCCTTGCTCAGGTACTTCGAGCAGTTCTCGGCTTGATCGCCCCACACCGTCACGCGGTGCCACTCGGTCTTCTCCTGCTTGACGCCCGACTTGTCCTTGAAGACCTCCGTCGTGGCGACACGCAGGTTGCAGAGCGGGCGGCTCGACGGCGTGTACTTCAACTCCGGGTCGGCGCCCAGGTTTCCGATCAAGATCACCTTGTTGATGCTTCCCATCGCGGCTCTCCTTCTACACCCATGGTGCCGGCAAGACCAGCGCGGCCGGCGGCTGCCTGCGCTATCGGCGCCGCGTTGACGCGGTTGCGCCCTGGAGATGCTAGCCTGTCGGCGTGGTGAGGGTCGCGCCGCTGCTCACGCTCCTCGCGGTGAGCGTTCCGGTCGGGTCGCCGGCTCTGGCCGCGACGGCCAAGGCGTCGAAGGCGCCCGCCGCGAAGGCCGCCGCCGCGAAGGCCCCGGCGACGAAGGCCCCCGCGACGAAGGCCCCCGCGACGAAGGCGAAAGACGGGACTCCCGTCGCCGACTTCGCACGCGGTTACCGCGCGTACCGCGACGGCGACTACGCCGCGGCGGTTCCGGCGCTCGCGGCCGCCACCGGCAAAGGCCTTCGCGCCGACGACTGGGTGAGCTTCGTGCTCGCCGAGAGCGAGTTCTACCTGGGCTCCTACGCCTCGGCGCGCGGACACTTCGAACGCGCGGCGCGCAGCTCGGGCCGCCCGGCCGAGATGGCGCCGGCGCGCATCGCCGACTGTCTTTGGATGGAAGGCGACCGAGCGAAGGCGGCCGCCGCCTACGCCCGGCTCGTGAAGGCCCATCACCCGACCCCTTTCGTCGACCTGGCCGTCGCCCGCTTTCGCCTGGCCGAGACCGCCGCCCTCCGCGACGAGGCCGAAGGCCGCCGCCAATACCTCGCGCTCGCCAAGGACGTCCCGTCCCATCCCCTCTCCGACGAAGCCCTCCGACGATCGTCTCTGCCGTCTCCCCCGCCGCCGTCGTCGTCTTCTTCGTCCTCATCGCCGTCTGCATCGCCCTCGCCTCTCGCCCCTGCCGATCGCCTCCGCCGCGCCGAAACCCTCACGCACGATCGCCACTGGGACGAGGCCCTCGCTGAGCTGGCGAAGTTGCCCGCCGACCTCTCGCCCGAGCTCGCGACCGAGCGCGACTTCCAGATCGGCATGACGAAGTTCCACATGCGCCGCGACTACGCGCGCGCGGCGGAGCTGCTGCTGGGCGCGGCGCCTCGTCTGCAAGGCGAGAAGGCCGCCGAGGCGGCGTTTCACGGCGCCCGTTCGCTCTCGCGCGTCGATCGCGACGACGAGGCGATCGTGGGCTACAAGAAGGTCGTCGAGCTGTACCCGCGCTCGCGCTGGGCGGCCGAGGCGCAGTACCTCTCGGGCTGGCTCGACTACAACCGCGGGCGCTTCCGCGAGAGCCTGCCCGGCCTGCAGGCCACGCTGGATCACTTCGGCAAGAGCGCGTTCGCCGACGACGCCGCGTGGTGCGTCGCCTTCGCGCACCTGCTGCTGGGCGAGGCGGACGCGGCGTTCGCGGGCCTGGCGCGCTACGAGAAGATGCCCGCCACCGGCATGACGGCCGACGAGCGCGCCGCGCAGGTGGCCTACTGGCGCGCGCGCCTGCACGACAAGCTCGGCCACAAGGACCAGGCCGTCGCGGGCTACCGCGAGCTGGTGCGCACGCGGCCGCTGTCGTTTTACGGCTTGCTCGCGTCCGCGCGGCTGGGCGGCGCGCCCGTCGAGCTCGCGGAGAGGCCGATGACCGAAGCCCCCCCCGCGAAGCTCGAGCGCGACCCGATCGTGGCGCGCGCGCTGGAGCTCCTGGAGGCAGGCCTGACCACCGAGGCGGGCTGGGAGCTGCAGCGCGCCGAAAAGGATCTGCTCAAGCGCGCCGGTGGCGACAAGGGCGTGCCGTGGCTGCTGGCGCTGTATCGGCGCGCCGAGGCCTTCCACCGCGCCTACGCGCTGGCCGAATCGCACGGCAGCGGCGCGCTGGCGGCCGCGCCCAAGGGCGGCGCGCGGGCGTTCTGGGAGGCGGCGTATCCGCGTGCGTACTCCGAGCTGGTCGAGAAGTACGGCCCGCCCGCGGGCAACCCCGACGTGCTCCTGTACGCGATCATGCGCAAGGAGTCGGGCTTCAACCCGCTGGACGTGTCCTACGCCGACGCGCGTGGCCTGCTGCAGATGATCCCGCCGACCAGCGCGAAGGTCGCGGCCGGCGCCAAGCTGCCGTTCTCGCCCGACGAGCTCTACGAGCCCGAGACGAACGTGCGGCTGGGTGCGCTCTACATCGGCGCGCTCTACGCCAAGTTCGGCGGGCAGATCCCGCTGGCCGCCGGCGCGTACAACGCCGGCCCGCGCGCCATGGCGAAGTGGTGCGAGCAGCACGCGAAGCACCCCACCGACGAGTTCGTCGAGCTCATCGCCTTCGCGCAGACGCGCGAGTACGCCAAGCGCGTCACCGCCCTCTACGCACGCTACCGCTTCCTCTACGGCCCCACGCCGTACCAGGTCCCCCTCGCCCTGGACACCAAGGTCTCCCCGAAGGGCCCCGATTACTGAGCTCGGGACCCTGGAGGGTCCCGAGCCCCCGGCGCTCGCTCCGTCTGGCGAAGCCACGCTGCGCTCGGGCTATACTTTGGCCATGGCCAAGTATCGCGGGACGATCCGGAGGAGTGATCTCGAGGGCGGGCACTGGCAGCTCGAGGGCGACGACGGGGAGACCTACGTGCTCGAGGGCGCGCCGGCCGACGTCGCGAAGGACGGCACGAAGGTCGAGATCGACGGCAAGGTCGACGGCGGCGTCATGGGCATCGCGATGACGGGGCCGACGCTCAAAGTGAAGACGGCGAAGCGCGTCTAGCCCGTGCACTGGGGCCAGGACCCCTGCACCCTCGGGCCACCGGCGGGAGCCAGGATGGTCGCATGCTGGCACCATCGACCAGGGTCGTTCGGGTCGGGGCTCGGGGAGTCTGCTTCGCGGCGCTCCTGAGCGCGTGCACGGGCGATCAGCCGTCGAACAGGCCCACCGGGCTCGCCGGCAACACCGGCTCGAACGGCGCGGCGGGTACCAGCGCGGCGGGAGTCAGCGGCGCGGCCGGCGCCGGACAAGCGGGCGCATCCAGCACCGCCGGCAACGTCGGCTCGATCGGAGGCGCGGGCACGACGGCGAGCGCCGGAGCGAACGGAGCCGCCGGCGTGGGCGCCGCCGGCACGAGCGCCGCCGCGGGCAGCATCGGCATGACGGGCGGCGGCGCCGGCACGAACGCCGCGAGCTCGACGATGGGCACGCAGGCCGACCCCGGCACGACGGGCGACGGCACGTTCGCGCAGCCGCCGCCCTACCCGCTGAAGCCCGAATCGCTCATGCAGCTCAACGGCGCGCCGAAGGGACAGGTCCTCGGGCCGACGGTCTACACGCAGACCGGCACGTACACGGGCTGGAGCATGTGGAAGTTCACGTACTGGGTCTACGTGCCGGCGCAGTACAAGCCGGGGCACGCCGCCGCGATCATGATCTTCAACGACGGCCTGAAGTACAACGGTGACCAGGCCGCGACGCCGGCGCGCTTCAACACACCGACGGTGTTCGACAACCTGATCGCCGAGGGCTCGATGCCCGTGACGATCGGCGTGTTCATCGACCCGGGCACGAACGACGGGCACCACGTGGGCGGCGGCGACGGCGGCCGCGCGCGCCAGTACGACACGCCCAATGATCAATACGGCAAGTTCATCCTGAACGAGTTCATCCCGTCGGAGATCACGAAGAAGTACGACATCGTGACCGACCCGGACGGGTGGGCGATGGGCGGCCACAGCTCCGGCGGCATCGCCTCGATCATGCTGGCATGGTTCTACCCGGACAGGCTCCGCAAGGTGCTGACCGCGAGCCCGAGCTTCCCGAACACGGGCGGCAAGTTCCCGAACGAGTTCACGAAGGTCACGCCCGCCAAGCCGCTGCGCATCTACCACCTGGCCGGCACGCAGGACGAGCCCGGCTTCCGCGCCGCCAACGACAGCGCCGCGAAGATCTTCACGATGATGGGCTACCACTACCGTTACCGGCCGGGCGAGGACGTCCACTACCCACCCAGCGCGGCGGCCTCTGATTTTCCGGACGCCCTGCGTTGGTTATGGCGCGGCTATCACGCGCCGCCCTGAGCCAAAGCGCCCCTAGGGTCCAAAGACGAGCCGTTTCGCGCGCCCATGGGCTCTAATAGGGAGGTCCCCTCTCACCTTTTGTCCCCGAGGTGCGCATGTCCCACCGCCGTGTCCCCGGCGTCCTTTGTTCCTTGGCCCTGGTTTCTCTCGCCCTGCTGACGGCCTGCACCGCGGGAGACGCGGGAGGAAGGCCCGCCGCGGCGGGTAACGGCGGCGCCGCCGGCACGAGCGCGACGGGAGTCGCGGGCTCGGGGGCCTCCGGCTCGGGTAGTCCCGCGGGCGCGGCCGGCAGCGGCGCGGCCGGCGACTCCGGAGAGGCGGGAACCTTCGGCGGCACGGGTATGGCCGGGACGAACGCCACCGGCACGGCGGGCAGCGCCGCCGCGGGCGCGGGCGCGGCCGGCACCGGCGCCGCGGGCACGGGCGCGGCAGGCAGCGCCGCCGGCGGCGCGACAGGCGCCGCCGCGAAGACGGGCTCGCAGACCGACCCCGGCACGATGGGCGACGGCACCGTCGTCTTCAACTCGCCCTACAACACGCCGCCCGAAGAGATGTCGCTGATGAACGGCGCGAAGATGGGCATGACGCTGGGGCCGTTCACGCACACGACGACCGGCACGTACACGGGCTGGCAGAAGTGGGTCTTCACGTACTACGTGTTCGTCCCCGCCGAGTACAAGCCGGGCCACGCCGCCGCGCTCATGATCTTCAACGACGGCTACCTCTACTGCGCCGTCAACGGGAAGCTCGGCACCAGCGGCCAGGACTCGATGGTGCACTTCAACGCGCCCTACGTCATCGAGAACCTGATCGCGACGGGCGAGATGCCGGTGACCATCGCCGTCTGCATCTTCCCGGGCACGAACGACGGCCATCAGGTGGGCGGCGGCGACGGCGGCCGCAGCACGCAATACGACACGGCCAACGACCAGTACGGCAAGTTCCTCCGCGAGGAGTTCCTGCCCATGGAGATCCTCAACAAGTACGACATCGTCACCGATGCCGACGGGTGGGGCATGGGGGGCCACAGCTCGGGCGGCATCGCCTCGATCATCGCGGGCTGGTTCCACAACGATCGCTGGCACAAGGCGGTCACGGCGAGCCCCAGCTTCCCGAACAAGGGCGGCATGTTCCCGAACCTGTTCAAGACCAAGCCCGCGCTGCCTCTGCGCGTCTACCACACGGCGGGCACGATGGACCTCGGCGGCTTCCGCGCCGCCAACGACAACGCGGCAATGACCCTGCAGATGATGGGCGCTCCCTACCACGACCGTTACATGCAGACCACGGACGTGCACTACCCGCCCCACGCCGCCATGGCCGACTTCCCGAACGCCATGCGCTGGGCGTGGCGCGGGTACAAGACGCCGCCGTAAAAGCGCGCGGGAAGGGCTTCGCCCTCCCCGCGGGCCCCTCCCGCGGACGGCTCCGCAAGGCGAGCCGGCCCAGCGAAGCTGGGCCTCCCGATTCTCAGACCCGCTCGCGCGCTCGCTCTGTTTCCTCAGCGCCGGAGTGAGCGCAGCGAACGCGTCTCAGCAACGAGAGGCGCGGCTTCGCCGCGCCGGCTCACCTTGCGGAGCGATCTGGGGGGGCCCGCGGGGGGGTCGAAGACCCTCCCGCGCTCAGCACTTCGATGCGGACGGGGACGACGCCGGACTGGAGCATGCCCATGCGCTTCGCGGCGACGAGGGAGAGGTCGACGATGCGGCCGTGCGTGCAGCCGCAGCGGTCGTTGACGCGCACCTCGACGGAGGGGCCGTCCTTGCCGTGCGACGTGCGGGTCACGCGGATGCGCGTGCCGAGCGGGAGGGTCTTGTGCGCGGCCGTCATCTTCTTCGGGTCGTAGCGCTCGCCCGAGGCGGTGCGGCGGCCGTTGAACATCGCGCCGTAGTAGCTGGCGCTGCCCGTCTGGACCTCTTTCACGGCGCGCGCGGGGCGCCTCGCCTCGGCGTCGGACGCGCAGCCGAGCAGCAGCGCGGCCGCCGTGAGCGCGACGGCCGCCGCGACGGCGCGGCGCGCGCCGTCAGCGCGTCTTGCGCTCACCGGACACGGGGCCATCGCCAAGCAGCGTCTCCTGCTCGGCGGGTTCGTTTTCCCCGCCCCCGGCCCCGCCCTTGTCGCCTCGGCTCTCGCGGCTCTCGATCGTCCCGATGCCGTACTTCTCGAGCTTGTAGTACAGCGCGCTGGTCTTGATGCCCAGCAGGCGCGCCGTCTCGGTCTTCACGCCGCCGCTCTTCTCGTAGGCGCGCAGGATGAGCTGCCGCTCGAGATCCTCGAGGATGTCGGGCAGGGTCATCTCGCCCGTCGGCACGGCGAGCGTGTTCTCGGTCGAGCTGCCGCGCACCGAGGCGGGCAGCGCGCCGAGATCGATCTTGTCGCCCTCGGCGAACACGAGCGCCTGCTCGATCACGTTCTCGAGCTCGCGCACGTTGCCGGGCCAGCCGTAGGTGCACAGGCGCGCGAGCGCCGCGTCCGTGAGCCCCTTGATGGCCGGGTTCGTGCGCGGGCCCAGCTTCGCGATGAAGTGGGCGACCAGGCGCGGTATGTCCTCCTTGCGCTCGCGCAGCGTCGGCACGTGGCACGGCACGACGTGCAGCCGGTAGAAGAGATCCTCGCGGAACCGCCCGGCGGCGACCTCGGCCTGGATGTCGCGGTGGGTGGCCGAGACGACGCGCACGTCGACCTTGATCGTTTCTTCGCCACCCACGCGTTCGAACTCGCGCTCCTGCAGGACGCGCAACAGCTTGAGCTGCAGGCCGGGCGTGACGTCGCCGATCTCGTCGAGGAACAGCGTGCCCTTGTCGGCCAGCTCGAAGCGTCCCAGCTTGCGCTTCACGGCGCCCGTGAAGGCGCCCTTCTCGTGACCGAACAGCTCCGATTCCAGCAGCGTCTCGGTGAGCGCGCCGCAGTTGACCTTCACGAAGGGTCCGTCGGCGCGCTTCGAGCGCGCGTGGATGGCGCGCGCGACGAGCTCCTTGCCCGTGCCCGACTCGCCGTGGATGTAGACGGACGCGTCGGTGGGCGCGACCTTGTCGATCGTCTGGAAGACGGCGCGCATGACGGACGTCTCGCCCACCATGCCGATGCCCTCGCCCGAGCGGTACGGCAGCGCGGCGTCGGCGCGCAGCGCGGCCGATTCGGCCTCGGCCCGCTCGCGGGCGCGCTTCTCGCGCCCGAGCTCGAGCGCCCGGTCGACCTTGAGCCGCACGACCTCGGGCGCGAACGGCTTCTGGAGAAACTCGAACGCGCCCAGGCGCATGGCCTCGACGGCCGTCTCGACGGTGCCGAAGGCGGTGACGATCATCACCGGGCAGTCGGGATCGCGCTCGCGCACGCCCTTGACGACCTCCAGCCCGCCCGTGCCCTCCATCTTGAGGTCGGTGATGACGAAGTCGGCGCCCTTGGCCTTGAACGCCGCCAGGCCCTCGGCGCCCGAGGCCGCGAGCACGGCGTCATGGCCCATGCGGCGCACGGTCGCGCCCAGGCCTTCGCGCATCGTCTCGTTGTCGTCGATGATGAGGATGCGGGCCATGGATTTGTCCGCCTCGGGCGCTCAGGATAGCCTATCGCGCGTGACAGGTGAAAAGACCGATCCGGGGCGGGCCCTGGCCGCCGTTCACGCCCTGGTGCGCCCCGCGATCCGCGGCATGCGCGGCTACACGCCGGGCGAGCAGAACGCCGAGGCGGTCAAGCTGAACACCAACGAGGGCTCGTACCCGCCCTCGCCCGCCGCGCTGGCGGCGCTGGCGGGGGTGAGCGAGGACAAGGTGCGCCTGTACCCCGACCCCGTGAGCCGGCGGCTGCGCGAGGCGGCCGCGGCGCGCTTCGGCGTCACGGCCGAGCAGGTGCTGGCGGGCAACGGGTCGGACGACTGCCTCACGATCATCTACCGGACGTTCCTGGACGTGGGCGAGCGCGTCGCGTGCCCGTGGCCGACGTACGGCCTTTACGAGCAGCTGGCGACGATCCAGGGCGCGAAGCTGGTCACGGTGCCATTCAAGCAGACGGGGACGCGCTGGGAGCTGCCCGGCGATCTCGCGAAGCAGCGCGCGAAGATGATCATCCTCGCGAACCCCAACAACCCTTCGGCGACGCTGGTGCCGGTCGACGAGCTCCGCAAGCTGGCCGACGCCGCGATGAAGTCCGTGGTGGTCGTCGACGAGGCGTACGTCGACTTCGCGCTGGGCGACGGCATCGACGCGAGCATGCTGCCCTACCTCGACCAGCACCCGAACGTGATCGTGCTGCGGACGTTCTCGAAGGGCTACAGCCTGGCCGGCGCGCGCCTCGGTCTCCTGTTCGCGGCGGCGCCGCTGGTCGAGGAGATGAACAAGGTCAAGGACAGCTACAACGTCAACGCCCTCACGCAGGCGCTGGGGACGGCCGCGCTCGAGGACCGCAAGACGCACGAGGAGGCGATGCGCAGCACGCTGGACGAGCGCGCGCGCCTGGAGCGCGAGCTGGCGTCGCTGGGCCTGACCTGGCCCGAGGCGCGCGCAAACTTCCTGCTGGTCGAGCTCGGCGAGCGCGCCGAGGCCGTCTACAAGTCGCTCAGGGACGCGGGCGTGCTCGTGCGCTGGTTCTCCGCGCCCGAGCTCAGGACCAAGCTGCGCATCAGCGTGGGGCGCCCCGACCAGAACAACAAGCTCCTGGCGGCGCTGCGCGCGGCGATGACGCCGGGCTGAGCGGGCCGCTCACTTCTTCGCCGGCGCGCGCGTGTCCTCGCCCGAGTGGCAGGTCGTGCACACGCGCGGCTGCGCCAGGCGGTCGATGTGGTGCGTGCTCGCGTCGTAGTAGACGCCGACCTCGGCGTGACACCTCCCGCAGTCGTACTGGCGGGCGAGCACGACGGCGTGCACCTTCTCGAAGTGCCAGTAGCCCTCGCGCCGCTCGCGCACGAGGGACGAGAGCTGGTGGCAGTTGAGGCAGCCCGGCGCGACGGCCTGCGCGAGCGCGGGCGGCGGCGCCTCGGCCACGACCGGCGGCGCCGGCTTGGCGCCGATCTCGGTGAGCGCCGTGCGTCCGGCGACGCGGCCCGTGAGCATGGATGGCGCCAGGAACGTGCCCTCGAGGGCGTGCTTGCCGTTGATGCCCGCGACGCCCGTGAGCTCGCCCGCCGCATACAAACCGGGGATGACCTGCCCCTTCGCGTCCAGGACGCGCGCCGACGTGTCGATCGCGACGCCGCCCTCGCTCTTGCGCGTCATCGGGAAGAACTGCGCCGCGTAGAACGGCGGGCGCGCGACCTTCTTGGGCTGGTAGGTCTTGCCGGGCCCGAAGCGCCCCAGCTCGTCGTCGACGCCCTTGTCGACCATGCCGTTGAAGTGCTCGACGGTGGCGCGCAGCGCGGCGGGCGGCAGGCCGCACTGGGCCGCCAGCGCCTCGAGCGTCGAGGCGGTCTTCATGAGCGCCGGATCGCGGAAGATCAGCTTCTCGATCGTGTCGAAGCTCGCCCAGTCCGAGCCCGCGACCCAGAACTCGTGCTTCGTGTCCTCGTCGAACACGGACCAGTAGGTCGCGCCCTTCTGCCGCGCCAGCACGGGCATGCCGAACTTGGCGCTGCCACGCTCGACGAAGAAGCGCTTGGCCTCGGCGTTCACCCAGATCGAGTCGATGTTGTAAGCGTTGAGGCCCCGGTCCGTGCCGGGGAAGCGCGGATCGGGCAGGCCCGTGACGTAGTTCCACTGGTGGTCGAGGCGCGTGAGCGCCGCGCCCGCGGCGCGCGCGACGTCGTGGCCCGTGCCGAGCGAGTTGATGCCCGAGCCGACGAGGAGACGCTCGGGGCGGGGCACGTCCGCCGGCCAGGCGGCGCGCACCTTGTCGAGGTTGCTCTGGAAGCCGCCCGTCGCCATGACGACGACGCGCGCGCGAAGCTCGACGGTCTCCTTCGAGCGCACGTTCGTCGCCGCGAGGCCCACGACGCGCCCATTCTCGATCAGCAGCCGGTCGACGCGCGTGTTCCAGCGAAACGAGACGTTGGGGCGGCGCGCGCTCTCCTTGAAGATGGGGCTCACGAGGCCGATGCCGCGGCCGCTCGTGCGGTGCGTGCGCATCACGGAGTTGCCGGGCGGCTGGATCAGCGTCTCGAAGGTGATGCCCATCGACGTGAGCCAGTCGTAGATCTGGTCGCGTGAGTGATCGGCGTAGGCGCGCGCCCAGTCCGGGTTCGGGTCCTCGCCCCAGGTGACGAGATCCTTGTAGAGCAGGTCCGGCGAATCGTCGACGATGCCGCGCGCGCGCTGAAACGGCGTGTCGGCCAGGCAGAGATCGCCTGTCGCCATGACCGCGTGGCCGCCGAACACCGACGCGACGTCGACGATGATGACGCTCGCGCCGCCCTTGCCGAGCTCGTAGGCGGCCGAGAGGCCGGCGATGCCCGCGCCCACGACGATGGCGTCCGCCGTCGTCGGAGCGGCGGGACGGCGCCGGCACCCCGCGCCCGCGAGCAGCGCCGCGGCGAGAACGGTGAGGCCGAGGACGGCGCGCGCGCTCCGGACGGGGCGGGTCAAGATGGCCCAGCGTCGCCCCCTCGGCCGGCGGGCGTCAATGCCGGTCTTGCGGCGACGGCGCTAGGGCTTCGGCGCGCAGGCGCGACGGACGCGGGCCGCGAGCGGCGAGGCCGCGCGCGACGCGAGGAACTGGTCGACCCGGCGGGAATCGGCGACGCCCAGCTCGCAGGTCACGATGAGGCGCTCGGCCGTGCGCTCGGGCGCGAGCGCGCCCTTCGGGAAGCGCGCGGCGTGCTCGTCGAGGAGCGCGAGCGCGCGCGTCGAATTCCCGGCGCGCAGCGCGCGATCGGCGTCGCGCAGGAGGACCGTCTCCTCGGCCAGATCGCTCACGGGCGCCGCGGCGTGGTGCACGCGATGGCGCGGCGCCGGCGTCGCGGCGGGAGGCTCGGGCGCGACGACCGGCGGGGCCTCGACCCGCGGCGCGAGCGCGACGTGGGTCGACGGCGGCGCGGGCCGCGTCGGGCGCAGCGCGAGGTAGCCGCCCGCGCCCAGCGAGCCGACGATGGCGATCCCGACGACGGCCTTCGCCGCCAGCGCGACGGAGAACCCGGTCGCCGTGGCCTGCCCGGCGGCGAGCGTGGCCGTCGACGCGAAGGCGATCTTCGCGAGCACCGCGCCCTTGAGGCGCCGCTTGTGCCTGGTGGGCATGCGCTCGCCCTGACGCGCGCGCCGCAGGACCTCCTCGGTCGCGGGCGAGAGCCCGGTGCCCGCGTGGCCGCCGTCGTTGAAACCCTCGCCGTTCACAGGCGCCTCCCCTCGCTCTTGCGGTAGCGGGCCGCGGCCGCCTCGAGCTCGATGCGGGCCGCGCGCAGCCGCGAGTACACCGTGCTGGGGTTCGTGCCCGTCGCGTCGCCGATCTCGCGCGCCGTGAGCTGCTCGAGCTCGGCGAGGATGAACACCTCGCGCTTGTCCTCGTCGAGCGCCTCGAGCCACTTCTGGACGATCGTCGCGGCCTCGACGCGCGCGAGCGCCTCGTCAGGCTGGCGGCCGCGCTCGTCGGGCAGCGTCTCGGGATCGGTGAGGGCGAAGAACCGGTGCGGGCTCTTGCGGCGCAGCGAGCGCTTGTGATCGCGCACGACGCGCAGCAGGACGCCGAACAGCCACGCCTTCTCGGACCCGGTGACGGTGAGCTCGGGCAGGCGGCGGTGGACGACCAGGAAGACCTGCTGGAGCACGTCGTCGACGGCGTCGTCGGTCACGCCCAGGCGACGCGCGTTCCGCCACAGGAGGTCGACGTGGGCCTCGTACAGCTCGTCGAACGTCGGCCGCTCGCGGGGCGGCCCGAAGGGCACGGCCTCGGCGGCGGACGACTGGCGGCGGGAGAGCATCATCTTCTTCATGGGGATGGCCGGGGGATCACCGAATCATCACCGGAATCGGACCTCGAGGCCTGCCGCGGCGCGAAACGAAACGGCGGCTGGCTGGTGAGCCTGGCCCACATGATCGATCGAAAACCGGGCCCGAACGAGGGGAATCGCGGCCTCGACCGACAAGAACGGCGCGACCCACCGCGACATGCGCCACTCGCCCAGCAGGCCCGCGCCCAGGAACGGAGCGATATTCGACCCTTCGGCGGGCGCAATGGGCCCGAAGCCCGTGCCTCCCAGGCGGTCGAGACCCGCCGCGGCGCAGGGTCCGAACGACAGGGTGGAGCCCCGCAGATAGCAGCCCCGGAGCGACGCCGTGACGAGCGAGAGGGTCGCGCCCGTGTCCGGTTGGGCCGACACGGTGCCGCGGCGGTCGCGGAAGAACGCGCCGCGCACGTCGACGCGCGCGCGCGCCCAGCGCCAGCCGAGGGCCAGGCCGACCCCGGGTGTCGCTTCGGGCAAGGTCCCGCTGTCCGCGAGGGCGCTCAGGCCGACGGCGGGGGACGACAACACGGGTGGCGGTGGGGGCGGCGGGGGCGGGGGCGGCGGCGCCTCGACGACCACCTCGCGCTCTTGCAGCTCGGTCGCGAGCGCGAGGACGATCACCAGGCCGGCCGCGTCGGCGACGGCGGCGCACGTGGGACCCTTGAGCGTGCGCGTCGCCCGCCAGTCCGCGCCCTCGAGCTCGAGCGTCGCGCGCCAGTGCTCGCCGTCGAGCGGCGTGACGACGACGGCGGCCCGCACGCGCGCGACGCCGCCCGGTGCCGACGGCAGGCCGCGGGCCACGCCGGCCTGCACCGCCTCGGCGTCGGGACATCCGGCCGGCGCATCCCAGCTGAGCTCGACGGGCGCGACGGGCGCGATCGCCGGAGCCGGCGAGGCCACCGCCTGGGCCCAGAGGAACGCCGTGAAGATCGCCGCGCCGGCCATCGGTCAGTAGGTGATCTTCGGGAAGTCGGCGCGCGCCTGGTCGAGCTCGGTCTGCCGCTCGGCCGACCAGCCGAACGCCGTCGTCGCCAGCGGCTTGAGGTCGGTCTCCGCCGCGCCGCTCATGAAGTGCACGAACTCGCCCAGGTCGAGGTCGCGCGCGTACTTCGTACCGCCGGCGGGGAAGTCGCGCGCCAGCAGCGCGAAGAAACGGTCCATGACCTTGGCGCCGCCGTGGTCGCGCCAGAGCGGATAGGACCAGTCGCGGAACCAGTGCGTGTTCTCGACGGGAAACGAGTCGACCGCGCCGTCGCTGGTCCATTGGGCGTACACGCCGTCGGCGAGCGCCTGCCGGCCCGTGCCGACGTAGAGATCGTAGCGATAGAACTCGGCCCACTTGCCTTGATGCCAGATGGCATCAGCCGGCGCGCCGGCCCGCCCGTGCGCCGCGTTCTCGACCAGCAAGGCCGAGACGTGCGGGAAGATCACGTCGAAGACGCCCGGGTCGTCGTAGGCCATGATGCCGCAGTCCATGACGTTGCGATGGTCGTGCGAGGCGTCGAAGTACGTCGCCATGTGACAGCCGAAGTAGCGATCCTTGTGGAAGATGGCGTAGAGGCGCCCCGGGCCGAACGGGCCGTACTTCTCGGTCGTGTAGCGCCAGGCCTTCGAGACGTAGGGCAGGAACGCGGCCGCCTGCGCGCGATCGACGTCCTTGTCGTAATAGAGCGCGACGAAATCGTCCTTCGCGACGAGGTCCAGCAGCTGAACATGCTCGAACCAGTGCTCCTGCCAGGTCAGCGGCGTGGCCGTCGGATCGGGCCCCGCGCCGACCGACACGACGGGCGACGAGCACGCGAGCGCGAGCACCGCGGCCAGCGGGGGGAGACACCGGCGCATGAAAACCAATTAGCACCGGGACGCCGCGGCGTCTATCGACCGTGTTGGCGCGCGGCTAAGGACAGGCGGCGGGAGCCGGGGCGCCGAGCTCGTGGGCGCCGATGTCGGGCTTGGGGCCGCGGGGGCGGTTCTCGAAGTCCACGAGGGGCGTCTCGGCGTTGACGAGCGCGGCGTCGAGCCCGGCGTTGCCGGGCGCGAGCGCGAAGTCCGCGCCCGTGAAGGTCGGGGCCGTCGTGATGACGCCCGTGCCGCCGCCGCCACCCTTCCACACGACGTTGTTCGACGCGAAGGTCGGCCCCGTCTCGCCCGTCGCGACGGACAGCGACGGCATGACGTCGTTCCACACGCGGATGTCGCTGTTGCCGTTGAGGATGACGTTGCCCATGCGGTCGTGGGGCACGCGGTGGTTGAAGCGCACGCCCGTGCCGTCGGCGACGGTGTTGTGGACGATCGCGACGTCCCGCGCGGCGTCGAGCTGCACGGCCGCGCCCCAACCGTCGATGACGTTGTTGGCGATCACGACCGCGCTCGAGATCATGTTCTCCACGCCGTCGTAGTTGTCCCACTCCATGCCGGGCGAGGCGATCTGCGCGGCGCACGGCGACTTGCCGGCCATGCCCTTCATGCGGTTGCGCGTGATCGAGACGCGCGTCGCGCCCGCCGTGAGGACGCCCGCCGTCGTCGTCCCGTTGATGCGGTTGCCGTCGATCACCAGGTCGCGCCCGCCCGAGATCTGGAAGCAGTTGTGCGAGCCGCAGGTGATGTCGTCGCGCACGAACGTGAGGTGGTGGTTCCACTTGTCGGACGGGGCGAACGAGCCCAGCACGAAGATCGTGCGGCCGCCGCCGCCGATCACCGAGTCCTCGACGAGCACGTCGTGCGAGGCGCCCGCGGCGCTCTGGCCGTGGATGTGGAGGGCCGCCTCCTCGGTGGCGCCGGCGTCCAGCGTGACGCCGTGGAAGGTGAAGTTGCTCGAGCCGTCGAGCATGACGGTGGCCGAGAACTTCACGTCGCGGAACGACAGGTGGTCGCAGCTCTTGAACGTCGCGCCCGCCAGCGTGACGGCGTCGCCCGCCGCCACCTCGATGAACACGGGCGTCGCGAACTTGCGGTTCGAGATCGTCTCCTTGGCGTAGCTGCCCGCGTGCAGGACGACGCGATCGCCCGCCTTGGCCGTCATGAGCGCGGCCGCCAGCGTCGCGGGCGCGCGCACGTCGATCACGGTCGCGCCCGCCGCCGGCTTGGGCGCCGTCGAGCAGCTGCTGGGCGGCGTGGGCGCGCCGCCGCGCTCGACGCCCGCGTCGCTCGGCGCGGCCGTGCCCGCCGCGCCCGTCGTCGCCGCGTCGGTCCCCGCGTCGGGAGAGGCCGGGGCGGTGCCCGCCGCGCCCGAGCCCGCCGCCGAGCCTCCGGCCGAGCCGGTCGTGCCCGCGGCGGCGGCGCTGCCGGCGGCACCCGAGGGACCACTGGTACCGGCGGCGCCCGGCGCGCTGCCGTTCCCGGCGGCCCCCACGACGGTCTGGCCACCCGCCCCCGCCTGGCCGGTCGCGCTCGGCGAGCCGGAGCAGGCACCCGCCAGCGTCAGCGAAACCAGAGCGGCCACGACGCGCGCCTTCGACTTCATGACCCAAGAATCGGACATCGGGACCGCTCTTGTAGCCGCGAGACCCCAATTCGGATCACGCAAATCGATTCATGTAGCGGCGCGGCAATGACGGCGGCGGTGCGGCGCGGCTACTTGTGGTCGAGGGTCGCGATCAGCATCTGGTCGCCGACGTACAATTCGACCTCGCACGAACCGGTATCGAACCCGCACTGGCTCGTCGTGCTGATCACGCTGTTGGCGTCGGGCGTGACCGTGATCAGGAGCTTCGGCACCGTGAACTCGGCCGAGCAGGCGCCCGGACAGTCGATGCCCGCCGGGGTCGAGACGAGGCGGCCAGCGCCCGCGCCGTCGAACGAGACGGTCAGCCTCGCCCACGAGGTGCCTTTCAAGGTGGCGATGGTGCGATCGTCCCCGCTCCAGACCTCGATCGTCGCCTCCTTGAGGCCGACTCGAGGGAACGCCTGGCTGGCCGAATAGAACCACATGCCAACCGTGCACTCTCCGCCCGTGGCGAGCGGCTCCGCCCCGCAAGTCTTCTCCTTCACCGCGAACCAATTCGCGTTCGTGCCACCGATACCCACGACGGGTGGACCGGGCGTTCGACCGCCCGTGTTCTTGACGGTGAACGTGGCCACCGGCATGCCGCTGGCGAAGACCCCGGCCTGCGCCCGGCCGAAATCGTAGGACGACGGAGTGATGGTCAGCACCGCGGGGGCGACGCTGGTGCCATTGAGCGGCACCTTCACCGTGCCACCGGGGGTGCCTTCGATCGTCAGCCACGCCGTCAAGTCGCCGACCGTCACGGGGAGCTCGGTCAGCCTGACCTCGCAGACGGCGTTCGCGCCCAGGCGGATCCCGGTGCACTCGTCGAACGTCAACAAGAAGTCGGCCGCGTTGGGGCCGCCGAGGACCGCCTTCAGCACGCCGGAGGTTTCGTCGCCGGAGTTCGTGACGAAGACCGGACGCCAGAGCGCCTCGTGTCCTCTGACGACCGGTTCCTCGAAGGTGTACGACGTCTGCTTCGACGTCAGCCTGGCGCCGCCCATCCCCGCAACGCTCCCCGCGCCGCCCGCCATGCCCGTCGCGGTGCCCGCGACGCCACCGTGGCCGGCGGCGCCCGAGCCGCCGGCGGCGCCCGTTGCGCCGCCGACACCCGAGCCACCGGCAACGCCCGCGGGCCCCGTTGCGCCGGCCACACCGGCCACGCCGCCCGCGACGCCACCGGCGCCGCTCACGCCATTCGGCGCCGCGCCAGCCGAGGCGTCGACACCGCCGGAAGCGCCCGCGTGGCCCGGCCGATCGGCCACGCCGGCGTCGCGCGACCCGAGGCTACGGCCGCCACAATCCACCAGCGCGACCAACGACAGGATCGCACAAGAGAGGACAGAGTGATCGGCGCGCCACGACATCCTTCAGATGTTATCAGCGAAGCGGCGTCATGATCTCGGCGCGACAAATCGCCGCAGGGCCGCTCAGGGCGCTGTCGCGCTGAGCCAGTCGCGGTTGCTCTCGGGGGCCCAGTGATCCGCGTTGTGCGCGGCGAAGCGGCGGAGCTTCGCGAAGCCGGCGGGCGTCGCGGCGCCGAAGACGAGGCGGTGGTGGTCCGGGCCGAACGGGCTCTCCGTCATCTTGCGGAACGCGGCGTCGCCGGCGACGCCCAGCTCGGGCGGCGCGAGCGAGTTGAGCGGCGCCGCGCCCACGATCACGAGATCGGAGTGGACCTTCTGCTCGTCCGACACGTCGGCGTCGCGCTCGACGGCGAAATGCGCCGCGACGCCGGGACCCCAGTCGGCGAGCGCCGTCGCGAGCGCGCGCGCCGCCGCGACGGCCTCGGGCGCGCCGTGCGTGCCGTAGACGTAGAGGTGCGGGCGCTCGCGCGGCAGGCTCTTGCCGAACAGCGACGGCACGGCGCGGTCGGGAGGAAACGGCTTGCGTGCCGGCACGCGCTCCTTGGCGGTGCGCTTCGCCTCGGCGAGCGTGCGCAGGAGCTTGGCGCCCTGGTACGCCGGCACCCACGCGCGGTGGTCGACGCCGGGATACTCCGTGTACGTCACCGTCTTGCCGAGCCAGCCGAGCTTGCGGAAGCGCTCGACCATGTGGCGCGAGTCGGCGACGGGCACGACGGGATCCGCGTCGCCGTGAAAGATGTAGACGCGCATCCCGGCGGCGTTCTCGGCGAAGGCCGGCGGTGACAGCGCCTCCAGCGCGGCGAGATCGTAGTCGTCGCGCTCCGCGGGCGGGATCCACTTCCGCGTGTCGGTGACGCCGCAGACCGGCGCCAGCGCCGCGAACAGCTCGGGGTGACGGAGGCCGATGGTCCACGTGCCGCCCCCGCCCATCGAGAGGCCCGTGAGCGTCACGCGATCGCGGTCGATCTGGTAGGCGCGCTCGACGTCGGCGATGACGCGCAGCACGTCCGCCTCGCCGAGCCCGTCGTACCCCATGAGCTCGCCGCGTCCCAACGGCGCGACGACGAGCGCTGGCACGTCGGGGAAGGGCAGCTCGTTGCGCGAGGCCTCCTCGTCGTTCTCGCCGGGGCGGTTGTCGAGGCCGAACACCCGCCGCAGCATGTGGCGGTGGTTCGAGGACGCGCCGTGCAGCGCGACGACGAGCGGCCAGGCGCGCCCGGGGTCGTAGCCCGGCGGGACGTACAGCGCGTAGGGCTGCAGCGTGCCGTCCCAGTCCGAGCGGTAGGCCTTCACCATCGCCCCGCGCGCATAGTCGTAGGGATCCTCGCCGCCGAGGAGCACGTCGGCGTAGCCGCGCGCGGTGTCGTAGGAACGACGCGCGAACGCGAGATCGCGGGCGGCGTCCGTGACGTGCGCGCGTACGGCGTCGGCGTCCTCGACGAGGCGCTCGATGGACGGCAGCGAGACGGCGCTCGAGGTCTCGGGGAGCTTCGCCGCGCGCGCGCGCGCGATCGTCGCGACGGCGGCCGCGCGCTTGGCGTCGAGCTCTGCCTCCGCCGACACGGGCGTGGACGTGGCGTCACGCGCCGACGGCGCGGGCGGTGAGCGGCGCGCGCAGGCGCACGCGAGCGCGACGGCCACCGCGGCGCAGAGCTGAGCGCGCCTGTTGCTCGACATCGACGTCACCGGTGCGGGTGGAAGAACGAGCGCTTGCGCGACGCGGCCTTCTTCTTGAGCGCGAGCGCGACCTTCTTGTCCTTCGCGTTCGGCACGGTGACCAGCCGGCTGGCCGACACGTAGCCGCTCTTGACGAAGGTGAGCTCGTACACGTTGCCCGTGCGGAAGTGGAGGTTGATGGGCGTGCGGCCGAGGACCTGCCCCTTCGTCCGCACGATCGCGCCCACGGGCGACGTCGTGATGTGGAGGACCGCGGTCTCGTGCGCGACGGCCTTGGGCTTCGCGGGCGCGGGCGCGCGCACGGGCTTGCCCGCCTCGGGCGCGGGCTCGGGCGTCGCCTTGCCGCCCTCGGCCGGCTTCGCGGGCTCGGCCCCGTCGGCGCCGATGACGGCCTGCTCGGCGTTCGGAACGGCGTTGCGCAGGAGCGCCTCCTCGTCCGGCTCTTCGTCCGCCTGAGCGGCCGCGGTGGGCGCCTCGGGCGCGCCCGCGTCCTTGCTGGCGGCCACCGGGGCGCCCGCCTCGACGGCGGCCGCGGGCTCGCTCGGCGCCGCGGCGACGGGCGCGGGCGCAGGCACGGGGGCCGGCCCTGGCGCGGGGACGGGCGGAGCCTCGACGTGCGGCGCCGGCGGCGGTGCCGGGACGGGCGCCGGCGGGCCCTCGGCCGGTCCCTGCGGCGCCGCGCCGAGGCCAAGCCTGGCGAGATAACCCTCGCGCTCGGCCCACCCCACGACGTATCGCCCGCCGAGCAGCGCCGCCACCGTGACGATCGCGCCCAGCCAGAAACCACCGCCGCGCTTGCGCGGCAAGGCGACCGACGCCGTCACGGGCGCCGGCACGGGCCCGGGCGTGAGGCCCCGCCTGGCGCGCTCCACCATCGTCTCGGGCTTCGAGGACGACGGTCCGACGACGAGCGGCGGCGGCGTGGGCGGCGGGCGTCCGCCCGGGCTCAGCTGGGTCTCGCCCGTGCTGATGATGTCGACCTCGTCCAGCTCGAACGACGTGCCGGCGGACAGGTCCGTGCCCAGCACGTCCTTGACGATGCCGCTCGTGTCGACCCGGTGCTTGCCGATGCTCTCGGCGCTGTCGCGGCGCGCGAGCTGCTCCAGCCACGACTTGAGCTCGGTCTGCCCCGCCGACTGGAACTCGGTGCGCAGCACGCGCTCGACGTCGACGAGCATCTCTTCCGCCGTCTGGTAGCGCTCGCTGGGCGCGAGGCGCATGGCGCGCAGGATGATCTTCGAGACCGCGGGGCTCACGCCCTTCTTCGCCTCTTCGGGCGGCGTGAACTCGCCCTTCTGCACCTTGAGGAGCTGCTCGAGATCCGACCCGGCCTCGAACGGCAGCCGCTCCGTCATCATGCGGTAGAGCACCGAGCCGACGGAGAAGATGTCCGAGCGCTTGTCGATGACCGCGCCCAGCGCCTGCTCGGGCGACATGTAAGCGACCTTGCCCTTGATGACGCCCGCCGCGGTCTGCTCGCGCTTGCGCTGCGCCTTGGCGATGCCGAAGTCGGCCAGCTTGATCTCGCCCTGCTCGCTGATGAGCACGTTGTTGGGGCTGAGGTCGCGGTGCACGATGCCGAGCGGCTTCCCGTCGCGCGTCTTGGCGTGCGCGTAAGCGAGCGCACGGCACACGACGGTGATGACGTAGAGCGAGAGCGCGGGCGGGAACACCATGCCGGCCCCGTAGGCGCGCTGGAGGATCTTCTCGAGATCCCAGCCGTCCACGAGCTCCATGACCAGGAAGTAGCGATTGCCCGCCACGCCGAGATCGAGCACCTGCACGATGTTGCTGTGCTGGAGGGTCATCGAGATGTGACCCTCGTCGAGCAGCATGTTCCGGAACTGCGGGTCGGCCGAGAACTGCGTGAGGATGCGCTTGAGGACGACGTGCTTCTCGAACCCCTCGGCGCCATGCTGGGTCGCGAGGAAGATCTCGGCCATCCCTCCGTCCGCGAGCTTGCCGAGTATCGTGTAGCGTCCGTGACGCGCCATCAGCGGCGCGTAGGGTACCATGTGATTCGCATGTCCACAGACCGCTTCGGGATCGCCGATCGCTACCACGATATGCGCGGGCAGCAGCACCTCACGGGCCCTGACACGCGCACCGCCCTGCTCACGTCCATGGGCGTCTCCGCCGACCGCGACGGGACCGAGGCGGACGCGGTCCGCGTGCTCTCGCCGGGCGGCGACCGCGCGCTCGAGGGCCCCGTGGAGCTCGCGCTCGAGGACGGCTCGGGGCGCACGGCGGACGGCGAGCTGCCGAATGACCTGCCGCTCGGCTATCACCGCATGCGCTGGCGCGACGGACGAGAGACGCTGCTGATCGTCGCGCCCGCCGCCTGCCACTTGCCGGATGACCTGCGCACCTGGGGCTTCGCGGCGCAGGTCTACGCGGCGCGCTCGCGCGCCAGCTGGGGGCTGGGCGACCTGGCCGACCTGGGGCGCCTGGGGCGCTGGGCGCGGGGCCTGGGCGCGGGCGTCCTCATGGTGAACCCGCTGTCGGCGGCCACGCCCGTGGCGCCCATCGAGCCGTCGCCCTACTACCCCTCGTCGCGCCGCTATCGCAACCCGCTCTACCTGCGCGTCGAGGACGTGCCCGGCTTCGAGGCGCTCGGCGAGACGGGCACGCGCCTCGCGAACGCCGGCCGCGCCCTCAACGCCGAGCGGCGCATCGATCGCGACGCCGTGTTCCGCCTCAAGATGGAGGCCCTGGGCGCGCTCTTCGAGCGCTTCGCGGGCGACGAAGCGTTCGAGCGCTACTGGCACGACCAGGGCGTGGCCCTCACGGACTTCGCGACGTACTGCGCGCTGGCCGAGCGCCACGGCAAGGACTGGCGGCGCTGGCCCGCCGAGGTGCGCCGGCCCGACGCGGACGGCGCGCGGACGTTCCGGGACGCCAACGGGGCGCGCGTGCGCTTTCACGCCTGGCTGCAGTGGCGCCTGGACCTCCAGCTCGCGGCGGCGTCGCGCGAGATCCCGATCGTGAACGATCTGCCCATCGGCCTGGACGTCGCGGGCGCGGACGCCTGGTGCTGGCAGGACCTGCTGGCGACCGACGTGTCCGTGGGCGCGCCCCCCGACGAGTTCGCGACGAACGGCCAGGACTGGGGGCTGACGCCGTTCGTGCCCCACCGGCTGCGCGCCGCCGGCTACCGGCCCTTCATCGAGACGATCCGGTCGATGCTCGCGCACGCGGGCGGGCTGCGCATCGACCACGTCATGGGGTTGTGGCGGCTGTTCTGGATCCCGCGCGCCACGGGCCGGGGCGCGCGGGGCGGCGCCTACGTCCGCTCGCGCGCCGACGAGCTGCTGGCGATCGTCGCGGTCGAGAGCGTTCGCGCGAAGGCCTTCATCGTGGGCGAGGACCTGGGGACCGTCGAGCCCGGCGTGCGCGAGACGCTCGCCAAGCAGCGCATGCTCTCGTACCGGCTCCTCTACTTCGAGCCCAACGAGCCCTCGCACTTCCCCGAGCTCGCGCTCACCAGCGTGACGACGCACGATCTGGCCACGATCGCGGGCCTGTGGACGGGCAGCGATCTCGCGGATTCGAAGCGCATCGGCCAGCAGCCCAACGAGGCCGGCATGAAGGGGCTGCGCGACAAGCTGGCCCAGGTGGGCGGGCTGCCGCCCGACGCGCCCGTCGACCAGGCCATCGTCAAGACCCACGAGGCGCTGGCGAAGGCGCCATCACGCGTGCTGCTGGCCACGCTGGACGACGCGCTGGCGGTGCCCGAGCGGCCCAACATGCCCGGGACGGTCACGGAGTGGCCGAACTGGTCGCTGGCGCTGCCCCGCACGCTGGAGGAGATCGAGGCGCTCGGCGACGACGCCTTGCCCCGAAAGGTTGCCGGCGCGCTCGCGCGACGATGAAGAGCGCCGGGGTGCTATCGTCGGGCCCGATGGGCACGCTCTGCCGGCCGGGCGGTGACGATTGGCGCTGACCGAGCTGACGCCCGAGCAGGTCCGAACCTGGACGCTCGAGCAGAAGGACGCCTGGTGGCGGGCGAACGTCTTCAAGGGCGACATGCCGCAGCTCACGTTGCGCGCGGGCGTGACGGGCATGTTCCTGGGCGCGATGCTGTCGGTCACCAACCTCTACGTCGGCATCAAGACGGGATGGACGCTGGGCGTGGGGCTGACGTCCGTGATCGTCTCGTTCGCGGCCTTCAAGATCCTCGCGGGGCTCGGCCTGGGCAAGGAGATGACGGTCCTCGAGAACAACGCCATGCAGTCGATCGCGACCAGCGCCGGCTACATGACGGCGCCCCTCGTGTCGTCGCTGTCGGCCTACATGCTCGTCACGGGCCACCCGATCCCCCCCGTTCACGCGGCGATCTGGATGGGCCTGCTGGCCGTCCTGGGCGTGCTCTTCGCGTTCCCGCTCAAGAAGCGCTTCATCAACGACGAGCAGCTGCCGTTCCCCGAGGGCTACGCCGCGGGGGTCGTCATGGACAACCTGCACTCGGGCCGCGGCGAAGACGGGATCTTCAAGGCCAAGGTCCTGGCGGCGGGCGCGACCGTGTCCGCGCTCGTCGAGGTGCTGCGCAGCGAGAAGGTGCTGGGGGCCCTCAAGCTCAAGTTCCTCGCGCTGCCCGAGGCCTGGGACGATCTCATCTACAGGTTCGTCACGCCGCGCATCCTCGGCACGCCGCTGCGGGATCTGACGGTGCGGTTCGATTCGTCGATCGTCATGCTCGGAACGGGCGGCCTCATCGGCGTCAGGCCCGCCGCCTCGCTCATGCTGGGCGCCGTGCTGAACTTCCTCATCGGCGCGCCGATCCTGATCAAGGCCGGCATCATCCCGCACGCCGACTTCAAGTCGATCACGACCTGGTCGCTGTGGGGCGGCGCGGCGCTCATGACGACGTCGTCGCTGTGGGCCTTCGTCTCGCGGCCGCAGATCATCATCCAGGCGTTCTCGGGCCTGCTGGGCCGCGGCAACCAGAAGGCGGACCTTCTGGCGGACATCGAGCTGCCCATGCGCGTGTTCGCCATCGGCATCCCCATCGTCGGCGGGGCCGTCATCCTGGCCGGCCACCTGTTCTTTGGCGTGGGCCTGCTGACGGGCGCGCTGGCCGTGCCGCTGGTCTTCGTCTTCACGCTCATCGCCGTGAACTCGACCGCCCTGACGTCGATCACGCCGGGCAGCGCGCTCGGCAAGCTGACGCAGCTCACGTTCAGCGTCGTCGCGCGCGGCGACATGGGCACCAACGTGGCGACCGCCGGCATCACGAGCGACGTCGCGACGAACGCCAGCAACCTGCTGATGGACATCAAGCCCGGCTACATGCTGGGCGCCAAGCCGCGGCAGCAGGCGGTGGGCCACGTGCTGGGCGTCATCGCCGGCTCGCTGATGGCCGTGCCCGTCTTCTACTCGCTGTTCCACGGGGACATCTCGCTGCTGACCAGCGAGCGGCTGCCCCTTCCTTCGGCGCAGGTGTGGCGCAGCGTCGCCGAGGTGTTGAGCCGCGGGTTCGCGTCCCTGCACCCGACGGCGCGCATCGCCATGGCCGTGGGCGCCGCGCTGGGGGTGCTCATCGAGCTCGTGGGCCAGCGCACCAAGGGGCGCTTCCCGCTGTCGGGCGTGGCCTTCGGCCTGGGGTTCATCCTCCGCTTCAACGACTCGCTGGCCATGGGGCTGGGCGCGCTGATCTTCTGGCTGGCGGCGCGCCGCAGCCGCGACGAGAGGTCGTTCGTTCACCGCGTGTTCGTGCGCGATCAGGAGACGCTGTGCGCGGGCGTCATCGCGGGCGGCTCGCTGGCGGGCATCGCGGTCATCCTGCTCGAGACGCTGGTCCTGAAGTAGCATCGCCGCATGGCGAATTCGCTGCTCATCGTTCACGTCCATGCCCGCGTGAAGGCCGACGCCGTCGAGGCGTTCCGGGCCGCCTCCGTCGAGAACTCGCGCGAGAGCCTGAAGGAGCCGGGCGTCGCGCGCTTCGACGTCGTGCAGTCGACCGAGGACCCGACGCGCTTCGTGCTCGTCGAGGCCTACCGCACGCCCGAGGCGCCCGCCGCGCACAAGGCGACGGCGCACTACGCGCGCTGGCGCGACGCCGTGGCCGACCTCATGGCCGAGCCGCGCACCAGCGCCCGCTACGTCAACGTCGCGCCGGACGACGGCGGCTGGTGACGTGAACGCCGCCGCGTTCGAGCTGGCCGCGCCGGCGCGGGTGATCTTTCGCGCGGGCGCGGTGCGCGAGGTGGGCGGGCTGGCGCGCGGGCTGGGCGCGCACGCGCTGCTCGTCACGGGCCGCTCGGCGGCGCGCTCCGGCGTCGTGACGGCGCCGCTCGAGGCGGCCGGCGTGCGCTGGACCTCGTTCGCCGTCGGGGGCGAGCCGACCGTGGACGTGGCGCGCGCGGGCGTCGCGGCGGCGCGTGCCGCCGCGTGCGACCTCGTGCTCGGCCTGGGCGGCGGCAGCGCGCTCGACGCCGCCAAGGCCATCGCCGCGCTGCTCGGCAACGGCGGCGATCCGCTGGACTACCTGGAGGTCGTGGGCCGTGGTCAGCCGCTCGCGCGCCCGTCGCTTCCCTGGATCGCGATTCCCACGACGGCCGGAACCGGCTCGGAGGTCACGAAGAACGCCGTCCTGGCGGCGCCCGACCACGGCGTCAAGGCGAGCCTGCGCAGCCCGCACATGCTCGCGCGCGTCGCCCTGGTCGACCCGGACCTGCTGGCGCGCTTGCCCGCGCCGGTCGTCGCCGCCAGCGGGCTGGACGCCCTCTCGCAGCTCATCGAGCCGCTCGTCTCGGCGCGGGCCAACCCGCTGACGGACGGCCTGGCGCGCGAGGGCATCCGCCGCTCGGCCGGGGCGCTTCGCCGGGCCCACGCCGACGCGCGCGCCGGCCGCGAGCTCGCGCCGGCCGATCGCGAGTCGCTGGCGCTCGCCAGCCTGTTCGGGGGCCTGTGCCTCGCGAACGCGGGCCTGGGCGCCGTGCACGGCTTCGCGGCGCCCCTGGGCGGGATGTTCGACGCCCCTCACGGCGCCGTGTGCGCCGCGCTCCTGCCCGCCGTCCTGCGCGTCAACGGGCGCGCCCTCGCGGCCCGCGCGCCCGACGCACCCGCGCTGGCGCGCCTGCGCGAGGTCGCCGCCCTCGTCACGGGCCGCGACGGCGCGTCGCTCGAGGACGGCGTCGCCTGGCTCGCCGCGCTCACGCGCGATCTGGAGATCCCCGGCCTCGCCCAACACGGCCTCGAGCCCGCGCGCATCGACGAGCTCGTCGCCAAGGCGCGCTCCGCGAGCAGCATGAAGGCGAACCCGATCGCCCTCACGGACGACGAGCTGACCGAGATCGCGACGACGTCGCTGTAAACGTCGCCGTCAGGGCGCGGGCGCCGCGACCGGCGTGCCTTCGTCGTCGTGCTGGACCTTCTCGGTCAGCGACCCACAGTCCGCCGGCGACACGGCCTTGCCGATCGCCCAGCTGCCGTCGTAGTCCGTCTCGGCGACGCCGGGCTCCAGCACGAGGCAGATCGTCTCGCCGCGCGACAGGACGACCTTGACCTTCGGCGAGTGCCACACGTGCTGCTTGGTGCCGTTGGGGTAGCCACGAGGCTGATCCGCCAGCGGCGTCGTCACCTCGACGGAGTAGGTCCCCGGCCGCACCGAGAGCGCCGCCATGTCACCGCCGACGAGCACGAGCCCGGGCGGCTCCTTCTTCGGCGGGCGAAGGTGCGTCACGCTCTTCGAACGGACGCCCGAATCGGGATCGAGCACCACGCGGGCCGGGACGAGGTTCATCATCCCGGCGTTCTCGGGCCGCACGAGCTTGAACGTCGCGGCGTCGGCGCTTTCGCCGCCTGACTTGCCGCCCTTGTCGGCCTCCTTCGAGCGCTTGGCCGGCTTCGCGACCGCGGCGGACACCAAGAGCACCCACACCAGGATGACGACGCCGGTCCTCACTCCTCCACGGTATCACGACGGCCGCGTCAGGTCAGCGCGGCGGCGCGACGACGACCTCGGTCTTGACCGAGTTCGAGATGAAGCAGCCGTGGTGGGCGGCGGTGTGCAGTGCCTGCACGTCCTCGGGCGTGGGGCGCTTGTCGCCCGCCCAGACGACGCGCGGCGAGAGGACCACCGAGCTGATCCAGGGCTGACCCTCGTCGTTCTTCGACATCGTGCCGACGGCGTCGTCCTCGTACGACGAGATCGCGAAGCCCTTGCGGCTCGCGACGAAGAGGAACGTCAGCATGTGGCAGCTCGAGAGCGACGCCACGAACGCCTCCTCGGGATCGACGTAGGCGGGGTTCGAAAACGGCGTGGGCACGACGGCCGGAGAGGACGACGCCGACACCGTGAGGCCGCCGTCGAAGGTCCACGTGTGCTCGCGCGAGTAGCGCCCCTTGAGGAAATCACCCTCGCCGAAGGCCCACTTGATGGTGGCTTTGTGTTGGGACATGACAAGCTAAGCTTACGGGATGAGCGAGGCCACGCCCGATCCGTCGACCGAGGCTCCGGGGACACGGCCACCCCTGACGTTCATCGTGGCCGTCAGCCACAACCGCGTCATGGGGAAGGACGGCGGCTTGCCCTGGGATCTGCCCGAGGACCGCGCCTTCTTCCGTGAGATGACGATGGGTCACGCGATCATCATGGGCCGCCGGACCTGGGACGAACGCGGCGCGCCGCTCGTGGGCCGACGCAACATCGTCGTCTCTCGCTCCGGGAACGTGAGCGGCACGGGGCGCGAGGTCGTCCCGACCGTCGAGGCCGCGATCGCGCTCGCACGCGCGACCGATCCCGAGCCTTACGTCGTCGGGGGCGCCGAGATCTTCCGGCTCGCCTTCCCGTACGCGACGCGCATCCTGCTGACCGAGATCGACTTCGACGCCGACGGGGATACGTTCTTCCCGAACTTCGATCTCTCGGGCTGGCGAGTCACCTCGCGGCGGCGAGGCGATCGCGCGACGTACGTGACCTACGAGCGCTCGTAGTCGGTCGGGATCGCGACCGCGACCCCGACCGGTGCTGGGCGGCTACTTGTGGCCGTGACCGTGGTCGTCGTGGCCGTGATCCTTGTCGTCTTTGTCGTGCTTGTCGTTCTTGCGCTCGGCCTTCTCCTCGCGGCGCTCTTCCTTCCGGTCCATCTTGGCGTCGCGCAGGTCCTGCTTGCGCTCGGCCTTCTCCTCGCGGCGCTCTTCCTTGCGCTCCTCGTGCTCCGCGCGGCGCTCCGCGTTCCGCTCGTGCACTTCCTCGCGGCGAATCTGTCCCGGCGGGACCGAGACCGGCGGCGGAGGAGGCGGTGAAACGGGACGCTCGACGGCCTGCCGAGGCGGAGGCGGCGGCGGGGGAGGCGGGGGCGGGGGAGCCACGGTCCGCACCGGCGGAGGCGGCGGCGCGACCGTCCGGACGGGCGGGGGCGGCGGCGCGACCGTCCGCACCGGCGGAGGCGGCGGGTTCCCGCGCCAATCGTGGCGAGGCGGAGGCGGCGGCGGAGGGGGAGGCGGCGGCTGCTCGACGACGACCACCGCTGGGGGTGGCGGCGGCGGCGGATTGGCCGCGTTGGCGGGCGGCGGCCCCGAGGACATGCGCACGGTGCAGCCGGCTCCCACGAGGGGCACCGCGACGAGCAACGCCAGAGCCACTCCCGTGACGGTCTTGCGGTCGAGCGAACGTGTCATGCCTGCTCCTTGTGCGGCGCGAGCCGCGGCCAGACTGCTCCCCAATTCCTTGGGTTTCGCTTCTTTCGAGAAGCGGACGTCGTTCAGACGCCCGCCCGTGCTGCCGTATTCTCAGCCGTTCGCTTTGGCGAACGACTTCATCTGCTCGGCCAGCGCCTGGCAGCCCTCGAGGGGCATCGCGTTGTAGATCGACGCGCGGATGCCGCCCACGGTCCGGTAGCCCTTGAGGGCGACGAGGCCCTTGCCGGCCGCCTCCTTGACCAGCTTGTCCGTGAGCTCCTCGCTCGGCAGCCGGAACGTGACGTTCATGTGGCTGCGCGCGGCCTTGTCGGCGACCGTGCCCGTGTAGAAGCCGCCCGACCCGTCGATGGCGTCGTAGATGACCTGCGCCTTCTGCGTGTTCACCTTCTCGAGCGCCGCGAGCCCGCCCTGCTTGTCCATCCAGCGGAAGTTCTCGAGCAGCATGTAGATCCCGAAGGTCGGCGGCGTGTTGAGGCAGCTCTTCGCCTCGGCGATCGCCTTGAAGCTGAAGATCTTGGCGACGTTCTTCGGGATGCGGTCGTAGAGATCCTTGCGGACGATCGCGAGCACCGTGCCCGACGCGCCCAGGTTCTTCTGCGCGCCCGCGTAGATGAGCGCCGTCTTCGCCACGGGGTGCGGGCGCGACATCATCTCGGAGCTGGCGTCGACGACGAGGTTCGGGTGCGTCGGCCACTCGGCCAGCCGGTGCCCGTGCACCGTCTCGTTCGAGCAGACGTGCAGGTACGACGCCGCCGGGTCCGCCGTCCAGCCCGTGGGCGGACGATCGAAGTTGGTCGCCTCGCTGGTGGCGATGACGCGGATCTTGTCGCCGCCGATCGACTTGCCCGTGTCGACCGCCTTCTTCGACCACTCGCCGCCCACGACGTAGTCGGCCGGGCCGTTGAGGAAGTTCATGGGGATGGTCGCGAAGAGCTGCGTGGCGCCGCCCTGCAGGAAGAGGATGTCGTGCGTGTCCGGCACGGCGAGCAGCTTCTTGACGAGCGCGAGCGCCTCGTCGAGCACGCCGTCGAACTCTTTGCCGCGGTGGCTGCACTCGGCGATGCCGAAGCCCTTGCCCTGGTAGTCGACGAGGGCCTTGGCCGAGGCCTCGAGGACCTCGAGCGGCAGCATGGCGGGACCGGCGGAGAAGTTGAATACGCGTTTGGTCATGGCGGACGGAGAATAATCGATCGAAAGCCCGCCGCCTACTTGAAGATCGCCGACGTCTTCGCGACGGTCTCGCCGTTGTCGTTCACGAGGAGCAGCAGGTAAGCCTTGCCGCGCGTCAGGCCCTGGCTCTCCGAGATCGAGAGGTTGCCCTCGAGGACGGGGCTGTCGACGTCGGGGATGGGGATCGGCGTCTCGGCGACCAGGCGGCCGTCCTTTTCGCCGCTGACGAAGCGGACGTTGAGGGCGACGTTGCCGGTCTTCTTGAGGAAGGCCGTGTAGTGGAAGCGCCACGTCTGCCCGCCGTCCGCCGCGACGCCGGCCAGCTCGGTGAGCTGCGCGGCCTTGAGCTTCGCGATCGTCTCCTTGTCGCTCGCGCCGCGCGCGACGGCGGCGCGCGAGAGGACGAGCTTGCCGCGAAAGGCCGCGACGACTGAATCCGACAGCTCGGCGGCCGGGGCAGCGGCGGCGAAGAACGCGAGCACGACCACGAAAGAAGCGGAGACGCGGCGGGGCATCCAGACCTCCGTTTGGCGAGGTTTTACCGCCTCTGCCGAAACGAGAGCAACGCCGCCCCGGCCGCAGTGCGGCACGCGGCCGTCAGTACGGGCCCCGCCGGACGACTATGCTGGATGCGGATGCTCGCTCGAGGCGTGAGGCTGGCTGTGTTGATCGCGGTCGGCGCCGCGTGGCTGGGCTGCGGGCGGCGCACACCGCTGAAATCCGACGGCGGCGCGGACGCGAGCCGGGATCTCGGCGCCACGGAGCACGCCGTCGACGCGACCTCCGACGCCTCGGACACTGTGTCCGCGGCACTGGACGCGTGGGACACGGCCGGCGCCGACGTCTCGGACGCGTCTCCCTCCGAGCCCGTCGCGCAGGCCACCGACGCGGCCGCCGCCGACGCCGCGGACGGCGGACCCGAAACGGCGGGTCGCCGCCCTTACCGCGCCATCGCCGTCGCCGTCGGCCGGTATCACAGCTGCGCGCTCCTCGACGACCACAAGGTCAAATGCTGGGGAGAGAACGGCTACGGCCAGCTCGGGCTCGGTGACAACAAGTGGCGCGGGCACGATCCCGCCACCATGGGTGACGCTCTGCCGACGATCGACCTCGGCACCGGACGCACGGCGAAGACCATCGCGGCGGGCCGTTATGCGACGTGCGCCATCCTCGACACGGATCAGCTGAAGTGCTGGGGGCTCGCGCAGCTCACCGGACTGGGCGAGGCCGGCGATCGCGGCACCATGCCGGGTCAGATGGGCGACGCGCTGCCCGCCATCGACCTGGGCCCGGGTCGGATCCCGACCCGGATCGCCGTGGGCCACACCACCGCGTGCGTGTTGCGCGACAACGGCACGCTCCGCTGCTGGGGCACGTCGGATCTTCCGACCGAGGTGCCGGTCAACGTGACGATCACCGACCTCGCCGGCGCGTTTTCGGTGCTCGCCCTGTTGAAGGATGGCGATGTCGCCGTGGTCGCACCCAGCGCCGCCATGGGCATCGCCCCCCTTCCCCGGGCCCGGCCCGCGCGCGCCGTGGCCGGCAGCGCGGGGGGCGCGTGCGTTCTGCTCGACGGCGGCGCCGTCGATTGCGGCGGCGGGGTGGGCTCCCCGCCCGCGGCGGCCAAGCTGCGGGCGGTCGCGCTGTCCGAACGCGGATTTGTCGCCGGCGCGCTCCTCGACGGAAGCCTGCGCACCTGGTCGGCCGGGGCTCCGTCGTTCCCGTGGACCCAGGTCGCGGCCGACGATCCGGCGGGCGGCTTCACGCTCGCCGTCGGAGGGAGCGTCGACGCCCTCGCGGGCGGCGGCTTCGATCACTCCTGCGCGTTGCTGGCCGGCGGGAGCGTCAAGTGCTGGAGCTGGTCGGACCCCAGCAACGACGACGACGAGCTGGGCGGCGGCCACCCCGATCCCACGACCTCGACGTGGCCCGCCGTCGACCTGGGCACGCGGCCCCGGTAGCGCTACTTGTCGCGCGAGGCGACCTTCGTCTTGAGCTGCACGCGGCACAGCTTGTCGTGGGCGGTCATGTAGAGGACGGTGCCGTCGCCGCCGAACGCGACGTTGGCCGTCCGCTCCCCGGTGACGATCAGGCCGAGCTGCTTGCCCTTCGGCGTGAAGATGAAGACGCCGCCGGGGCCGGTCGCGAAGAGGTTGCCGTGCTCGTCGATCTTCATCCCGTCGGGCAGGCCCTGCTTGCCGGCCTTCACGAGGGGCGTGGCGTCGTGGAAGACGCGCCCGTTCGCGATGCCGCCGTCGGCCGTGACGTCGTACGCCATCCAGATGGCGCGCTCGGGATCGGAGTTCGAGACGTAGAGGACCTTCTCGTCGGGCGAGAAGGCGATGCCGTTGGGACGGGCGAGCTCCTTCGTGAGCAGCTTGACCGTACCGTCGGCCGTGCGCCGGTACACGCCGGCCCACGAGGTCTCGCGCTTGCCGCTCACGGCTCCGTCGTCACCTTCGAACCCGTAGGGAGGATCCGTGAAGTAGAGGTCGCCGTTCGAGCGCACGACGACGTCGTTGGGGCTGTTGAGGCGCTTGCCGTCGAAGCTCCCCGTCACGGTCGCGAACGAGCGATCGGCCTCAAGGCGCGCCACGCGCCGGTCACCGTGCTGGCAGACCAGGAGGTGCCCCGCGCCGTCGAAGATCAGGCCGTTGGGCCCGAGGTTCCCGCCGCGTGGCACCTTGCCGGTGTAGCCGCCGGGACGCAGGTAGTCGGTCACGCCCTCGCCTTCCTTCCAGCGAAGGACGACGTTCTTCGGCACGTCCGAGAACAGCAGCGCGCCGCCGCCCTCCGTGGTCCACACGGGGCCCTCGGACCACGTGAAGCCCTCGGCGAGCTTCTCGATCTTGGCGTCCGGCGCGATGAGCGCGTCGAGGGCCGGGTCGAGGCGCTCGATCGAGCCGAGCGTCGGATAGTGAGGCGCCGGCTTCGCCGCGGCCGAGGACACCGACGGGGCGGGCGGGGGCAACTCCGCGCTGGCAGGCGAGGCCGCGTTGACGGGCGGCGCCGGGCTCACGGGCGGCGGTGGCGGCGCCGAGCCGCAAGCCAGGCCGGCTGCCCAGAGGAACGTTCCGCACCAGATCACTGTCCGCTTCATTTCACTGGCTCCTGGTTGTGGGGATGACGTCGGCCGATGATGATGGCGCGCCGGACGTAGTCGCCGAGCGCGAGCAGCCCGAGCGCGAAGGCCAGCAGCGCCAGGCGCCACGCGATCGCCTCGTCGACCCCGAGGATGAGCGCGCTCACGGCCAGGAACTGCACGACGGTCGCGCCCTTGCCGAGGAAGCTGGCGCGGAAGTCGTAGCGAAGCCAGCGCCGCAGCGTCGCGCTCGTGCGGTACACGAGGACCATGGGGACCTGGAGCAGCTCGCGCGTCACGATGAGCGCGAGCACACCCAGCGGCACGCGCCGCTGCACGTAGAGCGCCGCGAGCACGGAGCCCACGAAGAGCTTGTCGCAGATGGGGTCGAGCCACGAGCCGGTGCCGGAGGGGTCGATGCCCCGGCGCCGCGCGACCCAGCCGTCGAGGACGTCGGTGACGGCGGCGGCGGCCAGCACGCCGAAGGGCAGCTCCGCGTGCCCGGACCCGCTCGCGAGGGCCACCCAGAACAGGCCGCCCAGCGGGATGCGCGAGACGCTGAGCACGTTGGGCAGCGTCACGAGGCGGTTGTCGGGGGCGGCGGACATCGTTCGCGCGGCAGCGTACCATCAGGGGTGAAGATGGGGAGCCGAGACAGCAGCCGAGACCACGTCCAAGGCGCCGACGAAGGGGAAGCGGAAGACCTCCGAGACACGGCCGACGAACCAGAGACCGGAGACGAGATCATCCGCTGCACGGCGGACGCGGGCGCCGTGCGCATCGTGGCCGTGACGGCGACCGACGTCGCGCGCGAAGCGATCCGGCGCCACGAGGCCGAGGGGCTGGCCGCGATCGCGCTGGCGCGCGGCGTGACGGCCGGCCTGCTGCTCGCCACGCTCACGAAGAACGAGGAGCGCGTCACGCTGCAGGTCCTCGGCGACGGCCCGCTGGGCGGCTTGACCGTCGACGCGACGGCCGCGGGAACGGCCCGCGCGTACGTGAAGAACGTCATCGCGCTCGAGCCGCCGCCCACCTCGGCGGGCCGTCCCAGCGTCGCGGGCGCCGTCGGTACCAAGGGCGTCGTGAGCGTCATCCGCGATCTTGGAATGAGAGAGGCGTTCCGCGGGCAAACCTCGCTCGCCAGCGGCGAGATCGACGAAGACTGCGAGCGCTACCTGACCGAGAGCGAGCAGATCGACAGCGCGCTCCGCTGCGAGACGCTGCTCGACGCGGAGGGCCGCCTGGTCGCGGTCGCCGGGCTGCTCGTGCAGGCGCTGCCGGGCGGCCGCGGCGCCGCCGCCGTCAGCGCCGCGCGGGGCCGTTTCGTCGCGGGCGCGCTCGGCGCGGCGCTGGGCGCCGATCCGCGCGCCGCCGACGCGGGCGGGCTCGTCGAGGCGACGCTGGGCGACGTCATCGGGGCCTGGCAGGCCCTGGACGCGCGCCCCGTCCGCTTCCATTGTTCGTGCACGCGCGAGCGCGCGGGCGCGACGCTGGCGCTGCTGGGCGCCGCCGAGCTCTCGGCCATGATCCTCGAGGACGGCAAGGCGGAGGTCGTGTGCAACTTCTGCCGCGCGCGTCACGACTTCACCGAGGCCGAGCTCGAGCTCATCCGGCGCGAGCTCGAGGGCTCCGCCGGCCCTCCGAGCTGACGGGCCTTCATCGTTACCCCTCATGGGTACGAAGAGGTCGATCGACAAGGTCACGGGCGCGCCGCCGCGCCGGCTCACTTCGCGGCGGACTTGGGGTTGGCCCGCGGGAGGGACGAAGCGCCCTCCGCGGCGATCGTGACGTGGTCGAGGATCTCGCCGTCGGCGCAGCGGACGTCGTCGCGCCCGGGCGTCGCGGGACCGCAGAAGGCCTCGATCTTGAGCGCACCCGGCCGCGACCCGAGCCGCACGAAGCCGTGGTGGATGGCGCGGAAAGCGGTGAAGGCCGGCGCCTTGCACTCCTTCCACGAGCATGGCGTGTCGGCGTGCGCCAGCTCGCCGCCCGCCGCGCCGACGCTGACATGGACGACGTGCGCCTGCGGCTTCGTCCGCTCGTACACCTGGGCGTGCCCGCTCAGGTTGAGGACGTACTTGGGGAAGCGCGCGCCGAAGCCGTCCAGGATGCGGCGCAGGCGGGGGTCGCCCCCCTCGGGGCTGGACGAGTACGCGGGCCGATGCCCCAACGTGACGACGAGCTCGAGGGCCGGGCTGGCCTCCGCCGCCTCGAAGAGCGGCGCGGCCTTGGCGGCCCAGTCCTCCCAGGTCGCGTCCGTGTACGGCTCCGGGTAGGCGATGAAGCGCACGTTGCCGTGGTCGAACCACCACCAGTCCTCGCCGCAGCACCCGGCCTCGGGCGCGCCCGGCGACGCCTGCGCGTGCGGCAGCGCGAAGCGGCCCTTGTAGTTGCGCAGATCGTCTCGCTTGGACGAGGGCCACTCGTGCTCGCCCCACACGGGCATGTAAGCGGCCCGGCTCGTCCACACCCGCGCGTCTTCGAAGTGGCTGTCGACCGAGCTCTGCGAGCGGAGGTCGGCGAACGTCAGATCGCCCAGGCCGAGCACGAAGGCCGGCTCGCCCAGCGCGATGAGGCGGTGGATGCCCCTCACCTGCGGATCGTCGACCGACGCGCCCAGATTGGCGAAGGCGGCGAACGCGAACCCCGCGGCGCCCGCCGCGGGCGGCGTGCGGAAGAACGCCGGCACGGGGAGCCGAGGCCGCCCCACCTCGTAGCCGTACTCCGTGTCGGGGCGCAGGCCGGTGACCGTCGCCTCCAGCCAGACGCCGGGCGTCGAGAACGGCTGCGGCGACGTCTCGCGCGCCTCGATCGTCCGCGGGGCCTCCTCCTTCGACCAGATGCGCATCGCGCGCGTGCTGCCGCGCCACGAGAACGTCACCGACGACGGCCCCGTGAACGTGAAGTGGACCTGGTGCGGCTCCACGGCGCGCGGTTCGGGCGCCGGCGTCGAGGCGTCGACCCCCATGAGCCGCGCGGCGCGCTCGCGACACCCCGGCCCGACGAGGGCGCACACGGCGAGCAGCGCGCCCGCGCGCGCCGCCCGGCGCGTCAGCCGCATTGGCCGCGTTGGCGCAGGAAGTGATCGGCGAGCACGAGCGCCATCATGGCCTCGACGATCGGCACGGCGCGCGGCAAGACGCACGGATCGTGGCGCCCACGCGCCTTGATCGTCGTGGCGTTGCCGTCGACGTCGACGGTTTCTTGTTCGCGCAGGATCGTGGCCGTCGGCTTGAACGCCACGCGCAGCACGACGTCCTCGCCGTTCGAGATGCCGCCCTGCACCCCGCCCGAACGGTTGGTGCGCGTGCGCACGCGTCCGCCCGAGTTGTAAAACGGATCGTTGTGCTGGCTGCCCAGGAGGCGCGTGCCCTCGAAGCCGCTGCCGAGCTCGAAGCCCTTGGCGGCGGGCAGCGAGAGCATCCCCTTGGCGAGATCGGCCTCGAGGCGATCGAAGACGGGCTCACCCCACCCGGCGGGCACGCCGCGCGCGACGGCCTCGATGACACCGCCCAGCGAGTCGCCGGCCTTTCGCGCGCCGTCGATGAGGGCGATCATCTCGGCGGCCTTGGCGGCGTCGGGGCAGCGCACGATGTTGGCATCGACCGCGGCCGGCGTGACGGTGGCCGCGTCCACCGTCGCCTCGAGGTTCTGCACGCGCTGCACCCACGCGACGATCTGGATGTCGCCCGCCAGCGCCAGCGCCTTGCGCGCCAGCACGCCGGCCGCCACGCGCCCCACGGTCTCGCGGGCGCTCGAGCGTCCGCCGCCCTGCCAGGCCCGGAGGCCGAACTTCGTCTGATACGTGAAGTCGGCGTGCGAGGGGCGGTACTTCGTGCGCATCTCGTCGTAGTCGCCGCCGCGCGAATCCTGGTTGCGCACCATCATCGCGATGGGCGTGCCCAGCGTCTGACCGTCGTCCGAGACGCCCGACAGGATCTCGACGACGTCGGGCTCGCGCCGCTGGGTGGTGATGGCGCTCTGGCCGGGGCGCCGCCGGTCGAGCTCGCGCTGGATCTCCCCGGCGGTGATGGGGAGACGCGGCGGGCACCCGTCCACGATCACGCCCACGGCCGGGCCGTGCGACTCCCCGAAGGTCGTGACGCGAAAGAGAGAGCCGAACGTGTTTCCCGCCATGGCGTCCGCCGGGTCAGCGGCCCGGCAGGATGTCGATCATGCCCTTGTGGACGGACTCGCCCGCGAGCATCGCGACGCGGCCGGGCGCCTCTTCGATCTGAAGGTAGAGATCGCCCGCGGCGCGGTAGCGCCACACCATGACGCTGCCGCTGGCGCGCTCCGGCACCTGCCCCATGACGGTCACGTTGACGCGCGTCGAGAGGCGCTGCACGTACGTGAGGTTGTGGTAGGCGATGGCGGGCGGCGGCGGGACAGACATCTCGAGATCGCGGATCTCGCGCAGCACCAGCAGGCGATCGTCGGACTCGTCGCGCAGCGGCTCGATCCACAGGACCGCGTCTCCGTCGACGGCGCGGGCGAGCTGCCAGGTCTTGCCGCCGGCCTCGTAGCTGACGACACCCTCGACGACATAGTCGCGGCCGGCGTAGCTGACGGCGTCGCGAACCTGGATCTTCATCGCATTCTCCTCGGGTCTTTCAGGCTGTGTGGCAACCTTGACACGTTGTCAGGCCGGAGATTATACGGTTCGCCGTCGGCCGCACCAACGAAGTACACTGTCGGGAATTCTCGTGAAGCTAGACGTCATTCGCGTCATGGACGACGAGGGCCGGGTCATCCACCCGGAGCGCGAGCCCAAGCTCACGGGCGACGAGCTGCGCAAGCTGTTCCGGACCATCGTCCTCGTGCGCGTCCTCGACGAGCGCATGCTGCGCCTCCAGCGCCAGGGGCGCCTGGGCTTCTACCTGTCGTCGATCGGCGAGGAGGCGACGCACATCGGCGCGGCGCACGCGCTGCGTCCCACCGACTGGCTCTACCCCGCCTACCGTGAGGTGGGCGCGGCCCTGTTCCGCGGCTACGACCTGCGCACCTTCATGTGCCAGCTGTTCGGCAACGCCGAGGATCCCGTGCGGGGGCGGCAGATGCCCGTGCACCACTCGATCCGGCGCCTCAACTTCGTCTCGATCAGCTCGCCCGTCGCGACGCAGATCCCGCACGCCGTCGGCACGGCCTGGGCCGCGAAGCTGTCGGGCAAGGACGACGTGGCGTGCGCGTTCTTCGGCGAGGGCGGCACGTCGACGCCCATCTTTCACACGAGCCTCAACATGGCGGGCGTCTTCAAGGCGCCCGCCATCCTGTTGTGCCGCAACAATGGGTGGGCGATCTCGGTGCCGCGCTCGGTGCAGACGGCCGCGCCCACGTTCGCGCAGAAGGCCATCGCCTACGGCATGCCGGGCGTGCTCGTCGACGGCAACGACATCCTGGCCGTGATCCACGTCGTCGCCGAGGCCGCGGCGCGCGGCCGGCGCGGCGACGGCGCGACGTTCATCGAGGCGCGCACCTACCGGCGCGGCGCCCACAGCTCGTCCGACGACCCGTCGGTGTACCGCGAGCCCGCCGAGCCCAAGGAGTGGGAGCGCCGTGACCCGCTCGACCGCCTGCGCAAGTACATGCTCGCGCGCGGCGAGGTGACCGCCGAGCTCGAGCAGAAGATGCGCGCCGAGGTCAACGAGGAGATCACCGACGCCCTCACCTACGCCGAGAAGGTCGCGCCCAAGCCTCCCGTGCGCTCGATGTTCGAGGACGTCACCGCCCACATGGACTGGCGCCTCCGCGAAGAGGCCGCCGAGCTCGACGCCGAGCTCGCCAAGCACGGCCCCAAGTCCCCCGCGCACTGATCTCTCCTCTCCCCGCTCGCGGGGAGACGGTCGGGCGAGCCTTCTCCCTCTCCCCGCTTGCGGGCGAGCCTTCTCCCTCTCCCCGCTTGCGGGCGAGCCTTCTCCCTCTCCCCGCTTGCGGGCGAGCCTTCTCCCTCTCCCCGCTTGCGGGCGAGCCTTCTCCCTCTCCCCGCTTGCGGGCGAGCCTTCTCCCTCTCCCCGCTTGCGGGCGAGCCTTCTCCCTCTCCCCGC
>JADMIO010789708.1_pt1 | contig 63866 bp, 50 predicted proteins | sample 8958161 | NCBI WGS metagenome assembly JADMIO01 (sample SAMN16585339, study PRJNA669376) | soil metagenome | isolation source: Crop rotation soil | place: USA: Cullars Rotation, Alabama | collected 2011
CTTTCCCGGCTGGTCCACGGCGTGTTCGGCACGCTGTCGCGGCGCGACGCGAGCCTGCCGTCACAGCCGAGCCTGCCTGCGCCGGTCGACGCGCGCTGGCGCGCCGCCTGGGGCGACGACACGGTCGCGATGGCGGCGCAGGCATTTGCCTCACCGCCGCTGCTCGATGTGACGCTGAAGGAGCCGGCGGAAACCGAACTCTGGGCGGAACGGCTCAACGGTACGAGCCTGATGCCGGGCCATGTCCGCGTGCCGCGCGGTTCCGACGTCGCGTCGCTGCCGGGCTATGCCGAAGGGCGCTGGTGGGTCCAGGATCTCGCCGCCTCGATCCCGGCCCGGCTGCTCGGTGCCGGCGAGGGCCGAGCCCTGCTGGACCTCTGCGCCGCGCCCGGCGGCAAGACGATGCAGCTCGCCGCTGCCGGCTGGCAGGTGACGGCGCTCGACAGCGTCGCCGCGCGGCTCGCCCTGGTCGGCGAGAATTTGCGCCGCACCGGTCTCGCCGCCGAGACGATCGTCGCCGACGTGCTGAAATGGGCGCCCGACCAGCCGGTCGCGGCGATCCTGCTCGACGCGCCCTGTTCGGCGACCGGCATCTTCCGCCGCCATCCCGATGTTCTGCACCGCGTCCGCGCCAGCGATATCGCCGGGTTGGCCGAACAGCAGATCGCCATGGCCCGGCGCGCGGCGGACTGGCTGCTGCCGGGTGGCACCCTGGTCTACGCGACCTGCTCGGCCGAGCCGCAGGAGGGCGAGGCGGTGGTCGAGGCGCTTCTGGCCGATCGTCCGGACCTTGCGCTCGCCCCGATGTCCGCCGCGGAATTGCCCGCCGACCTTCAGCCTCGACCCGACGGCGCGCTGCGGATTCCGCCCGGCGCGCTGGCCGATGTCGGGGGCGCCGATTCCTTCTTCGTCGCGCGTTTGCAACGCCGCGCCTAGCCCGCTTGCCGGGGGTCCAGCGACGGACTAAGCCCGGCTCGTGCCCCACCCAGTCCGCATCGCCCCGTCGATCCTCTCAGCCGATTTCGCGCGACTCGGCGAGGAGATCGCGGCGATCGACGCGGCCGGCGCCGACTGGATCCATGTCGACGTCATGGACGGCCATTTCGTCCCCAATCTGACGATCGGCCCGGTGGTGGTGAAGGCGCTGCGCAAGACCACTGCCAAGCCGTTCGACGTCCATCTGATGATCAGCCCGATCGACCCGTTCCTCGACGCTTTCGCCGAGGCCGGGGCCGACACGATCACGGTCCATCCCGAGGCCGGCCCGCATCTTCATCGCACGATCCAGCGCATTCGCGCGCTGGGCAAGCGTGCCGGCGTCGCGCTCAATCCCGCGACCCCGGCGAAGATGCTCGACTATGTCATCGACGATGTCGATCTCGTGCTGGTGATGAGCGTCAATCCGGGCTTCGGCGGCCAGGCCTTCATCGACTCGCAGCTGCGCAAGATCGAGGCGGTGCGGACGATGATCGACAAGTCGGGGCGGGCGATCGATCTCGAGGTCGACGGCGGCATCGACCGCGAGACCGCCGGCCGGGCGATCGACGCCGGCGCCGATGCGCTGGTCGCCGGCACGGCAGCGTTCCGTGGCGGGCCGGACTGCTATGCCGACAATATTCGGATGCTGAGGTCTGATCGCTGATGGCGGCACGGGCGCGTCCCCGTCATCAGGACGGGGTCGAGCGGGGCAAGCGGCTGGTTCGGCTCGACAGCGCCAAGGGCGCGTCGCTGGCCGAATGGCTGTCGCGCCGGCTGGCACGGATCGCCTGGCAGACGCCGCTCCACCGCCTGCGCCTGCGCGGGCGCTTTCCGCTGAAGCTGCTCGCGGTGCCGCAGGATCCGCTGACCGGCGACGTCGCGACGGGTGAGGCGCTGCTCGCCGGCGAGTTCGTCCATTGCGGCGAGGCGATCGAGGCCGAGGGGATCGATTTCGCCGCGCTGACCGGCTCGTCGGGGCTGATCGATTATCTGCAGAGCTTTGCCTGGCTGCGCGATCTCGACGCCGCCGCGTCGCGCGCCCGGGCGGCGCCGATCGCCGAATATCTCGCGCGCCGCTGGCTCGCCGCCCATGCCGAGACAATCGACGACGCCGGCTGGCGGCCCGATCTCTGGGGCCGGCGCATGTTCTACTGGGCGGCGCATGCGCCGATGCTGCTCGCGTCGAGCGATCAGGTCTATCGAACCTCCCTCCTCAATGTCTTTGCCCGCGGCGCGCGCCATCTCCAGCGCAGCGCCAATCGCGTCTCGCCGGGCCTGCCGCGGATCGCTGCGTGGAGCGGCGTGGTCACCGCCGGGCTGCTGATCCCGGGGAGCGAGGGGCGCACCGCGCGCGGCGAGGCGGCGCTCGCTCACGCGCTCGGCCAGGTCGTTGGCGAGGACGGCGGCATTGCCAGCCGCTCGGCCGCCGAGCAGCTCGAGCTGATCGAGCTGCTGGTGCAGCTGCGCGCGGTCTACGAGGCGCGGCGGATCAGCCCGTTGCCGTTGCTGACCGACGTGCTCGGCCGGGCGGTGCCGGCGCTCAAGGGCGTGCTGCTCGGCGATGGCGCGCTGTCGAGCTGGCAGGGCGGCGCGCCCTTGCCGGCGGCGCGCGTCGAGCAGGCGATCAATGCCTCGGGCGTGCGCGCCCGTGCTCTGCGCAGCGCGCCGGATTGGGGCTATCAGCGCCTGGTCGGCGGCAAGACGGTGGTGGTGGTCGATGCCGCGCCGCCGCCGCCCGCGCGGCTGCTCAACGGCGGCTGCGCCTCGACCCTCGCCCTGGAGATGTCCGACGGGCCACACCGGATGCTGGTCAACTGCGGCGGCGACCGCGGCGCCGCCAGCCGCTTGCCGGCGGAGTTCGCCAACGCGCTGCGCGCCAGTGCGGCCCATTCGACGCTGGTGCTGGCCGATTCCAACTCTACCGCGACCCATGCCGATGGCGCGCTCGGCCGCGGCGTCGCCGTCGTCGAGCTGGTCCGGCGGGAGGAGGAGGGCGGCAGCTTCCTCGATGCCAGCCATGACGGCTATGCCCGGCGCTTCGGCTTCGTCCATCGCCGCCATCTCTATGTCTCGGCCGACGGCCGGGAGCTGCGCGGCGAGGATGTGCTCGATCCGGTGACGACCGGGCGCCATCAGGCCGCCGACGGACCGGTCGAGACCGCCATTCGTTTCCATCTCGCGCCGGCCGTCGAGGTCTCGCCGGGGAGCGACGGCAAGGGCGCGCTGCTCCGGCTCGGCGGCGAGACGATCTGGCAGTTCCACGCCCGCGGCGGCGATGTCGCGATCGAGGACAGCCTGTGGATCGATGGCGAAGGCATTCCGCGCGAGACGTACCAGCTCGTCATCCAGACCGAGGCATTGCCCGGCGGGGCCGACATCGGCTGGATGTTTCGTCGCGCAAACTAGGGGAAGACAATGGACCGCGTCCGCATCACACGCGCGCTTTTATCGGTATCGGACAAGACCGGGCTGGCCGAGCTCGGCCAGGCGCTGGCACGCCATGGCGTCGAGCTGGTCTCGACCGGCGGCACCGCCAAGGCGCTGCGCGACGCCGGGCTGAGCGTCCGCGATATCTCGGACCTGACCGGCTTTCCCGAGATGATGGACGGGCGGGTCAAGACGCTCCACCCCAAGGTCCATGGCGGGCTGCTCGCGGTGCGCGACAACGCCGCGCATCAGGCGGCGGCGGCGGAGCATGAGATCGCGCCGATCGATCTGGTCGTGGTCAATCTCTACCCCTTCGCCCAGACCGTCGCGCGCGGCGCGGAGCGCGACGAGATCATCGAGAATATCGACATCGGCGGCCCGTCGATGGTGCGCTCGGCGGCGAAGAACCATGCCCATGTCGCGATCGTCACCGATCCCGCCGACTACGCCGCGCTGGTCGCCGAGCTCGACGAGGGCGACGGCACGACGAGCCTGGCGCTGCGCCGCCGGCTCGCTGCCGCCGCCTATGCCGCGACCGCCGCCTATGACGCGATGATCGCCGGCTGGTTCGCCCAGGTTGATCAGGGCCAGCTGCTGCCCGACGTGCTGCCGCTGACGGCGAAGCGCGAGGCGGCGATGCGCTACGGCGAGAACCCGCATCAGCAGGCGGCCTTCTACGTCCCCGCGGGCAACAGTCTACGCGGCGTCGGTCAGGCGCGGCAGGTGCAGGGCAAGGAGCTGAGCTACAACAATTACAATGATGCCGATGCCGCGCTGGAGCTGGTCGCCGAATTTCGCGACGGCCCGCCGACCGCGGTGATCGTCAAGCACGCCAATCCCTGCGGCGTCGCCACCGCCGAGACCTTGGCCGCGGCCTATGAGGCGGCCTTCACCTGCGACACGGTCTCGGCCTTCGGCGGGATCATCGCGCTCAACCGCCCGCTCGACGGCGCGACGGCGGAGGCGATCGCCGGCATTTTCACCGAGGTCGTGATCGCGCCCGATGCCGACGAGGCGGCGCTCGCGGTCTTCGCCAAGAAGAAGAATCTGCGCCTGCTGTTGTGCGGCGCGTTGCCCGATCCGGCGCGCGAGGGGCTGGCGGTCAAGTCGATCGCCGGCGGGCTGCTCGTCCAGACGCGCGACAATGGCCGCATTCTGCGCGATGCGTTGAAGGTGGTGACGAAGCGCGCGCCGACGCCGCAGGAGCTCGACGATTGCCTGTTCGCCTGGACCGTCGCCAAGCACGTCAAGTCGAACGCGATCGTCTACGCCAAGGACGGCGCCACCGCCGGCGTCGGCGCCGGCCAGATGAGCCGCGTCGAATCCGCCCGCATCGCCGCCTGGAAGGCCGAGGACGCCGCCGCCAAGGCCGGCTGGCCCGAGCCCAAGACCAAGGGATCGGCGGTCGCCTCCGACGCCTTCTTCCCATTCGCCGACGGCCTGCTCGCGGCAATCGCGGCGGGCGCCACCGCGGTGATTCAGCCGGGCGGCTCGGTCCGCGACGAGGAGGTCATCGCCGCGGCGGACGAAGCGGGCGTGGCGATGGTGCTGACCGGCATGCGCCACTTCCGGCACTGAAGCCTTATTCCCCTCCCTTTACTAGGGAGGCGAGTCTAAGAGGCGCACTCGTCGCCTACGCCGGCTTCAGCCGGAACAGCTCGCGGTCTTCCTCGCCGAAGCCGAAGTACCAGATGAGCAGGCCGAAGCTGCCGAGGATCAGCGGCACGCCGATCACCAGCTCGACCCATTCGAGATGATGCGGCAGGCGGGTGAACAGCCAGCCGACGACGCCGGCGCCGGCCGAAGCCCAGACCAGCGACCAGCGCCAGCCGGAGACCGGCGCGCCGAGGATCCGTGACAGCAGCCGCGACTTGGCGATCGAGGCGAAGCCGAGCGCGATCATCAGGGCGATCGCGGGGCCCGCCGCGGCGATCGGATCGTCGGCCGGATCTTCGACCGGGCGCAGCAGGCGGATCGCCTGGACGGTGGCGATCGACAGCGCTGCCTGGACGATGATCATCGCGATCGAAATCGCGAGATTGCGCATCTTGGCGACGTAGATCAGCGCCGCTTCGCTGACGACTGCGGTGGCGGCGATCGCTTCGGCCGCGAGCAGCACCGCCAGCGCGCCGGTGCCGCCGACGAAGGTGTGGCCGACCAGCCCCATCACCGCCTTGCCGGGGATCGACAGCGACATGGCGATCGCGATCTGCGCCGCGATGATCCAGAAGCCGACCTGGCGGACCTGCCGCGCCACCGCCTGCTTGTTGCCGGCCTCGAGGTTCTGGGTGATCACCGGGCCGAGGATCGGATCGAAGCTGGTCTTCAGCTTCTGCGGCAGCGAGGCGACCTGCTGCGCCACATAGTAGATGCCGACGATCGAGGGCGTGAAGAACAGGCCGAGGATCGCGATGTCGAGCCGGCGCGAGCCCCATTCGATCGCATCGGCGCCGGCGAGCGGGATGTACTGGCGGGCGATCCGCATCAGCTTGTTCGGCCGTGGTGCCCAGCCGCGCGGCAAGCCGTAGCTGCGGATGACGAACCACATCGAGGTGACGAAGGCGGCGATCGCCGACAGCACATAGGCGAGGATCAGCCCGTCCCGCGTCGAATAGAAGGCGAAACCGAAAGCGGCGATGCTGATCGTCCAGGGCTCGATCAGCGAGCGCGACTTGACCGTAGCACCAATGTCGCCGCGATAGGCCAGCGCGGCGAGCGCGATGTCGGACAGCGCCCAGCCGAAGATGGTCAGCGGCAGCAGCCGGTCCATGCCGTTGATCTGGCTGTTGGGAAACATCAGCCAGGGCACCGCGATCAGCACGGCGGCGGCGATTACCGAGCAGATGAAGCCGACCAGCAACCCGTCCCACACGACATGAACATGGTCGCGGTCGCGCTGGGCGAGCTGCTGCGCCAGTCCGCGCTTCAGCCCGAGCGTCGCCAGCAGCCCGGCGAATTCGACGATGATCGTCGCATAGGCGAAGCGGCCGAGCGCGTCGGCGCCGTACCAGCGGCCGGCGATGAACAGAAACGGCAGCCGCGCCGCCAGCCGCAGCAGGAAGCCGAAGAAATTGGTTCGTCCGCCCTTCGCCAGGGCCGAAAGATCGCCGGGGCCCGTTGCATCGAGGCTACCGGCGCGGTCGCTCAATGCGCCGCGCCCCAGCTCGGGCCCTGGCCGATCTCGACGGCGAGCGGCACGGTCAGCTCGAGCGCCGGCGTCGCCGCCTCTTCCATGACGCGACGGATCACGGTCGAGGCCGGCTCGATCTCGTCCTCCGGCACCTCGAACACCAGCTCGTCATGGACCTGGAGCAGCATGCGCGTGCGGTCGATGCCGGCCGCGAGCAGCGCCGGTCCCATGCGCGACATCGCCCGCTTGATGAGATCGGCGGAGGTGCCTTGGATCGGCGCGTTGATCGCCTGGCGCTCGGCCGCCTGGCGCTCCGTCTGGGTCTTGCCCTTGATGCCGGGCAGATGCGTCTTGCGGCCGAACAAGGTGGTGACGAAGCCCTGGGCGCGAACCTGCTCGAGCGTGTCGGCGATGTAGCGGCTGATGCCGGGGAAGCGCTGGAAATAGCGATCGATGATCGCCGCCGCCTCGGCCCGCTCGACGCCGAGCCGACCTGCGAGACCGAACGCCGAGATGCCGTAGAGGATCGCGAAGTTGATCGTCTTGGCCTTGTTGCGGGTGTCGCGGTTGACCTCGCCGAACAGCTCCTGGGCGGTGAGATTGTGGATGTCCTGGCCTTCGGCGAAGGCCGCCTTGAGCTCGGGCACATCGGCCATGTGCGCGGCGAGGCGCAGCTCGATCTGCGAATAATCGGCGCTGAGGATGACATGGCCCTGCTCGGCGACGAAGGCGTCGCGGATGCGCCGGCCGAGCTCGGTGCGGATCGGGATGTTCTGCAGATTGGGATCGGTCGACGACAGCCGCCCGGTCTGCGCCACGGCGAGGCCGAAGCTGGTGTGGACGCGATCGGTATGCGGATTGACCTGCTGCTGCAGCGCGTCGGTGTAGGTCGATTTGAGCTTGGTCAACTGGCGCCAGTCGAGCACCTGGCGGGCGATCTCGGCGCCGCCCGCGGCGAGCCGCTCCAGCTCGTTGACGTCGGTCGACCAGCCGGATTTGCCCTTGCGCCCGCCGGGCAGGCCCATGCGCTCGAACAGCACGTCGCCCAATTGCTTGGGGCTGCCGATGGTGAACTTGCCGCCGGCGAGCTGGTAGATCTCATCCTCGATCCGCGCGATCTCCTGGGCATAGGCGGAGGAGAGGCGGGCAAGCTCGGCGCGGTCGACCTTGATGCCCGACATCTCCATGCCGGCGACCACCGGCACCAGCGGCCGATCGACCATCTCGTAGACCCGCGTCGCCGCCTCGCGGGATAGGCGCGGCTTCAGCCGGCGCCACAGCCGCAAGGTCACGTCGGCGTCCTCGGCGGCATATTCGGTGGCGCGGTCGAGCGGGACCTGGTCGAAGCCGATCTGCGAGCGGCCGGTGCCGCAGACGTCCTTGAACGCGATCGCCATATGGCCGAGGTGACGCTGGCACAGCTCGTCCATGCCATGGCCGCCGGGCTTGCCGGCGTCGAGCGCGTAGCTGAGCAGCATGGTGTCGTCATAGGGCGTGACGTTGACGCCATTGCGACGGAACATGATCAGGTCATATTTCAGGTTCTGGCCGACCTTCAGCACCGCCTCGTCCTCGAGCAGCGGTCTCAGCTTCCTGAGGACGAGATCGCGGTCGAGTTGCGGCGGCGGATCGGACAGCAGCCCGTCGCCGCGATGGCCGACGGGAATGTAGCAGGCCTTGCCCGGGCCGGTGGCAAGGCTGACGCCGACCAGCTCGGCGCGCATGCAATCGATATTGTCGGTCTCGGTATCGACCGCGACGACACCGGCAGCGCGGGCCTCGTCGATCCAGCGGTCGAGCGCGCCTTCCTCGACGACGGTCTCGTAGTCCTTGTGGACGAACGGCACCTCTTCCTCGACCGCCGGTGCCAGCGTCGACGGTGCGGCGGCAGCGGTGACGCCGAGCTTGGTCAGCAATGAACGAAAGCCCTGGTCCTCCAGGAACGCCCGCATCGGTTCGGGCGGCATGCCCTTCAGCGTCAGCTCGTCGAGCGGCTCGGGCAGGGCAAGGTCGCAGACCAGCTCGACCAGCTTGCGCGACATGCGCGCGTCCTCGGCATAATCGATCAGATTCTGCTTCAGCTTGGGCTTGGCGATGCCGTCGGTCGCGGCGAGCAGCGCCTCGACGGTGCCATGCTCCTGGATCAGCTGGGCGGCGGTCTTGGGGCCGATGCCGGGGACGCCGGGGACATTGTCGACGCTGTCGCCCATCAGCGCGAGCACCTCGCCGAGCTGCTCGGGCGGCACGCCAAACTTCTCGACTACCTCGGCGCGGCCGATGCGGCGGTCGTTCATCGTGTCGAGCATGTCGATGCCCGGCCGGACGAGCTGCATCAGATCTTTGTCGGACGAAACGATGGTGACGTTCCAGCCGGCCTGCTGCGCGGCGACGGCGTAGGAGGCGATGACGTCGTCGGCCTCATAGCCCTCCTGCTCGATGCACGGCACCGAGAAGGCGCGCACCGCGTCGCGGATCAGCGGAAACTGGGGCACGAGATCTTCCGGTGGCGGCGGACGATGCGCCTTGTACTGATCGTACATGTCGTTGCGGAAGGAACGCGCCGAGGCGTCGAGGATGACGGCGAGATGGGTCGGCCCGTCGGCGTCGTGGAGCTCGTTGACCAGCTTCCACATCATCGTGGTGAAGCCGTAGACCGCACCGGCCGGTATGCCGTGGCGATTGGTCAGCGGTGGAAGGCGGTGATAGGCCCGGAAAATATAGCCCGAGCCGTCGACGAGGTAGAGGTGATTGGATGCCATCCGGGGCTGTCTAGCAGGGTCTTAACGCGCGCGCGACACAGGAGCGATGAGCCGCAACTGGCGGATTTCCGCCAGTTCGCTTGACTTTTGCAGTGCAGCATAGTATCAGGATCCCAGCGTGCCCGTCACCTGGACGGACCAACCGACCTCTCTTGATGTCGCATTTCGCTTTCAAAGCGCGCGACTGACGGTGCCACGCAGGTCATCCCGATAACGAGTTTTCGCCGCGGACGATTGGCGTCCGCGCGAGCTGTTTTATTATAAGGTTTCCCATTCTTTTGACCCAATTTTCCGACCTCGGCCTCTCGGCCGGTCTGCTCAAGATTCTCAGCAACGGCGGCTACGACACGCCGACTCCGATCCAGACCCAGGCGATCCCGCCGGCGCTCGCCGGCAAGGACATCCTCGGCATCGCCCAAACCGGCACCGGCAAGACCGCGGCCTTTGCGCTGCCGATCCTCGACCGGCTCGCGCCCCTCGGGCAGCGGCCGCGCCGCGGCGCGCGCGTCCTGATCCTCGCGCCGACCCGCGAGCTCGCCAACCAGATCGCCGACAGCATCCGCAAGTACGGCGCGGCGTCGCGTCCGGTCGTCACCACCGTCTTCGGCGGCGTGCCGATCCCCCGGCAGGAGCGGGCGCTGGCCAATGGCGTCGACGTGCTCGTCGCCACGCCCGGCCGGCTGCTCGACCTGATCGATCGCCGCGCGCTGACCCTCAACCAGGTTGAGGTGCTGGTACTCGACGAGGCCGATCAGATGCTCGACCTCGGCTTCATCCATTCGCTGCGCCGGATCGTGCCGATGCTGCCGAAGCAGCGGCAGACGATGTTCTTCTCGGCGACGATGCCGCCGGCGATCGCCGAGCTGTCGCGGCAATATTGCGCCGATCCGGTCAAGGTCGCGGTGACGCCGCAGGCGACCACCGCCGAGCGCGTCGATCAGCAGGTCACCTTCATCGAGAAGCGCGACAAGCCGGCGCTGCTCGCCGCGACCTTGCAGGCGATCGAGCTCGACCAGGCGATCGTCTTCACCCGCACCAAGCATGGCGCCGACCGCGTCGTCCGCCAGCTCGGCGCCGCCGGGATCGAGGCGCAGGCGATCCACGGCAACAAGTCGCAGCCGCAGCGCGAGCGCACGCTCGCCGCGTTTCGCGCCAAGTCGCTGAAGGTGCTGGTCGCGACCGACATCGCCGCGCGCGGCATCGACGTGCCGGGCGTCAGCCATGTGATCAACTACGAGCTGCCGAACGTGCCCGAGCAATATGTCCATCGCATCGGCCGCACCGCGCGTGCCGGCGCCGATGGCATGGCAATCAGCTTTTGCGACGGCGAGGAGCGCGCCTATCTGCGCGACATCGAGCGGCTGACCAGGATCAAGCTCGAGCAGCGCGCGTTGCCGGCCGGCTTCGGCGCGATCGTCAAGGCGCATGAGCTGGCGATGAAGTCGGCGCCCGCGCCGATTCCCGAGGAGCGCGAGGAGCGCCGCCACTTCGGTCGCCGCGGTCCGGTACATCGTCCGACGCCGAAGCATCCGCATGCGCGTCCCCATGCGCGCGAAGGTGGCGATCGCGATCGCCGTCATGGCCAGGGCTCAGGCCAGGGTCCGGTCGCCAATCCGCTGCGCCAGGCGGAGCGGCAGCCGCAGTCGCAGCGTCAGGGCGAGCGCAAGTCGTTCGGCGGGCGCGGCCCGGGCGGCAATGGCGGCCAGAACCGCCGCCGCGGTCGCTAAGGCACCAGCACCGTATCGACCGGATCGGGCAGCATATCGGGATAGTCGAGGGTGTAGTGCAGTCCTCGGCTTTCCTTGCGATGCAGCGCTGAGCGCACGATCAACTCGGCGACGTCGACCAGGTTGCGCAGCTCGACCAGGTCCGCGGTGATCCGGTAGTTGCCGTAATAGTCGGCGACCTCGCGGCGCAGCAGCTCGATGCGATGCGCCGCGCGCTCGAGCCGCTTGGTCGTCCGGACGATGCCGACATAATCCCACATGAAACGGCGGATCTCTTTCCAGTTGTGCTGGACGACGACGTCCTCGTCGGAATCGCTGACCCGGCTTTCGTCCCAGGGATTGATCGGCGGTGGCGGCGGCAGATCGTCCCAATGGGCGATGATGTGCTGCGCTGCCGCCTGGCCGAAGACGAGGCATTCGAGCAGCGAGTTCGACGCCATGCGATTGGCGCCGTGCAGCCCCGACTGGGTCACCTCGCCGGCGGCATAGAGCCCGGGCAGGTCGGCGCGGCCGTCGAGATCGACGATCACCCCGCCGCAGGTGTAATGCGCCGCCGGCACCACCGGGATCGGCTCCCTGGTAATGTCGGTGCCGAGCTCGAGCAGGCGCGCGCGGATCGTCGGGAAATGCGCCTCGACGAACTCCGCTGGCATCTGGCTGATGTCGAGATGGACGAAGTCGAGGCCGAGCCGCTTGATTTCATGGTCGATCGCGCGGGCGACGATGTCGCGCGGGGCAAGCTCGGCGCGCGGATCGAAGTCGGGCATGAAGCGATGGCCGGTGCCCGGAATCTTGAGCTGCGCGCCTTCGCCGCGCATCGCCTCGGTGATCAGGAAATTCTTGGTCTCGCGATTGTACAGGCAGGTCGGGTGGAACTGGTTGAACTCCATGTTCGACACCCGGCAGCCGGCGCGCCAGGCCATGGCGATGCCGTCGCCGGTCGAGCCGCGCGGATTGGTCGAATAGAGATAGGCGCGCGACGCGCCGCCGGTTGCCAGCACCGTCGCCCGGCCGGTGAACAGCTCGACATGGCCACTCTCGCGATCGAGCGCATAGACGCCCCAGACATGCCCCGAACCGTCGTACTTCGTCGCATGGCGGCCGGTGACGAGGTCGACCGCGACCATGTCGGTGACGAGCGTGATGTTGGGATGGTTGATCGCTGCCGCTTCCAGCGCCTGCTGCACCGCCCAGCCGGTGGCATCGTCGACATGGACGATGCGGCGGTGGCTGTGGCCGCCCTCGCGGGTGAGATGCCAGCGCTCGCTGACCGTCTCGCCGGGATTGAACGGCACGCCGAGCGCGGCGAGCCGATCGATCACCGCCGGCGCATTCTCGACGACGAACTCGACCGTCGCGCGGTTGTTGAGCCCGGCGCCGGCGATCATCGTGTCCTCGATATGGCTCTCGAAGGTGTCGCCCGGCTCGAGCACCGCGGCGATCCCGCCCTGCGCCCAGGCAGTGGAGCCCGACGACAGCCCGGCCTTGGCAAGGACGACGACGCGATGATGATTGGCGAGGTTGAGCGCCGCGGTCAGCCCGGCGGCGCCGGAGCCGACGATGACGACGTCGAAGGCGCGCTCAGCCATCGACCGGCGTTCGCGTCAGGTTGAGGAAGACGTCCTCGAGATCGGCCTCGCGGGTCGAGACGTCGACGATGCCGAAGCCGGCGGATTGCAGCGACGACAGCACCTCGCCGGCGTTGACCCGGTCCTTGCGGTAGGTGATCGCGACGGTGCGCGGGCCGATCAGCTCGACCTTGTCGAACACGCTCGCGCTCGGCGGCGCGGTGAGGTCGCGGTCGACGGTGACCTCGACCGCCTTTTCCTTGGCCATGCCGACCAGCGTGCGGGTTGCCTCATTGGCGATCAGCCGGCCGTGATTGATGATCGCGATGCGGTCGCACAGTTCCTCGGCCTCTTCGAGGTAGTGGGTCGTCAGCACGATCGTCACGCCCTGTGCGTTCAACTCGCGGACATAGGCCCAGAGCTGCTGGCGCAATTCGACGTCGACGCCGGCGGTCGGCTCGTCGAGCACCAGCACCGGCGGCGAATGGACCATCGCCTTGGCGACCATCAGCCGCCGCTTCATCCCGCCCGACAGCGTGCGCGAATAGGCCTTGGCCTGGGCTTCGAGATGGACCGCCCGGAGCAGCTCGGCGGTGCGGCGGCGGGCCTTGGGCACGCCGTAGAGGCCCGCCTGGATCTCCAGCGTCTCCTGCGGCGTGAAGAACGGGTCGAACAGGATCTCCTGCGGCACGATGCCGATCGAGACATGGGCGTTGCGCGGATGGCGATCGATATCGAAGCCCCAGATGGTGGCGGTGCCGGCGCTCTTCCTGACCATGCCGGAGAGGATGTTGATGATCGTCGACTTGCCGGCGCCATTGGGCCCGAGCAGGCCGAAGATCACCCCGCGCTCGACGTTCAGCGTCACGCCATGCAGCGCCCGCTTGCCGTTGTCGTAGGTCTTTTCCAGCCCTTCGATGGCGATTGCCGCTTCCGTCATGAGGGCCGCATAGCGAGGCGGCGGCCCTGACGAAAGCCGCGGCTTGAATGGAAAACCTCCATTCGCTACGGCCCGATCATGCGCTCCCCGCCCGAAATCATCCGTGTCGAAGGCCGCCGGGTCGCCTGCGACGGCGCCGGCGAAATCCAGCCTGCGCTGGGCCACCCCCGGGTCTATCTCGAGATCGACGACAAGGGCTTCGTCGACTGCGGCTATTGCGACCGCCGCTTCATCCTCGCCCATGGCCCTGCCGACGGCGCTGGCACCGCGTCCTGAGGCCGCCTATATCGCGGCGATGGCTAGCTCTCACACCGCCGATCCCCGCCGTTTTCTCTATCGCGACAATGCGCTCGACCCCGATGCGGCGCGGCGGCTGACCGCGCAGGCGCTCGCCGGCTGCGACGATGGCGAGCTTTATCTGCAATATCTCGCTTCGGAGAGCTTCGGCTTCGACGACGGACGGCTGAAAACCGCCGATTTCAACACCCAGGCGGGTTTCGGCCTGCGCGGCGTCGCCGGCGAGACCACCGCCTTTGCCCATGCCAATGAGCTGTCCGAGGCGGCGATCCGCCGTGCCGGCGAGACCATGTCGCTGCTCGAAGGCGGCGCCTCGACCACCCCGGCGCCCTCGCCGAACCACAGCAATGTCCGGCTCTACACCGATTCCGACCCGCTCTCGCTGATCCCCTTCGCCCGCAAGGTCGCGCTGTGTCAGGAGATCGACGCCGCCGCCCGTGCGCGCGATCCGCGCGTGTCGCAGGTCTCGGTCGGCCTGTCGGCGAGCTGGGGGATCGTCGAGATCGTCCGCGCCGACGGCTTCGTTGCAACCGACATCCGCCCGCTGGTGCGCCTGAACGTTTCGATCGTCGCCGAGGAGAACGGCCGGCGCGAAAGCGGCTTCCATGGGCTCGGCGGGCGCTATCTCTACGACCGGCTGTTCGAGCCGGCGGTGTGGAATCACGCGATCGACACCGCCCTGGCGCAGGCGCTGATCAATCTCGAATCGGTCGCCGCCCCGGCCGGCGAGATGGATGTGGTGCTCGGGCCGGGCTGGCCGGGCGTGCTGCTGCACGAGGCGATCGGCCATGGCCTCGAGGGCGATTTCAACCGCAAGGGCACCTCGGCCTTCTCCGGCCGGGTTGGCGAAAGGGTCGCCGCGCCGGGCGTCACCGTGGTCGACGACGGCTCGATCGCCGATCGCCGCGGCTCGCTCAGCATCGACGACGAGGGCACGCCGACGCAGTGCACCACGCTGATCGAGGACGGCATCCTCAAGGGCTATCTCCAGGATCGGCTGAATGCCCGGCTGATGGGCGTGCCGGCGACCGGCAACGGCCGCCGCGAGAGCTTCGCCCATGCGCCGATGCCGCGCATGACCAACACCTTCATGCGCGCCGGCAATGACGACCCGGCCGAGATCCTGTCGCGGGTCAAGCGCGGCATCTTCGCCAAGAGCTTCGGCGGCGGCCAGGTCGACATCACCAGCGGCAAGTTCGTCTTCTCCTGCACCGAGGCCTATCTCGTCGAGAACGGCAAGCTCGGCGCGCCGATCAAGGGCGCGACGTTGATCGGCGACGGACCGACGGTGCTGACCAAGGTCGGCGCGATCGGCAACGACCTCGCGCTCGACGAGGGCGTCGGGGTGTGCGGCAAGGGTGGCCAGTCGGTGCCGGCCGGGGTCGGCCAGCCGACCCTGCTCGTCGCTGGGCTGACGGTCGGCGGGACCGCCGCCTGACGGCGCTGTATGAGCACCTCCTTTGACAGCATCCCCAACCGCCGTGCGATCATCGATCGCCGTGCAGTGGCCGATGAGCTGGCGGAGCTCGGCGGCGATGTCTCGACGCTGCGGCGCAAGGGCACGGCCCTGCTCAAATCGGCGATGGAAGCCGGCCGCGCGGAGATCGCCCAGCGCCTGACCGCGCATCCGGCGCGCGGCATGGAGACCGCCGCCTCCTATGCCTTCCTGACCGACCAGCTGCTGCGGCTGCTCTACGACTTCACCGTGACGCGGCTCTACCCGGTCGCCAATCCGACCACCGGCGAGCGCGTCGCGCTGGTCGCGGTCGGCGGCTATGGCCGTGGCGAGATGGCGCCGCATTCGGATGTCGACGTCGCCTTCCTCACCCCTGGCAAGCAGACGCCCTGGGCCGAGCGGGTGATCGAATCGATGCTCTATGCGCTGTGGGATCTCGGGCTGAAGATCGGCCATTCGAGCCGCTCGATCGACGAGATGGTCCGCATGGCGCGCAGCGATCTGACGATCCGCACCGCGCTGCTCGAGGCGCGTTTCGTCTGGGGCGACGAGAAGCTCTACGACGAAGCGGCGCAGCGCTTCCGCAAGAAGGTGATGGAAGGCAATGTCAGCGCCTTCACCAGCGAGAAGCTCGCCGAACGCGAGGTCCGTCACAAGCGGATGGGCGACAGCCGCTATGTCGTCGAGCCCAATCTCAAGGAGGGCAAGGGCGGGCTGCGCGACCTCCACACGCTCTTCTGGATCGGCAAATTCGCCTATCGCGTCGATCGCGTCGCCGATCTCGTCGACAAGGGGCTGATGACGCCGGAGGAGCTGCGCCGCTTCCAGCGCTGCGAAAGCTTCCTTTGGGCGGTGCGTTGCCATCTCCATCTGCTGACCGATCGGCCGGAGGAGCGGCTGACCTTCGATCTGCAGCGCGAAGTCGCCAAGCGGATGGGCTATGCCGATCGACCCGGCCGCTCATCGGTCGAGCGGTTCATGCAGCATTATTTTCTCATCGCGAAGCAGGTCGGCGACTTGACCGGCCTGTTTCTCGCCCACCTCGACGAGCAGTTCGCGGTCAAGGGCCGCAGGCTCGGCCTGGCGAAGAAGAAGACCCCGCGGCAATTGAACGGCTTCATCGTCGATCGCGACCGGCTGGCGGTGCCGAGCGACGATTTCTTCAAGCAGGATCCGGTCCGGCTGCTCGAAATGTTCGCCCTGGCCGACGCCCATCGGCTCGAAATCCATCCGCTGGCGATGCGCCAGGCCAGCCGCGACCTGCCGCTGATCGAGGCGGCGGTGCGTCGCGACAAGCGCGCCAATGCCTTCTTCATGGATGTGCTGACCAGCCCGCGCGATCCCGAGATGGTTTTGCGCTGGATGAACGAGGCCGGCGTGTTCGGCCGCTTCATTCCCGATTTCGGCCGCGTCGTCGCGCGGATGCAGTACGACATGTACCATCACTTCACCGTCGACGAGCACACCATCCGCGCGGTCGGCCTGCTGTCCGAGATCGAGCGGGGCGATCATTCGCATGAGCATCCGCTCGCCGCGCAGCTGATGGAGAAGATGATCTCGCGCCGCGCGCTCTACGTGTCGGTGCTGCTCCACGACATCGCCAAGGGGCGCGGCGGCGATCACAGCGTGCTCGGCGCGGAGGTTGCCGAGCGGCTCTGCCCGCGCTTCGGCATGACGCCCGCCGAAACCGAGACCGTCGCCTGGCTGGTGCGGCATCACCTGCTGATGTCGGCCACCGCGTTCAAGCGCGACCTCGCCGACTTCAAGACGACGCTCGATTTCGTCGAGGTAGTGCAGAGCCCGGAGCGGCTGCGGTTGTTGTTCGTGCTGACCGTCGTCGACATCTGCGCGGTCGGTCCCGGCGTGTGGAACGGCTGGAAGCGCCAGCTCCTCGGCGAGCTGTTCGACACCGCCGACACGCAGCTTCGCCTCGGCCATAAATCGCGCGGCCGCGAGGAGAAGATCGCCGACAAGCAGGGCGAGCTCGCCGCGCAGCTGCGCTGGCCGGAGGACAAGTTCGCCAAATTCGCCAAGCGGCTGGCGCCTGCTTACTGGATCGCCGAACCGCTGCCGGCGCTGGAAGCCAATGCCCGCATGGTCGCCGCCGCCGACGCCGAAGGGAGCAATCTCTGGATCTCGGCCGACACCGATCACGATCGCGGCGCGACGTTGGTGACGGTTTACGCCGCCGACCATCCCGGACTGTTCTATCGCATCGCCGGCGCGATCAGCCTGGCCGGCGGCAACATCATCGACGCGCGCATCCACACCACCCGCGACGGCATGGCGCTGGATAATTTCCTCGTCCAGGATCCGCTCGGCAAGCGCTTCGCCGAGGGCGAGCAGATCGCCCGGCTCAAGACCGGAATCGAGGAAGCGCTGGTCAACCGCCACAAGATGCAGGACCGCCTCGCCCAGCGGCCGCTGCCGCGGATGCGCGCCGAAGCCTTCGCAATCGAGCCCAATGTGCTGATCGATAACAAGGCGTCGAACCGCTACACCGTCGTCGAGGTCAACGCGCGCGATCGGCCGGCGCTGCTCAACGCGCTCGCCCAGGCGCTTTTCCAGTCGAAGGTGACGATCCATTCGGCGCATGTCGCGACCTATGGTGAGCGCGCCGTTGACGTCTTCTATCTGACCGATCTCACCGGCGACAAGCTGACCGCGGCGGCCCGGCTCAAGGCGCTGGAGCGGCGCCTGCTCGACGCCGCCGCCGGCCGGCCGCTGCCGCTTGCCGCCTGATTACCTTCTTTCGTCACCCCCGGCTTGACCCGGGCTCCCGCTGCCTTTTCGGACCGAGAATGATGCTCTCCCCCAGCTGCGTGAGAAGAAGAAGCGGGATCCCGGCTCGGGGGCCGGGATGACGAAGAAAAGAGTGTCGGCCAATCGCATTTTTCCCCGCTTTGAACCTGTTTCGCCCGTCGCCCGACCCAAGCCCGTACGGGGCGGAAGGGCCGCCTCTCGGTTTGACGAAGAGGAACAGGTGATGGCGAAGTTTCTGAGCAATTTGCTGGGCAGATCGGCTGCGGGCGCGAATCGTCGCGCTGGCGAGCCGCTTTCGGGCGCGCTATACAGGCGCGACAGGAAACGGGGGGATACCCACATGCGTACGAAGGCATTGCTGGCAGGCGCGCTTGCGTCGGTGTTGATTTCGAGCAGCGGCGCGATGGCGGCAGGCCCGTCCTCGGGCCAGAAGGCGCAGCAGCGCGGTGAGGCGCAGATCCCCGTGTGCCAGCGTCGTCTCGGCACCGTCGCGGTGGTCGAGCCCGACACCAACTGGTGGCAGCAGCTCGGCCTCGGCAGCCCGGAGGCGGTGATCAAGGTCTTCGTGATGAAGTCGGGCTGCTTCGGCCTGGTCGATCGCGGCAAGGGCCTGGCCAATCGCAACATCGAGCGCGCGCTGGCCGACTCGGGTGAGCTCCAGCAGGGCTCCAACATCGGTCGCGCCCAGGTCAAGGCGGCGGATTACTTCGTCGTTCCCGACATCGTGCAGCAGAACGCCCATTCCGGCGGCGCCAACATCGGTGGCGCGCTGGGCGGCTTCATCGGCCATGGCTTCGGCTCGGTGCTCGGCGGCATCAGCATCAACAAGAAGGAAGCCAGCGTCACGCTGACCCTGGTCAACGCCCGCACCACCGAGCAGGAGCGGCTGACCGAGGGCTATGCCCGCAAGTCGGATGTCTCGTTCGGCGCCGGCGGCGGTGGCGGCTGGTGGGGTGGCTTCGCCGCGCTCGGCGGCGGCGGCTATTCCGACACCGCGATCGGGCAGGTGATCGTGCTGGCCTATCTCGACGCCTATACGAAGCTGGTCACCCAGCTCGGCGGGCTGCCCGAGAATGCGAGCGCGGCTGCGCCCCAGGCGCGGTAATCCGGACAGCGAGCGGGCGTGACCCGTCACGAACCGCTCGCCGTTCCGTTCAGGTTTACGGCAGACCAGCCGGCGTCCTTCGGCGCCGGCTGGTCGCTTTTTATCCTGCTGGCCTGCGCAGCGGCGGTCGTCCTGCTCAATCCGATCGGCTTTCGCGGCGGCGGCGGCGACGATTTCCAATATCTCGAATTCGCCCGCTGCTGGGTCGCCAACGGTCCCTGCCTGCCGGTCGACCATTGGGACACGCGGCTGCCGCTGATCCTGCCGATCGCGGCGTCGCTGAAGCTGTTCGGCGAAAGCCGCTGGGCGCTCTCGCTCGCGCCTTTGCTCTATGCGCTGGCGGCGCTGATCCTGTTTCACGCTGTGGTCCGGCGGCTGTTCGGCACGATTGTGGCGCTGGTCGCAGGGCTGCTCCTTCTCACCGCGCCGGTCTTCGCGACGGCGATCCTCCAGCCGAACGGCGATATCCCCGAGCTGGCGTTCCAGCTCGCCGCTGTGCTGCTGGCACTGCGCGCCTGTGCGGATCGCCGGCAGGCGAGCTTCGTCGCGACCGGTATCGCCGCCGCCATCGCCGTGGCGATGCGCGAGACCTCGCTCGCCTTCGTCGGCGTGCTGGTGCTGGCGATCGTCTATTATTGCCCGCGGACGCCGGCGCTGCGCTGGTTCCTGTCGGGGCTGGCGGTGCCGTTGGCGATCGAATGCCTCGGCTATGCGCTCGCGACCGGCGATCCGTTTTTCCGCTTCCGCCTGGCACTGGATCACAATCTGATCCGCTCGAGCGAGCTCCGCCGCTCGGTCGACATCCATGCCGAGCCGCTGTTCAACCCGGTCTTCATCGCCGGCTGGAAGCCGGCGGTCGGGATCGACTGGCACTGGACGGTCAACCCGATCGTCAATCTTCTCGGCGGGCTGCAGGCGGGTCCGGTCTACCTTGCCGCGATTGTTCTGGCGGTCTTCGCCGGCCGCCGGCTACGCCACGGGCTCGCGCCCTGGGCCGTCGGGGCGCTGCTGATCTTCCTCGCGCTGACCTATGGCCTCGCGGTCGATCCCAAGGCGCGGATGTTCCTGCTGCCGCTCGCCACCGCGGCGATGGCGGCGGCGGCCTGCTTCGATGCCGCGCCTCAGCGTTGGCGATGGCTCGCCGCGCTACCGATCGCGGCGGCAATCGCCAGCGGACTATGGGTGACGGCGCAGACGCCGAACATGGCAGCGGCGGAAAAGGCCGCCCCCGCGCTGCTGGCGCGGGCCCCCGGGCCGGTCGCGATCGACGGCTGGACCCGAGCGACGCTGACGCTGGTGCCGCAGGTCGCCAACGCCTCATTGGTTCCGGCGAGCGCGCCCTATCGTTTTGCCCTGACCCTGGGCGATTGCCGCCTCGGCCGGGTCAAGGCGCGCGACGTGCCCGGCCGGCGGGTCGTCGGCGAGTGGCGCTCCGACCCGGACGCGCTGGTGCGGCCTTATCCCTGGCTCAAGAAAGATCGCGTGCTGGCCGAGACCAACGTCGCGATCGCCCTCTGCCTGTTCGAGAGAAACCGCTGAAAAACGGGGTTATTTCGGCGCAATCACCATCAGCATCTGGCGTCCCTCCATGCGGGGGAACTGCTCGACCTTGGCGCGCTCGGCGGTATCGTTCTGGACCCGCTGGAGCACCGCCATGCCGAGCTGGCCATGGGCGAGCTCGCGACCGCGGAACCTGAGCGTGACTTTCACCTTGTCGCCTTCCTCGAGGAAGCGGGTGATCGCCTTCATCTTGGTGTCGTAGTCGTGGTCGTCGATATTCGGACGCATCTTGATCTCTTTGAGCTCCTGCGTCCGCTGCGTCTTGCGGGCAAGATTGGCCTTTTTCTGCGTCTCGTATTTGAACTTGCCGATGTCGAGGAACTTGGCGACCGGCGGATCCGCGTTGGGAGAGACCTCCACCAGATCCAGCCCAACCTCTGCGGCCTGCTCGATCGCCTCGCGGGTGTACATCACCCCCAGATTTTCGCCCTCGTCATCGATCACGCGCACTTTCGGCGCGGTGATGAACTCATTGTAGCGCGGGCCAGCGAGCGGCGGCGGTGCCGCGAGGCCGCGGCGGGGCAGAGGAGGCGGTATGGCAGATTCTCCGTTTCGGTTTTCGACTCACTACGACATGTAATGCTTGGCATTGGTTAGCGGAAGATGACGGGGATTTTTCTCCATCCTGTGTGACAATTAGGGCGGCGGAGCCGGCCTTATGCCAGGTCGGGCGCGCGCGCCTCGCCGGCCAGCAGCGCGATCGCCTGGTCGAGCGACAGCACCTCCTGCGGCGATTCGGCCCCGAGCCGGCGCAGCGCGACCGTCCGCTCATCCGCCTCGCGCCGTCCGACGACCAGGAGCCAGGGGACATGCGCCAGGCTGTGCTCGCGCACCTTGAGGTTGATCTTCTCGTTGCGCAGATCGGCCTCGGCCCTGAGGCCCGCGGCGGTCAGCGCGGCTGCGACCTCCTCGGCATAGCCGTCGGCGTCGGAGACGATCGTCGCGACCACCGCCTGCGTGGGCGCCAGCCAGGGCGGGAAGCGCCCGGCATGATGCTCGATCAAGATGCCGAGGAAGCGCTCGAACGTGCCGAGAATGGCGCGGTGCAGCATCACCGGCCGGTGGCGATCGCCGTCCTCACCGACGTAGGAGGCGCCGAGCCGCTCGGGCATGACATAGTCGAGTTGGAGCGTGCCGCACTGCCACGTCCGGCCGATCGCGTCGGTCAGGTGGAATTCGAGCTTCGGCCCGTAGAAAGCACCTTCGCCGGGCAGCGTCACATAGGCGAGGCCGACCGCCTGCAGTGCTGCTTCCAGATCGCGCTCGGCGCGGTCCCACAGCGCATCGTCACCCGACCGGACGTCGGGACGCAGCGCCAGCTTCACCGCGTAATCGGCAAAGCCGAGGTCGCGGTAGATCGAATCGAGCAGGCTGCAGAAGCGCTTGACCTCGTCGACCACCTGGCCATCGGTGCAGAAGATATGGGCATCGTCCTGGGTGAACTGGCGCACCCGCATGATGCCGTGGAGCGCGCCATGCGGCTCGTTGCGGTGGCAGCAGCCGAATTCGGCAAAGCGCAGCGGCAGGTCGCGATAGGAGCGGATACCCTGGCGAAACACCTGGACATGGGCCGGGCAGTTCATCGGCTTGAGCGCCATCAGGTCGCCGGCGCCTGACAGCACCGGCTTGTGCGGGTCGGTGCCGGGCACCTCGTCGGGCACGACGAACATATTCTCGCGGAACTTGCCCCAATGGCCCGAGGCTTCCCACAGCTTGGCGTCCATCAGCTGCGGCGTCTTGATCTCCTGATAGCCGGCGGCATCGAGCCGGCGGCGCATATACGCCTCCAGCACGCGCCACATCGCCCAGCCCTTGGGGTGCCAGAAGACCGAGCCCTGCGCCTCCTGCTGGAGGTGGAACAGGTCCATCTCCGCGCCGATCTTGCGATGGTCGCGCTTGGCCGCCTCTTCCAGCCGCGTGAGGTGCTGGTCGAGCTGTTTCTTGTTGAGCCAGCCGGTGCCGTAGATCCGGCTGAGCATCGCTTTGTTCTGGTCACCGCGCCAATAGGCACCCGACACCCGCGTCAGCTTGAACGCCTGCGGATCGAGCTTGCCGGTCGAGGGCAGATGCGGCCCGCGGCACATGTCGAACCATTCGCCGGCGCGGTAGACGCTCAGCTCCTCGCCGGCGGGCAGCTCGGCGGCCCATTCGGCCTTGAAGCTCTCGCCCTGCTCCTTCCAGCGGCTGATCAGCGCGTCGCGTGGCCAGACCTCGCGGACCAGCGGCTCGTCGCGGCCGATGATCGCGCGCATCTCGGCCTCGATCGCCGGCAGATCCTCGTCGGTGAACGGTCGATCCTTGGGCGCGAAGTCGTAGTAGAAGCCGTCGTCGGTCGACGGGCCGAAGGTGATCTGGGTGCCCGGAAACAGGTTCTGCACCGCCTCGGCCAGGACATGGGCATAGTCGTGGCGCATCAGGTCGAGCGCATCGGCCTCGTCGCGCGACGTGATCAGCGCCAGGCTGGCGTCATGATCGAGCGGCCGGGCGAGGTCGATCAGCGCGCCGTCGACCCGCGCCGCCAGCGCCGCCTTGGCCAGGCCCGGCCCGATCGCCGCCGCGATCTCGGCCGGCGTGGTGCCGCGCGGCACCTCGCGAACCGAACCGTCGGGCAGGCTGATGGAAAGCAGGTCGGACATCTCTGGCTTCTCTGGGAAAGGCGCGGAACCCTTGGGAAGGCGCCATCTCGCTGTCAAGGATCGGGGCTCTGGCTAGGCCATCATCCTTCGCAGGTGTATCGTGAACCAAAGCCGGCGAGGCGGATACTTACGCCGCCAATGCCCGCGCTTCGCGGAGGGGAGTGTCATGCACGCCATTCGTCGCCCTCGTACCTGGATCCTGCTGTCGCTGCTGCCGCTCGCAGTCACCGGCAGCCAGCTCATCGCCGCCGGCGGCGGCATGGGCGGTGGCATGCCGAGCATGCCGAGCGAAACCACGCCGACCTACGATGCGGCGGCGGAATATCGCGCCGGCATCGCGGCGCTTGGCGAGAATCGCTTCAAGGATGCCAAGACCAATTTCGACCATGTGCTGGCGATGGCGACCAAGGATCCCAACGCCAATTATTACGCCGGCATGGCGCGCCTCGGGCTGAAGGACAACAAGGGCGCGGTGCGCTTCTTCGAGAAGGCGATCAAATACGACGACAATATGATTCAGGCGCACAAGCAATATGGCGTCACCCTTGCCGCGCTCGGTCAGAAGGACAAAGCCCAGGCCGAGCTCGACGCGCTGAAGGCGCGGGCCACCCAGTGCGGCGACGGTTGTCCGCAGGCGGCCGATCTCAAGGATGCGATCGCCGCGATCACCACCCAGATGAGCGCGCCGCAAGCGCGGATCGAGACCGCGCCGAGCCTGATCTTCGCCAGCGCCAAGGGCGGCGATCAGGCCTATCTCGACGCCGTCGCGCTGATCAACGAGCATCGCTACGAAGATGCGATCGCCTCGCTGCATCGCGCCGAGATGGCCTTCGGTCCGCATCCCGACGTGCTCACCTATCTCGGTTTCGCCAATCGCAAGCTGAAGCGCTACGACATCGCCGAGAGCTATTACCTCGCCGCGCTCAAGCTGGCGCCGAACCACCGTGGCGCAACCGAATATTACGGCGAGCTGATGGTCGAGCGCGGCGATCTCGCCGGTGCGCGGGCGAAGCTCGCGGTGCTCGATCGGACCTGCAGCTTCGGCTGCTATGAGGCGGAGGAACTGCGCCGTTGGATCGAATCCGGCCACGGCTCCACCTCCTGAGCCTGGCGGCGCTGGCCGGCGCCGCTGCTGCCGCAACCACCGCCAAGCTGCCGATCCTGGCGGCGAACTGGCTCGCGCCGGACGGCCGCGTCGCCGCGCTGACGACGCGTCCGCTCGATTGCGCCCGCCCGCCGGCGAAGGCGGATCAGCGCGCGCTGTTCGAGGTCGGCCGCACCGCCTTTCGCGCGCCGCTGTTGCTTGGCGGTCAGGCGGCGCGGGCCGGGCTGAGCTGCGAAAGTTGCCACAGCAACGGCCGGCGCAATTCCGCCTTCCGTTTTCCCGGCCTGTCGGGCGAGGCGGGCACGGCCGACGTCACCTCCTCGATCATGAGCTCGCATCGCGGCAATGGCGTGTTCGATCCCAGGCCGATCCCGGATCTCGCCAGGCCGGCGAAGATTGCGCGCGATCCGGCGAGCGGCGCGCTGGAGCATTTCGTCCACGGCCTGATCACCGAGGAGTTCGATGGGCCGCAGCCGCCGGCGCTCGTCGAGCACGGGCTCGCGGTCTACATCCGCTCGATGGACGCGGCTGCTTGCCCGGTCGATGCGCGCGAGCCGGTCACTTTGTCCGGCCTGATCGACGACAGCCGCCGCGCGATCGACGCCGCCGTCTATGCCCTGCACGCGGGCGATCGCGCCGCCGCTCGGCTGATGGTCTCGGGGGCGCGATCGCGGCTCGGGCTGATCAATGAGCGCTTCGACGGCGCCGCGCTCGAACGGGATCGGCAGCGACTGGCCGCGGCCGACCAGCAGCTGCTCGCGATCGAGCAGGCGATGGACGCGAAACGTCCCGATGTGGCGGCGCGGCTCGCAGCCTGGCGCGCCGGCATCGACGGCTGGTCGGTGCCGCTCGCCCGAAACGAACCGCGCTCGCTGTTCAATCCACGAAAACTGGCGCATGCGCTCGACGGGAGAATCGTCGGGAGCCGATGATGGACGGCGCGGCCTCGCCAGGCCGGGAGATGCTCGATCGCAAGGATCGCCCGCGGCTGGCCTATCGCCATCGCCCGGGTCGCGGCCCGACGATCGTCTTTCTTCCCGGCTACGGTTCGGACATGACCGGCGGCAAGGCGACCGCGCTCGACGTCCACGCGACGGCGACCGGCCGGGCGATGCTGCGCTTTGATTATGCCGGCTGCGGCGAGAGCGAGGGCGACTTCGCCGCGCAGACGCTCGACGACTGGCTCGGCGATGTGCTTGCCGCGATCGACGCGCTGACCGACGGCCCGCTGATTGTCGTCGGTTCGTCGATGGGCGGCTGGCTGATGCTGCTCGCCGCCCTCGCCCGGCCGCAGCGCATCGCCGGGCTGGTCGGCGTCGCCGCCGCGCCCGATTTCACCGATTGGGGTTTCGACGAAGGCCAGCGGGCCGAGCTCGAGCGCGCCGGCGTGCTGGTCGAGCCGTCGGATTATGACGCGCCGACCGTCACCACCCTCGGCTTCTGGCAGAGCGGCCAGCGCCGGCTGCTGCTCGGCGGCGAGATCGCGATCGACGCGCCGGTGCGGCTGCTGCATGGCCAGCGCGACGATGTCGTGCCCTGGCGCATCGCGGTCGATCTTGCCGAGCGGCTGCGTTCAGCCGAGGTGCAGCTGGTGCTGGTCAAGGACGGCGACCATCGACTGTCGCGTGACGGTGACATCGCCCTGTTGATCGCCACTGTGGAGGCGTTGTGTTCCCGCTCCTGATGCTTGCCGCCGCGGCGGCGACGACAACGCCGCCGAAAACCGAGCCGCCCAAGGATCGCGGTTCGGCCTGCGCCAGACTGGCGCAGCTCGATCCGGCAAGAGCGATCTCCGAGGCCAATGCCTGGCGGCTGGTCGGCGGCGGCATTTCCGCGCGGCAGTGCTTGGGGCTCGCCTATGTCGCCGACGAGCGCTGGCTGTCGGCGGCGACCGTTTTCGAGCAGGCGGCGCGCGATGCGCAGAACAGCAATGATCCTCGGGTCGGCGCGCTCTGGTCGCAGGCCGGCAATGCCGCGCTTGCCGGCGGCGAGGCGGCCAAGGCGCGCGGCTATCTCGATTCGGCGCTGGCGACCGGCACCCTGTCCGATCCGATGCGCGGCGAGGTCGAGCTCGACCGCGCGCGCGCGGACGTCGCGCTCAACGATCCGGCCTCGGCGCGGACCGATCTCAATCGCGCTACCCAGCATGTGCCCGACGATCCGATGGTCTGGCTGCTGTCGGCGACGCTGGCGCGCAAGCAGGGCGAGGTCGATCGCGCGGCGGCCGATATTACCGAGGCGGTCAAGCGCGCGCCCGACGATCCCGACGTGGCGCTGGAGGAGGGCAATGTGCGGGCCGTCGCCGGCGATCTGGCGGGCGCCAGGCTGGCCTGGCAGCGCGCGGTCAAGACTGGCGGCGGCCTGCCCTCAGGCAAGTCGGCGGCGGCGGCGATCGAGGCCAATGCCGGTATTGACGCGGATGCCCCGGCCGACAATGCAGCACCCCAACAGGGGGCTGCCGCTGCCCCCTAGTTTTGCTAGGAGGGGCGCATGAAATATCTCCACACCATGATCCGGGTCTCGGATCCCGACGCCACCATCCGCTTCTTCGAGCTGCTCGGGCTGAAGGAGGTCAATCGCTACGAGGTCGAGGCGGGGCGCTTCACCCTCATCTTCCTCGCCGTGCCGGGCAATGAGGACGCGGCCCAGGTCGAGCTGACCTATAATTGGGACGAGGCCGGCTACGACGGCGGGCGCAATTTCGGCCATCTCGCCTATCAGGTCGACGACGTCTACGAGAGCTGCCAGCGGCTGATGGACGGCGGGGTGACGATCAACCGGCCGCCGCGCGACGGGCGCATGGCCTTCGTCCGCTCGCCCGACAATATCTCGGTCGAGCTGATCCAGGCGGGCGACGCCAAGCCGCCAGCTGAGCCCTGGGCGTCGATGGGGAACACCGGCGTCTGGTAGTCGCCGGCACAGGCCCTATCAGCCCCGGCCGTAGAGCGCTTCCAGCCGCTCCCGATAAAGCTCCCGCACGATCGGCCGGCGCAATTTGAGCGACGGCGTCAGCTGGCCGTTGTCGATCGTGAACGGGCTGTCGGCGACGGCGATCTTGCGCACCTTCTCGAGTGGCGACAGCGTCTTCGAGACGCGGTCGACCGCGCCCTGCAGCGCCGCGACGAAGGCGGGGTTGTGGCGCAGACTGGCCTCGTCGCCGATGCCATGGGCGGTCGCCCAGCTCCGGCTCCAGTCGGGATCGGGCACGATCAGCCCGACGAGATGCGGCCGCCTGTCGCCGAACACCATCGCCTGGGAAATTTCGGGCTGCAGCGCGAGCATGCCCTCGATCCGTTGCGGCGCGACGTTCTCGCCCTTGTCGTTGACGATGATGTCCTTCTTGCGGTCGGTGATCTTCAGCCGCCCGGCCTCGTCGATGAGGCCGACGTCGCCGGTGTGCAGCCAACCGTCGATCACCGTCCGGCTGGTGTCGTCGGGCCGCTGCCAATAGCCGTGCATGACATTCTCGCCGCGCACGAGAATCTCGCCGTCCTCGGCGATGCGCAGCTCGCAGCCGGGCAGCGGCGGGCCGACCGTGGCGACGGCAATGCCCTTGGCCGGCCGGTTGCATGACACCACCGGCCCGGATTCGGTCTGGCCATAGCCCTGCAGCACCGGCAGCCCCATCAGCTCGAAGAAGCGGCCGACCTCGGGCGTCAGGGGCGCGCCACCCGACACCATCGCCTTGATCGATCCGCCGAAGCGCTGCCGCACGACCGGCGCGATGGTGCGTGCGATCAGCATCCGCCGCAGCCCGTCGCCACGCTTCTCCTTGTCGCGCGCAGCCAGCGCCAGCGCCTGGCGCGCGATCCAGGCGACCAGCCGGCCGCGTTCGCTAAGCGCGCGGATGATCTTGTCGCGCAGCACCTCGAACAGCCGCGGCACGACGACCATCACCGTCGGCTTGCATTCGGCGATGTTGCCGGCGAGCCGCTCGAGGCTCTCGGCGTACCAGATCTCGCCGCCGAGCCCGATCGGCAGGTACTGGCCGGCGCTGTGCTCATAGGCGTGGCTCAGCGGCAGGAAGGAGAGGAAGCGGTCGGGCGCTGCGGGAAAATCCTCGGCGATGATCTCGTGGCAGCCCTCGACATTGTGGAGGATCATGCCGTGGTGCTGGCGCACGCCCTTGGGCGTGCCGCCGGTGCCGGAGGTGTAGATCAGGCAGGCGAGGTCGTCGCGCGTCAGGCTCGCCGCGACCGCGGTGCAGGCCTGGACATTGCCGGCCTGGCGGCTGAGCAAATCCGACCAGTTATGGCCGACATGGCCGTCGGGCAGCGGTGTCGACGGCTCGATCATGATGACATGGCGGCAATCGGGCGACTGGCTGAGCGCGAGGTCGAGATCGCCGGCCTGCTTGAGCTGGACGATCGCCATCTTCGCCCCGCTGTCGGCAAGGATATGCGCCTGGTCGGCCGGTGTGCCGGTGATGTAGGCCGGCACGGTGATCCCGCCGGCGGCCATGATGCCGAGATCGGCGATGCACCATTCGCGGCGATTGCGCGACAGCAGCAGCACGCGGTCGCCGCGCTGCAGCCCGAGCTCGGTCAACGCCTCGGCGACGCGCGCGACCGCCTCGGCGGTGGCCGACCAGCTCAGCGCCCGCCAGCGCCCGGCATATTTCTCCCAGAGGAAGGGTGCGTCGCCCTTTTCCGCGGCGCGGGCGAAGAACATCGTGACGAGGTTGGGGAAGCGCTCCATCACTCGGCCAGCGCCACCCCCTCGCTGCGCGGATCGGCGCCGCCGTGCCAGCCCGTCGCGTCGCGCTCGACACCGTTGACCTTGGAGGTGAGCGAGGCGGTGCTGACGGTCTGGCCGAGCTTGGTCAGCGCCGGCGCCATCGCCGCGAGCGGCGTGCCCTCCTCGAGCAGGATTGCGTCGTCGTGGAGGAAGATGTTGGGCAGCGCGATCGCCTCGCCGATCGGCTTCTTCCAGTCGATCATGCCGACCAGCGTCTTCAACACATGCATGATGATGCGCGGCCCGCCGGCCGAGCCGAGCGCTGCAACCAGCTTGCCGTCGGGGCCGTAGACCAAGGTCGGCGACATCGCCGACATCGGCCGCTTGCCCGGCTCCAGCCGGTTGGCGATCGGCTTGCCGGCAGTCTCGGGCAGGAAGCTGAAATCGGTCAGCTCATTGTTGAGGAAGAAGCCGTTCGCCATGACGAAGCTGCCGAAGCTGCTTTCGACCGTCGAGGTCCAGCTCACTGCGTCGCCGTGCCCGTCGACCACGGCGAAATTGGTCGTCGAGGGCACCTCGCCGGATTTCGCATAGGACCAGTTCTCCGCGCCCGGCGGCGTGCCCGGCGCGGCATGCGGCATCGTCGCATCGATCCGGATCAGCGCCGAGCGGCTGACGATATAGCCCGGGTCGAGCAAGCCTTTGACCGGCACCGGCACGAAGCCGGGATCGCCGAGATAGGTGTTGCGATCGGCATAGGCGAGCCGCATCGCCTCGGCGATGAGATGCCAGGACCGCGGATCGTCAGGCCCAAGCTTGGCAAGGTCGAAGCGCGCGAGCATGCCCAGCATCTGCAGGATCGCGACGCCGCCGGACGATGGCGGCCCCATGCTGCAGATCCGATAGCCGCGATAGGCGCCGCAGACCGGCGCGCGTTCCTGCGCCTTGTAGCCGGCGAGATCGGCCGCGCTCAGCGTCGCGGTGTGGCGCGGCGCGGTGGCGACGGCGCGGGTGATGCCGGCGGCGACCGGCCCCTTGTAGAAGGCGCCGGCCCCGCCATTGGCGATCGCCTGGAGCGTTCTCGCCAGCGCCGGGTTGCGCAGCAGCGTGCCGGCCGGCAGCGGATTGCCATCCTTGCCGAAATAAAGCGCGCGTGCCGCCGGGAAGCCCGTCATCACCTTGGCCGTCAGCTGCAGCCGGTCGCCCAGCGCCGGCGAGATCTGATAGCCCTGCGCGGCGAGCCGGATCGCCGGGGCGAACAAGCGCTTCCACGGCAACTTGCCCCAGCGCTTATGCGCCAGCTCGGCGAGGCGGATATTGCCGGGGATGCCGATCGAGATGCCGCCCGGCACCGCATCCATGAACGCCATCTTCTTGCCGTCGGGGGTGAGGAAGCGATCGGGGCGGGCGCTCGCCGGCGCGGTCTCCCGACCGTCGATCGTCGTCGCCGCGCCGTCGGGCCCGGCGTGGATCAGGAAGCCGCCGCCGCCGATGCCGGAGGATTGCGGCTCGACCACGTTGAGCGCCAGCATCATCGCAATCGCCGCATCGGTCGCGCTGCCGCCGGCGCGCAATATCTCGCGGCCGGCCTCCGCCGCGCGCGGATCGGCGGCCGAGACCACGCCGCCGGCGGCCAGCGCCGGGGTCGCCAGCAGCAGCGCGAGGATCGCCAGCATCAGCCTTCGCAGCATCGATCCTCCGTCACGGCCATGGTTGTCATGCGACTTTGTCCCATCCTGACGAAAACCGTTCAACCGTCGATCCCGACCGCATCGACGACGGAGGCGAAGCCGTCGCGCTTGAGCAGGCCAGCGAGCTCTGCCGAGATTCGCCGCGCGAGACTGGGCCCGCGATAGATCATGCCGGTGTAGAGCTGGACCAGGCTCGCGCCGGCACGGATCCGGGCATAGGCATCGTCCGCCGTGGCGATGCCGCCGACGCCGATCAAGGGCAGCTGCCCGCCGGTAGCCACCCGAAAATCGCGCAGCCGCTGCTGCGCCAGATCGCGCAGCGGCGCACCCGACAGGCCGCCGGTCTCCTCGGCATGGCGCGATCGCAGCGCCGGCCGGCCGATGGTGGTGTTGGAGACGATCAGCGCATCGACCCGGCGCTCGATCGCGCTGCGGGCTATGGCATCGATCTCGGCCGGCTCGAGATCGGGTGCGACCTTGAGGAAGATCGGCGGCCGGCCCTTGCCGCGCGCCGCGCGCACGCTCGCCAGCAGCTCGTCGAGCGCATCGCCGCTCTGCAGCGCGCGCAGGCCGGGCGTGTTGGGCGAGGAGATGTTGACCGTCAGATAGGCCGCCAGCTTCGCCATGTTGCGCACGCCGGTGACGTAATCGGCGATGCGGTTGGGCGAGTCCTTGTTGGCGCCGATGTTGATGCCGAGGATGCCGGCACGATCCCCGCGCGCTTCCAGCCGCTCGCGGGCGCGCGCCTGGCCGCCGCTGTTGAAGCCGAGCCGGTTGATCACCGCCCGATCCTCCTTCAGCCGGTACATGCGGGGCTTGGGATTGCCCGATTGGGACTCGGGGGTGATCGTCCCGACCTCGACGAAGCCGAAGCCGAGGCCGAGCAGCGCATCGACCACCTCGCCATCCTTGTCGAAGCCGGCGGCGAGGCCGATTGGCGAGGGGAAGCTGATGCCGGCGACCTCGATCGCCAGCGACGGGTCGAAGCGCGGCCGGCGGCTGTCCGAGCCCAGCTTCAGCGCCAGGATCGCCAGCCGATGGGCGCGCTCGGGGTCGAGCAGGAACAAAAGAGGTCGAATCATGGGATAGAGCGTCATGCCCGATCGCTCCTGCCGAGCGGGCTTCCCCCATTCAACATATTCTCTTATCGCCCCATCACCCTTGGCCCTTGACCTTGCGCCTGACGGCCCCCAAGTCAAACCGGACCGAATCACTCCGATTGGATTGGCCATGCGCCTGACCAGCCTTGCCGACTATGCCGTCGTCATGCTGACCGCCGCCGCCCGACACCAGGGCGAGGGCTGGCTGTCGGCGACCGCCATGGCCGAGGAAACCGGCGTCCCGCTCGCTACCGCCCAGCGGCTGAGCGGTCGTCTCGCCGCCGCCGGGCTGCTCAGCTCGACGCGTGGCAGCGACGGCGGCTTCGCCCTGGCGCGTCCCGCCGAGGAGATCAGCCTCGCCGACATCATCGAGGCGGTCGAAGGGCCAATCGCGATGACCGCCTGCTCGGAACAGGGCCGGCACGATTGCGTGCTCGAGCCCGATTGCCGCGTGCGGCCGCATTGGGGGGCGGTCAACGGTGCGATCAAGGGCGCCCTCGCCGGCGTCACCCTCGCCACACTCGCGGGAGCGCCGGCATGACCGATGGCCGTAATGCCGAGGCGCTCGGGGTCGTCGCCGACCAGTCGAGCTATAAATGGGGCTTCAGCTCGGACGTCGAGCAGGATTTCGCGCCCAAGGGCCTCAACGAGGACACGGTTCGCTTCATCTCAATGAAGAAGGGCGAGCCGGACTGGATGCTCGACTGGCGCCTGAAGGCCTATGCCCGCTGGCTGAAAATGGAGAGCCCCGACTGGGCCAAGCTCGATCTCGCGCCGATCGATTATCAGGACGCCTATTATTACGCCGCGCCCAAGGCCAAGCCGACGCTGAAGTCATTGGACGAGCTCGATCCCGAGATCCGGCGGACCTATGAGAAGCTCGGCATCCCGATCGAGGAGCAGAAGGTGCTCGCCGGCGTCGAGGGCGCGCGCAAGGTCGCGGTCGACGCGGTGTTCGATTCGGTCAGCGTCGCGACCACCTTCCGAGAGGAGCTGAAGGCGGCGGGCGTCATCTTCCTGTCGATTTCCGAGGCGGTGCGCGAGCATCCCGATCTGGTGAAGAAGTGGCTCGGCAAGGTCGTGCCGCAAGCCGATAATTATTTCGCCGCGTTGAACTCGGCGGTCTTCTCCGACGGCACCTTCGTCTACATCCCCGAGGGCGTGCGCTGCCCGATGGAGCTGTCGACTTATTTCCGCATCAACGCGGCGAACACCGGCCAGTTCGAGCGCACGCTGATCATCGCCGACAAGGGCAGCTACGTCAGCTATCTCGAAGGCTGCACGGCGCCGCAGCGCGACGAGAATCAGCTCCACGCCGCGGTCGTCGAGCTGGTCGCGCTCGACGATGCCGAGATCAAATATTCGACGGTGCAGAACTGGTACCCGGGCGACGCCGAAGGCAAGGGCGGGATCTACAATTTCGTCACGAAGCGCGCGCTGTGCCAGGGCGCGCGATCGAAAGTGTCGTGGACCCAGGTCGAGACCGGCTCGGCGATCACCTGGAAATATCCGAGCTGCGTGCTCTCGGGCGAGGAATCGGTCGGCGAATTCTATTCGGTCGCGGTGACCAACAATCGCCAGCAGGCCGACACCGGCACCAAGATGATCCACCTCGGTCGCAACAGCCGCTCGACGATCGTCTCGAAGGGCATCTCGGCCGGGCGCAGCAACAACACCTATCGCGGCCTCGTCCGCGTCGGCCCGACCGCCGAGGATGTGCGCAATCACACGCAATGCGATTCACTGCTGCTCGGCAGCGACTGCGGCGCGCACACCGTACCCTATATCGAGGTGCGCAACCCCTCGGCGCAGATCGAGCATGAGGCGACGACCAGCAAGATCAGCGAGGATCAGCTGTTCTACGCAATGCAGCGCGGGCTGGCCCAGGAAGATGCGGTCGCGCTGATCGTCAACGGCTTCTGCCGCGAGGTGCTGCAGCAGCTGCCGATGGAGTTTGCAGTCGAGGCGCAGAAGCTGCTCGGCATCAGCCTGGAAGGATCGGTTGGATAAAATGGCGTTGCTCGAGATTACCGACCTTCATGCCGAAACCGCCGGCAAGCCGATTCTGAAAGGCTTGTCGCTGGCGGTGAACGCCGGCGAGATCCACGCGATCATGGGACCGAATGGCGCCGGAAAATCGACGCTCGGCTATGTCCTGTCGGGCCGGCCGGGCTACGAGGTCACCAGCGGCTCGGTTACCTTTGACGGTGCCGACTTGCTCGCGCTGGCGCCACATGAGCGCGCCGCCGCCGGGCTGTTCCTCGGCTTCCAATATCCGGTCGAGATCCCCGGCGTGTCGAACGTCCAGTTCCTCCGCACCGCGCTCAACGCGCAGCGGCGTGCGCGTGGGCAAGAAGAATTGTCGGCCGGCGAATTCTTGAAGCGCGCGCGCGAGCAGGCGGCGACGCTCGGCCTCGACTTCGACATGCTCAAGCGGCCGGTCAACGTCGGCTTCTCGGGCGGGGAGAAAAAGCGCAACGAGATGGTCCAGATGGGCGTGATCGATCCGCGCCTCGCCGTGCTCGATGAAACCGACTCGGGTCTCGACATCGATGCGCTACGCACCGTCGGCGAGGGCATCAACCGGATCATGCGCGCGCCCGACAAGGCGGTGGTGCTGATCACCCATTATCAGCGACTGCTCGACTACGTCCGGCCCGATTTCGTCCACGTCCTCGCGGGTGGCCGCATCGCGCGTTCCGGCGGGCCGGAGCTCGCCCATGAGCTCGAGCGCGAAGGCTATGGAGCGCGGGCGGCGTGAGCGTGCTCGAGCTTCCCTCGACCCGCCAGGAAGCCTGGCGCTGGAGCGATCTTTCGGCGCTGCCCGACATCGCCGCGCGGCCGCATGGGCAGGCGCGATCGGTCGACGATCTCTGGATCGGTTGCGGCGGTCCGCGGCTGCTGTTCGTCGACGGTGTCTTTGATGCCGCGCGCAGCGACCCCGGTCCTCTGACGATCGGCACGCTGACCTCGCCGGCATCGCGGCATCCGCTCGGCCGGCTCGCAGGGCGCGAAGGCTGGTCGCTGCGGCTCGGCGCAGACCATGCGCCGGCCGGCACGGTCGAGATCCTGCATCTGGCGACCGGCGGCGCCGGTCATCTCGCCGGCGAGATCATCCTCGACGAGGACGCGCAGGCATCGGTCGTGCAGAGCTTTGTCGGCGATGGCTGGGCCAACCATGCAACCGCGATCCGCCTCGGCGATAGTGCGCGGCTGATGCTGGCGCGTCGCGTCGCGCATCACAGTGGCTTCACCAGCCTTGCCGAGGATGCCGTACTTGCGCGTGGCGCGAGTCTCGCAAGCGTGGTGCTCGCAGAAGGCACGGGCGACAGCCGTATCGACCTCAGCGCCGCGATCGAAGGCGAGGGCGGCTTCGTCGAAGCGGGCGGCGCGCTGCTCGCGCGTGGCAAGCAGCGTCATGACGTCAATGTCATCCTCCGCCATGCCGATCTCGAAGGGCAAAGTCGGCAGGTGTGGCGTGCGGTTGCAGAAGAGGGCGGCACCGACAGCATTGCTGCGCGGGTCGAGGTCGCCCGCGGCGCGCAGAAGACCGATGCCGATCAATCGCTGCGTGGGCTACTGCTCGATCGCTCCTCGACGATCAATCTGAAGCCTGAGCTGGAGATTTTTGCCGATGATGTCCGCTGCGCCCATGGCGCGACGGTCGGCGAGCTCGATGCGCGGGCGCTGTTCTATCTCGCCAGTCGCGGCGTGCCGCCGGGCGAGGCGCGTGCGCTGCTGGTCCGCGCCTTCGTCGCCGACGCGCTCGACCGGATCGGCGAGGAGCGGGTCCGCGAGGCCTTTGGTGACCAGGCGCAGCGCTGGCTGGGAGGCGTGGCATGAGCGCGCTTGAAGATCCGCGTCCGCTCGACGTGCTCGCCGATTTCCCGGCGATCCCGGAAGGCTGGGCCTATCTCGACACAGCCGCGACGGCGCAGAAGCCGCGGCCGGTGATCGCGGCGATCGACCGCGCCTATGCCGAAACCTATGCGACGGTGCATCGCGGCGTCTATCAGCGCTCGGCCGACATGACCCTCGCCTATGAGGCGGCCCGCGAGCGCATCGCCCGCTTCATCGGCGCCAATTCGGCCGACGAGATCGTCTTCGTCCGCGGCGCGACCGAGGCGATCAACCTCGTCGCGCAGAGCTGGGGCCAGGCGCATCTCAAAGCGGGCGACCGCATATTGCTGTCGATGCTGGAGCATCATTCGAACATCGTCCCCTGGCAGCTGCTGCGCGACCGCGTCGGCATCGAGATCGACGTCGCGCCGCTCGATGCGGTCGGGCGGATCGATCTCGATGCGGTCGAAGCGATGCTGACGCCCAAGCACAAGCTCGTCGCCTTCGGCCATGTCTCCAACGTCCTCGGCTCGGTGCTCGATGCCAAGCGCGCGGCCGATGCGGCGCATGCGGTCGGCGCGCTGCTGCTGCTCGACGGCTGCCAGGCGGCGCCGCGCATTGCGCTCGACATGAGGGCGATCGGCGCCGACTTCTATGCCTTCTCCGGCCATAAGCTTTACGGGCCGACCGGCATCGGCGTGCTCTGGGCGCGCGCGGAAATTCTCGATGCGATGCCGCCGTGGCAAGGTGGCGGATCGATGATCGATCGCGTTACTTTCGAGCGGACGACCTATGCGCCGCCGCCGGCGCGTTTCGAGGCGGGCACGCCGCATATCGTCGGCGCGCTCGGGCTGCATGCGGCGATGGACTATGTCGACGGCATCGGCCTCGATGCGATTGCCGCCCATGAGCGGGCGCTGGTGCGCCAGGCACGCGCTGCGCTGCGCGACATGAACAGCGTCACCCTGTTCGGCCCGGATGATGCCGAAGGCATCGTCAGCTTCGCGGTTGAAGGGGTGCATCCGCATGACGTCGGCACCATATTGGACGAGGCGCGCGTGGCGATCCGCGCCGGCCATCATTGCGCGCAGCCGCTGATGGCGCATCTGGGCGTGCCGGCGACGGCGCGGGCAAGTTTCGGAGTTTATAACGGTCCCGGTGATATTGAGGCGCTGGTGCGCGGGATCGAGCGGGTAACGAGGATCTTTGCATGAGCAACGAGGGCAAGCCGCTGATCGAGGAAAGCAGCGAGCGTCCGCCGCCGCCCGAGCGGCCGCGTGCGCGCGATTATCTCGACGGCTTTCTCAACCCCGCGCCGCAGGCCGAGGGAGCGGGCTCTCCGGGCGGCGAGATCTATGAGGGCGTGATCGCCGCACTGCGCGAGATTTACGACCCCGAGATTCCGGTCAACATCTACGATCTCGGGCTGATCTACGGCGTCGACATCGATGCCGATAACCACGCGGTGGTGACGATGACGCTGACGACGCCGCATTGCCCGGTCGCCGAATCGATGCCGGGCGAGGTCGAGCTGCGCGTCGGCGCGGTGCCGGGGGTCGGCTCGGCCGAGGTCAATCTCGTCTGGGATCCGCCGTGGGATCCGCAGAAGATGTCGGACGAAGCCAAGCTCGAACTGGGAATGCTCTGATGGCCACCACCACCCGCCAGCGCCCCGCCGCGCTGATCCTCACCGAAGCCGCCCAGGCGCGCGTGACCGATCTGATGTCCCGCGCGCCGGCAGGCGTCGTCGGCGTCAAGCTGTCGACCCCGCGCCGTGGCTGCTCGGGCCTCGCCTATTCGGTCGACTACGTCACCGATCCCGATCCGATCGACGAGGCGATCCCGGTCGGCGAGAGGACGCTCTGGGTCGATGCCGGCTCGCTGCTCTATCTCGTCGGCTCCACCATGGACTGGCAGGAGGATGATTTCACCGCCGGCTTCGTCTTCCAGAATCCCAATGCCAAGGGGGCCTGCGGCTGCGGCGAGAGCTTCACGGTTTGATCCTGCCATCAGGCGCGGCTATCCCCGCGCCTGCATGCTTCCCGCGCTCGCCCATATCGAGACCTGGATCTTCGATCTCGACAATACGCTCTATCCGGCGTCGGCCAATCTGTTTGGGCAGATCGACGTGCGCATGGCCGCCTATATCCAGCAGCTGCTGGCCTGCGATCCCGACGAGGCGAAGCGGGTGCAAAAGAGCTTCTTCCACAGCCATGGCACGACGCTGTCGGGGCTGATGGCCGAACATGGCGTCGCGCCCTCGGATTTTCTCGACTTCGTCCACGACATCGACGTCACGGTGATCGCGGAGGATCGCCGGCTGGTCGAGACCATCGGCGAGCTGCCCGGCCGCAAGCTGATCTTCACCAACGCCGACGCCGCCTATGCCGAGCGCGTGCTGGAGCGGCTGGGCCTCGGCAAGAGCTTCGAGGTGATCCACGACATCCACGCCATGGGCTATGCGCCCAAGCCCGATCCGAACAGCTATGCCGCGATGTGCGATGCGCTCGGTATCGCGCCCGAGCGGGCGCTGTTCGTCGAAGACATGGCGCGCAATCTGAAGCCGGCCAAGGCGCTGGGCATGACCACCGTCTGGGTCGACAATGGCTCGGAATGGGGCGGCAGGGATGCCGATCCCGCATTTATCGATTATCGCATCGCCGAGGTCGGCGAATGGCTGGAGGATATCATGGGGGTGAGCGCGTGAGCGATCTCGAAAAGACCATCGAACAGGCCTGGGAAGAGCGCGACGGCCTCAATTCCGCAACCAGGGGCCCGGTGCGCGAGGCCGTCGAAGCGGCGCTCAACGCGCTCGACGACGGCAGCATGCGCGTCGCCGAAAAACAGGGCGATGCATGGGTCGTCAACCAGTGGCTCAAGAAGGCGGTGCTGCTGTCCTTCCGCCTCAACGACATGGCGCAGATGCCGGGCGGGCCGGGCGGGTCGAGCTGGTGGGACAAGGTGCCGCTCAAGACCGCCGGCTGGGGCGACAATCGCTTCGCCGAGGCCGGCTTCCGCGCGGTGCCGGGCAGCATCGTCCGCCGCGGCGCCTTCATCGGCAAGGGCGCGGTGCTGATGCCGAGCTTCGTCAACCTCGGCGCCTATGTCGGCGAGGGGACGATGGTCGATACCTGGGCGACCGTCGGCTCCTGCGCGCAGATCGGCAAGAACGTCCATCTCTCGGGCGGCGCCGGCATCGGCGGCGTGCTCGAGCCGCTCCAGGCGAACCCGGTGGTGATCGAGGACGGCGCCTTCATCGGCGCGCGCTCGGAGGTCGCCGAAGGGGTGATCGTCGGCGAGGGCGCGGTGCTGTCGATGGGCGTCTATCTCGGCGCCTCGACCAAGATCGTCGACCGCGCCACCGGCGAGGTGACGATGGGCCGGGTGCCCCCCTATGCGGTGGTGGTGCCCGGCGCGCTGCCGTCGGCGAGCGGCGGCCCCTCGCTCTACTGCGCGGTGATCGTCAAGCGGGTCGACGCGCAGACGCGCGCCAAGACCGGGATCAACGAGCTGCTGCGCGACTGACATGAAAAAGGGCGGCCCGTTGCCGGGCCGCCCTCATTCGTTGCGCGGTCGGCTGGATCAGCCGCGCAGGATCTTCAGGATCTTTTCCTGGGCGGTCGGCTCGTCGACGTTCTCCATCGCCGCCAGCTCGCGCGCCAGCCGGCTGATCGCGCCCTCGAAGATCTGCCGCTCGGAATAGCTCTGCTCGGGCTGATCCTCGGCGCGGTGAAGGTCGCGGACCACCTCGGCGATCGACACCAGGTCGCCCGAGTTGATCTTCGCCTCATATTCCTGCGCGCGGCGCGACCACATGGTCCGCTTGATCCGCGGCTTGCCCTTCAGCGTGGTGAGGGCTTCCTGCATCGTCGCGGTCGACGACAGCTTGCGCATGCCGACCGATTCCGCCTTGTTGGTCGGAACCCGGAGCGTCATCCGCTCCTTCTCGAAGCGCAGGACATACAGCTCCAGATTGGTGCCGGCGATTTCCTGGCTCTGCAGCTCGACGACCCGTCCCACGCCGTGCTTGGGGTACACGACGTAATCACCTACGACAAAGCCTAGCGCCTTGACTCCCATGGATTTTCTACCTTCCCGGATTCTACCGACAATCTTGCCTACCCGCGCTTCCCCCATAGAGCGCGTTCAGGCCGCGATCGGCGGCTTCAGCTCATGAATTACAGCGAGCGCCGCAGCGCCGCCCCGGGAGACCCTATATCAGAATGAGCGGCAAAGAGCTAGTCCGGCGGCCCGGCGTTAATCACCCTTGCCGGGATCTGCGGAGAAATACTTGTCGTATTTATCCGCCTCGCCCTTGTGCTCGTCGGCATCGTCCGGCTGCTCGCCCTTGCGCGTGATATTCGGCCATTGGGCGGAAAAAGTGGTGTTGAGCTCGAGCCATTTTTCCAGCCCGCTCTCGGTGTCGGGGAGGATCGCCTCGGCCGGGCATTCCGGCTCGCAGACCCCGCAGTCGATGCACTCGCTGGGGTTGATGACGAGCATGTTCTCGCCTTCGTAGAAGCAATCGACCGGGCAGACCTCGACGCAGTCCATATACTTGCACTTGATGCACGCTTCGGTGACGACGTAGGTCATATCGGGCTCCCTTTGCGACGCCCTGCTAGGTCGGTGAGCGGGCCGCGTCAACGGCTGGCGATAGGTCCTCATAGAGCGTCCGCGCCTCGGCCGGCGGACCCCGTCGTTTCGGCAGCGTCAGAACCTTCAGCACCCGCACCCGGCCGTGCAGCGGGAAGCTCAGCACCTGGCCCGGGCGGATCGGGGCATGGGCGCGGTCGACCGGTCGCCCGTCGATCCTGAGATGGCCGTCACGCGCGATCGCCTGGGCGGCGCTGCGCGTCTTGGCGAGCCGGGCATACCAGAGGAAACGGTCGAGCCGCTGCTCGTCAGCCACCGCGGGTCCTCAGCGCGGCGAGCGCCGAGAAGGCGCCGTGGCGCGGGGGTTCCTCGCGCCGGCGCGGCGCCGGCTGTCCCCGCCAGACCCATTGCGCCGGGGTTTCGCCGGTCGCGCGGAAGCCGAGGCTCTGCATCAACCGGGCAAAGCTCTCCGGGCGCAGTCCCAGGGAGATCGGGAAGGCCGGGTCCGGCGCAAACGGCTTGCGGCCGGCGCGGGCGTCATGAACCAGCCGGGCGACACGCTCGACGAGGTCGACCCGCAGCATCTGCTTGCCGATCGGGCGGAAGCCGGCGCGCACCAGTGCCTGGGTCTGCGACGGCTCCTGTGGCGTCGTCACGGTGGCCGCACCCGGTGGCGGCAGCGCCGGCATCGTCTCGCCGTCGCGCACCGCCCAGAGCGCCAGCCGCCAGCGGGTCGCCTCGGGCTTGAGCAGGGCCGGCAGGAACAGGTCGAGCGTGCCGAGCTTGACCCCGGCCTGCTGCAGCATCCGGCGCATGTCGCGATCGAGCGAGGCGGCCTCGACACCGGTTGCGGCACGCTCGAGCACGCCGCCGGCGGCCGCCAATGGCGCCAGCAGCGCGCGCAGCGGCGCCGGTGTCGTCGTGGTTGCCGCCAGCGTCTCGATCGCCCGCAAAGGCGCCAACACGCGGTCGATGACGGTCTCAATCCAGGTAGTGAGGCGCTTCGTCACTTGGTCGCGCGTCTCGGGCGACAGCGTTTCCAGCGAGCGGGCGAGGCCGATCCTCGGCGCCAGCGGCGCCCGCCCGGGATCGAGCCTGGCGACGACATGGTCGCGCCAGGCGATCGCGACCGGCCGGCCCTCATCGGTCAGCAGGCTGAACGCCTCGTCGCCGTCCTTCGCCAGCGTTGCCGCGCGGCGGACCATCTCACCTGCCAGCCGCCGCTCGGCCGCGGCGAGCAGCCGGCGCTTCTCGGTGAAGCGCGCGGAGGGATCGGCGCGAAACTTGAAGCCGTCGAGCCGACCGATCTCCTCGCCGGCGACGCTGACCGTGCCATCCTCGTCGATCACCACCGGCAGGCTCTCCGGATCGGCCCCGGCAAGCTCGCGCAGCAGCACCGCGGTGCGGCGATCGACGAAGCGCTGGGTCAGCCGCTCGTGGAGCGCGTCGGACAGCCGCTCTTCCAGCGCATGGGCGCGCGCGGCCCATTGCGCCGGATCCGCCAGCCAGTCGTGGCGCTGGGCGATATAGGCCCAGGTTCGCACTGCGGCGAGCCGATGGCTCAAGGTCTCGACGTCGCCCTGGACGTTGTCGAGATGGGCGATCTCGGCGGCGAACCAGTCGGCCGGGATATGGCCCTGGGCCTCGCTGAGATGGCGGAACAGCCGGCCGACCAGCGTTGCGTGGGCTTCGGGACCGGTGCGGCGAAAATCGGGCAGGCCGCAGGTCGCCCACAGCCGCGCCACCATCGCCGGCTCGGTCGCCCGCTCGCGCACCCAGGCTTCGCCGGCGAGCCGGCGCAGCACCATCAGGTCGATCGCCTCCGGCGCCGGCCGCAGCACCCCGGCAGGCGGCCGCTTGTCGAGCGAATGGATCAGCGCATCGATGTCGGCGAAGCTGGGTTCGCCATTGCGCCAGTAGAGGAAGTCGAGCGGGGCGAAGCGATGTTCCTCGATCGCGGCGATCTCGGCATCGGTGAACGCCGGGCTGCTCTCGCCGATATTGAGCGTGCCGAAGGTGCCGTCGCGCTGATGGCGGCCGGCGCGGCCGGCGATCTGCGCCATCTCCGGGATCGTCAGCCGGCGCTGGCGGCGCCCGTCGAATTTGCTGAGGCCGGCGAAAGCGACATGGGCGACATCGAGATTGAGGCCCATGCCGACCGCGTCGGTCGCGACGAGGTAATCGACCTCGCCGGCCTGGTACATCGCCACCTGGGCATTGCGCGTGCGCGGCGACAGCGCGCCCATCACTACTGCCGCCCCGCCGCGGGCGCGGCGCAGCATCTCGGCAGCGGCGTAGACCTCCTCGACCGAGAAGGCGACGACGACCGAGCGCGGCGGCAGCCGCGACAGCTTCTTGGCGCCGGCAAAGCTCAGCGTCGAAAAGCGCGGCCGGGCGACGATCGAGGCATCGGGCAGCAGCGCGCGGATCATCGGCCTGAGACTGTCCGAGCCGAGGATCATCGTCTCCTCGCGGCCGCGCGCGCGCAAGATACGGTCGGTGAAGACATGGCCGCGCTCGGGGTCGATGCCGAGCTGCGCCTCGTCGATCCCGACGAAGGCGAGATCGCGCTCCAGCGGCATCGATTCCGCGGTGCAGAGGAACCAGCGGGCGCCCTGCGGCAGGATGCGCTCCTCGCCGGTGATCAGCGCGACTTCCTTGGGTCCCTTGATCGCGACGACGCGGTCGTAGACCTCGCGCGCCAGCAACCTGAGCGGGAAGCCGATCATGCCGCTGGAGTGGCCGCACAGCCGCTCGATCGCGAGATAGGTCTTGCCGGTATTGGTCGGCCCGAGCACCGCGGCGACGGGGGCGCTGGCAAAACGCGACATGGCCATAAGATCGGCGGTCCGGGCCTCGGGCGCAAGCGCTGAAAAATCTGGCCTGTGGATAAGTTCGTCCTGGCGTGAGCCCGAGTCGCTTCGCCGCGCAGGGCGCCCTAAGTGCCCGTCGCCAAATTGACATCAAGACTCCGGCGGCCACAGATTCGTCCTCGCGGATATCGGTGGGCATGGGTCCCAAGGGGGGTCGCCGCCTTGTTTCTACGCGACGATTCTGCGCTGAACGCGGTCGGTGGTGCAGCCGTCCTGCGACTGACGCCGGCCATGCCGCGCTTCGGCGTCGCGCCGACCAAATCGCCCGACCGGTTGCGGCTCGTCCGCAAGGATGTTCAGCCCGACGGCTGGCTGGTCGTCGACCTCGGCGCGCGGATCGGCTCGCTGCAATGGTTTCGCGGCCTGTTCACCTGCACCGCGCTATGCGTCGCCGCCGCCTCCTTTGCTCCGGGCCTCAGCCCGATCGCGGGGATCGTGCCCGACGTCTACACACCGGCGCAGAGCGACGAGGCCGCGGCCCAGGCGATCGCGCCGCTCGCCTTTGGCGGCGATACCGGCCGCCGGATGGTGGCGACGTCGGCGGTGCGCCGGCTGACCAACACGCCCGAGCGGCCGATGGTCGAGCTCGCCGCGACGCTCGGCCAGGGCGACGGCTTCGCCCATGCGCTCGCCCGCGCCGGCCTCGGCGAGGCGGAGGTCGACAAGGTCAGCGACCTGGTATCCGACGCGGTCAAGCTGCGCGAGATCGCGCCCGGCACGGTGATCAACATGACGCTCGGCCGGCGGCCCAACCGCGATGTCGCGCGGCCGCTCGAGCAGCTCGCCTTTCGCGCCAGGTTCGATCTCAGGCTGGCGGTCAATCGCGTCGACGGCGGGCTGACGCTGGTTCGCCAGCCGATCGCGGTCGACGACACACCGCTGCGGATCGAGGGTCGGGTTGGCGGCGGGCTCTATCTGGCCGCGCGTGCCGCCGGCGCGCCGGCGAAGGCGGTCGACGCCTTCATCAAGACGCTCAACCAGCGGGTGCCGATCGGCAGCATCGCGGCCGATGACCGCTTCGACATGATCGTCGCCCATCGCCGCGCCGCGACCGGCGAGACCCAGACCGGCGAGCTGCTCTATGCCGGGCTGCATCGCGACGGGCGCGACATCGAGATGATGCGCTGGGTCGAGGACGGCAAGGCGCAATGGTTCGACCAGAGCGGCACCGGCGAGCAGCGCACCGGCATGCATGTACCGGTCGACAGCACGCGGGTGACATCGAAGTTCGGCATGCGGCGACATCCGCTGCTCGGCTATTCGCGGATGCATAAGGGGATCGACTTCGGCGCTCCCTATGGCGCGCCGATCATGGCCGCGACCGACGGCGTCGTCAGCTTCGCCGGCTGGCACGGCGGCCATGGCCGCTACGTCATGGTCAGGCACAACGGCAATCTGACGACCGCCTATGCGCATATGAGCCGGATGCTGGTGAAGAAGGGCGCGCGCGTCTCGGCCGGCCAGGTAATCGGTTACGTCGGATCGACCGGCCTCTCGACCGGGCCGCATCTCCACTACGAGGTCTATCGCAACGGCGTCGCGATCAACCCGCGCTCGCTGCGCTTCGCCAGCGTCATGCAGCTGGCGGGGAGCGAGCTGACGCAATTCAAGGCGAAGCTGGCAAATCTGCTTTCGCTGCGCCCGCAGACTGAGACCCGCCAGGCGCAGGCAGCGCCGACCGCCAAGCGCGACAAGAAGGCCTAAGCCCGACTAGCTCAGCCCGAACAGCGTCGCCAGGCCGAGGAACGAGAAGAAGCCCATCACATCGGTCATCGTCGTGACGAAGACGGTCGAGGTGACCGCCGGATCGATGTCGAACTTATCCAGCAGCAGCGGGATCAGCACGCCGGAGAGCCCGGCGTTGATGCTGTTGATCAGCATCGCCGCGAACAGCACCAGGCTCAGCGCCGTGTCGTGATAGATGAGCTGGCAGACGATTCCCATCAGGATGCCGAAGCCGAAGCCGTTGGCCAGCGCGATCCACAGCTCGCGCATGATCATGCGGACGGTGTTCGATGAGGTCAGCTGGTTGGTCGCCAGCGCGCGCACCGTCACCGCCATCGTCTGGGTCGCGGCATTGCCGCCCATGCCGGCGACGATCGGCATCAGCACCGCCAGCGTGACGACGCGCGAGATGGTGCCCTGAAAGGCGGCGACCACCGCCGAGGCGAGCACCGCCGTGCCGAGATTGATGAACAGCCACCACATGCGGGTGCGGATGGTCGAGGGCAGCGGCTCGTTGATGTCACCTTCGCCCGCGCCCGACATGCGCAGGATGTCCTCGCTGGCCTCTTCCTGGATGATGTGGACGACGTCGTCGACCGTGATCATCCCGACCAGCCGGCCCGAGGGATCGACCACCGCGGCGGAGATCAGCGCGTATTTCTGGAAGCGCAGCGCGACCTCTTCCTGGTCCATGTCGACCGGGATCAGCGTCTGCTCGCGCATCATCACATCGGCGACGGCGATCTCGCGCGGCGTGCGCAGCACCCAGCTCAGCTTCATCGTCCCGACCGGATGATGCGACGGGCCGACGACGAAGATTTCCCAGAAGTCGGTGGTCAGCTCGGGATTGGCGCGGACATAGTCGATGACCTGGCCGATCGACCAATGCTCGGGCACCGCGACGAGGTCGCGCTGCATCAACCGGCCGGCGGATTCCTCCGGATAGCTCAGCGCTTCCTCGATCGCCGCGCGATCGTCCGGGGCGAGGGCGCGCAGCACCTCGCGCTGATCCTCGGCGTCGAGGTCCTCGATGATCGCGACCGCGTCGTCGGTGTCGAGCTCGGTGGCGAGCTCGGCGACCTGGTGCGGCTCGAGTGCCTCGATGACCTCGTCGCGCACCCAGTCGTTCATCTCGGCGAGGACGTCGCCGTCGAGCTTCTCGGCGATCGCCGTGGCGAGCGGCCGGCGGATGTCCGAGGGCACCAGCTCGAACAGATCGGCGATGTCGGCCGGGTGCAGCGTGTCGATCAGCGCGCGGACGCCGTCGACATGGTCTTCCTCGAGCAGGGTGACGACGGACTCGACGAATTCGCCCGACAGGTGCTCGTCGCGATGGGTCTCGCCAGCTGCGGTGGCGGTCGCGGCTTCGGTCTCGGGCGCGGTCTCGCTCTCGCTCATGCCGCCTCCGATTCGCCCGATGCCTAGTCCTGAGTCACGCCGGCTTCCCTAGGCGCTTGGGCGGGAGGTGCAACCCCCAAAGGGCGGAAGGAGGTAAACGCCCTATTCCATCACCATGTCTTCGGCGGTCGGCTTGCGGCGGCTGTTGCTGAGCAGGAAGACGAAAGGCAGCGCAGCGACGCAGACCCACATCATCAGCCAGAAATCGTCGAGATAGGCGATCATCAGTGCCTGACGGTTGACCTCGCGATCGAGGATCGCCGCGGCCATCCCGCCCATGGCGTTGATCGTCTGGACTTGCGGCCCTTCGAGCATCGGCAGCGCCAGGGTGGTGACATGGGCGCTGACGTCGGCATGGCTGACCTGGGTGTTGTGCGCGATCAGCGCGGACATGATCGAGATCGACACCGATGCCGAGAGGCTGCGCGACAGGCTGTAGAAGGATGCCGCCTCGGTGCGCAGCGCAGCCGGCAGCGTGGTGTAGGCGAGCAGGTTGAGCGGCATCATCACCGCGCCGATGCCCAGCCCGTTGATCAATCCGCTGATCACCACCGGCCGCGAATTCATCGCCGGCTCGAAGCCGCTCATGATCCATTGGCCGGCGCCGACGAGCAGGAAGCCGATCAGGATCACGCCGCGCAGATCGACCAGGCTGCTGACGCGCGCGGCGAGCAGCATGCCGACCATCATGCCGAAGCCGCGCGGCACCATCACCATGCCGGCCTGGGCGGTCGAATAGCCGAACAGCTGCTGCAGCATTGGTGAGATCAGCACCGAGCCGGGCATGTAGATCGTCACCATCAGCACGAGGATGATGTTCGAGGCGACGAAGTTGCGATCGCGGAACAGCGCGCGTGACAGCAGCGGCGCGCGCGAGGTCAGCGTGTGGATGACGAACATCCAGAAGCCGCCGAAGGCGATGCCGGTCTCGATGATGATCTCGGTCGAATGGAACCAGTCGCGCTGCGTGCCGCGATCGAGCATCAGCTGGAAGCTCGCCAGCGCCAGCGCGAGCAGCCCGAAGCCGAGCATGTCGAAGCGGCGCAACGGCGATTTGGCGTCGTCGAGCAGGAACCACAGGACGATGCCGGAGACGATGCCAACCGGCAGGTTGATGTAGAAGATCCAGCGCCAGTTGAACGAGTCGGTCAGCCAGCCGCCGACGATCGGTCCGAGGATCGGGCCGATCATCACCCCCATGCCCCAGATCGACATCGCCTGCGCGCGTTTTTCGGCAGGATAGATGTCGAGCATCACCGACTGCGACAGCGGATTGAGGAAGGCGCCGAACAACCCCTGCAGCCCGCGCGCGGCGACCATCATCACCAGCGAATGGGAAACGCCGCACAGCGCCGAGGCGATGGTGAAGCCGCCGACCGAAACCGCGAAGAGATTGCGCCGGCCGAGACGCGCCTCGAGCCAGCCGGTCAAGGGCGTGCCGATCGCCGAGGCGATGATGTAGCTGGTCAGCACCCAGGAGATGCTGTCCTGGCTCGCGCTCAAGGCTGCCTGCATATGCGGCAGCGCGACATTGGCGATGGTCGAATCCAGCACCTGCATCAGCACTGCGCCCATCGACGCCAGGGTCAGCACCATCCGGCGCGCGGGCAGCATGGATTGGGCTTCGGTCATTGGTCTCGAAATGGTTACGGGGGCGGACGCGATCAAGCGAGCCGGATGGCATCGCTAACGATCAAACGCTAGATCCGTGCCCATGCCGCTACGCCTGTCCGTCCTCGACCAGTCGCCGATCGCTGCCGGCTCCACCGCCGCCGAGGCGGTCGACGCGACGATCGCGCTGGCGCAGACCGCCGATGCCCATGGCTATCATCGCTTCTGGGTCGCCGAGCATCATGCCACCCCGATGCTGGCGGGCTGCGCGCCCGAGGTGCTGATCGGCCCGGTCGCGCGCGCGACCAACCGCATCCGCGTCGGCTCGGGTGGGATCATGTTGCCGCACTACAGCCCGTTCAAGGTCGCCGAGAGCTTCCGCCTGCTGTCGGCGCTCGCGCCCGGGCGGATCGATCTCGGCCTCGGCCGCGCGCCCGGCACTGACGGCCTCACCGCCTTTGCGCTGCAGCGCGACCGCAATCATCGCGCGCCGGATGATTTCCCGAAACAGCTGGCCGAGCTGCTCGCCTATCTCGACGACAGGCTGCCGGCCGACCATCCATTCGCCAAGCTGCCCCAGACGCTGCCCAATGGCGGTGGCGGATCGCCCGATCCCTGGCTGCTCGGCAGCTCGCCGGACAGCGCCTATTGGGCAGCGGAAGTCGGCCTGCCGTACTGCGTTGCCGATTTCATCAATCCGCAGGGCGCGCCACTGGCCCGGATCTATCGCGAGAATTTCCAGCCTTCGGCGCGGCTCGCCGAGCCCTATGTGATGGTCTGCCTCTGGGCGCTGGCGGCCGAGACCGAGGAGGAGGCGCGACGGCTCGCCGCGCCGGCGAAGATGGTCAATCACCATTTCGTCCGCGGCCAGCTGATCGCGGTGCCGTCAACCGACGATGCCGTCGCCTGGCTCGAGCGCAACGCCGCCGACAGGCCGGAAGGGCCGGCGTCCGGGCGGCGACGGCGGATGATCCGCGGCACGCCGACAGCGGTGCGCGAAGGGATCGAAGCGGCCGCGGCCGACTATGGCGCGGACGAGGTGATGCTGGTCAACATCATGTCGGATCAGGTGGCTAGACGTCACGGCTATGCGCTGATCGCCGATGCTTTCGCGCTGGCATCCGGGCGGGTGGACGCCTAAGCGGGCCGCTCACGACTCTAGGAGGATGCTGTGGCTGACGAACAAGATACCCTGACCATGTCGCTCGACAGCGGCGATGTCGTCATCCGCCTGCGCCCCGATCTCGCGCCGGGCCATGTCCAGCGCATCACCGAGCTCGCCAAGGAGGGCTTTTACGACGGCGTCGTGTTCCACCGCGTCATCCCCGGCTTCATGGCTCAGGGCGGCGATCCGACCGGCACCGGCAGCGGCGGATCGAGCAAGCCCGACCTCAAGGCGGAATTCTCGGCTGAGCCGCACGTCCGCGGGGTCTGCTCGATGGCCCGGACGAGCGCGCCGCACTCGGCCAACAGCCAGTTCTTCATCTGCTTCGACGACGCCCGCTTCCTCGACAACCAGTATACCGTCTGGGGCGAGGTGATCTCGGGCATGGAGCATATCGACGCGCTACCCAAGGGCGAGCCGCCGCGCGAGCCCGGCAAGATCAAGTCGATGAAAGTCGGCTGACGTTTCTGGCAAGCCGCGCGAAAGAGCGCGGTTTGGTTCGGCACCGGCCCGCGCTATTCAGCGAGCAGATCGACCAGCCAGTCGTGGAACAGCTTGACCGGCCGGCGTGACAGCGCCGAGCGGCGGCAGGCGAACCAGTAGTTGTACGGGCTGGCGATCGCGAGGTTCTCGAACAGCGGGACCAGCCGCGCGTCATGCGCGTGCTCCATATGGCTATCGAGCATGAAGGCGACGCCGAGCCCCTGGGCGGCGGCGTCGAGCATCAGCGGACCGCTGTCGAAATGGTCGATCGCGACCGGCCGCAAATCGGGCTCGCCGACCGCGTCGCGCCAATATTCGAAGATGTCCGGCATGTCGCGGTGGATGAGGACCGTGCGATGGGCGAGATCGGCCGGTCGGCGGATCGCGTACTGCCCCTCGATCATCTCGCGGCTGGCGACGACCTGCACCTGGCTGCTGTCGAGCCGGCGGCTGTAGAGCGACGGGTCGATCTCGCGGCTGAGCGCGATCGCCGCATCGATGCCGTCGCCGAGCCGCGAAAAGCTCTGTCCGGCGGTGTCGATGTCGATGTGGAGATTGGGATGGCGCTCGCGCAGCGACGGCAGGGCGGGGACCAGCCGCTGGGCGGCGAACAGCGGCATGACGTTCAGCCTGAGGCGCATCAGCTCGCCGTCGGCGCGGTCGTCCTCGATCGCGTCCCACAGCATGTCGAGCGCGGGTGCGAGCCGCTGCAGCAGCGCTTCGCCGTCGGGAGTGAGCCGCATCGCGTGATGCGCGCGGTCGAACAAGGTACGCGACAGGAAGCGCTCGAGTGTCTGGATTCGGCGGCTCAACGCTGGCGGCGACAGCGCCAGCTCGGCGGCCGCGGCCTTGACCGAGCCGAGCCGGGCGACCTGGACGAAGGCCTCGATAGCCGTGAAGGGCGGTAGCCGGCGCACTGAACTCGTCTTCCCTGGCGATCGTTGTGCAACGCACGCATCGCGGATCTAGTCGATGGCGTGCAGAGTGCAAGGCAAGCACGTCTCTCCTTGCCCTTAGCTGAACTATCCACAGATTTCGCGCATTGATTGCAGAAATTGCATCTAAGATGGCTTATTTCGCACTTGCACAAATCTCTTCGCAGATGCACAAGGGACGGGCCTTTCAGGCATCCTCTCCTAAACTTTCCGGGCCGGTCCCCAACGGGATCGGCCCTTTTTTTGCCGATCGAGGATCGATTTCGCCGCCAGGCGCGCTATTGCGGCTTTCCGGGTAACGCCCGAGGGGAGACGCAAATGGCCGAGGGCGACAGCGAGACCGGCGGTTACCGCCTACAAGTGGCAAACGCCCGGCCCGAGGATTCCGGCCGTGGTCTCGCCCGCCTGTCGCGTGCGACGATGGCCGCGCTCGCCCTGTCCGAAGGCGATGTCATCGAGATCGTCGGCAAGCGCTCGACCCCGGCGCGGGCGGTGCTGCCCTATCCCGAGGATGAAGGGCTCGAAATTCTCCGGCTCGATGGCTTGCAGCGCGCCAATGCCGGCATCGGCTCGGGCGATTTCGTCGAGATCCGCAAGGCGCAGTCGCAACCCGCCCAGCGCGTCGTCTTCGCTCCGGCGCAGCAGAATCTGCGGCTGCAGGGATCGGGCGCGGCGTTGAAGCGCAGCTTCGGCATGCGCCCGCTCACTGCCGGCGACATCGTCGCCACCACCGGCCAGCAACGCGTCGACCGCGGCGAGATGCCGTCCGATCTGCGCCAGATGCTCAATGCGCCGGCCTATGCGCTGCAGGAGGTTCGCCTCCAGGTCGTCTCGACCGTGCCCAAGGGCATCGTCCACATCGACGCCAATACCGAGATCGAACTGCGCTCCGAATTCACCGAGCCGAAGGAGGCGCGCCGCGCCGACGTCACCTATGACGACATCGGCGGGCTCGGCAACACGATCGACCAGATCCGCGAGATGGTCGAGCTGCCGCTGCGCCATCCCGAGCTGTTCCAGCGCCTCGGCGTCGATCCGCCCAAGGGCGTGCTGCTGCATGGCCCACCCGGCACCGGCAAGACGCGGCTTGCCCGCGCCGTCGCCAATGAAAGCCATGCCGAGTTCTTCAGCATCGCCGGCCCCGAGATCATGGGCTCGGCCTATGGCGAGAGCGAGAAGCGGCTGCGCGAGATCTTCGAGCAGGCGGCCAAGTCGGCGCCCTCGATCATCTTCATCGACGAGATCGATTCGATCGCGCCCAAGCGCGGCCAGGTCACCGGCGAGGCGGAAAAGCGGCTGGTCGCCCAGCTGCTGACGCTGATGGACGGGCTCGAGGCGCGCACCAACACGGTGGTGATCGCCGCGACCAATCGCCCCGAAGCGGTCGACGAGGCGCTGCGCCGGCCCGGCCGGTTCGATCGCGAGATCGTCATCGGCGTGCCCGACGAGCCCGGCCGCCGCGAGATTCTCGGCATCCACACCCGCGGCATGCCGCTGGCCGAGAATGTCGATCTCGGCGAGCTGGCACGCACGACCTATGGCTTCGTCGGCGCCGATCTCGCCGCGCTGACCCGCGAGGCGGCGATCGAGGCGGTGCGGCGGATCATGCCGCAGCTCAACCTCGACGACGACACCATCCCGACCGAGGTGCTCGACACGCTGGCGGTGACCCGCGACGATTTCCTCGAGGCGCTGAAGCGCGTCCAGCCGTCGGCGATGCGCGAGGTGATGGTCCAGAAGCCGAACGTCCGCTGGGATGACATCGGCGGGCTCGACGATGCCCGCGAGCGGCTGCGCGAAGGGGTCGAGCTGCCGCTCAAGAATCCCGACGCATTCCGCCGGCTCGGCATCCGCCCGGCCAAGGGCTTCCTGCTCTATGGTCCGCCCGGCACCGGCAAGACGCTGCTCGCCAAGGCGGTGGCGCGCGAGGCCGAGGCGAATTTCATCGCCACCAAATCCTCCGACCTGCTGTCGAAATGGTATGGCGAGAGCGAGCAGCAGATTGCCCGACTGTTCGCCCGCGCACGCCAGGTCGCGCCGACCGTGATCTTCTTCGACGAGATCGATTCGCTGGTGCCGGCGCGCGGCGCCGGACTTGGCGAGCCGCAGGTGACCGAGCGCGTGGTCAACACGATCCTGTCCGAATTGGACGGTCTGGAGGAACTCCAGTCGGTCGTGGTGATCGGCGCGACCAACCGACCCAATCTGGTCGATCCTGCCCTGCTCCGTCCCGGCCGCTTCGACGAGCTCGTTTACGTCTCCGTGCCGGATGCAGATGGCCGCCGGCGGATCCTTGCGATCCACACTGCGGGCATGCCGTTGGCCGACGATGTCGATCTCGACGATCTCGCCCGCCGCACCGAACGGTTCACCGGCGCCGACCTCGAGGATTTGGTCCGGCGCGCCGGCCTGTTTGCATTGCGCCAGTCGCTCGACGCGGTCAGCGTGAACGCGCTTCACTTCGAGAGTGCACTGGCCGAGACCCGCGCCAGCGTTACGCCCGAGATGGAGCGCGAGTATGAGCAGATGGCGGCGCGGCTAAAGCAGGATGCGCTGGCGATCGAGCCGATCGGCTTCATCTCGCCAGGCATGCTCAAGCCACATGGGCCCAAGGGCACGGACAACTAACCAGCCTCGGCGCTTGCCTTTGCCGGGCGGTTGCGTCACGTCGGGATTTCGTACCGGGTTTTCGAGGAGTGAGCATGACCGCATCATCGGCCCGGACGGCCCGCTCGAGGACACGCTCCCGCGGCGCCGCCGACAAGTCCGGGACCGCCGGTCAACTGCTCCATTTCGCCCGCGGATTCATCAAGCATCCGCGGATGGTTGGCTCGATCATCCCGTCGTCGCGCCAGTGCATCGCCAAGATGCTGCGCCCGGTCGACTGGGCGCAGACGCGGGTGTTCGTCGAATATGGCCCCGGGGTCGGCACCTTTACCCGGCCGGTGCTCGACCGGCTCGCGCCCGATGCCAAGCTGATCGCGATCGACACCAATCCCGATTTCGTCGCCTATCTGCGCCGTGAGATCGCCGATCCTCGACTGCATTGCGTTGCCGGCTCAGCCGCCGACGTATGCACGATCCTGGCCGAGCATGGCCATGACCATGCCGATTACATCCTCTCCGGGCTGCCCTTCTCGACGCTCCCGCCGGGCGTCGGCCCGCAGATCGCCGAACAGACCGCCGCCGCGCTCAGGCCCGGCGGCGCTTTTCTGGTCTATCAATTCTCGCCCAAGGTGCATGATTTCATCGCGCCGCATTTCCGCCGGATCGATCGCGGCTTCGAGCCGATCAACATTCCGCCGGCGCAGCTGTTCTGGGCCTATCGCGATTCCGATTGAGCCGCGCCTCGCCGCCGAAATCGGCGGCGCCGCTGCATCGTCTCGTCATTCTCCAGCCGGAACAGCCGGGCGCTGACCGCCGGGTCGAGCGTCGCGACCAGGAAATAGCCGACCATCCAGCGGAACCGACGCCACCAGGTGGCGCGCGCCTCGTGCAGCTCGCGGGTGATGCGCCGCGAGTTCTCGGCGAGCCGGTCGATCACCGCCCGTGCCTGCTCCGCAAGGGTGCTGTCCTCGATCCGCAGCAGCAGCTCGAGGTTGAGATAAAGGCTGCGCATGTCGAAATTCGCCGAGCCGAGCCAGACGGTGTCGTCGGTGACCACGAGCTTCATATGCAGCTTGGTCGCCTCATACTCTCGCACATCGACGTTGCGCACCAGAAGCCGGTGCAGGCAGTGGCGCCAGGCGGCGACGGTCGCGTTGTTGTCCGATAGCGCGGCGCCGATGATGCGTGCCGAGCCGCCGCGCCGAGGGATGCGCCCGAGCCGGCGCAACATGCCGTAGTTGGGGGAGAAATAGGCTGCGACCATGTCCAACCGGCGGACGATGCCGAGATCGGCGCGCAACGCGCGGGTCATCGGACTCAGCCGGCGCATCGGGCCGGTCAGCAGCAGGCGCGCCGCGCCGGCGTTGTCGCTATGCCGCCGGATCATCCGCGCCAGCAGCGACATTCGCGCGCCCGGAATGCGCGTCCAATTCTGCAGCGCGTCGAACCATCTCGCCAGCTCGCCGGCAATCGCGCCCTTCAGCTCCAGGCCAAGGTCGCACCAGCCTTGGTCCTCCGGTCCGGCGAAATAATCGTCGGCGATGTTGAAGCCGCCGACCAGCGCGCGCGCCTCGTCGGCGACGATCATCTTCTGGTGATTGCGAAACAGATAGCGTCGGCCGTAGCGGGGATGAAACCGGCACATCTGGGCGCCGGCGTCGATCAACGGCTGGAAGAAGCTGTCGGGCGTGGCGGCGCTGCCGAAGCCATCGATGATCATCGAAACCGAGACCCCGCGGCCTAGCGCGGCGAGCAGAGCGTCGCGGACCGCATCGCCGGTCCCGTCCTCGGCGAAGATGTAGAAGGCGAGCCGCAGGCTCCGGCCCGCGCCGTCGATCACCCTCAGAACTGCTTCGCGGCGATCGGCGGGTTCGCTCAGCAAATGGTAAGCCGTGCCCTCCAGGGCGACGATCTCATGCTCCTCCCCTTGTTTTTCGACCATTTGCATCATGTGGGCTTGCAACGACCGAATGACAAACCCGTGCCCGGGACCCCTGTTCGCGGTGGTCGGCGGCAGCGGGTAGGGAGCCTAATTATTGACTTTCCGGCCGTTCGCTGCTAGCGCGCGGCCTCCCCGAAACAGGCTGAATTTACGGAGCCGGACCATGGCGCGCGTTACCGTCGAAGATTGCATCGACAAGGTGTCGAACCGCTTCGACCTCGTCCTGCTTGCGGCCCAGCGCGCCCGCCAGGTCTCCGGCGGCGCCGAGCTGACCCTGGAGCGCGACCGCGACAAGAACCCGGTCGTGGCGCTTCGCGAGATCGCCGAGGGGACGATCACCCCGGACGAGCTGGAGGACGCGCTGGTCGCCTCGCTGCAGCGGGTCCAGGTCGACGAAGAGGACGCCCCGGACGAGGTCGGCTCGCTGGCGGCGTCGGCCGAAGCGCTGCGGCTGACTGCGGCAGCCCCGCCACGAAACCAGAATTTCGGCGCCGATTACGAATAATCCGAGCGATTTGGTGGGATTGCTGCCCCGCTAGGGGTTGCATCAGCCCCGACGGGTGCCGATCATCCTAGCTGATGCTGCGGCAATATGAACTGGTCGAGCGGGTCAAGGACTATGACCCCGACGCCGACGAGGCGTTGCTCGACCGCGCCTATGTCTTCTCGATGAAGGCCCATGGCGCGCAGCAGCGCGCCAATGGCGACCCCTATTTCAGCCATCCGATCGAGGTCGCCGGCATCCTGACCGATCTCCGGCTCGACGACGAGACCATCGCCACCGCGATCCTCCACGACACGATCGAGGACACCCTCGCCACCCAGGAGGAGATCGAGAAGCGCTTCGGCAGCAATGTCGCGCGGCTGGTCGACGGCGTCACCAAGCTGTCGAAGATCGAGGCGCAGACCGAGAATGAGCGCGCCGCCGAGAACCTGCGCAAATTCCTCCTGGCGATGTCGGACGACATCCGCGTGCTGCTGGTAAAGCTCGCCGACCGGCTGCACAACATGCGCACGCTCCATTTCATCCCCGATGCCGAGAAGCGCCGGCGGATCGCCCGCGAGACGATGGAGATCTATGCGCCGCTGGCCGAGCGCATCGGCATGTACGAGTTCATGAACGAAATGCAGACGCTGGCGTTTCGCGAGCTCGAGCCCGACGCCTATGCCTCGATCACCAAGCGGCTCGCCCAGCTCAGCGACGGCGGCGGCGATCTCGTCGCGCGGATCGGCTCGGGCCTGCGCATGCACCTCAGCCGCAAGGGGCTCGAGGTCGAGGTCACCGGCCGGCAGAAGCATGCCTATTCGATCTGGCGCAAGATGGCCGAGCGCCACATCAGCTTCGAGCAGCTGTCCGACATCATGGCGTTCCGCGTCATCGTCGACAGCACCGAGGATTGCTATCGCGCGCTCGGCCTGATCCATCAGCGCTGGCCGATGGTGCCGGGCCGGTTCAAGGATTACGTCTCGACGCCGAAGCGCAATGGCTATCGCTCGCTCCACACCTCGGTGATCCATTCCGAGAAGGTGCGGATCGAGATCCAGATTCGCTCGAAGGAGATGCATGCCCAGGCGGAATATGGGCTGGCGGCGCATTGGGCGTACAAGACCAAGCAGAAGACCGACACCCAGCATGGCTGGATCCACGATCTCATCGAGATTCTCGAGAATGCCGACAGCCCCGAGGAGCTGCTCGAGCACACCCGGATCGCGATGTACCAGGATTCGATCTTCGCCTTCACCCCGAAGGGCGAGCTGATCCGGCTGCCGCGTGGCGCGACGCCGGTCGATTTCGCCTATGCCGTCCACACCGATCTCGGCGATCAGGCGGTCGGCGCCAAGATCAACGGCCGGGTGATGCCGCTGCGGACGCCGCTCGCCAATGGCGACCAGGTCCAGATCCTCCGCTCCAAGGCGCAGAGCCCGCAACCGGAATGGCTCGGCTTTGTCGTCACCGCCAAGGCGCGCTCGTCGATCCGGCGCTCGGTGCGGCACATCAAGCGCGACGAGCAGATCGTGCTCGGCCGCAAGCTCTATGACGAGATCGTCGAGCGGCTGCCGACCGCGCTTGCCAGGGGCGCGCTGGGCAATGCGCTGAGACGGCTGAAGCTGCCCGACGAGGCGGCGCTGATGGAGGCGCTGGCACGCCAGACGATCACCGACGCGGCGCTGATGGAAGCGTTGATGCCGGGCTCGGCCGGCGGCGACATCAAGCCGGCGCCGCAGCGCAGCGCCATCCAGATCCACGGCCTGACGCCCGGCGTCGCCTTCAGCCTTGCCGATTGCTGCCATCCGATCCCGGGCGACCGCATCGTCGGCCTGCGCCGGCCGGGCGAGGGGATCGAGGTTCATTCGATCCATTGCGACGCGCTGGCCGACGGCGTCGATGCCGATTGGGTCGATCTGTCATGGGGCAGCGGCTCGGACGGCGGCACCGCCCAGCTATCGGTCGTGGTGCGCAACCAGCCGGGCTCACTGGGCGTCGTCGCGAGCATTCTCGGCGCGCACGGCGCCAACATCGTCAACATGTCGCTGTCGCATCGCGACGCCGCGTTCCACACCAACCTCATGGATATCGAAGTCCATGACGTGCAGCATCTGATGCGCATTCTCGCGGCGCTGCGCGCGGCGGATGTGGTCGCCTCGGCGGAGCGGATTTAGCGCGTAATTGAACGGCCGCGTCAGCCGGCCGGATCCTGCGCCTGCGTCCGGAAGCGGACGCCGAGCGCGACGATCAGCGTTGCCGCGCCGATCAGCGCGCCGGAGACGATGAAAGCGGCGCCGTCGAAGCTGTGGCGCGCGCCCCAGGCGAGGCTTTGCGCGGCGAGGACCGGGCCGATGATCGCCGCGACCGAATTCAGGCTGCCGATGCCGCCCTGCAATGCGCCCTGCCGGGTGGCGTCGACCATTTGCGACAGGATCCCGTTCAGCGCCGGCCAGGCGAGCGCGCCGATGCAGCCGACGACGAAGAAGGCGTAGACCTGCCAGCCCTGGGTCGCGAAGGCATAGGCGATCATCGCCGCGGCGCTGCAAGCGAGCCCGGTGATCGCGGCGCCGCGCTCGCCGGTGCGGCGGATGACCCGTTCGGTGAGGAAGAACTGGACGAGCAGCTGCAGGAAGCCGACCCAGGCCAGGCTCCAGCCGATCTGGGTCGCGTTCCAGTCGAAGCGCATCTTGGCCCAGAATGCCCAGGTGGTCGGATAGACGATCCCGCCCAGCTGCCAGAAGAACCAGGCGACCAGCAGCGGGGCCGCGCTGCCGGCGGCGAACAGCGGCTTGAACGCGCCGATGACATGGGCGTCGCCGAGCGAAAAAGGGCGGCGGTTCTCCGGCTTCAGCGTCTCGGGCAGCCAGAAGTACATCACGACGGTATTGGCGAGCGCGAGGAACGCGGCCAGCCAGAAGGGCGCGCGCGGGCCGAGCCCCGCGACCAGCCCGCCGAGCGCCGGGCCGATGATGAAGCCGATGCCGAAGGCGGCGTTGACATAGCCGAAGTTGACCGCCCGCCGCTCGGGCGGCGTGACGTCGGCGATCACCGCGCCGATCGGTCCGAAGGTCCCGCCGGCGACGCCGGATATCGCCCGGCAGATAAACAGCCAGGTCAGGTTCGGCGCCACCGCCATGACCGCGCAGTTGAGCGCGAAGGCGGCCATCGCCAGCATCAGCACCGGCCGGCGCCCGAAGCGATCGCCGAGATTGCCGAGCACGGGCCCGGCAAAGAACATCGCCACCGCGAACAGGGTCATCATCCAGCCCGAAAGGCGCGTGGCCTCGGCGAGGTCGACATGACCGAGCTGGGTGATCAGCGACGGCAGCACCGGCATGATGATGCCGAAGCCGATGACGTCGATCGCCGCGGCGGACAGCACGATCGGGATCGCGCGATGGTCGAGGCGGGGAAGGATGGCCATGGGGGAGGTGGCTATAGGCGTCGAAAGCAGGGGCGGCCACCCCAAGGGTCCGAAGCGGTTCGATCACATGCTATGCATCCGGGTGGCCGACGGAGGATGGCGTGAGCGAGACCGACATGAGGCAGCGCCCGAAGGGGCAGTGGTGGCAGTCGACCGAGCCGATGGTCGAGGTGTCCTATGACGCGATGCGCCGCCTCGGACTGGCCGCGCTGATCAAGGCGGGCGCGTCGCCGGCGGACGCCGAATTCCTTCTCGCGATCCCGCTGGACAAGGCGGTGCAAGGGGATCACGCGCGCGGTCTCGAGCATCTTCCGGCGATGGTGCGCTCTGCCTTGCGCGGTGAGATCTCGCTCCGTCCATCGCTCGAGATCTTGCGCGAGACCGCCTCGACCGCGCTGGTCGATGGCGATCCCAAGGTCGTGCGCTCGCTGATCTGCCGCGGCGCGATGGACCTCGCGATTGCCAAGGCGCGCGAGACCGGCGTCGCCTGGGTCAGCGTGCGCTATCCGGCAGCCATTCTCACCACTCATCTCCAGCAGGCAGTCGATGCCGGCATGATCGGCATGATCATGACCCAGAGCTATCCGATGGTCGCGCCGCATGGCGGCTTCGAGCCGATGCTCGGCAATGCACCGATCGGCTTCGGCATTCCGGCGGGCGATCGTGATCCGATCATCTTCGACGCGTCGATGACGCAGACCTCGGCATCGGGCGTGAAGCTCGCCGCGGTCCAGGGCGAGCGGGTGCCCGAAGGCTTTCTGCTCGATGCCCAGGGCGAGCCGACCACCGACGCCTCCGCCTTCCCGGCGTCCGGCCATATGACTCATGACAGCCAGATGGCGCGCGGCACGCTGCTGCCGCTCGGCGGCAGCCACAAGGCCTATGGCATGATCTTCGTCATCAGCCTGTTGAGCGCGGTGCTCGCCGATTCCGCGGCGCCGTGGGACGGCGGCGCGATCGCCGGCGGCGCGCCCGCCGATCCCAAGACGCGCTACGGCTCGACCTATATGGTGATCGATCCCGCTGCGTTCTTGCCGGCCAGCGAATTCCGCCGTCGCGTCGACGGCTTCATCGACGCGCTCAAGGCATCGCCGACCAAGGCCGGCGTCGACGAGATTCTCTATCCCGGCGAGCTGTCGCAACGGTTGAAGCGCGAGCGTTGGGCGGCGGGGCGGTTCCTGCTGCCCGAAACGCATTATCAGGCGCTGGTTGCGCTCGGCGCGGAGCTCGGCATCAACGAGGCGCTGGGCTGACGCTGGCCGATCAACGGAAGTCGCGTGTCTGGATCGGGATCGTGGGCCGCCAGGGCCAGGAGCCCGGGCCGGGCTCGCGGGCTTTGGGAAAGTCGCGCGGATCGCGGGCCGGCGGATTGCGGATGATGTCGGCGCGGCTGACCTCGGGTTTGAAGTCGCGATCGCCCAGGCCGAGCAGCATCGGCGTCAGATCGCGCACCCGATCGGCGACGACATGGATGACGAGGCCTTCCTCCTGCACCCGGCCGCGGATCGCCAGCATCCGCGCGCCATGGATCTCGGCGCGGAACTGTTCGTAGCGATCCGGCCAGAGGATCGCATTGGCAATGCCACTCTCATCCTCGAGCGTGACGAACAGCACGCCCTTGGCCGAGCCTGGGCGCTGGCGGACAAGGATGATGCCGGCGACCTCGACCCGCTTCTTGTCCATGCCCCGCAGATCGGCACAGCGGGTGATGCCCTGTTGCTTGAGATCATCGCGCAGGAAGCTGAGCGGATGGTGGCGCAACGAGAGATTGGTCGAGACATAATCCTCGACCACCTCGCGCCCGGCGGTGAGCCGCTTGAGCGCGACCGCGGGCTCGCCGCTGCTGTCGGATTCGATTGCCGCGAACAGCGGCAGCGGTTCCTCGCCAAGGCCGTTCAGCGCCCAGATCGCCTGGCGGCGATCGACGCCGAGCGCATGAAAGGCATCGGCCTCGGCGAGGCGGGTGAGCGCGCCGGCGCCGATGCCGCTGCGCTCCCAGGCGGCGATGACGCTGGCGAAGGGGCGCTCGCCGCGCGCCGCGATCAGCTCGGCGGCGGCGGTGTTGGACAGCCCTTTGACCATGCGCAGGCCGAGCCGCAGTGCCAGCGCGCCATCCGCGCGCGGCTCGAGCGTGCAGTCCCAGCGCGAGGCGTTGACGCAGACCGGCCGCACCTCGACGTGATGGTTGCGCGCGTCGATGACGATCTGCGCCGGCGCGTAGAAGCCCATCGGCTGGGCGTTGAGCAGTGCGCAGGCGAAGATCGCCGGGTGATTGCACTTCAGCCATGACGAAGCATAGGCGAGGATCGCGAAGCTCGCCGCATGGCTTTCGGGAAAGCCGTAGCTGCCGAAGCCCTCGATCTGCTTGACGGTGCGCTCGGCGAATTCCTGCGTGTAGCCGTTGGCGATCATCCCGGTGATCAGCTTGTCGCGGAAATGCTGGACGCCGCCGGTGACCTTGAAGGTCGCCATCGATCGCCGGAGCTTGTCGGCTTCCTCCGGCGTGAAGCCGGCGGCATGGATCGCGACCAGCATCGCCTGCTCCTGAAACAGCGGTACGCCCAATGTCTTGCCGAGCACCTTGCGCAGCGCCTCGCTCGGATACTCCTCCGGCTCCTTCTTCTCGCGCCGGCGCAGATAGGGATGGACCATGTCGCCCTGGATCGGCCCGGGGCGGACGATCGCGATCTGGATGGTGAGGTCGTAGAGGTGGCGCGGCTTCAACCGCGGCAGCATCGACATCTGCGCGCGGCTCTCGATCTGGAAGACGCCGAGCGTGTCGGCCTTGCGGATCATCTCATAGGTCTTCTCGTCGCCCTGCGGGATGGCGACGAGGGTGCGCGGCTCGTTGGGCCGGAATTCCTTGAGCAGGTCGAAGCCGCGCTTGAGGCAGCCGAGCATGCCGAGGCCGAGCACGTCGACCTTCATGAATTTGAGATCGTCGATGTCGTCCTTGTCCCATTCGATCACCTGGCGATCGACCATCGCCGCCGGCTCGATCGGCACGAGTGAGTCGAGCCGGTCGCGGGTTAGGACGAAGCCGCCGGGATGCTGTGACAAATGGCGCGGCGTGTTGAGCAGCTGGCGGGCGAGATCGAAGGCAAGGCTGAGGCGATAGTCGTCGCCGTTGAGATTGAGCGCCAGTCGCTCGCGCTCGCCGGGGCCGTCGCCGCCCCAGCCGGAGAGCTGGGTCGACAGCGCCGAGATCAGATCCTCGCTGAGGCCGAGCGCCTTGCCGACCTCGCGCATCGCGCCGCGCGGGCGATAGCAGATCACGGTGGCGGTCAGCGCGGCGCGGTTGCGGCCATAGGTCTCGTAGACCCACTGGATCACATCCTCGCGCCGCTCATGCTCGAAGTCGACGTCGATGTCGGGCGGCTCCTGCCGTGCGGTCGAGACGAAGCGTTCGAACAACAGCCCGGATGCGATCGGATCGATCGAGGTGATGCCGAGGACATAGCACACCGCGGAGTTGGCCGCGCTGCCGCGACCCTGGCAGAGGATCGGCTCCTTCGGCGGCTCGCCTGGACGCGGCGGATCGGTGCTGCGGGCGAAGCGCACGATCGAATGGACCGTGAGAAAATACGGCGCGTATTTCAGCTCGGCGATCAGCGCGAGCTCGTGCTCGAGCTGCTTGACCAGCGCCGGCGGGCGCTCGGCAAAGCGCTCGGCGACCGCCGCCCAGACATGCTTCGCCAAGGTCTGCTGCTCGTCGAGGCCGGGATCGGCCTCATGGGGATATTGATACTCGAGCTGGCCGAGATCGAAGCTGATGCGGCCGGCGAGCTCGGCCGTCGCCGCGATCGCATCGGGCCAGCGCTTGAAGCGCCGCGCCATCTCCTGTGGCGATTTGAGATGGCGGTCGGCATGGCGCTCGCGACGAAAGCCGAGCTGGTCGATCGTCAGCTTCTCGCGGATGCAGGTCACCACATCCTGCAGCATGCGGTTCTCGGGACCGGCGTAGAGCACATCGCCGGTGGCGAGCGGCATCACCCCCGCCGCATGCGCCGCGGCATGGAGCGCGGCGATCCGTTCCTGGTCGCGCGGGCGGCGTCGAAAGCTGAGCGCGCAATAGGCGCGGTCGGCAAAGATCGCGCGCAGCCGCGCGAGTGCCGCGTCGGTCGCCGCGCCGGGCAGGTCGGGGACGAGCGCGGCGATCAGGCCAGAGGCGAAATCGGCGACATCGTCCCAGTGCAGGATGCAATGGCCCTTGCCGCCGCGCGCCTTGCCGATGGTGAGCAGGCGGGTGAGGTTCGACCAGCCCGGTCGACCCTGGGGCCAGACCAGCAAGCTGGTGCCGCAGTCGAGATCGAGCCGGCAGCCGGCGATCATCCTGAGGCCGGTGTCGCGCGCGGCGCGGCGGGCGCGGACGATGCCGGCGACCGAATTGCGATCGACGATGCCGAGCGCATCGAGGCCGAGGCAGGCGGCGGTGGCGAACAGCTCGTTGGGCGAGGAGGCGCCGCGCAGGAAGCTGTAGTGGGTCGTTACCTGCAGCTCGACATAGGTGCTCATGCGAACACCCCATGGACGAACCAGGCGAGATCGCCGGTCGCATCGTCGATGCCGTCGCCGCGGCGATAGAGCCAGAAGCGCGCACCGGCATCGTCCTCGACGCGAAAATAGTCGCGCACCGCCGCCTGCTCGGCGCTGCGCCTCCACCATTCGCCGTGGATCCGCTCGGGGCCGTCGGCGCAGACCACGCGATGGGTGCGGCGGCGCCAGGTGAAGCGCGCCGGCGCGCCATCCGGCAGCAGCGCGATCACCGCGCTCGCCGGCTCGGGCGGATCGAGCAGGCGGATCGGTCGCGGCCAATGCGCCGGCCAGGGATCGCCGCCGCGCGGTGCCGCCAGCGCCGGCA
>JADMIO010001088.1_pt1 | contig 63863 bp, 49 predicted proteins | sample 8958161 | NCBI WGS metagenome assembly JADMIO01 (sample SAMN16585339, study PRJNA669376) | soil metagenome | isolation source: Crop rotation soil | place: USA: Cullars Rotation, Alabama | collected 2011
AGGTGAGCCAGTGTGATTACATTTGCGGCCTAACTGTGGCCAGTCCAGTTACGCTGGAGTCACTAGTATTTAGGTGACACTATAGAAGCGGCCGCGACAACTTGTCCACGTGGAATTCTAAGCTTAGGATCCCAATGTGCTGGAAAGACGCACTGACAGGTGAACGCCTTGGTCGACGCGACGCCGATTTCGGGCCCCGCGTGCAGATAGATTCCGCCGTCGGTTTCGCGGGCGATCGTCGAACCCACCACGTTCACCACGCCCAGCGCCATCGCGCCCTTCTCCTTGGCTTCGCGTAACGCCGCCAGCGTGTCAGCGGTCTCACCCGATTGCGAAATCGCCACCATCACCGTGTTCTCTTCGATCAGCGGATTGCGATAGCGAAATTCGCTGGCGTATGTCGCTTCCGCCTGCACCTTGGCGAGATCCTCCAACAGATAATCGCCGACCAATCCCGCATGCCACGCGGTACCCTGACCGGTGAGAATGAACCGCCGCGCCTTCACCAACTCGCGCGTGTGATTCGCGAGTCCGCCCAGCACGATGCGCCCTTCGCGCGGCTCCGCACGCCCGCGCAGACAGTTCCGCACCGCCATCGGCTGCTCGAAAATCTCCTTGAGCATGTAATGTTCGTATTCGCCAAGCTCATACTCTTCGAGCTTGTTTTCCAGCTGCGTCACGACCGGCGAAACGTCGATGTCATCCGTCGTCATCGTGCGGAACGTTTCCGGACGAAGCACCGCCATTTCATTGTCGTTGAGGTAAATGACCTGCTGCGTGTGCTCGACGATCGCGGACGCATCAGACGCCACGACGTATTCATCATCCCCCACGCCGATGATCAGCGGCGAACCCTTGCGCGCGACGATCAACGTATCGGGCTCATCGCGACAAACCACCGCGATGCCATACGTCCCCTCGACCTCGCGCAACGCCGCCTGCACCGATCGTTGAAGCAACGACACGCCTACGGGCAAATGGTTCTTCGCCTTGAACTCCGCGTACAGATCTCCGATCAGCATCGCCAGCGCTTCGGTGTCGGTCTGGCTCTGAAAGGTGTGCCCCTTTTCTTCCAGAAGCTTTTTCAACGCCGCGTAATTTTCGATGATCCCGTTGTGAACGATCGCGATACGACCGCTGTCGTCGGTATGCGGATGGGCGTTGCGTTCAGTCGGCGCGCCGTGCGTCGCCCAGCGCGTGTGGGCCATGCCCACGTGTGCCGCCGGCAGCGCGCCGGTCTTGTCGATCGCATCTTCCAGCACCGCGATCCGGCCAACGGCGCGGCGAATGTGCAACTGCCCCCGATCATCGATCACCGCGATCCCCGCCGAGTCATAACCGCGATATTCAAGCCGTTTGAGCCCCTCGATCAGCAGCGGCTGAGCGATTTTCCGACCGACGTAAGCGACGATTCCGCACATGCGAGCCTTCCTTCCAACGCCACGAACCTCCGCGCGACAGGCGGAAGACCGGGGCCAGTAAACATATCACCGAAGTCCCGGCGGGGTCGCGACTTACAAAGATTATCCGACCCCAGAATGATAGTTACCGGACCAACGAAAGTTACGGTGGGAAAGATGATTTGAGCATATCGACAGCGTCGGCGTCTCAAACTCGCGGATCGATGCGGCGAACCGTGAATCCAGAATCCCCCGTAAAGCCCGGCCCACCGGGCCGGGTCCCTATGCCACGTCCAAACACGCCCAAACCACGTCTCGAATCTCCGTCGTTCCGTGCTGCCGCGCGAGGATCGTGCAGACGATCGCCGTTCCGATCGACGCGACGATGATTTGCACCGCCAACTCAAGCGCCGGCGCGAAACTCGCATTGATCAGCGCGATCGCCGCAACGCTGCACGCCATCATGCTTAGCGCCAATAACACCGCGAACACGATCGCGCCTAACGTCGACTTCGCCGACCCAAACACCCCGAAGAACGAATCCCGAATCCGGTAATAGCAAACGCCGATGAGAAACTGCGCGACCGGGAGGAGAAACGCCATTGCCGCGAGCGTTCGCAAAGCGGGGCCGTCCGCGAACCGAGACCCGCGCAAAACATACGTCAGCCCCATAATCAGCACCATGAACCCGCAGAAGATCGCGCCGGTCAGCAGCGAAACGCGCAGCATCATCCGCGTCGCCGATTCCGGCGCCCGCCAGCCGAACCAGCGCTCGGCGAGATACGTCATCCGCTCATGCCACGGCAGCGCAGATTCCAGTTGCCGAGACAGCGCAACCGGATCGCCAAAGCGCTTTGACGCCGCCACCAATGCCGCATGCGGATCGTTCGATGTCGCCCGCTCTTCCTCAAAAATCCCGTTAAGATGCGCCAGCAACTCCTCGCGAATCTTGCGTTTGTACCGCGCGCCGCAGCGCAACGGCCGAACCGCGCGCTCGACGATCGCCATCTGCTCCAGGCAAAGTTTGTGCATCTGGCGCCGAACTTGTTCGAGACTCAATCCCAGATTGCGCAATGCCTGCCCCGCGACCCCGTCGGGCTCATTGATCAAACCAACCAACAGATGTTCGACATCGACGGCAGACTGCGTAACGACCTTCGCTTCGACAACCGCATGATTAATCACCCGCAGCGCCCGCGGCGTCAAAGGCAAATCCCCTGGAGGCGCAGCCACTAAACCACGTGTCACCTCCTTCGCGATTTCCCCACGAATCGCATCGATTCCGACGCCGAGCATCGAGGCAATTTCCGGCCTCTCCACCAGAATCGCCAGGAGAAGGTGTTCGGTCCCGACGTAGTCGTGATTCAGTTCGTGCGCTTCGCGCTGCGCCTCATTCAAAACACGCTTCGCCTGTTCGCTCAGTTGCTGCTTCATATCCATCTCCATTTCCTCAGCTATGTCGGCACGGACAAAATCTGTTGAAAGACCGCGACAAACGTTTCCCATTCACCCCGGTCGACCTTCAATTGGCGTTTACCTTTGGTCGTGAGCCGATAAATCCGCCGCCGCGCCCCGCGCCGGCGCCTGGGCTGCGGCTCCCACCGCGCCGCGATCCGCCCCGAGTTTTCCAGCCGATAAAGCGCGGGATACAGCGACCCTTCCTTAAGCTTGAGCAACCCGCACCCGCGCGCCTCCAGCCGCTGCAGGATTTCCAACCCATGCGCATCGCCCTTGTCGAGCGTCGCCAGGATGAGCATCTCCAAATGCCCGCGGAGCTTGTCCCCGTCCAGCTTCTTCATCGTGATGATTATCTTAGACAGTCTGAAATAATAACGTCAATAAAAAACAAAAGCCTAACTTTCTGCTTGACAAGTTACCCAAAATGTGTTAGGTATATGTTCACAAACGCACCCCAGCGGGGTTGAGCGCAGTGTCTTCACGAAGCGCCGCCCCGCGCGGTTCGAGCTTTGGGATTCACTCGAACGCATCACAGACTAAGGAGGTTCAAATGCAACTGACCCCACCCACAAATGTCCCCAATTGTCCCATCGATGTCCCCAAATGTCCCCCACCAGCAGCATCAATCGTCGTCAAAAATGTCCCCCAGTGTCCACCAATGTCCCCGGATGTCCCTCCATGTCCCCTTCCGCAGGAAGACCCTCAAATCCCGGAAACGAACCCAATTCCCGCCCCTTCCGCGCGACGCGCCCTCACCCTCTCCCAGCGCGCGGCCGCGCGCTGTCTCGTTCGCGGCCTGCGCCAAAAACTCATCGCCGACCAACTCGGCCTCAACCGGAGGACCCTCACCCGCTGGAAGCGCCTGCCCGACTTCAACGCCGAGATCGAACGCCTCCAGGCTTTAGTTGAGAAGTCGCTGAAAGTCGCCGGCATCCGCGCTCCCGCGCCGACCCCGCAACCGCGCCGACCGGTCCCCGATCCACTCGATCCCCCACAGCGCGATCCCGTGCGAAACCCAGCCGGCGAAACCTTCGCCCAGGCCGTTATGCGCCTGCAACAACAGGGGTTCTCCACCTATCAAAACGTAGACGAGTATCGCCGTCGCATGCGCCAAGCGGGATTTGAACCATGAACGCCAGACCGAAAAAACTACGGCAATACCACCGCATCCGGATATTTCCCCGCCAGCCGGGTCTTGTAATACTCCGCCTGCGCGTACGAACCGATCGGCCCGAGTCGCAGCAGCGAATGTCCCTCGGCGTCGTTCGCGCGCGACGCCGTGATCCCCTGCCGCTTCAAATCTGCGATCGCCCCATCCGCGGCCTGCGGCGTCGCGAACGTCGCCAGCTGCACATAAAACGCCCGCGCCCCCGCATGCTCCTTTGCACGCTGCGCCGGGATCGAGTTCGGATGCAGCTGCTGCACCATCGCGAACGTCTGATCCGCCTGCGTGAATTCGCCAAGCCGCTGCTGGCTCACGCCGACGCGATACAGCGCCCACGCCTTCACGTCGTCGCGATCGAGCTTGTCATACGCCGCCGTCCATTGGCTGATCGCCGTCTGATAGTCGTCCTGAAAATACGCGACGTTCGCCAGGCTCGTGCGGATGTAAGAATCGAGCGGCTGCTTGGGCACCAAGTCCAACGCCTGAATGTATGCCTCGCGCGCCAATTGCAGATTCTGCTTGATCTCGTCCGCCTTCAGCTCGCCGGATGCGTTTTTCGCTTCGAGCGCGCGGCCCTTGAGATAAAGCGCTTCTGCCGACGCCGGACCGTGCGTTCCGTTCTTCAGAACTTCATCCGCCTTCGAAAGCGCCTCGTTGTACTGGGACGATTCCAGCGCCGAAAACCCCGCATCAATCACCGCTTGTGGCTTAGCGGGCGCCGGATCGCCCTTCGGCGCCTTCTTGGGCGCGCACCCGCCAACGATCAGTGCGCCACCCATCAAACTCACAACGGTCAAAGCGAACATTCGACAATGAACAGCGTTGTTTCCGTTTCGCATCGAGGTCCTATGGAGTAAGTTAGCGTCCATGCTATTTGAGTCGCTCTTCCAACACGCCGACACCCAGGGGCACCAGACGGCGGTCATCGACGACACCGGCACGTACACCTGGCAGCAGCTTGCCGCCGCCGCCGCGGGCCTGGGGTTGTACCTCAACGTACAGACGGACAAGCCCCGAGTTGGTCTGTTGCTGCCCGCCGGGATGGGCTTCGCCGCCAGTTTCTACGGAACGCTTCTCGCGGGCAAGTGCGTGGTCCCCATCAACTTCCTCTTAGGCGATAAAGAGATCGCCCACGTCATCGCCGACAGCGACGTCGATACCGTCGTCACGATCCCGCAATTGGCCGTGAAGGTGAAGGACCTGAACCTCAAAATCGTTGACCTAAGCGCCTTGGCGAAGATGCCCCCGGCCGCGATCACACCGCACTTTCCCGACGTCAGCGGCGACGACCTGGCGGTGCTGATGTACACCAGCGGTACCAGCGGCCTGCCCAAAGGCGTCATGATCACCTACGGCAACCTCGCCAGTGACGTCGACGCCGCCATCCAGCACGCGCAACTCAAAGGCTCGCACAAGTTCCTCGGAATTCTGCCGCTCTTCCACTCCACGGGATTGCTCGCGACGCTCATCGCGCCCGTCAAACTCGGCGCGCAGACCGTCTACCAGGCGCGATTCAGCCCGCTGGGCGTGATGAACGCGATCAGGGAGCATGCCATCTCAATCATCGCCGCCGTCCCGAGCATGTACGGCATGCTGGTGCGCCTCAAAGACGCCGGGCCCGAAAGCGTCAAATCCCTCTACGCCGCGATCAGTGGTGGCGAACCATTGCCCGCGATCATCCGCGAGGGGTGGCAGAAAAAATTCGGCATCCCCATCTACGAAGGCTACGGCCTAACCGAAACCATCGGCCCGATCGCGTTCAACGTCCCCGGCGCGATCAAGCCCGGATCCGTCGGTCGCGCCATCCCCGGCGCCAAAATCCGCATCACCGACGACGACGGCAAAGACTCGCCCAAAGGCGAGAGCGGCGAAGTCTGGCTCAAGGGCCCCATGATCATGAAGGGCTATCACAATCTGCCGAAGGAAACGCAGGAGTCGTTGACGAGCGACGGCTACTTTAAGACCGGCGACCTGGGCGTCGTCGATGACGAAGGCTACCTGCACATCACGGGCAGAAAAAAGGACCTCATCATCGTCGCCGGCGAAAAAGCCGCCCCGCGCGAGATCGAAGAGCTGATCGCGCACCATCCCGCCATCCGCGACGCCGCCGTCGTCGGCAAAAAAGACCCCGGCCGAGGCGAAGTCGTCGTCGCCTTCGTCGTCCCCAGGGACGGACAAACCATCAAACCGGAGGAGGTGAAAGAATTCTGCCGATCGAAGGGTTTACCGCAGTGGAAAATTCCGCGCGAGGTCTACGTCGAGCAGGACCTGCCGCGGAATCCGACGGGTAAGGTTCTCAAGCGCGAGCTGACGAGGCGAGTCAACTCCTCAACTAATTGAACCGCAGATGAACGCAGATGAACGCAGATGCACGCAGATAATGCGAATTCAAATCATGTTTTTCTTATCTGCGTTTATCTGCGTTCATCTGCGGTTCCAATTGGGGATGGGATTGCGAAGTAGGTGCGAGAGAACCGCTCAAGCTCGTTGAGATCAACGACTTTCTCCGCGTTCGCCGGCGCGCCTTTGAGCCACGCGTCCGCCGCGGTTTGACCGGGCTTGACGTTGACGTCGAACACCGTGCGGTAGAACAGCCGCGACATCGGCACCTGATACCAAAACGCCCGCGCATCGCCGACCAGCGCGATCGGCGCGTCGGAGTGATCGATCAGCTCCGCCGCCTGCGGGATCAGTGGTTTGAAATCCTCGTAACCCAGAACCCCGGCGGTGCGCAGCGGACCGACGCGCTGCTCAAACGTGACGAAGTCGATCGAGCAGCCGACCAGGAACTGGAGGATGACCAACGCGACGATCGGTTGTATTTGCAATCGATGCACTGCAGGTGGCGCAACCGCGAGCGCCGCAATCGGAATCGCCAGCACGAAGAACCGACCCTGGAGGTGAGTAAACCCGATCCAGAAAATCAGCCAAGCCAGGATCAACGCGACGAATAGATTCGTCTGAGGTTGCCGCCAACCCATCACGATCGCGACGATCGCCGCCAGCCAAAGCGCGCCGTACCCGTATCGCCAGTCGATCACGATCTGCCTCGCCGCGGCGAGCACTCGCGCCGAGATCGCCTGCTGATCCGGGGTCGGACTGTGCGCCCGATACCAACGCTCCGCCTGCTCCGGCGAAAAATGGGCCCGGCCAAAAACGCTTTGCCCCTCAGGGAAAACAGGATTATGCGCCCAGACGCCATTGCGAATCAGCCACGGGGAGAACACGACGCCGCCCGTGACGACGAACACAACCGCCGCGATGATCGCCTGCCTCTTGTGTCGCGTCCACGCAATCGCGACGAAGAGGGTCGGCACGAGCACCAGCACCTGCGGCACTGCGGTCAGCTTCGTCCCGCAGGCGAATCCCGCGAAGACGCCCGCGACGATCGCCGCGTTGACCGGCGGTTCGCGCAAAAGGTAAATGCACCACCCGATCGCGAGCGTCGAGAACAAAAGCAATCCGCCTTCGTTGTACGCCACCGCGCCGAGCAGCATCATCCAGGGCACCGCGCACGCCGCCAGCGCCGCGAGCATCGACGCGAACTTCCCCGCGAACAGCCGCGCCGTCGCGTAGATGGAAACGATCGTGAGCACGATCATCGCCAGGTGCATGAGCTGCGCGAGGTACATCCCCGCCCAAGGGCCGCCGGCAAGCTCCATCGCCAGCAGATAGTGCATCTCCACGCCCTGCGGGAAGAACGAGAAGACGTTGTGCGTCAGCGGCGCGATTCGGTGCAGCTCATAAAACTCCCGCGGCAACTGGAGGTGATACTCCAGCACGTCATACCCGTGCGGCTCATCGCCCCAAAGCACCCCCGGCGGCGCGTACGCCGACACGATCGCGATCGCGAGCACCGGAAACGCCGCGAGCCACAACCATTCAAAATCCGCCGGGCCCGTCAACCATTCTTCGATGTGATGACGCGTCAGCTTCCGCGCCCGCACGAGCAGCAGGGCGACGCCCACGACAACGATCGCGAAGCCGCCGATGCGACCCAGTCCACCGGCCAATCCCACGAACAGTTGGAGCAGGCCGATGACGCCTAACCCAAGCGCGATGCGCGAGACGATTCGAAGTGCGGCTGCTGCTTCATCGCGAGGTAACGGAACGAACGCCCCAAACCCCGCCGCCGCCAGCAGCCACAATCCCAGCAGCAACCCCTCGGTGATCAGCCGCGCGAAGACCAACCCCGCTGACGATCCGGCGAACGTCGCGATCAGTAAAACCAGCAGCAATCCCCCCGCCGCGAGAATCGACCATCGCTGCCGCAACGGTGTCGGCGGCGCGGGCTCTTGGACTTCGATACGGCGAGGATCAAGTCGCGCTTTGCTCATCGCCTCGATCGGGCTTGGGAGGTGGGTTCAATTCGTCCGCGAGTTTGCTTTCGATCTGCTCCTCGAGCCGAAAGAGCTTCTCCAGCGCGTGCAGATACGGGCCGGGCGACGCGCCATGCTCGCCTTCCGATTCCTTTAGCCGGCTGATCGGATCATGCAGCAGCTTGTTCACGATCCGGCGCGCCAGTTCCTCGATCGTCGCGCGGTCGGCTTCGGTTGCATTCGGCATCTTGTTGATCGCGCGCTCGGCCTCCTCCTTGGCAAGCTGGTGATGCCGTTTGTAAAGCCGGTCGATCGTCGGCCCCAGCGCGCGGGCACGCGTCCAGCTTTGAAACTCCTCGACATGCTGGCGAATGATCGCCCGCGCCTTCTCGACCGCTTCCGATCGCTTGGAATACGTCGCCGACACGATCTTCTGGAGATCGTCGAGGTTGTACAGATAGACGTTTTCCAGTTCCGCGATCGCCGGATCGACGTCGCGCGGGAGTGCGATGTCGATGAAGAAAATCGGCCGATATCGCCGCGCCCGCAGGAGCGATTCAAACCGCTGACGGGTGATGATCGGCTGTTGCGACGCCGTCGAAGTCACAACCACGTCCGCCGCCACCAGGTGATCGTTCAACGATTCGAACGGCACCGACGTGACGCCGAATCTCGCGCCCAACTCGCTCGCCCGATCCTCGCTGCGATTGCAAACCATTACGCGCCGCGGCTTGAGGGACGTGAAGCTTTGGAGCACCAGCCCCGCCATCTTCCCCGCGCCGACGCAGAGCACGGTCTTATCGTCGTAATGCTCGAAGATCCGCCCCGCACAATCGACCGCGACCGAGCCAACGCTCACGCGCCCTTCGCCGATGCGCGTCTCATTCATTACCTGTTTTCCGACGGCGAGCGCCCTTTGAAAGAGCGGGTTGAGCACTGCGGACGCGGCGCCCATCGAGCGAGCCGAATCGTACGCCTCGCGCACCTGCGCGATGATCTGCGTCTCGCCGATCACCATTGAATCGATCGAGCTGGCGACGCAAAACAGATGCTCGATCGCCTCGCGCTCGGCCTTACTATACAGGTGCGCGCGAAGCGCATCGACCGGGACGTTCCGCTGCGATGCGAGAAACTCCGCCATCTCCTCGGGGCGAGGTCGGCCGTGCACCGCTCGCGCGACGTACAGCTCGACGCGATTACAGGTCGACAGGAGCACGGCTTCGCAACCATCGAACTTCTCGCGCAACGCCGCCAGCGCCGCAAGCGCCTCATCCTGCGAGAAGGCGAGTCGCTCGCGCACTTCCAGCGGCGCGGTCGCGTGATTCAGTCCCAAAAGAAGCAGTCGTTGCATCGCAGGTATCGTTTAACTCTTGGTCGCTGGAAGCAGAAGCGACGTCACCAGTACGCCCAGCATCAGCACGAAACCGACAACGCTCAGCACGGCGACTTTGCGGCCGCGAAAGCTCGGGTTGATCGGCGCGTGCAACACGATCGCGTAAATCAGCCACACACCGACGGCCAAAATGATCTTCGCGATGGGCGTGTGCTTTCCCTCGGCGAAGATCTGAACCCCGCCGGTGATCATGCCGACGGTCAGCAGCGCAAAGCCGAGCGTCGCGGACGTCATCGTCAGATGCTCGAGACGTTCAAGGCTCCCGAACTGCGGCCCGACGGGCGATTTGCTGCGGAGGCGTTTGCTCGCGGTGACGTACATCGCGCCGCCCGCGGCCGCGATAGTGAACGCCAGCGCGCCGCCGAACGAGGTGATGTAGTGGACGAGCAACCAGACGTCGCGCGCCGCCGGATGATCGGCCCGGCCCTCGGCGCGGCCAAAGATCGCCGCCGCGACCAGCAACAGAATCACGACCGGCATGACGTACCAATCGAGCGAGCCGAGTTGACGATGCCGCTGGACGTACAACACGAACAGCGAGAGCAATGCCGCGAGCCAGACGAGCGACGCGAACGTATCGCCAATCGGAAGCCAGGCGCTCGTCGCAAGCGAATGCCAGACGATCACGGCGGCGCAAACGAGAATGCCGCAAACGAGCAGGATGCGCGCAAGCAATCGCGGCATTGGATGATCGGTCCACGCGCGCGTCGCCGACATTCCGCCGCCGATCGCAAATGCGAGAATTGCCGCGAAAACCAGGAGGATTTGCGCGATCGTGGGCATCTAGAGAGGCTCCAATTGCGGATGCCGCTCGCGGAGCCACTTCACCAGCGCCTCTTTCCCACCATCGGAGAGCGCGTCGGCGGCTTCGTCGGATGCGAGATCGATCAGGACTTCTCGCCGCACCTCGCCATCGTTCATCCGGTCGATCACGGCGCGGCGGATTTCCTTCGTCGCTTTGGAAAGCGCGACCCATTTCTGCGGAAGCGATTCCTTGATGATCTCTCGCACGCGCGCTGCCAGCGCCGGCGAACCACCGGCCGACACCGAGATCGTCAAATCGCCCATTCGCAAAGTCGCCGGCACAGTGAAATCGCCGGGATCGGCTTCGCCAACATCTGTCCGGTTGACGAGAATCCCAGCCGCCCGGGCATCGCGCACAATCTGGCCATTCACGTCCGGCGAATCAGTCGCCGCGAACACCAAATCCGCCGCCGTCAGATCGCCCTTGTCGTACGATTTCTTGATGTGGGTAACGTCCGCGGGGAAATCCGCTTTCAGTTCCGGCGCGATGACGGTGACTAGCTTCGCATCCGCCTGCAGGACCCCGAACGCCTTTCGCGCGGCGACAGCGCCCCCGCCGACGATCACGACGGCGCGGTTCGCCAGATCCAGCAATAAGGGATAAGCGTAAGCCACGAGAGCCCGGGATTTTAGCACGAATGCGTGGCGATTGCGCTTCGCGATTGTCGTTTGCCACGCACCGGCATACTCTAAAACCATGAGCGATCTGCGTGTCGGTCTGATTGGTGGAACTGGGCTAGGCGAGGCACTTGGATTGGCTGAATCCGGTCAGCGACACGAAATCGAAACCCCGTTCGGCCGGCCCAGCGACGCGATCATCGAGGGAAACTGGGCAGGCGTCAGCGTTTTGATGCTGTCCCGCCACGGCCCCGGCCATCTGTTGAATCCCACGCAGGTGCCTTACCGAGCCAATATTTTCGCGCTCAAACAACTGGGCTGCACGCACATTTTGGCCAGCGGCGCCGTCGGGTCGCTCCGCGAAGAATACAAGCCCAAACAGCTCGTGATCCCCGATCAGGTCATCGACCGCACCACTCGGCGACAAAGCACTTTTTTTGAATCCGCTGCGGTTCATGTCGAGTTTGCGGAACCCTTCGACCCTCTGCTGCGTCATTTGTTAATGGACGCCGCCAAAGGTGACGGCGAAACGAGCGTTCACGACGGCGGATGTTACGTCGCAATGGAAGGCCCTGCGTTTTCCACCCGTGCCGAGAGCCTCATGCATCGCCTATGGGGCGGTGATTTGATCGGGATGACCGCCATGCCTGAAGCCAAACTCGCGCGCGAAGCGGAAATTCCCTATGCACTGATCGCCCTGGTGACGGACTATGATTGCTGGCGGCAGAAACCGCCTATGAAAGACGCTGTAGGGTCGACGCCTGCGTCGCCCTCTTCGGACCCGCACCTGCTGCTCAAGGAAATCATCGGCAACCTGAAAACGGCGACGGACAACGCCGTCAAACTGGTCCGTCGTACGGTCGAATTGATGGGTCAGAAGCGCGAGGCGCTGGCAAGATGTCCGGCATCGAAAGCGCTGGAATTGGCGATCTGGTCCGACAAGTCGCGCATCGCGCAAACGGAAATCGAGCGGCTGCGCGTCTTATGGGGAAAGTATTTTAGATAGGAGCAGTCATGTTCGTTCGCCGCCTGCTTCCCATTTTGTTGATCGCGACGCCCGCCCTGGCGCAGCCGTTTAATCTCAATTTGGCGCAACGGGCCGGACGCGATGTTTCCGGCGGCGCGAACAAACCCGGCGTCTACGTCCGCGATTCCGCCGTCGCCGCTGAGAAGTTGGCGCTCGCCCAACGCATGGAGCACCTGAAGGAGTGGAACAAATCCGCCGACGTCTATCAGGAGATCATCGAGAAATTCGCCGACCGCGTCGTCCCCACCGATTCGACCGCCTCTGGCTCCGACGTCACGCGATACACGAGCGTCACGTTGAAAGTCCAGGCGCTTCTAGGCAAATGGCCGCCCGAAGGATTGGCGGTGTATCGCGCGCGATACGAGTCGCAGGCGCAGTCGATGCTGGATGCCGCGGACATCGACGACGTCGCCGCGCTCAACCGCGTCGTGCAACGCTATTTCCCGACCGAAGCCGCCAAGAAAGCCGCGCTTCGACTGATGGAGCTGGACATCGAGAACGGCGAGTTTTCCGCATCGGCGTGGCTCGGCGAACGGCTGCTCGCGACGCATCCATCGCTCGGCGCGGACGAGCCGACCGTCATCTTCCGCACCGCGCTGGCGGAGCATATGGCCGGCAACGAATCCGCCGCCAAGGCGTCCGCCGACGATCTGAAGCAGCGCTTCCCCAACGCGATCGGCACGGTTATGGGCAAAGACGCGACGCTCGCCGACGCGATCGTGAAGTTGATTGACGAGCCGGTGCCGGTCCCGAAGAACGGCGCCGCCGAATCCTGGCCGATGCTGGGAGGCGACCCGTCGCGCGGGCGGGTTCCCGATGCCGCCGGCCGACCGGGCGCCAATGTCGCCAGCATCTCGTTGCTCCCGCCGGTCAGTCATCGCCGCGTCAGTCCGTCGGTTCGCGGGCCGATCGATGCGATGCAACGACAGCGACGAGAACTCGGCTTGAACCTCTGCGTCATGCCGGTGATCGACCGCGGCGAACTTTTCTACCAGGACAACTCGCGCATCTATGCGGTGAGCGTCGACAGCGGCATCCCGCTGCCCGGGTGGTCGATGAACGCAACGACCCCCGACAACAACCGTCGCACCGCCGACGCACCGCTCATCGTTCCCGGCTCGGGCCAACTTTCCGTGACCGTCACCGATTCATCCGTTCTGGCAATCCTCGGGCAAGGCGATCGCGCACAGGTCATGACGGATTTCGGCATGGCGATTCAGGCGGCGTCGAACACGCAACTGCTCTGCGTCGATCGCGCGACCGGAGCCAAGCGCTGGTCGCTCGCGCCCAGTCAATTCCCCGATGCGCTGGCGAACCTGCGCACACTGAAGCTTAACGGTTCGCCCCTTGTCGTCGGCGACAACGTTTACGTCGCAGCGCGCGGCGGAACTCCGATGCAGTTCGAAGATTCTTACGTCGTCTGCGCGTCGCTCACGGATGGCCGCCTGCGCTGGGCGTGCTATCTCGCCAGCGGAAACGCGCCGGGCGAAGGCTTCGGCCTGCCCGCTCTCCCCAATGATGCGATCACGCATCTCGCCTACGCCGGCGGACGAATCTACGCCGTCACCAACCTCGGCGCCGTCGCGTCGATCGACGCATACACCGGCACGATCGCCTGGCTCACGCTCTATCCCAAGCCCGCTCAACCGAACAACCCCATGATGGCGTTCGCCGCGATGCAAGCCGCGGGCAATGGAAACCCAAACCTCATGTCGCGCGTCCGCAAGCCGTGGGCGCAAAACCCCGCGATCGTGCTCGGCGGAATGGTCTTCGCGCTCCCGAGCGATTCCCCCAACCTCATGATCTACGACGCCGCCACCGGTGAAGAGAAAAAACGCATCTCCATGGCCGACTACGACAACGCCGATACGCTGCTCGGCGTGATCGACGAAAAGCTCATCGTCTGCGGCCCCGATCGCATCGATTGCATCAACTGGAAAACGTTCGACCCGACCAAGGGACGCGATCAAAACCTGATTTGGTCGGATCCGGTCGTTCCGCCAGGTTCGACCGAACAACAAGCCAAAGATGTCGTTCGCGGACGAGGTTTCGTCACAAGCGATTCGGTCTTCCTCTGCACAAAGAACGACCTTCGGCGATTTGCGGTCAACTCAGGGAAAGTGGTGGAATTTTATCCTCACGGCGGCGCCCCCTGGCCCGGTGGCGAAGGGCCGGGAAACATCCTTGTCACGCAGGATCAGGTCATCATTGCCGGCAGCGACGCCATCGTCGTCTACAGCGATCTCCAACTCGCGCGCGCAAAGCTGGACAAAGCAGTCGCCGACGCGCCGACCGATCCCGCGCCGCGATTGAAGTACGCGGAAACGCTTTTCGCCGCCGGCGCCGTCGACGAAGCCGTCGCCAAGCTGGATGACGCGATTGGATTGCTCGGCGGATTGAACTCGATGCGTCCCGGCGCCGATCGCGACGGCGTGTTCGCGCGCGCGATGACGTTCGCCGAGCGCTCGGCCGACCCAAAGGCCGGGCTTGCCGACCCCGCACGTGTCTACGGTTTGTTCGATCGCGCCGCTGCCGCCGCTTCGTCCCCTGCGCAGCAGGTCGCCTGGCGCATCAGCCGCGCTCATTTCGCCCACGAACATCAGGACATCCCCGCCGAGATCGACCTGTATCAATCAATTTTGCTCGACGCGAAGTATCGCGCCGTCGCCGTTCCAAACGACGATCACACCGGCACCGCGCCCGCCGCCTCGATCGCCGAAACGAACATCAACGACCTGCTCAAGCGTGCCCCGCAGGCCTACGCGAAATATGAGCAGGCCGCCAAATCCGCCCTCGCCACCGCGCAACAGGGAAAGGATCCGCAGGCGATGCTCGGCGTCGCGCAGACTTATCCGAACGCCACCGTCGCGGTCGATGCGATGTTCGCCGCCTCCGACGCGTTCGAAGCCGCGGGCAAGAACCGATCGGCCGTCGGCGTTTTGAACCTGCTCTACTCGCGTTATCGCGACGTCGCGGACAAACCGCGTCTCCTCGAATCGCAGGCGCGCACGCACTTGCCGCTCCCCGGTGGGATCGACGTCGCCATCGCGCGGCTCAACGAAGGCGCCAAGCTCAACACGCCGCAGCTGACCAGGCCGCTGAAGCTTCCCGACGGCAGCACGATCGAGAACGTGACGTTCGGCGCCGCCGCCGAACTGCTTCAGAAATACTCCGCCGACATAGCGACCGCCGCGCTCCCGGAATTCAACCTCCCCGCAACGGGCGCACACGTGAAATCCGCCGCTTTCCTGCCCGAAACGCCGCAAACCACAATCCAGGACGTCGAACGGATCGTGCAGCCCCCGCGCGAATTGGGCAAGCTCATGCGCTTCGACCGCATCGTCACCTGGGGCGACAAAGGCGTCTCGATCTACGCGGTCGGCACGAATACCCCGATGGGCACCTGCTCCACCATCCATGCCGAGCCGCGCGGCGGCGCGTGGGTCGGAAATGACCTGCTGGTCTGGACGACGCAAAAACTCTGGCTCCTTCGCGGCGACAACGCGACGCTCGCGTGGCAAGCCGATCTCGCTTCCCTCGCGCCCGTCGAAATTACCTCGACAAGCGGCGACGCCGCTCCCGCTCCCGAAGTCGCACAACGCCAAGTCCGCATGGGCGCAGGCGGGAATATCGTCATCGACAACATGGTCGTGCAAGTGCACGGCGGACGCGTCGTGCTTCCCAACGGCGTCGTCATCGCCGGAGCCGTCGGACAACAAGCGCGCCGCATTGCCGGCAACGAACAGATCGATCACGTCCGTCCGGTTGGCGATCGCGTCGTCATCGCCACCTCCAACGGACGCTTCGCCGCGATCGAACTCGGCACCGGTCAAGTCGCCTGGCAAACGCGCCCCACAGACGCCACCTTTGATCAGGTCGTCAACAGCGATGATTTCATCGCCGCCCGATTCAATGACGATTTCGGCGTGCAGATCGTGGCGATGGAAACTTTCTCCGGCCAAATCGTCTGGCAAAAAACCTTTTTACCGGAAAGCGGGCAGGCGCCGGTGAACATGACCCTCTCGCCCGATGGCACGCTGATTTACACGATGCCGGATCGACTATGCGGAGTCGATCTGTATGAAGCCGGCAAGGGCCTGAAGTTCGGCGACCGCGCGAACCCCGAAGCCGCACAGGTCTTCAGCGGCGCCGCCGGGCTCGATCAACTCGTCGTCGCCGATGGTCGCGTTCTCGCGCTTGCCGACGGCGGGCAGTACGTCCGCGTCCTCTCGCCCGACAAAGGCACCGAAATCTCACAACCCCTGCCGACCAATTCGCAGGCCTGGAACGTCAGCCTGCGCGTCGTCGGGCCGCACCTTTACGTGATCAATCAGCACTCGGCACTGGGTTACGATCTGGCGCACCCCGACGACACGTCGACGTCTGCCGAGGCGATCCCCACGCCATCCATCCGCGATGCGTTCATCGGCAAGCGTCACCTCGTGCTGCTTGATCAGCCCGCGAGCATCGGCGGCGCGCCCGATGCGGCGCAAATCTCCGATCACTTCCGACTGCTCGCTTACGCGCGCTACCCCAGAGGCCAGGGACGAACCGGTGAAAGCGGAAAGCTCGATCAAACCCCCATCATCAGCCACCCCGCCGGCATCGACCAATGGCAACCCGTCGAGGGCGGCTTCTACTACCGCAGTATCGATCGCCAGGCCCATTTCCTCAAAGGCGCTTACACCGGATCGTGATAGGCCGGTGTCCGATTTAGATTTGTTTCATTTTCCCTCGTTCTCTATAATTGGGGCGGTTTCATGGACGCAACGGCCACTCAACCTCAACCGCTCCGCGAGCGCGTGCAAAGCGTGATCAACCTGATCCGGCCCGCGGTTCAAGCCGACGGTGGCGACATCGAACTCGTCGACGTCAATCCTGAGGGGGTCGTCCAGATCCGCTTCCACGGCGCCTGCCACGGCTGCCCCTCCAGCACCATGACCCTCCAAATGGGCATCGAGCGCAACCTCCGCGAGCGCGTTCCCGAAGTGACCCAAGTCATTCCCGTCGTGTAACTCATCGGTTCGAATGACTTCGACCGACTTAATCCGCCAGGCAATCGTCCAAGCCCAACTCGCGCAGGCCATCAACGAAGTCCCGATCGGCGCGGTCGTTTACCACGAGCCCACTGAAACCATCATGGGCCGCGGCTACAACCGTCGCGAAACCGACCAGGATCCCACCGCACACGCCGAGATCCTCGCCCTGCGCGAGGCATCCAAACGGCTCAACACCTGGCGACTGACGGATTGCACCCTCGCTGTGACGCTGGAGCCCTGTCCGATGTGCGCCGGCGCCATCGTCAACGCGCGAATTTCGCGATTGATCTACGGCTGCGGCGATCCCAAAGCCGGCGCCGTCCGCACCCTCTATCAAATCTGCGAAGACCAGCGGCTCAACCATCGCGTCACCATCGAACCAAATGTGCTAGCCGACGAATGCGCACAGCTTCTCACCGACTTCTTCCGCGCCCAGCGGGCCCTCGGAAAGAAATAGCTCGAGACATATAATGCCGCCATGGAGGCGAGGGATCTTCATCTTTCGAACGTCCCCCCGGGAAAGAGAGCCCCCGCCTATTCCATGCGCGCTTTGGGGCGCCGCAACCTTCCCGAAACGCTCATCATCAACCAAACCCCCTGGACGCTCACGCGCACGCACAAGCACGACTTCTGGGCCGTCACCGGGTTCTACCAAAACGGCGCGGGCGGGCGCGCGGTCCTGAAAATGGGCCGCACCGAGCCGTTCTGCGGCTTTCCCATGGAATGGACCGGCCGATTCCTCTGCCGCCGCGAAATGCGCTTTTATCAGCAGCTCAACGATCTTCCCAACGTCCCCAAAATCCTCGGCCGGGTCGGAAAGACGGGCTTTGTCCACGAATATGCCGAAGGCGAACCACTCTCGCGAGAACGCCCGGTGCCCGACGGATTCTTCGATCGCCTGCTCGATCTGATGGACAAGCTTCATCGCCGCGGGCTGGCCTACGTCGACGCCAACAAGCCGCAAAATATCCTTCTCGGCACAGACGGCCTCCCGCACCTGATCGATTTCCAAATCAGCTTCGACGTGCGCGAGTTCGGCGACAACTTCGTTACCCGCTGGCTTCTCGCCCGCATGCACAGTGCCGACGTCTATCACGTCCTTAAGCACAAAAAGCGGATGCGTCCCGACGAGATGACGGCCGACCAATGGCGACGCGTCAGAGAGCGCGGCACGCTCATTCGCCTGCACCGCATCGTCACCAAGCCCTACTTCAAGTTCCGCCGCACAACATTCAAACGCCTGCGCGAAACCGGCCGGCTCCTGCCCGAGGGCAGCAAATAACTCGTGATTCGAGCTTGAAATGTTCGGCCAATTGGTTCATGCAAGAGGGATGAACTTTACACCGTTGCGGCATCGCCGGGCGTTTTTGTCGGGGTTGGTCGCGTCTGTGGTCGGCGGCGGGTTCGCTTCGCGCGCGGATGCGGAGGCGAATGATGGAGATGTCGTCAAGACGCGCATGCGGCAAGGGAATGTGCCTGCGCAGCCTCTGGATACGATGCTGTTGTTCGAGCGCGGGGACGACAACAACGGCGCGGCGATCACCCATGAGGTGCTGTCGCTGGTGCACGAGGAGAAGGGGAAGAATTCTTATCCGTGGACGATGTATGCATCGCTCGACACGCACCACGAAGTCGGCGACGCGTGCGTCGTCTGCTCGCGGCTGCACAAGAATGGGCCGGGGTGGTCGAGTGGGATTCATTCGGAAGTGTTCAGTCACGGGCGGGCGGTGGCGCTGGGGGTGAATGTCGAGATGAGCTGCGATTACGCCGGCAAGGAGGACACCCATGTGATCGGGTTGAACATCCAGGCGGTGGGCGGGACGACGCCGATGCAGTACGGGATTCAGATTCATGACAACGGCGATCCGGGAAAGCCGCACGATGCGCATTTTCAGACCGGCATTGGATTGAACGGCCGCGGGAGGACCGGGATCGATTTGGCGGGGAAGTTCGAGACAGGTATTCATACCCACGGGAACAACGTTCGGCTGAGCGAGGGCGCATGTATCGAGTTGGATGATCGCGGCGAGGTGAAGATTCGGTATGCTGGCGGAAAGATCGAGTTTTTGAAGGGGGAGCGGCGCGTGGGATTTATCGATATGAACGCGGAGGATCATGCGTTGTAGATGGAGTGTGCGATTCTGGTTTTTTGCCTTTGTTTGCGCAGTCACGGGAGTTCTGTTTGCGAAACCGCAAGCGAAAGGCGCGGCAGTTTGTCCCCATGAGACGGATCCGAACTCACCGCGCAAGTCGAAACTGAAGAGTAAGACGCCCGATCCGACGGAAATCATCCGGATCGATGTCGATCGGGACGGACAGCCGGACATTCTGGAAACTTGGTGGAATGGGAAGCGCGTTCGCTGGTTCAATGAAGATGGGAAGATGAAGTGGAGCGACGTTCGCGGGGATATGGTCGGCGACGCGCTGCAAATCGATCGCGATGGGGATGGGTATTACGACGGGCCGGGGGATTTGAATATTAAGTGGTGCGATGATGACGCGGATGGCCGGCCGGATGTCGAATGCTTTGCAGCGAATCCCGCCGACGATGCAAAGTCGACCCACGCGGGACTGAGCCATTGGATGGTGTTTATCGACGTGGCGCACACCGGGAAGCTGGGGTACATCGATTGGACGACGTTTGAGTTCGGGCGTTCGAATTGGCGTGTTCCGCCGACGACCTATCCGTGGCAGCCGCAACCGGCGCCCAACTTTTCCGACTACACCGGGAGCAGCGTTTTTCTCAAGCAGCACCTTCCCGCGTGGATGTCGACCGATCCGCGCTACAACTGGGAGAACCCGTTCGCGTTCTACGACACCGACGGCGACGGCTGCACCGAAATGTCAATCCGCCTGCTCGATACGACGCACAAAGACGGGGACAAGGAGGCGTACAGCGGTTTCGCGAACGAAGCGATGGGCGGGATTGATCTGGACAACGATTCGCAGAAGGGGAATGAGTTCGATTACGACATGTCGTATCGGTTCTTCTCGGCGGCGGACGGATCGCACGGGGATCGAATCGATTACCGCAAGTACCACGACAAGCATCCGCGCATCAAAGCGCCGCAGTGGGTGATCGATGGGCATTATTTCCGCTTCGACAATTGGCGGAAAATCGATGAGTTCATCTATGTGCCCCACGATAAATGCTTCGACGAGATGTGGCACACGAACTGGGGGAGCTGCTGGATGACGTTTGACGAAGACGATGACGATCACCGCTGGGAACGTGTGGAGCTTCAGTATCCGACGAGCGATCCGTACGGCGTCGAGCGCTGGGGCAAGGGGAGCCACGAAGGCAAGGCGCTGGGGGGACATTCGCAGGCGGATATTCTGGGCGATCGCGGGGAGTGGGATCAGGATAATTCCGGCCACGGGAAGCTTTATGTGGGTTCGTGGGATCAGAAGCTCCATCTGTTCGGCGCTGAAAGCGGCGCTTGGACTGTTGACGAGCAAGCGAAGTACTGGGGCAGTTCGCCGGTGCTGGGGAATTCCTCGCCGCTGAACGCGCCGCGGGTTGGGGAGTTGGTGCAGTACAAGGACACCGACGACAACGGGTACTTCGATCAGATCACGTTCGATTATGACGGCGATCGCAAAGTCGATCTGACGATCAACCTCCTCGACTACGCGACGAAGGACAATCCGCATCCGGACGTTCAGGCGCTGTACGACCCGGCGAACCTCAAATGGCAGGGTTTGCACGAGCTGTACGGGAAAATCTCGTTGTCATCGTTTGAGGAAGCGTTGATGCTTTATCGCGCCGCGTGGAAGAAAGGTTTAACGACGAGCGAGATCGACAATCTGTCGTTTGCCTCATCGACGGGTGAGCGTTACGACCACGGCTATTTTCTCAAGGACAAAATCTTCCGCATCTTGGACAAGAAGCTCGCGAACGACCGCGTCAAGCAAGGGGAATTGCGACGGTGTTACTTCACGCACGATCTGAACGGTATCGTGAAGATCATCGATTCTCTTGATTCTCAACCGAAATAAATCATGCGTGCCTGCCTCGCTTGCGTCTTCGCGACAGTTCTTTGCAGCGCTGCGATTGCGCAATCGAGACAGTCGGATGAATTCGCGACGCAGGCGGCGCGGATCGAGCTGAGCTCGCGAACGGATTTGGCGCGGAGGGTCGAAGTGGCGCTCGTTCAGGAGGCGCGATTTCTCACCGCCCAGCTTCATCCGTGGGCGAAGGATCCGTATGCCTTGCTGCTGTTCAAAGGGTCATCGACCGAGCAGGACATTCGTTCCGACAGCCATCTCGCTTATGGATTGGCGACGATTGCGCGAACGATGCCGGACAATCCCTTCGCGGCGCCGGCGAAGAAAAACGCGATCGCGGTGCTGCGTTTCCTCCTGCAAACGCATGGCGCGGGCGGTAGTACGTGCAATGACGGCAAGCAATGGCACAACCAGTGGCAGTCGGCGTTCTGGGCGCACAGCGCGGGAAAAGCGGCTTGGTTATTGTGGGACGATCTCGATCCGAAGCTTCAATTTCTCGCGGCGAGGATGATCGCGGAGGAAGCGGATCGGTTCATCGACGTCACGCCGCCCGCGCAGGTAATCGACGACACCAAGGCCGAAGAGAATGCCTGGGATTCGATGGTCATCTCATTGGCGGCGGCGATGTTTCCGCATCATCCGCATCATGCGAAGTGGCAGGAGACGGCGATTCGCTGGGCCGTCAGCTCGTACGTGAATTCGAACGATGTGAAAAGCGATCAGATCATCGACGGCAGGCCGCTGAAAGATTGGCTGAGCAAGCCGAACATTCATGAAGACTACACGCTGGAGAACCATAACCGCGTGCATCCGGATTACATGTCGAACATCCGGTTGAATCTAACGCAGGAGTTGGAGTATGGCTGGGGCGCGATCAAGCCGCCGGCGGCGTTGCGATTCAACGCGACGAACGTTTATGCCGCTTTGGAAAAGCTCGATTTTCCCGACGGCGGGTTCGTCTATCCCAACGGCCAGGATTGGCACCTTCACCGCGCCGATTTTTTCGACATCCACACGATGATGGCGCTGGATTTCAACGACCCGCAGGCGGCGCGGATGATGCGCATCTGTCTGGAAGAGATCGAGAAGATGCAGGCGCGGCATGCGGATGGCAGTATCTCCGAGCCGAACGAGGTGCTTTCACCGTCCGCGCATTTGATCCAGATGGAGGAGATACCGGATGCATATTTCCATCTGCGGAAATACGGCGACGGTCCGACGCCGGTGGATGAAAACGAGCTTTGGCGGCAGTTGTCGGGCAAGCATCTGTTCACGTTTGGCAAGTTCGCGCTGTTGCGCACGCCGACTTCGGTCGCGACGTTCTCATGGGGCCGGCAGGTGATGGGGATGGTCCTGCCGCTGCGGAAAGATTTGCTCCTGTCGCCCAATGATCGCTCGCTGATCGGGAATATCGAAATCGGGGGCAAGCGCGACACGCCTGTTGTGAAGTTCGCCAGCATCATTCCGATGGTGAAGACGCTGGCGGTGAGCGGAACGCTCGACCGCGCGGGCGGCGCGATGTCGCAGCGGTTCGCGTTCGTCGCGCTGCCAGATGGGCGGACGGTTTATGTCGACGCGCTCGAGCGCGCTACCGCGAAAACGCAAGCCACGAAGATCGACCTTGGGCTATTGGGGATTTTGAATGAGCCGGAGTGGGTCTATCAAACCGCGTCGCGCACACTCGATTTCGCCGATGGCCAGCGCGTCTTCCATGCCCAGAGGAATTCTGATGCGGATTACGAAGGTCGCTCGCCTTGGTACTGCATCGATGGCTTAGGAATCTTGTGCCTGAAGGCGACAGGCACACAGAGGTTCTACGGCAAGCCGACGGCAGCTCGCGGTCGGCGCGAGCAGTCGTTCGTGCTAAACAAGATCGATCCTGAGCAAGCCGACGGCGCGCAAACCGCGCTGGTCTTCTATCCGAATGTCGACGCAGATCGGGCCGCCAAGTTCGCGCGATCGTGCAAGCTGGATCAGCCGTCGCCGCTGCGATTTGCGATCACGCTGGATGACGGTACAACGATCGACGTGGATCTGTCTCAACTCACGGTGAACTGCAAATGAATCGAATCGCTTTCTTAATGGCCGTCGTCTCTGTCCTTCCAGTTGTCCATGCGCAGGACAAGCCGTTTTTCCCGCTGGGCATCTGGTACGAAGGCGGCGTAGGGGATGCGCGCGACAACGTGCTGCCGGCCGATCCCGCCAAGGCGGCGCCGATTTACGAGCAGAATTTCGCGGACATTGCGGCCCACGGGATCAACGTCATGACGATCCCGAATTCTCCGCCCGATCATCATAAGCTCGTTCTCGACACCGCACAGAAGCATGGCCTGAAAGTCATTCTTGAACTCGGGCTGGATGGCGGGCCGTTCGGTCACATGATCCGCGGCGAAAAGTCCATGGACGACAAGACGATCAACGAGACGCTCGAGAAGATTCTTGCGCCGATCAAGGATCATCCGGCGCTGTACCGCGTGCAGTTGCTCGACGAGCCACCCGGCGATGCGTTCGAACGCTACGGGCACGTCGCGGCGATGACGCGCGCGTTCAACCCGCGCACCGAACCATTCTGCTGTCTGACCGGCGGATCGGACGGGGACGCGTTTCTTACGGCGGCGAAGTCGGATGTCGTGGCGTTCGATTCGTATCCGATCGGCGTCAACACAAAGGAAGGCGACACCGCCCCACTGCTCGGCTTCGCGTCGACGGCAGGTCAGTTTCGCAACTGGGCGGACAAGCACAACGCGAGCGCCTGGGCCGTCGTTCAATGTCACGCGATCACGGGCGCGCTGCGCTTTCCGACGCCGGCCGAAATGAGCGCGATGACGTGGTCGGCATTGGCCGAAGGCAACCACGGCGTGTTCTGGTTCCTCTACCAGAGCGAAGCAGTCGGACAGTCGATGATGGATGGGTTGGTCGATCGTCAATTCAAAGCGCGGCCGCTTTGGGATGAAGTCGCGAAGCTGACAAAGCAGCTCGCACCGCTGACGGCGACACTCGCGGAATTGCACGATCCAAAGGAAGTGAAGCAGGACAATCCGAGGCATCTGGTGCGGTCATTGAAAGACTCCAAAGGCGGCACCTATTACATCACCGTGGATTTGAAAAGTGGCACAGGGGACCTTGTGCAGATCCCGCCCGATAACCACAAAGATTGATCAAAACGGCCTGTTTGTCCACCTTTTTCGGTGTTAAGCTTGCGGTAACTAACTTGCCGTGGGGGTTCGTGTCTTTGCTGTTGTAGCGGCAACCGCCGCGAAACCAGGGAGCACGATATGTTTCGCAAGTTCAATCGCATCCTCGGAACAACGATTCTCGCGGCCGCAGCGACAGCGGCGCTCCCCACGGCCGCGAAAGCTGATCATCGCGACTTCCGCCGTGACGAGTGGCGGCACGATCGCGATTGGCATCATGACGATCACGGTCATTTCGACATTCGCATTGGCGACGGCGAGTTGTGCCCGCCGCCGGTGTATCAGGAGCAAGTTTGGGTCGCGCCGGTTTATCGCACGGTGACGCAGCAAGTTTGGGTGCCCGCGAGCTACGCGACCGTCGTCGATCACGTCTGGGTCGATCCGGTCGTGCAGCGCACCACCGAGCACACCTGGGTTCCCGATCGCTACGAGTTGCGCGACGTGACGCGCTGGGAGAACGGCCAGCGCGTGACGACGAAGGAGAACGTGCTGGTCGAGGCCGGGCACTACGCGGATGTTCCGCACGATGTCGTCGTCACGCCGGGACATTATGAAGATCGTCCGCGGCAGCAGCTCGTTGACGCACATTATGAAACGGTGACTCGGCAGGAAGTCGTCGTGCCGGGGCATTATGAAGTTGTCAGCCGCGTCGCTGCCGCGCCTGTCCATCGCGATGGGTTCAGCGTCGGCCTGCGGATTCCAATCGGACACTAATCTTGTTTAGGGCGGACACTTGCGTCGCCCCGTTCGAAAGTGAGACACAGGGCGACGCATGCGCCGACCCTACGGAGGATTCCCCATGAAACGCCGCATCATTTTGTCATCGCTTCTCATCACATTCGCCGCGCTGATCAGCAGCGGCTGCACGTACAACCACTACTCTGGCGGTCACGGTGGCGGTGGATTCCACGACCATTATCACGGCTGGCATCATCATTGTTGAATTTGACATTTGCCACCACCGCGGAATCATTGATCGGTCTTACCAAAGGATCATCAATGTTGTCCGCTAAAGAGGTTGAGGAGTTCCGGCGCAACGGTTGCCTGATCGGTGGGAAAGTGATTAACGACGAAGATGTCGAAGAACTGCGGTCCGAGTTGGATCGCGTGATCGCGGCCCACCAGGCGGGTGGATTTAAAGACGGCGAGCCGCAGCCGGTGATGATCAGCAACCTCGGTGGGCGCGACGACGCGATCGTGTGGCAGGTCGTCAACATCTGGGAAGCGTCGCCAGCATTCCGGCGCCTCCTCTATTCGCAACCGGTCATTGAAGCGCTGCATCAACTGACCGGCCACAAGAACCTTCAGGTCTGGCACGATCAGATCCAATTCAAGCCGCCCAAGCATGGCGGGATCAACAACTGGCACCAGGACGCGCCGTATTGGCCGATCATCAAACCCGAAACGCCGGTCACCGCATGGATCGCCCTGGATGATGTGGACGAATCGAACGGCTGCATGTGGATGGTGCCAGGGTCGCACATGTGGGGGAATCACATCAAAATGCTGGAGAGTAATTCGCAGGAGAAGTTTTTTGAGCTGGGCAAAGATTTCACGCCGCCCGCGGACGCGCAGGTGAAGAAGGTCGAGCTGAAACCCTGGCCGGTGAAGAAGGGTGAAGTTTCATTTCACCATTCGATGACGTGGCATGGATCGCACAAGAACAATTCCGACCGGCCTCGCCGCGCGATCGCGATCCACGTCATGACGGGCGACGCGGTCTATGTCGCTAGCGGCCAGCATCCGATGAAGCAGTTCGTGCAGGTGAAAGACGGCGAATCGATGAGCAAGGCGGGGCCGCATTTCCCGCAGATTTGTAAAGATGGGAAGCCGGTGCAAATGCCGGTCGAGCTGCGGCGAATTCCGGTGAAGTAATTGAACCGCAGATGAACGCAGATGGACGCAGATGGTAGTACCGGCATGCGATCTATTTGCCTTTATCTGCGTTCATCTGCGTTCGTCTGCGGTTTCATATTGATAATGAGTCAATGCTTCGCCGCTGAACCGCAGTTCGCGATCAGCTACTGGTGCGGGCCGCCTGCGAAATTCAACACGCTCGACGCGTACAAGGCGGTCAAGGAAGCCAACTTCACGCTCGCGTTTCCATCGTGCAGCGGGTTGAGCGTCGAGCAAAACCGCAAGTTGCTGGATTACTGTCAGCGGGTCGGCCTCAAGGCGATGATCGCGGACGGACGGATGCCGTATTCGATCGACGGGAAGGCGGAGAGCAAAGCGAAACTCGACGCGATCATTAAGGATTATTCCGATCACCCCGCGCTGTTCGGGTATTTCATTGTCGATGAACCTGGTGCCGGTTCCTTCAAAGGCTTGGCGGAAGTCGTCGCATATCTTAAGGAGAAGGACCCCAGGCATCCGGGTTTCATCAATCTGCTGCCCACCTATGGCCGCGACTTCAACGCGCTGGGAACAAAGAGCTATACCGAGTACGTCGAACAATTCGCCAAAACCGTCAAGCCGTTCGCCATCAGCTATGACAACTATAACTTGACCTATCACGGCGACCGCGAAGACTTTTTCGAGAACCTCGAAACCGTCCGCAAAGTGTCGCTGACGTCGGGAATCCCGTTCTGGAACATCGTGCTGGCGATTCAACATTTCGATTACCGGAATCTCAACGAGGCCGAGCTGCGCTTCGAAGCGATGCAGACGCTGGCGTTCGGTGCGCATGGGTTGCTGTGGTTTACGTACTGGTCGCCGCAGGACCCGAATGACAAAACTCCAATAAACAAGCGGAGCGTGATCTGGCAGCACGCCATGATCAACGAAGATGGCACGAAAGACCCGCACTACGACATGATCAAGAAGGTCAACGCCCAGGTGCTCGCCATCGGCAATGAGCTGATCAAGTGCAGATCGATCGAGGTCTATCAGCCGGGCAAAGCGGTGTCGACGAACCCTTCGATCGCCAAATTCTCGCCCGCCACTCGGCCATCCGATTTCTCGCCGATTAAGGTGCTCAACGATGCGGATTTAACGGTCGGCATTTTCAGTTCGCCGGACGGGAAGCGTCTGGCGCTGCTGGCGAACCGCGATTACAAGCACGAATCTGCCGTTCGCGCCATCGTTCAGCCAGCGAACGCGACCGTCGAGATGTTCGATCCGGCTGCCAAAAGCTGGTCCGCGGCGCCGATCCGCGAAAGAAGCGTCGTCGAACTGAGCCTCCCCCGCGGCGGTGCGACGCTGCTTCGCTGGTAACGCGCATGAAGAGCGTTGTCTTTGTCATATTGGTCGCGCTTTGCACCTGCGCGTACGCTGATGACGTTTCCGTTTTGCGCCAGCGCCTGATTCAATCGCTGCTCCCGGCCGATCCGGCCGCGCAAAAGCAGATCGTGTCAGAAGCCAACCGCGTCGCCGCAACGCTCAATGCGGCATCGACTTGGAACGACATCGATTTTTCCGACACCAGCCGCACGTATTGGAAGGCCGAGCAGCACATGAACCGCGTGCTGCTCATGTCGCGTGCGTACGCGATCGACCATGACGCGGAGTTGCTCGCCAAGGTGAATCGCGCGCTCGATTACTGGCTCGAGCATGATCACCAGAATCCCAACTGGTGGCACAATCAGATCGGAATTCCGCAGCTCGTCGGACAATCCGTCCTTCTGCTTCAGCCTCACGTCAATGCCGCACAGACGAGCAAGGCGGTTGAAATCCTCAAGCGCGCGAATTGGCACAAATGGACGGGTCAGAACCTCGTTTGGGGCGTGACGATTCAAATCTCCCGCGGCCTGATCGAAAACGACGTCGATGCGATCACCGCTGCATATGGCCGCATGTATCGCGAGGTCCTTATCACGCAGGCCGAGGGGATTCAGCCGGATTACAGCTTCCACCAGCACGGCGACCAGTTCTATTCCGGCGGATATGGAATGGCGTTCGCGCAGGATGTATCGCGTTATGTCGCGTTGAGTTGGGGCACGCGCTGGCAAATCCCTCACGATAAGCTGGCGATATTCCAGGGGTATCTTCTAGACGGCGAACAGTGGCTCATGCACAAGGCGCGCTTCGACTATTCCGCAATCGGGCGCGAGATCACGCGCAAGGGGAAAACCGCCGTACCGCGCTCGTGGGCGAGCGGACCCATCACACCCATCGGCGCGGCCTACGGCATGCTCAACTCGATCTCACTGCTCGAGCAACAACCGATGCCGCGGCGAGATGAACTGAAACGGTTCCTCGCGCATCTGAGCGGCGGAAGCGCCGAACCACTGGCTGGCAACCGCCAGTTCTGGTGCTCCGATTACATGGCCCATCACGAACCGGGCTGGTTCGCGTCCGTCCGCATGTTCTCGACGCGCCTGCTCAACACCGAAATCGTTAACGACGAAGGCAAAAAGTCCCGGCACCTGGCCGACGGGTGCAACTTCATCTACGTCAATGGCGATGAGTATTTGGACATTTTCCCCGCCTGGGATTGGGACAAGATTCCCGGAACGACCGCCGAGCAAGCGCTGGACCTGAGGCGCGGCATCGGCATTCGGGGCGAATCCAGCTTCGTAGGCGGGGTCTCTGACGGACAATTCGGTTTGGCTGCGATGCACTTAATGCGAGGGAAACTCGACGCGCACAAAGCATGGTTCTTCTTTGATGAAGGCTTCCTCTGCTTCGGCGCCGGCATCTCCGACACGTCGAACCAAGAGGTCGTTACGACGATCAATCAATCGCACTTAGTTGGTAAGGTCGAGCACGGCGACGGCTGGATTCACCATGCGAACATCGGATATTTGCTTGGTGATCAGAAGCCATCCTTCAGCACCGAAACGCAGTCGGGAAACTGGCGCGACATCGGCATGAGCGCGGACCTCAACGTTTCGGAAAAAGTGTTCAAGCTCTGGATCGATCACGGAATCAAACCTTCAAATGCCCAATACGTCTACAGTGTTCTTCCTGCGACAAGCATCGACCAGACCAAAGCCACCGCCGCCCATTGGCCCTCTCGCGTTGTCGTCAACACGTCGGATGTCCAGGCTGCCGTTCATGAGAAGACTGGCGCCATCGCTTGCGTCTTCGCGAAAGCCGGATCCGTCAATTCCCTATCGATCGACGTCGATCAGCCGTGCCTGGTGCTGATTCATGACGGAAAGCTCGCGGTCGCGAATCCGGAGAACAAAGCATTGACCGTGAATATTCACGTGCGAGATCGCTCGTATCAAATCGATTTGCCGGATGGTGCGATGGCCGGATCGAGCGTCTCCGTCCCGCTAAAGTGACGGCTCGTCTTTCTGATCGCGTCGGGTTATCTTTTTGCTCTTCTCACGCCGGAGTAAGCGAACGTGTCCACCTCATTCGCGCCGATGTCCACGCCCAGGGCAAAAGAAGTGAAGACATTGAGCGGCGAGGAACTCCGCCGCGCATTTTTGATCCCCAACATCATTCTCGAATCTCGGATCAAGATGACGTTCACCGACCTGGATCGCTTGGCGGTCGGCGGAGTGAAGCCGATCGGCGGCGCCGTCACGCTCGACGACGATCGCGAAACCGGGAGCGAATTCTTTTTAGCGCGGCGAGAGCTGGGCGTAATCAACGTCGGTGGCGCGGGAAAAATTCACGTCGAATCCAAAACCTTCGAATTGGCGAACCTTGACTGCCTCTATATTTCGATGGGGAGCCGATCGGTTGCATTCGAATCCACCGATCGCGCCAGGCCCGCCAAGTTCTATCTCATGAGCGCGCCCGCACATCAGACCTTCCCCACGACGCTCGCGAAGAGGGCGGACGCGAACCCGGTGAAGCTCGGCTCACAAGCGACGGCGAATCAGCGCACGATCTATCAGTACATCCATGCAAAAGGAATCAAAAGTGCGCAGCTCGTGATGGGCTTCACGGAGCTGGCCGAGGGAAGTGTCTGGAACACGATGCCGCCGCACACGCATTCGCGACGAACGGAGATCTATTTCTATTTCGATTTGCCTGACAACAACATCGTCGCGCATTTTCTAGGCTCGCCTGACGACACACGGCACGTTTTCGTCCACAACGAGCAGGCCGTGCTGTCGCCGAGCTGGTCGATCCACTGCGGTTGCGGAACAGCGGCGTATAAGTTCATCTGGGCGATGGCGGGTGAGAATCAGACGTTTGACGACATGGACAAGCTCGGGCCGTTGGAATTGAAGTAGCATGCTGAGGTGGCACGGGCGCCTCGCCCGTGCAGAAAGAACATGGGCGAGGCGCCCATGCCACGTACATGGGAAGATTCGACTACAAAGTAGTGGTTGTCACGGGTTCGAGCCGCGGGATCGGGGCCGCGATTGCGGGTGCGTTCGCGCGCGAAGGTGCAAGCGTCGTCGGGATCGCCCGGTCGAATCAGGACGAAGTCGCGTCTGACGCGGGGAAGAACTATCACGCGCTCCCTTTCGATCTGAGTTCGGCGAACGCGGATGCGCTGAACACGCTCGTGCAGGGGATCGCGCCGCGCCACGGTCGAATCGACGTTCTTGTGAACAACGCCGGCATCATTCGACGTTCGCCCGCCATCGATTTCACCGAGAAGGACTGGGACGACGTCATCCGCGTGAACCTCACCGTCCCTTTTTTCCTCACGCAGGCCGTTGCGCGTTGGTGGATGCAAAAAGGCCGCAACCAAGCCGACCCCGCCGACCGTCTCCGCATCATCAATATCGCGTCTTTGCTGAGTTTTCAGGGCGGCATTCTCGTCCCCTCCTACACCGCCGCCAAGCACGGCATCGCCGGGTTGACCAAGGCATTGGCGAACGAATGGTCGCCACATCGGATCAACGTCAACGCGATCGCGCCCGGCTATGTCGAGACGGAAAACACCAAAGCGCTCCGCGAAGACTCGGCCCGCAGCGCGTCGATCCTCTCGCGCATTCCGCAAGGTTCATGGGCCCAGCCAAACGACATCGCCGGCGCTTGCCTCTTTCTCGCCAGCCGCGATGCTGATTATGTGAACGGCGCGATCCTCAACGTCGACGGAGGCTGGCTTGCACGCTGAACCGACAACGCTCGATGCAGAATCACAAACGCGCACGAACTATCGCTGGATGATCTGTGCGTTGCTCTTCGTCGTTACGACGATCAACTATCTCGACCGCCAGACGCTCGCCACGCTCAAGCCGATGCTCCAGGACAAGCTTCACTTCGATGAAGCGGCGTACGGGTGGATGAACTTCGCGTTTACGTCCGGCTACGCGGTGATGTACGTCTTCGCCGGGCGATTTATCGACTACATGGGAACGCGCAAGGGGCTGGCGATCGCCGTGATCGTCTGGTCGTTTGCGTGCATGGGGCATTCGCTGGTCAACGGCGCGATCGGGTTCGCGATCGCGCGATTCGTGCTGGCGATGGGCGAGGCCGCCAATTTCCCTGCGGCCATCAAGACGACGGCGCAGTGGTTTCCCAAGAAGGAACGCGCCCTCGCGACCGGTCTGTTCAACTCCGGCTCGAACGTGGGTTTGATGCTCACGCCGATCTTCGCGTATCTCGCGACGCACGTCGGCTGGCAATCGGCGTTCATTCTCACGGGGATCATCGGTTTGGCGTGGCTCGGGTGGTGGCTCATGTCTTACGGGACTCCGGAAGAGCATCCGCGCGTCTCGCCGCAGGAATTGACTTACATCCAACAAGATCCCGACTCCGCTCCCGCCAAAGCGAAAATTCCGTGGACGATTCTCCTTCGTCAGCGGCAAGCCTGGCCGTTCTTGATCGGGAAATTCCTCACCGACGCCGTCTGGTGGTTCTTCCTCTTTTGGATCCCGTCGTACCTGACGACCGAGCGTCACTGGAGCCTGCTCGCCAGCGCGACGTCCCTGCTCATCCCCTACACCGCCGCTTCGATCGGATCGATCGGTGGCGGATGGATCTCCAGCGCGCTGATCAAGCGCGGGATGAACGTCGCTCCAGCGCGCTACATCGCGATGGGCATCTGCGCCATCTGCATGCCGATCTCGATTTACGCGGCGTGGGCGCAGCAAAGCTGGCTGGCGATCGCGCTGATCAGCCTCGCGCTGGCCGGGCATCAAGGTTGGTCGGCGAACATCTTCACGACCGCGACCGACATGTTCCCTTCGACCGTCGCGGGATCGGTCGTCGGCCTGGGTGGAACCGCCGGCGCGATCGGCGGGATGTTAATGACGCTCGTCGCCGGCGCTGTCATCCAATACACCAAACGCTATGAAGCGATGTTCATCTGGGCGGGGTTGATGCATCCGATCAGCCTCCTGGTTTACTTCATCACGGTAGGCACGCGGCGCACGCAGGCGGACGTCGCGCACAAGAAGCACGGGATCAGTGCGGGCTTGATGATCGGTGGATTGGTCGTCTCGGTCGTTGGGATTATCGGCGTCGCGTTGACGTGGAAGAACTGGGACCATCTGAAGGAAGCGATGAAAGGCGTGAGCGGCGCCGCTGCCGGTGTGACGGCCGCGGGGTTTGTCGCGCTGATTGGGTTGCTGCTGGTCTACGCCGCGATCGATCGGCGGTCGTACGCGCCGGAAACGAATCCAGCTTGATTGTGGAAGGAAACTTCGATGACGCGCGCAACTCGGTGGGTCGTTGTTGTGGTCATGTTCGTTGTCTTCGTTGGGAGCGCGGCGCACGCCGCCGACTGGTTTCATCTAGGCGACGCGCAATTCGCCGCACGCGTGCCGATGACGATCGAGAACCCTTCCGACGCGGATAATCCCGCGGTTTTTGTCAGCGTCGGCATGCTCAAACTCGGCGAGATGATGCCAGACGCGTCAAAGCAAAACGTGTGCGTCACGGACGATGCGGATGAGATCGTGCCGTTCCAGGTGCGCAAGATGGAGAAGGAGCATTTGGAGTTTGTCGTTCCGGTGAAAGCCAAGAGCACCAAGACCGTGTACGTCTACGCCTCCAAAGATCCGATCAAAGTCCCGAAGTTCGAACCGAAAACCAGCACCGACATCCGCCAGGCGTATCGCAATTTCGAGAACGAGTTCACCGCGTTCCGGATGGAAGTCGGCCCCGGCGCGAACACCACCGGCATGGCAATTGATCTGTTCGGGAAGACCAGGGCAGGCCAGGGCGTGCAACTGAAGAACATCTACAAGTCGGAGTATCATCATCGCCAACCTTGGGGCATCGACATTCTCAAGGTTGGACTCGGGCCGGGGCTTGGTGGTTGCTACATCGTGCTCGGCGACAAACTCGGTCGCACCGATCGGTACACGACTGATTTCAAAGTGCTCTACGAAGGTCCGGTCGTCTCGACTGTTCAAGCCGCCGGCCCCGCGGAAGTCGATGGCAAGAAGTTCACGATCACGCGTACCGTCAAATGTCTGGCAAACGATCGCGCGCTGCTCGATCAAGTCGAAGTCAAAGCGGACAACGCGGACGACTTGAACGACGTGAAAATCGGTCTAGGCCTGCGCGATCTACCGAAGCAGACGTGGACGGAAAAACCCGACGCAGGTTACGCGTTCGTCGCCGGGGATGGCAATCAAGCCGGCACGAAGAAGCTCGGCTTGGGCGTCGCGTTCGATCCGGCCAGCTACGTGAAAATGCAGGAAATCACGGACAAGAATAACGGCGGGCACATTTACGTCCTCACGCCGCAGAATAACAACGGCACGCTCCGCATCACCGATCGCCTGCTCGCCTACTGGGATGGCGACGGCTGGATCAACAACCCGCAGCAATTCGAATCCGCCCTCGAAGGCTACGGAAAAACCATGAACTCCCCACCGCAAATTCACGTCGCCACGGACGCCGAGAAGCGCTGATCCCCTGCACCGCAACCACCGAGCGTGATCAAGTCGTGTCAACCCTGAAACTGCTTTCCCGCGAGCGCTTGCGCGCATTATGTACAGAGCGGTTTTCGGCGGATTTCGGCCCGCAAACACTTCCCCACGCCGCACTTACAAAGGGTTCGACGAAAAATACCCATTTTACAAAGAAAATTTTCTTCCGATTTCGGCATTTTTTGCCTTGAACCACTTGTCTGATTTTCCTATTTCCCTCCGCACGACGTGGGTGGACTGAGACATCCGGGCGTGGCTCACACGTGATTCCACCGGCACGTTGGTTGTTGTTCCTCTAACCAGGGCTATGTGAGATGACACGTAAAGACGTAACCGGCGCGCTCCGCGCCGCGTGCATCTGCCAACTGGCGGATCTGGCTTCCAAAATTCAGCGCAGAATCAATTCATTGTTCCGCGCCTCTTCCCAGGACACGCGAAACCAACGCGGATTCTTCGAACCCCTCGAAAATCGCCAACTGCTTTCGGGCGTGACCTTCACCAATGGCGTGCTTCAGGTTTCCGGCGCCGACGGGCAACACAATACCCTGAGCATCGTGGTGTCGGGTTCGAACCTCATCGGTAAATCCAACGGCGTTTCCAAAACCGTCTCCAAATCGTCCGTCCACTCGATCAAGATGTACGGCGGGAACTGGTCCGACACTATCCGCATCGATCCAAGCATCACGATCCCCTCCTACATCGACGCTCGCGCCGGCAACGACTACGTCTCGGGCGGCGGTGGAAACGACACCATCTGGGGCGACACCGGTAACGACACCATTTACGGCAACGGTGGCAACGACCAGCTCCACGGCGAGGACGGAACCGACTACGTCAATGGCGGCAGCGGCTCTAACACCGCCGACGGTGGCAACGGAACCGACACCGTCATCGTCAGCACATCGTCCTCGTCGTCCTCGTCGTCCTCCTCTTCATCGTCTTCATCCTCCTCGTCTTCCAACAGCATCTCTTCGCTCGAGCTGTGGAACACAGACACGCAGAAGAAGATCGAATCCGTCACCAGCGGTATGACGCTGGACTTGGCCAAGCTCCCGACCCATCTGACGCTCGTCGCGCAGGGTAGTGCCACCAGCGTGAAGTTCGGGCTGGACTCCAATACCAAGTACCACGTCGATAACAACAAGCCATGGGGCATCGCCGGTGACGGTGGCGGGAAAGCGTATACGTGGTCGGTTCCGACCGGCACGCACACGGTCAAGATCACGCCTTACTCCAAAACCAACGCCACCGGAACCGCCGGGACCACCAAGACCTACACCCTCAACATCAAGCGATCCAGCTCGACCACTTCTGGCTCCTCGAGCAGCTCAAGCTCGTCCGGCGGCGGGTCGAGCAGTTCCAGCAGCGGCATCGTCCCGCGTGACAATTCCGCCGCCTCTCCCAACGCGGTCATCTCCGCCGTTTCGTCCAAGACGATCCACGCCGGCCAGAGCATCGATCTCAACGCGATGAGCTCTGGGCTAGGCGCCGGTACGCCGCTCACCGCCCGGTACATCTGGAATTTCGGTGACAGCGGCTCCGACTTCAACACCCTCGAAGGCTTTAACGCCGCCCACGTCTATCAAGACCCCGGCACGTACATCGTCACGCTGACCCTGACCAACGAAGCCGGTAAGACCGACACCGCCACGACGACGATCACCGTCCAGTCCGCCGGGCGAAAGGTCTACTACGTCTCCAACGACGGCTCCGACTCCAACTCCGGCACGAGCCCGTCTTCGCCGCTCAAGACCTTCTCCAAGGCCAAGACCAAGGTCGCCGACAACGTCGAGATCCTCTTCAACGGCGGTGACACGTTCACCCTCACCGACTCGATGACGATCTACAAAAAGAACGTCGTCATTGGCTCGTATGGCAGCGGCCGCGCCAAGCTCTACTACACGGGCGCCCACGACTACACGAACATGATCTACCTCGGCGGGCAAGGCGCCGGCGAAACCACTGTCGAAAACCTCGTCTTCGACAGCAACATCGGCGGCGACACCAAAGACGGTATGCCGCAAGGCGTCGGGATCGGTGGCAAGGGCGATGCAGTCATCGACTGCTCCTTCTACAACCTCGGTTACGGCGTGAACACGCAAGCCGGTCCATCCGGTGTCCTGATCCAAGGCAACGACGCGCCCTCCAAGACCGCCCTTCGCGAATACTTCGTCTGGGGCGTCGGCGATGACATGGTCATCCTCGACAACACCGTCGCCAATGTCATGCACGGCCACGTCGTCCGCATCGCCGGCCTGAACAATCTCAACCTCTCCTACAACAACTTCTCCAACCCCAACGACGCGGTCGACAATGACATCAACCGCGGCACGATCAACATCCACAAAGGCAACTACGCCTACATCGCCCACAACACCTTCAACCAGGGTGTGGCGTCGATCGGTCCGCTGAACTTGACGACCGGCCTCGACGACAAGGCCGCTCGCTTCAACTGGATCGTTCTGGACAGCAACAAGGTGAACGACTCGTTCTTCCTGGTAATGCACGGCGCCCAGCACGTGATGGCCCGCAACAACGTCGTCAACCGCGACGGCTCGTGGGCGTTCGAGGTGCAGGGTTACAACACGCAGTATCAGCGCGGCGTGGTCGATCTCTCGATCGTCAACAACACCGCCGTCAACCACAGTTCGGGCGGAAATTTCCTCCGCGTGGATGGACCGGTCGACGGAATCAATTTGGTCAACAACCTTTACATCGCCCCCAACCTTTACACTGGCACACAGGAAACGGCACCCGTTTATGTCGCAGACAACGATCTCTCCAGCTTCAACAAGATCACCGGCAACGTATGGCCCAGCCCGGCGAAGGATCAATATGCCCAGGGTGGTATCAACTACGTCTGGACCTCTTGGTCGAATTCTGCGGGCTACAAGACGGCGACGGAGTGGGAGAATTACGCCCAGGTAGGCAAGGACTACTACTCCGACGTCCCCTACAACGGATATACGCCGTCGTCTTCCAGCGTCGCCGCGAACGCGGGAAGCGTCTGGTCCGGCGTCTTCACGGACATCAACGGCAAGGTGCGATCCAATTCCGGTTCCTGGACTGCTGGTGCGGTCGAAGTTTGAGCGGCGAATTTCCGCCGATTTGATATGTCCCCTGCGCGATCAACCTTTCTGAGTTGATTCGCTTCAAATCCCGATCGCGCAACTCGCGCGCCGCCGTCGGCACCCCCTTCTCATTCGAATGAGGCGGGCGCCTTCGGCGGCCGCTTGCGTTTAGGCGTCCCCCGCTCCGGCACGCGGTCCTTCGATCGTCATACATAGTTCGCCCCACCACTCCCAAAATAAAGCGCGCCAGCAGGATCAAGCGCGCGAGCGGCCACTTGTCCAGCTTATACAAGAAATAACGTTATTATTGAAACTTGCTGATATAATATGAATTATAGGTTATTTCGTGAAATCATCTTGCGGCCGCACGCGGGGCGACTTATTAATTCGTCACGCGCTCGCCGAGCGCGCAACGACCCACTTCTTCATCCCAGGCAAGGAGCCCTCGATGCGATCTCACACCCGTAAGATGCGTTCTTCCCGTCGGTCCGGCGCGATCTTCTCCGCGTGCTCGGAGTTGCTCGAATCACGCTGGTTCCTTTCCTTTACCCCGGTCATTACCGTCGTCAATGCCTCTTCATACACCACCGAGACCATCGGCGGGCACACCGTGTATGAGGTCGAGCGCGGGAACTCCTTCCATGTGAATGCTACGAGCACGAGCATGGCTTCTGGAGACCTCACTAAATCGGAAATCTCCTGGGATTTTGGCGATTACCAGCCCGGGACGCAGACGCTCAATACCGGCGCGCAATACAACAACCTCCCGGGTTTCAACGCGGGCCACGTGTACGACACGACCACGACGGGCAGTCCGGGCTACAACACCGTCACGGTAACGATCACGGACAAGACTGGCGACACGGAAACCGCGTCGGTCTATGTAGCCGTCGTTGCCAATGCCAGAGACAACGACAATACGAGCTCGACTCAAAACAAGATTTACGTCGGGCAAACAACAAACACCACCGGTGATGGCAAAGACCCGAACAATCCCGTCACCTGGGCTCGGGGGCAAACTCTGCTCAGCACCCTGGGAGGTGATACCAGCGTCCTGTTCCGGCGCGGCGACACAATCGTCGCTCAGACCGATGGGGGCAGCCCCACCAAGTTGCCTTGGCACGTCTCCCTGAACAACGTGCTATTCGCGGATTACGGCGACGCCAATGCCGCCGAACCCCTCATTGAAATACCGACCGATGCAAGCGACACCACCGAAGCCTTCTATGCGCAGAAACCGACTGATTCCAGCAGTTCTCCCTCGCAGATCCGGTTCGAGAACCTGCACATTCTCGCGCTGGAAGGATCGAACGTCGACGGCGTCGCAATCAGGCCTTTCGGAACGAACATCGTGGTCGACCACGTGTCGATGGAAAACGTGGTTTCCGCGCTCGTCGATGACAAGGGCACGGGTGCGGGAGTGAATCCAGACACCGAGGTCCAAGGGCTGATCGTGATGAATTGCGATACCGGGCTTGATGCGGGAGGAATCGCCAAACCACTCAAGCAATACTTCTACTTCGGCCAAGGCAACAATATCGCCCTTCTCGGGAACAAGATGGGCGATCCCAGGGACGACCACAACGTTCGGCTGTATTACATGACCGACTCACTGATCTACAAAAATGACGTTCGCAACATTCACGATGGCACCTCGACCGATACGAACACGCTGCGCATCAACAAGGGGAGCTACACTTGGTGGGCAGATAATACGATTCATGGCGGCTCGATGACCATCACCCGAATCAGCGCGGACCCCATCACCTATACGGTCGATAACGCGGTCATCGAAGGGAACATTCAGCTCGTAGATGGCGACACGGCGCGCGGAGCACTCCAACGCCTGATCATTGGACAGAACGTCACCTATGTTTCCGTCCGCAACAACTATCTCGAGAGCTATGACGAGCCAATCATTAAAACCACCGATAATGCCAGCAGCATCGATATCTTCGACAACACGGGGTCTACCACGGGGACGATTCACAAAGGCGCGTTTCTTGAGACCAACGGAACATCCAGCGGCATCTCGCTGGTCAACAACCTTTACGTGGCGCCCACCACAACCGTTGGCAGCGGCTTCGGGTTCGCGGTCAATTCCTACAGTGCCACTCAGAGCGAGTTTACGACGGTGAACGGGAACTACTGGGACGTCACGTCCACACCGACCACCAGCACCGTTTTCAATACCAGCGGTGGCAAGATCGCCCTTGCGGCCTGGAACGCCAAAACTCCGGTCTTGACCGACTACGCTGGCGCCGTCTCACTTGATAGCTCTTACAGGCCCACGACGAGCAATGCTGACGTCGCGTCGCCCTTCACCAACGACGCGGAAGTTCTCACTGACTTTTACGGCGCGGCGCGTCCCTCGGTCGCCCCCTGGACCGCGGGCGCCGTCGAGCTTGCGTATGTGAGCGAAGACGTGGGCACCGTCACGCAGGGCACCACGTCCGTGGTCACCGACGGCTCGGCCTACGACGTAACCGGTGGAGGCGGCACCGCCTCTGATATCTCCGGCACGGCAGACGGATTCCGTTTCGCGCACACGCAACTCACAGGCGACTTCGACATTCAGGCCCGCGTGAACTCCATGACCGCCGTGACGGGAACCTTGAATTCCACCGCGAAGGCAGCCCTCATGGTGCGCAAGGACAATACCGCGGGCAGCATCGACGTTGCCATTGCTGTGACGCCCAGCGGATTCAAGTTCATTCACCGCGATTCCACCGGCGGGTCTACCACCATCCAGACGACGGGAACCGTTTCGTTCCCGAATGCCTGGATACGGCTGCGCAGATCCGGGAATGTGTTCGCTGGCTATTACAGCACCGATGGAACGAACTGGACCGAGTTCGGGCGCACGACCAATGCGTCGATGCCTTCAACATCGTTAGTGGGCATGGCGGTCGCGTGTAACAACATTTCTGGCGACCTGACGAAGGCGCAGTTTACGGGCGTCTCTTTGGCCGGTGGATCGTTCGGAACGCTGACGATCTTCCGCCTTCCCGGAACCAATACGTTCTCGCTCGGTACGAGCGGGTCCGACATGACCAGTACCGTGAATAGCAATTCGCTGACCTACCCGACCAGTGCGTTCTCGTCGGTTGTCGTGCAGTCGACCACCGGCAATGACACTTTGACGACCAACGTGCCCTCGACGATTCCCGTACGCTTCATTGGTGGAACGGGGAGCGATACCCTCAATGTGACCGGCGGGTCGTATGCCTTCTCCTCCGACGCCAGCGGAGATACCTCCAGCCTGACGATCACGTCTGCCGGGAACATCACGTTTGGATCGACGCAGCATCTGGCCGGACTCACGGTGACCGGAGGGACGGTCGCCATGAGCGCGTCCTCGGGTACGGATTACGTCCTGGTCACGAATGCTCTTAGCATCAGTAGCCCGGGCAAGGTCGATCTGTCCAACAATGACATGGTCGTAGACTATACGGGCGGAAGCGTGCTGGGCTCGTGGAACGGGTCGGCTTATACCGGAGTCACGGGAAACATTGCGTCTGGTCGGAACGGGGGCTCGTGGAATGGGAGCGGTCTGGTCACGAGCCAGAGTTCGGCAATCGCACCGAACATTCTCACGACGCTCGGAGTCGCAGAAGCTTCGGCGACCCTCGCCCTCGCACCGGGCCAAACCACCCTTTGGAACGGAGTCACGGTCGACGCGACTGCCGTCCTCGTCAAGTACACGTATAATGGTGACGCCACTCTTGACGGTAGAATCAACGCCGACGATTATGATGAACTGGATTCGCACAACGGCCAAACCGGAACCGGGTATCAAGGCGGCGACATTGACTACAGCGGCCATGTCGACGGCGACGACTACACGATCGTCGATGCGAACTTCACGGCACAAGGGAGTCCGCTGTGATGAGCAAACAAATCTATGACGTCTGAGCAAGCGTCTAATGCATCCACCGTGTACCGCATGCTGCGGTGGGCATACCAGCCCGTGAAGGTCGCGCGGCGATCCGCGGGCTGGTTGCTTTCCAAACGAGCGGGACGTGCCAAGCTCAACCAATATCTCGCACGAGAGGGTTTCAAGGGGCTGCACGTCGGGTGCGGCCCCTTTTATCTCAATGGGTGGATTAATACAGACCTTTATGGCGCCCGCTCGCATGCGGATTTCTCGCAGGACATCACCAAGTGCTTCGAGTGCGCGGATGAGGTGCTGGATTGCATTTACGCGGGAGAAGTCATCGAGCATTTGCCGCGAAACGGGTGCTCGACTTTTCTCCGCGAGGCACTTCGCGTGCTGCGGCCGGGGGGCGTGCTTCGTTTGACCACGCCCGACATCGCCGAATGCTGTCGGCTTTATTTGGGCTTGAATCCGCATGTGAAGATTGAGCAGTTTGCCGCGGTCTGGAAGGAGGGCCGATTCTCGCCTGAGAATTGGTTGAACAGCCAGTTCACCGACTACGGGCACCAGCATCTTTTCTCGTTTGAGGAACTCTCGGCCAAACTGTTGCACACAGGCTTCGCTGCGGTGACGCGTTGCAAGCCGCAGCAGACGGCGTCGAGGTTTTCGGAACTCAGGAACCTCGAGAATCGCTATGGTAAGGACGCCCCGGAGTGGCTCTGGTGCCGCACGATGATTGTGGAGGCGACGAAACAGGCAGAGTCCGGCGCCACAGGGGGACTGCCGTAAAGTTGCGGTCATAACTAGCCGATGAAATTTCCAAGCCGCGGGATCACCCTCTCGCGGCTTTTTGATTACTCTGGTCATCGATGTCGACTCCCGACGATCTTTCGAAATCCTCCGCGCCTCAGCAGCGGTGGAGCTGGGTGCGCCCACTGCTTCCCAAGGCGCTTCAGCCACATTTGCGCGGGTTGCGCAAGCGCCTGGAGCGCGGTCGCATCAACGAACTACAAGAGCCGTTCCGCACGATCTTTCCCTACACGCAGGTTCACGCGATCCGCCAGGAGAACCTTCTGCGCCTGGCGGGCATCATCGAGAGCGAGAAGATCCCCGGCGACTGCATCGAATGTGGCGTGCTCGATGGGGGAACGTCCGCGCTCATCGCCTACGGCACCCGGGGTTCCGCCCGGTCGATGCATCTGTTTGACGCCTGGCAGGGTTTGCCTAAATCCTCTTTCGAAGACGGCGCCGATGCGAAACGCTGGGAAGGCCAGGTCGTCGGAAGCCCTCGTCGGGTCAATGCCGTCCTGCGCGCGTTGAACATCGATCCGGCGCGGGTTCACATCCACCACGGGTGGTTCGACCAGACGTTCCCCCACGCCAACATCGAGCGCATCGCACTGGCTCACATCGATTGCGACTTCTACGACCCGACGAACCTTTGCCTCCAGCGGTGGTACCCGCACCTGTCACCCGGCGGGTTTATGCAGTTCGACGATTACGAATCCTTCCAGGGCTGCCGCAAGGCAGTGGATGAATTCCTCGCCGCCCACCCGGAAATCAAGCTGGAAACCTTTGGGGAGCTCAAAGCCAAAGCCTACTTCTTCCGCAAGCCCTGACCACTTCTCTACAGGCGTGGCTCGTGTTAATTTTCCTGCCACGCAATGACCCAGTCCACCAACTTCATCCCTCCCAAAAAGCTTTCCATCGTCATCCCCGTTTACAACGAGGAGGCGACGATCCAGGAATTGATCAAGCTCGTCGTCCATGCCATCCTGCCGGCGCACATGAGCAAGGAAATCATCTGCATCAACGACTGCTCGAAAGACGGCACGGGTAAGAAACTCGACGAGCTGCCCGCGCTGTATCCGAACGAAGATTTCAAAATCGTCCATAAGCCCGTCAACGAGGGCAAAGGCGCGGCGTTGCGCGACGGGTTCAAAATCGCCACAGGCGACGTCGTTTTGATCCAGGACGCGGACCTGGAATACGATCCCGACGACTACCCGCGCCTGCTCCAGCCGATCCTCGAAGGGAAGGCCGACGTCGTTTACGGCTCGCGTTTCATCGCGAGCCACACCGCGTGCTCTACTACTGGCACACGCTGGGCAACCAGTTCCTGACCGCGTTCAGCAACGCGTTTACGAACCTGAACCTCACGGACATGGAAGTCTGCTACAAAGTGTTCCGCAAGGAGGTGCTCGATCGCATCCCGCCGATCAAGTGCAACCGCTTCGGCTTCGAGCCGGAAATCACGGCGAAGATCGCCAAGCTGCGGCCGAGGTTGCGCATCTACGAGGTGGGAGTCGCGTATTACGGTCGCAGCTACGAAGAGGGGAAGAAGATCACGTGGAAGGATGGGGTGAAAGCGATCCTGACGATCATTCGATTTCGTTTCGCGGACTAACGTCTGGCCGGGCCAGGAGTTTTGGCCGTTTTGCCTCCCAATTACCCCCTAATGTCCGCGCCATACCCTGTCGGTCGGGTGCATTTTTTAAGAATTGCTGAGTAAACATTCAAATTCAGGTCCCGCGGAGCGTTCTTTTTTTTGCCAAAAGCGGACAAAAGCGGACATGGGCGTGAGATGGGTTGCGATTCGTGCGCGAAGCGCCGCGCAAGCGAGACGGCTAAATCAAACCAGCGTATTAGGGTGTCAAAGAGCGCGGGTCGACCAAGCACAGGGTCGTTCTAACCTTACCGAGCGCGCTGCGCGTTTTCGCGCGGATATCTGCTTCAAACCTCGCTGGCGAACTGGAATCGACGATCAATTTTTTATTTTGACATAACTCGCGCTGCGCTTTTCGGAACGGATCTGCGCAGCGCGGTTTTTGGAAAATTGCGGGTCGCGGCGCATCTTATGTGTATGCGATGCCACCTTGGTTCGCTTGCGGCTTTGATGACGATCTGCTGCGTCGCGATTGGAGCGTCGCCAGCCAGTCGGCCAACCCATTCGGCAGCGCCCAGGAAGGGGCAGGCGGATTGGGTTGCGGATTTGAGCAGCCCGCAGTGGCGCGTGCGGGAGCACGCGGCGCAGGAACTGGGGCAGGCGTATCCCAAACCCTATTTTGCGGCGGACGCATTGATTAAAGCCGCGGACGATCCCGAGCCGGCCGTCAAAGCCGCCGCGATGGAGACCCTGGGGTGGCTCTATCGCCAGCGAGACAGCGCGGAGTTCTCGCCGGCGCGGTTGAACAAGCGCGGCAAGGTCGTGGAGTTGCTGGGAAAACGCATCGACGATCCGCAGACGAATGTTCGGCAGGCAGCAATGCGCGGGCTGGAAGAGATCGGGCCGCCCGCGCAAGGGTTCGCCAGGCGGCTGATGGAGATTCTTGCCGACGATCGCGAAGCGGCGGTGCAGTCGTTCGCGGCGTGCGCGTATCGCGATATCTGTCCCGACGGCGCGGCGGATTTGCGGAAATTGCTCGCCGATTCGAGCGTCAAAACGCAGAAGGCGATTATCTTCGCGCTTTGCATTTCGCCGTCCGCCGAAGACCGCGCGGCCGTCGTTCCGTACTTGTATTCGAAGGAGCCGACGCTGGTCGCGCAGGCGCTATACAGCCTGTCGCTGCACAAGTTTGACGCGCCGTCGAGCGTCGTCGATCAGATCGAAACACTGTGCTTCGCCGACGACCCGCAAGTCCGCGCCGCGGCGGTGCGCGCGACAACGCACTTCATGGACAACCCGCGCGTCGCGGGAATCCTGGACAAGCTTTCGGACGATTCGGACCCGAAAGTGGCGGCAGCGGTGAGGGATGTTCGTCGGCGGATCGAGGTCCGCGTCCGCGCATCGACGCGCACCAGCTCCAAGCCGACCACGCGGCCCCATTTTCACATCGCAAATCCGAAGGCGGGCACCTAAGCGCACCGGTGCGCGGGGCGCAAAAAGAATCGGCACGAGCTCAGTGTCCCGTGCCGATTTCCGCCTCGCTCGGGGGGATTATTTCTTGCGTCGTCGGCGGGCGCCCAGGGCGACGCCTGTGGAGATGGCGAGCATCCCTAGCGACGTGGGCTCGGGGACGGCGCTGACGCCTGACAGGCCCATTGGTGCTGCGCCGCCCAAGACCGGTGCGGTGGCGATTTGGGCGCCGTTTTCGGCGTAGCCTCGGTCGATGAGGAAATAGTCGTCGGCGTTGATGAGGCCGTCGTAATTGAGGTCGCCGTGCTCGTAGCCGGTGAGGGCGCCGGCGGAGTTGAAGCCGGCGTCGATGTAGGAATAGTCGTCGCCGTCAATGCGGCCGTCGAGGTTTTCGTCGCCGGCGTAGGTGTACATGACCAGCACGTCGTTGCTCGCCAGTCCCGACACGCCGCCCCATGTCGTTTTTGTGGCTCCCGCACCCAAATCGGAGTTGAGGACAACGCCGAGGGTTTTCGTTGCGACGGCGCCCTGCGCATCGGCAGTGCTGGTAACGATACCGGTGCCGTTCCACGCGCCGCCATTGCGACCGGTGGCGACGAAGGTGTTGACGGTGGAGAGCGTGCCGCCATGCACGATCGCCTTGTTGTCGGTGACGTCGAGTTCGCTGGGGGTTCCGGTGCTGGAGGTGATGTTGAGGGTGTTGGTCTTGAGAACGACATTGTGAGTGCCGTCGGAAAGCAGCGTCACCTTGCCACCGTTGACCGAGGCGCTGGTGTTGAGGGTCATGGTGCCGCTTGTCGTGTAGGACTTGGCGATCTTCAACTGGGCGGCGTCGCGGACGGTGGTGGTGCCGGAGTAGTTGTTGGCGGCGCTGTTGTATTGGACGATGGCGGCGTTCTGAATGGTGAGCCCGCCGGTTCCGGTGATGGCGTCATTAATGATGGTCCGGCCGCCGCCGGCGCCTGAGATGCCGGCCTGCGTTTGCAGGGTGATCGTCTTGCTGCCGAGGGCAAGAGTGGATGGGGTGGTGGGATCGCCCAGGATCAGAGCCGCGGCCGAGGCCATGTTGTTCGTAATCACGCGACCGGTGGTGATACCGATCGCGCCGGTAAAGGTGAGACTGAAGGGGTTGGCGTTGGTGTTGGTGAAGAAGCCGCTGGTATCAATGGTAATGGGGTTAGCAATCTGCCGATTGGCGCCAAACGCCTGAAGAATCGGCGGCGCGCCGGAATTGTTGAAGGTAAGGGAGCCAGTGCCGAAGGGTCCGGCGGTGGCCGCGGCACCGACGCCGTTGGAACTGGCGCCGATTCTGACGGTCGCGGCCGCGTCTGACAACGTATTTGTGCCGTTGTAGGTGTTTTGAGTGTTCAAGTAGATGATGCCGCCCGAAGTCGTGGTGCTGCTGATGGTGAACGCGCCGGTTCCGGAGCGGATGCCGTTGAAGACGACGACACCGTTGCCGGAACTGACCGTGAGCGAACCATTCGAGTTGATATTCCCGTTGAAGGTCGTGGTCCCGGTGGCACTGACGGTGAGATTGTTCGAGGCTGTGCCATCCTGAATGGTGTCGTAGAAGATGGTATTCCCGGTGCCTCCGATGGTCGTCCCCTGCCCTGCAACGCTTGAGAGGGTGAGCGTGCTGGGACTGGTGGAGGAACCCACGACAAGCGTGTTTGCGCTGGCGAGGTTGTTGGTCAAAGTACGACCGTTGGCCACTTCGGCGATGGCGCCGGTGAAGGTCAGGCCGCTGGTGGTGTCGCCGGTGACGTTGGAGACGGTCCAGCCGAAGTTGAGCGTGATGGGATTGGCGACGGTCTGGCTGCCGCTGATGGGCTGAAGCTGGTTATTCGCGGTGTTGTTGAAGATCAGCGCGCCGGAGCTGGCGCCGAAGGGCCCGGACAAGCCGTCGTTACTTGAACTGGTGCTCAATTGGATGGCGGCGTTTGTCGTTCCGCCGAGCGTCGTTGGACCTGTATAGGTGTTGTGGGCGTTGATCTGGATGGTGCTGGGATTCCCGCCGATGTAGGTCACGCTGCCGCTGTGTGTGCCGCCACCCGCCGCCGGGTCCTGAATGACGTCATTGATGATCGTGGTGGTGTTGGCGCTGGTCACCGCAGTGGCGCCGACTGTGAGCGTCCTGCCGATTCCGTCGACGCCGCCCAGGGTAATGGTCGACGACCCCGCGCTGGCGCCGAAGGTGACCGATCCGGCAGTGATGGTATTGAGGTAGGTGCGGTTGGCGCCGCTGACGACGACAGGCCCGTCAACATGGACGTTACCGCCGCCGGTGAAGGTCAATGTCCCTTGGGGGTTCAACGCACTGTCGACCGTGACAGTCGCGCCGCCGGCAGCGTGGATGGTGAGATCGTTGCTGGCGATGGAATTGCCGGTGGAACCAAGTACGCCGGTTCCGCTGACGGCGATGACGCCTTCGGTCGCGCCGAAGTTGATGTTGCCGTCGGTGATCGCCGAGTCATTGACGATCAAACCGGTTTGGCCGGAGCCGTTACCAAGGTTCAGCGTGTGGGTTGCGAGATCAACCAGCGACTGGTTCGCGCGCAGGGCGTATGCGGAAGCGTCAGCGCTGAGAGTCGCATCGTTCGTCTGATTGACGACGTCGGTGCTGCTGGAGGTCGTCAGGTCATTGGGAGAATAGGTCGCGATGGCAACGCCGTTTGCGCCATAGGTCGTGAAATCGAGCACGTTGCTGCCCTGCGCCTGGGCCAGGACCCATGCCGGGAGAATGGTGTTGGTGACGAGCGTTCCACCGTTGCTGACGGTGACGGCTTCGCCGGTGCCTGTTCCGGTTGCGAGGTTTCCGGTTTTTGGGGTGATGGCAAGCACACTTCCAACACCGCCGCGGGTAAGGGCGCCGGCTGACAGCGTGGTGGTGACGCCGCTGCCTCCGGTGGTGTTATCGATGATGAGATTCGACCCGCCCGGAGTGCCCACCGTGAACGTGCCCACGGTCGTTGTCGTGGACGAGGCAATGCCCGTCAGGTTGAGGGTGGCGGCGTTGACGGTGACGGCACCGGAACTGAACGGAGAGCCGGAGGCTTGGGCGACGCCGACGAGTGTACTCGTGTTAACGGTCGTTGTGCCGGAGTAATTGTTGGCGGCATTGAGGGTGAGCGTACCGCCGCCACCTTCGGTCAACCCGACGGAGCCCGTGATCGGAGCGGAAATGGTGGCGGCGCCACTGGTGGTGACGGCGGCGGCAGCGAGGTCCAACGGATTTCCGGCGATCGTATAACCGGTGGTTCCGAAGATAATGCCAGCAGCAGTGACGCTAGGGGCGATAATGGAAACGGTGCCGGCCGTATTCTGGAAGTTGGGGCGTTCGCTTGCGTTGTTGGTCCAGATGTAGTTCACGGGCCCGGCCGCAGCGGTGGCCCAATTGGACGTGCTGGTATCCCAATTCCCTGTCCCGCCGTTGGGAGCATTCCAGAAGTAATCGGTGGTGGCGGCGTGGGCAAATCGACTGCTAACGGTAAGAGCGGCAGCAGCGAGGACGCTACGCGAAATGCGATGACGCTTCATCTCTCCTCCATCGGAAGTGCGGTTCAGTTGCTCCGCCTTGGCACTGACCAAAGCGATTGTTGGCAAGGATGGCTCGAACCTGAAAACTCTCCATCCCTCCGGGATAAATTCCCCTAATTGACATTTTGCCCCGCGAAATGGGTTTGTCCAAAAAAATACCGGAGACAGAATGTATGAAATCACTCAAATTCCCGGGAAATCATTGATGAGCTCGCCGGGAAATCGCGGTGACGCTAACGGGTTCTTGCTCGCGTGCGAATTAGACCGCGCCGCCTTTGCGCGCCGCGTACGTCTTGTGTATCGCATGCGTCGCGCCGATGGTGCGCGCGTCGCCGACGGTATCAGCCTCACGTTCGCGAAATTTATGGGGCGTGAAGATGGAGCGATCGTTCGAGCGGTTGCGGTCGCGTAGCCCCCGTGTCCGATAAAAACCTCCGCCGCAATACTGATCACCGCGAAACCAAGTTTAATTCACCCAAAGTCAAGTCGATTCGAGTGACATGAAGAAGGTCACTCGTAAAAACAACCTCAAGTCAAAACTGTTAGAACAACTCGAAGACCGTCGGCTGATGTCGGCTTCGGTGCAGCTGGTGGATGGGATGCTCGTCCTTCAGGGGACTACCCGGGGCCACAACCGCTTGACCGTCTCGCCGGACTCCAACGGCACGACGCTTTACGCCCGGGCGGACGGCGTGCGAAAGCACTACCTGATGAAGGACGTGCAGAGCATCCGGATCGTGGGCGGCGACAAGCCGGACCAGATCGCGATCGACCAGAAGATCAAAGATCCCAGCTTTATCCGGACCGGCGGCGGCGCGGACAGCGTCGCCGGTGGTGGCGGGAGCGATACCGTCATGGGCGGGGCCGGAAACGACACCTTGAGCGGTGGCGGCGGCGACGATCTTCTTTTGGGCCAGGGCGGTTCCAATAAGATCAACGCCGGCAATGGTGATAACGCCAACACCATCACGCCCGTTCACCACAGCGATAACTCAACGTCCGTCACGAAGTTCAATCTGATCGACGCGAAGACCAACGAAGTGATCGCGACGCTGGGCGACGGGTCGACGATCAACCTCGCCAAGCTTCCCGACCGCTTGAACGTTCAGGCGATCGTGAGCAGCGGCGGCGAGGACGGGTCGGTGATGTTCAGTTACGACGGGCAGGAGACCCGGGTTGAGAACCATGGTCCGTTCGCGCTGGCGGCGGATGATGGGAGCGGCGACTTTTATGGCTGGACCCCTCGCGCCGGGACGCACACGCTCAGTGCGACCCCCTACGCCGGGAAGGATGCGACCGGCGCCGATGGGACAGCCTTAAACGTCACCTTCGCGGTCATCAACGACCAGGACGCGCCGGAGGTCACCGCTGGCGCGACACCGGCGTCGAACGATAACTCGAATGACAATTCCGGCGGCACTTCCGACGACAATTCAAACGATCAAGGCAATCAGGTGAACGCGCCGGTTGCGGCGATCGATCTGATCGATTCGGAAGTTCCCGCCGGGACGTCGGTTTTCGCCAATGCGCTCAAGACGCAGCTCAAGACCGGGAACGTGCTGGGTGCGACGTTCTCGTGGGATTTCGGCGATCCGGGGAGCAAGTACAACACGCTGACCGGGTTCAACGTCGCCCATGCGTACACCAAGGCCGGCACCTACAAGATCAAGCTGACGGTGACCGACTCGGCGGGCAAGAGCAACACCGTCACGCAGACGGTGAAGATCGACGACGCCAACCGCAAGTTCATCTACGTCAGCCCAAGCGGCAATGACTCGAACAACGGTTCGAGCCAGTCGAACGCAGTTAAGACGTTCGCGCGAGCGGCGGAATTGGTCGGCGACAACACCGAGGTACTGTTCCAGCGTGGTCACACGTACACGACCAGCGAGTGCATGCAGCTTGGCTTCAATAACGTCGAAGTGGGCGCGTACGGCAGCGGCGCCAGCCCGATCATCCGTTACACCGGTGGGATGGACCACAACGCCGTCTTTGGCACCATGGGCGGCAAGAACATCCTGATCCACAACCTCGGGATCGATTCGGCCAGCACGACGTTGGACGATCAGGGCTACGTCGACGGCGTGCGCATCGGTGGGCAGAACATCACCGTGCGCGACTGCTCGTTCATCAACGCCGGTTACGCCATCAACACCAATGGTTTCCCCGACGGCGTGCTGATTCAGGACAACATCTCGCCCAACGCCAACTCGATCCGCATGTACTTCGCGTGGGTGCAGGGCAAGGATCAGGTTTACCTGGGCAACACGTCCAAGGACTCGATCCACGGCCACAACCTGCGCATCGGTGGCGCGGACAACGTGAACTTGCAATACAACAATTTCACGAACCTGGCGGAGACCGGTGGTTTGCGCGGGACGATGACGATTCACACCGGCAACTACATCTACGTCGCGCACAACACGCTGAACGTTGGGGCGCTGGGTCTTGGGCCGCTCGATCGCGGGCCCGAAGCGCTCGCCGTCAAGGACGAGCGGCTCAATTGGGTGGTCGTCGAGGACAACACGGTCAACGCGACGCTGAAGATCGGCAACGGCACGAATCACGTCGCCGTGCGCAACAACGTCATCCACGACGATGATGACATCGCGATCGACGTGCCCGGCTATAGCGCGACGTATGAGCGCGGGACATCGGACGTGACCGTCGATCACAACACGATCATCAACAACGGGAAGACGGGCCGGGCGATCAAGGTTGGTGGGCCGGTTACGGACTTCACGCTGACGCACAACCTGTACGTCGCGCCGAACCTGGTGACCGGCAGCTACAACGCCGCTCCGGTGGACATCCTCAACAAGGACTTGTCGGGCTTCAAGTTGATCGCCGACAACATCTGGCCGAGCCCGACGATCCTGGATGCCGCGCACGGCGGGATCAACTACGTCGGCGCCGACCAGACCACCAACGCCGGTTACAAAACGCCTGCGGAGTGGGATGCGTACAGCGTCGTGCAGCATGAGCAATTCATGGACGTCACGCTGACCAACAGCTACATGATCAACGCCGGTGGGACGACCGCGGGCGCGGCCATGAAGAAAGCGGCGTAAGTCCGAATTGACGATTGAAAGATTGGATCATTGACGATTGGCGGATTTGCTTTCCAATCGTCAATGATTCAGTCGATCAATCGTCAGTCTTCTTATGCTCCGTCCCCTGCTCATCGCCGAGGCCGCTAACCCGCAGTGGGTGAGCGTGCCGCTTGTTGGATGGAGTCACGCCCGCGCGATCATGGATTTGTGCGATGCGCATCTGGTGACGCAGGTGCGGAACCGGGATGCGATCGCGGCAACAGGGCTGGTCGAGGGGAAAGATTTCACGGCGATTGATTCCGAAGCCGTCGCCAAACGCGCGCATCAATTCAGCCAGCTCCTTCGTGGGAAGTCCGGCGTGAACTGGACGACTTCGACGGCGCTCCAGACCCTGGCGTATCCGTATTTCGAACATCTGGTTTGGCAGCAATTTGCGCATCGGGTTCGGCGCGGTGAGTTCGATGTCGTGCATCGGATCACGCCATTGAGTCCGACGACGCCGAGTCCGATAGCGGCCAGGTGTCGAGAGGCGGGTATTCCTTTCGTGCTCGGGCCGCTCAATGGCGGGGTGCCTTGGCCGAAAGGGTTCGATCGGGCGCGGCGGCGAGAAAAGGAATGGCTGTCGTACGTTCGCGATGTCTACAAGTTGCTGCCGGGTTATCAATCGACGCGGCAGAACTCATCCGCGATTTTGATTGGCTCTCGGGACACCTGGGCGCAAATGCCGCGCTCTTATTGGCACAAGTGCTTCTATCAGCCCGAGAACGCGATAGACCCGGCGCGGTTTCAGAAACGGCGTAGACGGATTGCCGCGGTTCCGGTTAGAGCAGTGTTTATCGGCCGACTGGTTCCATACAAAGGCGCCGACATGCTGCTGGAAGCGGCGATGCCGTTGCTGCAATCCGGTCAGCTGACACTAGATGTAGTAGGCGATGGGCCTCAAAGCCCCAAGCTGAAGGAGCTGGTGGCGAGCGGAAACGTTCAAAGCGCGGTGACGTTCGCGGGATGGCTCAAGCACGAGCAAGTTCAGGATCGCTTGGTTGACGCTGACATTTTAACGTTCCCGAGCATCAGGGAATTCGGCGGCGGCGTGGCGCTGGAAGCGATGGCGGTTGGTGTTGTGCCGGTCGTCACGCGCTATGGCGGCTTGGCGGAGTTGGTCACCTCGGAGACAGGTTTTTTGATCGACATGGGCACGCGGAGCGAGATTATTGGACGCCTGCGCGACATACTGGTGCGTCTGTGTGGTGATCCGCGGTTGATCGAGCAAAAGTCGCCGGTGGCTTTGAAGCGAGCGCACGAGCAGTTCACCTGGGCCGCCAAAGCGCGACAGACGCTTGGGATTTATGATTGGGTGACTGGTCGCACAAGCGAGCGTCCGATCATGCCGATGGCGACTGCGGAGTAACGAAACATTCGCGCGCGAAAGCGATTTTTCGCTTCTTATGCGCGGGTCGGAAATTGGACGATAAACCTTGGCCAGACAAGCGCATCGGACTGATTCGCCGGTCCGAAAATCTTGCTTGGACGAGGTTATGAGTATTTCTGTGTCGCAACTAGAACTGACCAAAGTGGTGCCGCCGCTAATCGCCAAGGAAGCCGAGGTTCCGGAACTGGTGATCCGTCCGCGGCGCGGATGGATCGCCGTCGATTGGCACGAGCTGTGGGCCCATCGTGAGCTGCTTTACTTCCTGGTCTGGCGCGACGTGAAGGTGCGCTATAAGCAGGCCGTGCTGGGCATCGCCTGGGCTGTTTTGGCACCCGTGCTGAGCGTGCTGGTTTTCACGATGATCTTCGGCAAGCGCGGGTTGGGAACGAACACCGCCCTGCCCGAAGGACTTCCGACTTCGCTGTTCATCTTCGCGGGGCTGATCCCGTGGATGTTCATTTCGAACAGCATCAGCACCGGGGGGATGGCGCTGGTCAACCAACAGAACCTGCTTTCCAAGATTTACATGCCGCGACTGTTCATCCCCTCCTCGACGATCGGGAGTGGGTTGGTGGACATGTGCATTTCGTTCGGCGTGTTCTTTATCTGGATGGGCTTCACCGGATACACGCCTTCGGGAAACATGATCTTCCTGCCGATCGCGATCCTGCTGACGGTGCTGTTGTCGCTTGGGATGGCGTTCGCGCTGTCGGCGATGACGGTGACCTACCGCGACTTGCGATTTTTGATTCCCTTCATCGTGCAGATCGGGATGTGGATGAGCGCCGTGGTCTATCCTTACAAGACGGTATTCCACGAAAAGATGATGTTCGTGCAACTGTTGAACCCGTTCTTCGGGATCATTGATTGCTTCCGCGCCGCCATGTTCAAGGGCTGGGGCTGGCAGCCGTGGCATTTGCTGTCCTCAACGATTTGGACTCTCGCGATCCTTGTCTTCGGCCTGTTCTACTTCCGCAAGACCGAGCGGCGATTTGCCGACATCGCATAGCCGCAACGAGCTGTCGTCATGAACCAAACCACGATCACAGTCCGCAACATCGGGAAGGCCTATCGCATTGGGATGGTCAATCCCAAGCACACCAACTTCCGTGAGACGTTCATGGAAGCGGTGAAGACGCCGTTCAAGCGGATGCGCAAGTACAGCGAAGATTACAACAATGACGAGCCGGATACTTACTGGGCGTTGAAAGACATCAACTTCGACGTCCACCAGGGCGAAGTGCTGGGCGTGATCGGTCGCAACGGCGCGGGGAAATCGACGTTGCTGAAAGTGCTGTCGCGGATCACCGAGCCAAGTGAAGGCGAGGCGCGCATCAAAGGTCGCGTGTCGTCGCTCCTGGAAGTCGGCACCGGCTTTCATCCTGAGTTGACGGGTCGCGAAAATATCTTCCTCAACGGCGCGATCCTGGGGATGAAGCGATCGGAGATCAAAGCGAAGTTCGACGAGATCGTCGCGTTCAGCGAGGTCGAGAAATTCCTCGACACGCCGGTGAAGCGATACAGCTCAGGAATGTACGTGCGGCTGGCGTTCGCGGTCGCGGCGCACCTGGAGCCGGAAGTGCTCATCGTCGATGAAGTTTTGGCGGTAGGTGATGCGGCGTTCCAGAAAAAGTGCCTGGGCAAGATGGGCGACGTCGTCAAGCACGGTCGCACCGTGCTGTTCGTCAGTCACAACATGGACGCGATCGCGAGCTTGTGCTCGCACGTGCTGCTGGTCGAGCGCGGGCGCGCCGCCGATCGGATGAACCCGGAAGATGGCGTTAAAGCGTATCTGGCCCTGACCAATAGCGACACGAAAGTCCCGCTGCGCGATCGCCCGCGGACGCAGCACCGCAGCCGGGCGCCGATCTTCACGGGACTGAAAGTGACCAGCGGCTCGGGTCATACGAACATCGTCGAAACCGGCGCGCCGGTCACGTTCGAGGTCGAAATCGAGAACTGCGAGGACCTCAAGAACGTGACCTGCGGAATCGCGCTGCACAACGAGCGCTCGCAGCGCGTGATTTTCTTCCACACGCTCTACCACGGCGGATTTACCTTCAACGGTTCAAAAAGCGCGAAGCTTACGTGCACGGTGCCGTCGCTTCCGCTGGTGCCGGACAGCTATTATGTCGAGCTGGTGATGAGCGACGGGTATCAGTTCATCGAGCGCGTGGAGCGGGTTGAGCGCGTGGATGTCGTCTTCGCGAACACGCTGGGCACGGGAAAGATTCCCGGTCGCGGGCAGGGGTATTTCGTGCAGCCTTGCGAGTGGAAACACGAAGGATGAAAACCGCAGATGAACGCAGATGACCGCAGATGAAACCCAATTCTTCTTATCTGCGTTGATCTGCGTTTATTTGCGGTTCCAAATGAATGCGAGTCGTTCACCTGAGCACGTCCGACAGCGGCGGCGGCGCGTTTCGCGCGGCGTTTCGCCTGCATACCGGTCTGCGCGGGCTTGGGGTGGATTCGAAGATGCTGGTGCTGAGGGCGGGGAGCGGTGATCCGAATGTCATCGCGCTGAAGCCGCGCCAGGATTTTTTCGCTCGGCTAAGCCGCAAGCGGCGGGCGCGGCGCATTCATGCGGACTACGAACAGTACCGCTCGACGATTCCAACAGGCGTTGAGCCGTTTAGCGATGATCGCTCGCCTTACACCGAGCTTGTTGAACAGCTCCCGCCTTGCGATTTGATCAACCTGCACTGGATCGGTGGGTTTCTCGATTGGCGGAGCTTTTTTGAAGCCGCGCCGAGTGTGCCGATCGTGTGGCGGTTGGCGGACATGGGCGCGCTGACCGGCGGATGTCATTACGACCAGGGTTGCGGGAAATTCTCGGCTTCGTGCGGCGCTTGTCCGCAACTGGGATCGAAAGACGAGAACGATCTGTCCCGCCAGGTTTGGCAGCGCCGGCGCGATGCGCTGTCGCGGCGCAACGTGCAAGTCGTCGCCACCAGTCAATGGATCGCGCGGGAGGCGAAGAAATCGTCCCTGTTCAAATCGTTCCCGATCACGGTAATTCCGAATGGCCTGGACGTCGAAGAATTCGCCCCGCGCGACAAGGGCTTTTGCCGCGACCTGTGGAACATTCCGCGGGATGCGAAAGTTGTGCTGTTTGCGGCCGAATCCGTCGCGAACGTGCGTAAAGGGTTTAAGCATTTGGCCGACGCTCTGGCGCAGGTTCGCGGGATCGAAAAGCTGCTGCTCGTGAGTGTTGGCGGTGGGAAATGCGAGCTGCCGGACGGGTTGAATCATCTGCCGCTGGGCAAGGTGAACAACGATCGCATGCTTTCGACGATTTACTCTGCCGCCGACGTGTTTGTGATTCCGTCACTTCAGGAATCGTTTGGGCAGACGGTGATCGAGTCGCTCGCGTGCGGGACGCCGGTGGTGGGGTTCGCCTCGGGCGGGATCGTGGACATGGTTCGTCCCGGTTTGACCGGGTGGCTGGCGGAAACCGGAAACACACGCGCGCTGCGCGATGCGATCGCAACGGCGTTGGGCGACGACGCTGCGCGAACCACCATGTCTGCGAATTGCCGGCGAGTCGCGGTGGAAGAGTATTCGATGCAAGCGCAGTCACGCGCGTATTTGCAACTTTATGAGACGTTGGTGGCGCGGGTGGCGAACGCGAGCACGACGACGCATTTGCCGTTCGCTAAGCCGCAAGCGGCGAGTTAATCGGACCGATTCAATTGATACCAATGAATCTCCCGCGGATCAGCATCGTCACGCCAAGCTACAACCAGGGTCCGTACCTGGAGCAGACGATCCGCTCCGTCCTCGATCAGAACTACCCGAACCTCGAGTACATCATCTGCGACGGCGGTTCGAAGGACGACAGCGTCGCGATCATCAAGAAATACGCCGACAAGCTCGCGTTCTGGTGCAGCGAAAAAGACGGCGGGCAGAGCAACGCGATCAATAAAGGTTTCACGCACGCCACCGGCGACATCTACGCGTACATCAACAGCGACGATTATTTTCTGCCCGGCGCCTTCGAGCGGGTTGCGCGCGAATATCAGGCCGGTGGGAAGTTCATCGTCGGGTGGTCGCAATACCTCGAACCCAACGGCGACTTCCGCGCGTATCCCTGGCAGACGCACAATGAGCCGGGCGATTGGCTGATCAAAAATCCGATCCCGCAGCAGTCGGCGTTCTGGACGTCGGCGCTTTGGAACCAGCTCGGCCCGTTCCGCGAGGACCTGCATTACTCGTTCGACTACGAATATTGGCTTCGGATCAAGTTCAGAGCGGGCGTGCATCCGCATCTGGTGAATCAATGCCTGGCGATTTTCCGTCTGCACGGGGCGAGCAAGACGATGAGCAGCGAGACGCCGTTCGACGCGGAAGACCAGCGGCTTTGCCGCGAGTACTGGCAATACATGCCGCCGTCGGAGCGGCGTGCCGTTCGCGCGGCCAAGCGCCGCGATCGGGCGCGGCGGAATCGAAAAGCGGGTTGGGCGGCGCTGAAGCGGAATGATCGTGCCGAGGCGAGAAAGCGCGCGTGGACGACGCTTTCGAACGCCGCGACGTCGCTTGATTCGTGGCGTTTGATGTTCTGTGCACTGCGGGGGCACTAGCCATGAGCGCGCCGGCAATTTCGGTCTTGATGCCAGTTTACAACGGCGCGGCGTACCTGGCCGAGTCGATTGAGTCGGTCCTCGCGCAGACTTTTCAAGATTTCGAATTCATCATCGTCAACGACGGGTCGACCGACCGGTCGGAAAAAATCCTGCGCGATTATGAGGAGCGCGACAGCCGCATCAAAATCATCAGCCGGCCGAACACCGGGATCGTCGGGGCGCTCAATGACGGTCTGGCCGTGTGTAAAGCCGATCTCGTGGCGCGGATGGATGCCGACGATGTATCGCTGCCCGCCCGGTTTGCGACCCAGCTCACATATTTGAACGCGAACCCGGATTGCATCTGCGTCGGCAGCCGTGTGATCGGCATCGACCCTTGCGGTTGCGAGCTGTTTCGTTCCGAGCACAAGCTGGCACACGAGCAGATCGACCAGGAACTGCTCAACGGCGTCGGTTGGGCAATCGTTCATCCGGCGTCGATGATCCGCCGCAGCGCAATTGAGAAAATCGGTGGATATCGCAAGGAATTCCAGTGGGTCGAGGATTTGGATCTATTCTTACGGCTGGCGGAGCACGGGCGGCTTGCAAACCTCGAGCAAATGCTGCTCAAATATCGCCAGCACACCGAAAGTGTGAACCGCACGCGCGCGGCGCAGCAGGCTGAGCTTGCGGATCAGTGCGTGCGTGACGCGTATCGACGCCGCGGTCAGACGCCACCGGCGGGCTGGAAATTCGTACCCAAGCCCAAACCGCCCAAGGACGTGCAACTGCACACGTGGGCGTGGCGCGCGATGAAGTCCGGGAACGTCCCGGCGGCGCGCCGGCATGCGGTCGCGCTATGGAAGACGGCGCCGCTTTCGTTCGCGTCGTGGAAGACGTTACTCTGCGCGATGCGCGGATATTGAGTCGCAGGGTGGGCATTGCCCACCAGGTTTGAAGTGAGAGAGAAGTGGGACTCAACGGCAAGGTTCCAGCGATCTCCGTCGTGATGCCGGTGTTCAACACCGAGGCTTACCTTGCGCGCGCGGTGCAGAGCGTGCTCGCCCAGACGTTCGGTGATTTCGAATTCGTCATCCTCGACGACGGTTCGAGCGACGCTTCGGTCCGCATCGTCCAGGAGTTCGCCGAGAACGACGATCGCATCCGATTTTTCCCGCTGGAACATCGCGGCTACGTGAGCCTGCTTCGGCGCGGATTGAACCATTGTCGCGGCGATTTTGTGGCGCGCATGGACAGCGACGACATTTCACTGCCGCAGCGGTTTGAGAAGCAGATTTCCTATTTGCGACAGCATCCGGAAGTGGTGGCGCTGGGGAGTCGCGTTGAGTTGATCGATCCGTACGGCTCGCGAGTGGAGAAGCCGACGCACAAGATCATGCACGAAGAGATCGAAACGGAACTGTTAAACGGCGTCGGTTGGGCGATGGTGCATCCGAGCGTCATGATGCGCCGCGATGCGTTGATGAAGGTCGGCGGATATCGTGAAGATCTGATGGTCAGCGAAGATCTGGATCTGTTCCTGCGATTGGCGGAAGTCGGGCGGCTGGAAAACCTGCCGGACGTGCTGCTTCAGTACCGTCAGCATCTCGGCAGCGTGAACTACACGAAGTACGACCAGCAAAAAGCGGTGAAGCGACAGATCGTGACGGACGCGTACAAGCGGCGCGGACTACCGATGCCGCCGAACTGGGCGTTTCGTGAAAGAAAGTTGCTCCCGCATCCGGAGCAGATTCGCCGCTGGGGTTGGGCGGCGCTGCGCAGCGGGAATTTGGGGGTCGCGCGCCGCCACGCGATTTCCGCAATCCGACAAGCGCCGATGTCGATGGATACGTGGCGGCTGACAGCGTGTGTGATACGAGGACGGTGAGGCAGTGAAGCAGTGAAGGGGTGACGCGGTGAATGACCGCTTCACTGATTCACTGCTTCACTGCGTCACCTATCGAATAGAGATGAAAGTCGCGTTTGCCAATGCTCGCTTTCGCACCAGCGCCAACGAAGGCGCCGATGCGCACGTGCGCCAAGTCGCGGCGAACACGGTGGCGCTGAGGCATGAGCTTTGGATGTGGCCGCCGCACATCCATCCTGCGGCGAAGGCGCTGCCGAACGGTCGATTTGCGCGGCTGATGAAGCTGCGTGAGATGGATGTTCTCTACACGCGCGTGCAGCACGATTGCGCCAAGCCGCTCACTTGGGCGATCGGGCCGACGCGGAAATTGATCGGCGATCCGCTGGTCGTTTGGGAATTCAATACCGTCCCGGAATACGGCGAATATCGCGGCATGACCAAGGCGCAAATCGACGCGGAAATCGCCAAATTCCGGCATTTCGGGAGCGGCTGCGACCTGGCGGTCTGCGTCTCCGAGCATCTGGCGAAGTACGTTCGCGACAAACTTTTCATCGGTCGGACGCTGACGGTGCCGAATGGATCCGATCCGGACCTGTATCGTCCGGATGCGCCGCAAGTCGCGCGGGTGAAAAAGTCGAACGATGTTTTCAACGTCCTGTGGATCGGCAGCGCGTTTACCGCATGGCACAATTTCGCGCTGATCGCCGACGCCGCGAGGATCATTCACGCATCGAACAATCCGACAAACATCATCTTCCACATCATCGGCCCGGGCATGGACCAGATGCGCGACATGCCTCCGATCGTCCACTACTACGGCAGCGAAAAGTACGAGTTGCTCCCGAATTGGATGAGCGCGATGGACGTGGGCTTGTGCGTCTACAAGCCGGGGCCGGCGGATTATTCTTCGCCGCTGAAGGTATTCGATTACATGGCGAGCGGTTTGGTGGTGGTGGCGACGGATCAGCCGCAGACGCGCGAAATTTTCACAAAACTCGATCAGCTCGACCTGCTCATGCCGCACGACAGTCCGCAGCTTCTTGCCGATACATTGGTGAAGCTGAGCCGCGATCGCGAGCGCGTACGCAAGCTGGGCGAGGCGAGTCGAAAACTGCTGGTCGATGAGTACACTTGGCGACGCGCGATCGCGGATACATTTGTCGAGATCGAAAAGCTGCTCCGCGAGCGACGTCTGGGAAACAAGCGCATCGCCGCGACGGTTTAAAGGTGGCACGGGCGTCTCGCCCGTGCTGAGAAAACACGGGCGACGCGCCCGTGCCACAGGATGGCAAGAATACTCCTCATCACCTCGACGCTCCCTTGGCCGCTGCGGAAGAACGGCGGCGGGCAACGCACCGCGCTCTTGATGCGCGCTCTGGAGAAGCACGGCGACGTCGATTTGCTCGCGATTGGCGGCGCTCAGCTCGTCGACGAATCCGTCACGCAAGATTCACTTGAACAAAATGGCGTCACCAAGTGCATCATCCGATCGAAGCGAGAATCGCGCACCCCGTGGTACGCCGCGGGGCCGCTCAAGGGCATGCATCAGCTCCTCGAAAGCTGGCGTGACCGCTTCCGTCCCGATCCCGACGCCGTCGCCTGGCTGCGCGATCGACCGCGATACGATCTGATCGTCGGCCGGTATCTGGCGGCGGCGATGCAGGGTGGGATCGGGACGCCTGCCGCGGGAGACGTGCCGGCGATCCTCGACTTCGACGACATGGAGTGGCAGACGCTCGAAGCGCAGCTCGCGCAAAAGCCATGGCCGGGTCTTCGCGGAAGAATCGGTTCGGGCATGGCGCTGCGCGAGGTGAAGCGGTTGTGCTTCGAATCGCTGCCGCTGTTTCATCACGTGTGGGTGACGAGCGACGAGGACGCGGCCCTTTTGCCACCGACCGCGCCGCCGCACAGTGTACTTCCGAACATTCCCTACGATAACCTGGCGGCGCCAATCGCGACGCAAGGTCAGCCCAACGAGGTGCTGTTCGTCGGCGATTTGCAGTTGCCCGCCAACCGCGAGGGGCTGGAAAAATTCCTCGCCCAAGCCTGGTTAAAAGTGCGCACGGCGCATCCGAACGCGATCCTGCGGGTCGTCGGTCGCGGGCTTGCCGACGATCAACGCGAGCGCTGGTCGAAGATCGAAGGCGTCGACGTGATCGGCTTCGCGCCTGATCTTCGCGCCTGCTACGAGCGCGCCTGCGTCTGCGTCGTCCCGGTCTTCTTCGGCGGCGGGACGAAGATCAAAATCCTCGAGGCCCTGCAAAACAATCGTCCCGTCGTCACGACCAAGCACGCGATGCGCGGATATCGCATCCTCGACGATTTCGTCTGGCGGGCACAAAGCGTCGACGACCTCGCCGCGGGATGCATCGCGCTGCTGCGCGACCGCAGGACGGCCAGCGAAGTGACCGAGCGCGCGAGGCAAACGATCGCCGAGCATTTCTCCTTCGATCGCTTCCAACGCGTGGTCGATGAAGCGCTAACGCCGGTACTGAAGGATTCGTGGCATGGGCGCCCCGCTCATGCGGTCTAAGCAACTCTGAATGCGCATCACCTTCATCCTCAACCACGTGAACCTCAACGGCGGCATCCGCGTCATCGCGATTTATGCCGAGCGTTTGAAGAAACGCGGGCACCAGGTGACGGTCGTCGCGCGGCCGCGACCGGTTCTGCCGTTCAAATCGCGCGTTAAATCGTTGGTCAAAGGAAGCGGCTGGCCGGTCGATCCGAACACGCTGCCGGACCATTTCGACAACGTCGACGTCGATTTCCGCGTGATCGAATCGCGCCGGCCGATCGTGGATCGCGATGTGCCGGATGGCGACGTCGTCATCGCGACGTGGTGGGAGACGGCGGATTGGGTGGCGGCGTTGTCGCCGCCCAAAGGGGCGAAGGTTTACTTCGTCCAGGACTTCGGCGCGCACGACAGCCAGCCGATGGACAAGCTTGCGGCGAGTTGGCGATTGCCGATGAAGCGCATCTCCATCTCGCGCTACATCACGGACATGGTAAAGGAGCACGCGCCCGGCGGAAGCGAGATTTGTGAGGTGGGCAACGCGGTCGATCTCGAACAGTTCCGCTCGCCTCCGCGTTCGAAGGGTAAACCGCCGATCGTCGGCACGATGTACGCCAAGAGCCATTTCAAAGGCTTCGACATCGCGCTTAAAGCCGCCGAGATCGCGCGGAAAACATTACCGGACCTTGAGCTGCACGGCTTTGGGTCGGTCAATCAAATCGAGCTGAATCAGCCTTGGGTGCGGTTTCGGACGCGCGTGCCGGACAACGAATTGAAAAACATCTACGCCGCCTGCGACGCATGGCTGTTTCCGCCTCGAAAAGAGGGGTATGGGCTGCCGATCCTCGAGGCGATGGCGTGCCGTACGCCCGTCATCGCAACTCCTGCGGGCGCCGCGCCTGAACTAATGGAGGCCAAGGGTGGCGGCATACTCGTCCCGCACGAGGATCCCCCCGCCATGGCCGCGGCAATCGTCAAAATCTGCTCATTAACCGATAATGAATGGAAGCGCCTATCGCAGGCTGCCTATGAGACGGTGGCCGGATATAGTTGGGACGACGCGACCGACAAATTCGAGGCGGCGCTGGAACAAGCGGCGCAGAGCTGACGTCTTCGCATGGGATTTTTAGTTCCATTCACACTGTTCGGGTGGATTCCCGTCTGCCTGTTCATGTTCATGCTGCTGCCCCCGCGGCGGGCGGTGATCTACGCGTTTTTGCTCGCGTGGTTGTTTTTGCCGATGGCGGCGTACGGGATCCACGGGCTGCCGGACTACACCAAGATGTCCGCCACCTGCGCGGGCGTGCTCTTGGGCGCGCTGATCTTCGACACCGACCGCATCCTCAGCTTCCGCCCGAAGTGGATTGACGTCCCCATCATCGTCTTCATCAGCACGCCGATGATGTCGTCGTATCTCAACGGCTTGGGACTGTACGACGGTTGCTCGGAAATTGTGCGCGGCCTCGTCACATGGGGTTTGCCGTATCTCATCGGCCGGGTTTACTTCAACGATCTGGAATCGATCCGCGAACTGGCGATTGGCCTGTTCATCGGCGGATTGATTTACGTCCCCCTCTGCTGGATCGAAATCCGAATGAGCCCGCAGCTGCACCTGTGGGTGTACGGCTACCACCAGCACGCGTTCGATCAGGCCAAGCGCGACGGCGGGTATCGGCCGATGGTCTTCATGCAGCACGGGCTCATGGTCGCCATGTGGATGGGGATGACGACGCTCATCGGCGCGTGGCTGTGGCAGGCCAAGAGCGTCCGCCAGCTCTTTAATATCCCGATGAGCTATCTCGTCGGCGCGATGTTCGTCACGACGGTCTTCTGCAAATCGAAGTACGCCCTGCTGCTGCTCTTTACGGGGTCTTTCCAGCACAGTGGGATCCGAAGCTTGGAATTCACGTGACTTGAAGTCGCGG
>JADMIO011053068.1_pt1 | contig 63862 bp, 51 predicted proteins | sample 8958161 | NCBI WGS metagenome assembly JADMIO01 (sample SAMN16585339, study PRJNA669376) | soil metagenome | isolation source: Crop rotation soil | place: USA: Cullars Rotation, Alabama | collected 2011
CGCGACAACTTGTCCACGTGGAATTCTAAGCTTAGGATCCCAATGTGCTGGAAAGGCAATCCCCCGGTGCGCGTGGAAACGTTCGGTAAATGACGCCGCAGCAAGAGCGGCGTCATCCCGGCGCACGCCGGGATCCAGAAAACGCGTCATCCCGCCGTACGCGGGGATCCAGAAAACGAGGATTGTGATTTGAAACCGATCCGCACCGCGCTCTTCGCCCCCGGCAGCAACGAGCGCGTCATGGCGAAGGCGTTCGAGAGCGGCGCGGACGCCGTCATTTTCGATCTCGAGGACTCGGTACCGCTCGCCGCGAAAGCCGAAGCGCGTTCGCTCGTCGGTAAGTCGATCGATCGCGCGGCGCTCGCTTCCAGCGGCCCCCGCGTGACGGTGAGGGTCAACGCCGCTGCGACGGGGCGGCTCGCGGAGGATCTGGCCGCGATCGTGCGCCCGGGTCTCTCCCTCATCTTCCTGCCCAAGCCCGAGCGCGTGGAGGAAATTCTGGAGACGGCGGCGCTGCTGGACCGGCTGGAACCGGCCCAGGGAATGAAAGAAGGAAGCGTCGAAATCATTCCCATGTTCGAAAGCGCGCTCGGGGTCTATCGCTGCTTCGAGCTGCTGCACGCGTCTCCGCGGGTGGCGACGAGCTGCATCGGCAGCGCGCAGGATGGCGATCTGCAGACCGATCTGGGCTGCGGCTGGTCGAGCGACGGTCCCGAGCTCATGTATGCCAAATCCAAAGTGCTGCTCGACACGCGCGCCGCAGGCAAGTTGTATCCGCTCGACGGCGTGTTCAGTAACCTGAGCGACGAAGAGGCCCTCGTACGGGATTCGCGCGTCTCGGCTCGCCTGGGATACGTGGGCCGCATGGTCATCCATCCCAAGCAGATCGCCCCCGTGCGGCGCGCTTATGCCGTGCCGAAGGACGAAGTCGAGTACTACAACCGGGTCGTGCAGGAATTCGAGGCCGTCGAAAAAACCGGCAAGGCGGCGGCAATCGTCGTCGAGGGCAAGCTCATCGACTACGCGATGTACAACCGCGCCAGATCGGTGCTCGAGCTCGCGAAGCTGGACGGCTGATGGATTTCTCCTTTACCACCGAGCAGGAAAGCCTGCGCAGTCACGTGCGCGAGCTGCTCGACGCGGTGTGCCCCCCCGAATATGCCGAGCGCTGCGACAACGAAGGCCGGCCGCCGCGGGAGGCTTACGACGCGCTGGCGAAGCAGGGGTGGTTCGGGCTCACCTTGCCGGAGGAGTACGGCGGGGCGGGCGCCTCCCCGATCGAGCTCGCGATCCTGCTCGAGGAGATCGGACGCCATTTCGAAGAGCTTGGCATGTGGGTGTTTCGCACGCTGACCTACGGCGGCTACGCGGTGGTCGAGCACGGAACGCCCGATCAGAAACGTGCGTTGCTGCCGCGCGTCGCGCGAGGCGAGCTCTCGTTCTGCTTCGGCTTGACCGAGCCTGAAGCCGGCTCCGATGCGGCGTCGATCACGACCCGCGCCGAGGCGCGCGGCGACGGGTACGTGATCAACGGCCAGAAGGTTTTCACCTCGGGCATGGACATCAGCGATTATTGCCTGCTGGTGACACGAACCTCGAAGGGCGAGAAAAAGCAGCAGGGCATCACCTGTTTCCTCGTCGACACCAAACTGCCCGGTATCGAAGTGCGCCGCATCGACACCCTCGGCCACCGCGCGATCAGGACGACGCAGGTGTTCTATTCGGACGTAAAAGTGCCCGCGTCGGCGGTGCTCGGCGAGGTCGACCGCGGCTGGGACGCCGTGGATGCGTATCTCTGGTACGAGCGACTGTGTTTGTCCGCCGCGCGCACCGGCGCCGCTCACGCGGCGTTCGAGTACGCGCTCGATTATGCGAAAAACCGCAAGCAGTTCGGCCGCCCGATCGGTAAATTCCAGGCGATCTCGCACAAGCTCGCGGACATGAAGGTGATGCTCGACGTCTCGCGCATGCTCGTCTACCGCTACGCGTGGCTGCTCGCGCAGGGGCAGGCGACTCGGCACGACGCGGCGGTCGTGAAGCTCTACACCGGGGACGCGTACAAGAACGTCTCGGACCTGGGACTCCAGATCCTCGGCGGCTACGGTTATTGCATGGAGTATCCGCTGCAGCGCTTCTTTCGCGATTCGCGCCTGGCGACGATCGGCGCGGGCACCTCCGAGATCCAGCGCAACATCATCGCACGCGGCCTTGGTCTCTAGAGCGCGACCTTCACCCCATCCCTCTTCCTGTGCCAGGGAGAGGGCGGGTTACGTTCCCTCGCCCCGCGATTGCGGGGAGAGGATCAGGTAGCGGAGCGGTCGGGGAGGGGTAGCAGTGACTGAAGCTTTGCACGGCGTGCGCATCCTCGAGCTCGGCCAGATCATCGCCGGCACCTACGGCGGCCAGGTGCTGTCCGATCTCGGCGCCGAGGTGATCAAGATCGAGTCGCCCGAAGGCGACCTCGGCCGCAACCCTTCGGTGGCCCCCTATCGCGGCGTGAGCGGCCTTTTCCTCACCTTCAACCGCAACAAGAAAAGTGTCGTCATCGACCTTAAGACCCACGCCGGTCTCGAGGTCTTCTACGATCTCGTGCGCGTTTGCGACGTGGTGGTGGACAACTTCCGCACCGGCGTGCTCGAGCGCTTGAAGATCGATCATGCGACATTGACCGGGATCAATCCGAGAATCATTACCTGCTCGGTCACCGGTTTCGGGACCGCGGGCGCATACAAGGACTATCCCGCGCTCGACATCATCGTGCAGGCGATGAGCGGGCACATGGCGATCACTGGCGAGCCCGGGCGCCCTCCGGTGCGCGTGGGCATTCCGCTCGCGGACTTGAGCGGCGGAATTTTCGCGTGCAAAGGCATACTCGCGGCGCTCTTCGCCCGCGAGCGCAACGGCGAGGGACGGCGCGTCGAGCTTTCGATGTACGACGCGATGCTCAACCTGCTGTCGTACATGGGGACGATGTGGCTCACCAACGGGGAGCTGCCGACGCCTCCGGGGTCCTCGCACGACTACACCGTGCCCTGGCAGGCGTTCGAAGCGTCCGACGGCTACGTCGTGGTCGCGACGCGGCAGGAGATCTTCTGGCGGCGCCTGTGCGAAGTGCTCGGGGAGCCGAAGCTCGCGGAAGAGCCGCGCTTTGCAACCAACGCGCTGCGAGTCGCGAACCGCGCGGAGCTCGTACCAAAGCTCGAGCGCATGTTTCGCAGCCGCACGGTCGACGACTGGCTCACGCGCCTGCGCGAGGGCGAAGTGCCCGCCGCGCCGGTCAACAATCTCGACCGCGCTTTCGCGGAGCCGCCGGTGGCGGAGCGTGAAATGATCGTCGAATACGACCATCCCGATGTGGGCCGCGTGCGGCTGCCGGGCAATCCGATCAAAATGTCCGGCGTCGGGAAGACGATATCGAAACCCGCTCCGCGTCTGGGCGAGCATACTGAATCCGTTCTCACCGAACTCCTCACGCTCACGCGCGAGCAAATCGCGATCTTGCGCAAGAAAGGTGCTGTCAAATGAAATGCATACCCTATGTTCTCGTGCAGCTCGGATTGGCCGCTTGCGCACACGCCGCGGCCGCAGACAGCGGTGCCGCGAAGTCGTTTCCGCAGCGGCCCGTGCGCTGGGTCGTTCCGTTCCCGGCAGGCGGCAGTATCGATCTCGTCGGCCGCGTGCTGGGGCAGAAGCTTTATGACGTGTGGGGCCAGCAACTCGTCGTGGACAACCGCCCGGCGGCGGGAGGACGGCTCGGCACGCAGACCGTGGCGCAGGCGACGCCCGACGGCTATACGCAGCTCTTCACGCTGAACACCAACCTTACCGCCGACCGCAGTCTTTTCAAGAGCCTGCCCTACGATCCCGAAAAAGCGTTCGTGCCGATCACGATCGTCGCGGCGACTTCGCAGCTCCTCGTCGTCAACCCGTCGCTTCCCGCACAGAGCGTGAAGGAGCTGATCGCGCTCGCGAAAGCGAAGCCCGGGCACCTCAATTACGGCTCCTCGGGCACGGGCGGGTCGCTCCATCTCGCCATGGAGCTCTTCAAGTCGATGGCCGGGATCGAAGCGACGCACGTCGCCTACAAAGGCGGACCGCCTGCGGCGCTCGACCTCATGGGCGGCCAGATCAACATGATGTTCTTCAACACGCCTGCCGCGTCGCCGTACGTGAAAAGCGGCAAGCTGCGCGCGCTCGGCGTAAGCACTGCGAAGCGCTCGGTGCTGCTGCCGGAAGTGCCGGCGATCGCGGAAGCCGGGGTGCCCGGTTTCGACATATCGGTGTGGTTCGGGCTGGTCGCGCCGACCGGCACCGCGCCCGCGATCATCGGCAAGACCTACCGCGACATCGCGCGCGTGCTGGCGCTGCCCGAGGTGCGCAAAGCCCTGCTCGACATGGGTGCGGAACCGCTCGGCACCACGCCCGATGAGATGGGACGCCGCGTGAGAGCCGAGTCCCGGCAGTGGGCGCAAGTCGTGACCAAAGCCAATATCCGGTTCGAATAACGACGTCGAACGCTCGACAAGAACCTAGCAGCTTGATGCAAACTCGTTCGCACTGAGCGTAGCGCGCTGCGCGGAGTCGAAGTGTCGACAACTTCAAGACTGGCTGTTCATGTTTCGACTCCGCTTCGCTACGCTCAACACGAACGGTTATAGAGTTTTGCATCAAGCTGCTAGAGCCCATTCATTACCGTCGTGCGGTGCATCAGCCGGCGCGTGCTTGCCGGATAGTCGAAGGTCGCTTTGTGCTGTGTCGAGCAGTCGTCCCACATGACGAGGTCGTGCTCGCGCCAGTTGTGCACGTACTGGAACTCCGGCCGGGTGCAGTGGGCCGCAAGCTCCGCGATCAGCGCCCGGCCCTCGTCCTCGGGCATCCCGATGATCTTCGCCGTATAGCCTTCGCTCACGTACAGGCACTTGCGCCCGTTGACGGGATGCACTCTCACCACCGGATGTACCGCTTCGGGAGCGGCTTTCATTTCGGCGTTGTATTCCTTCTTGCGTCCCGATTGCAGCGTCTTCTCGTGCCGGAAGTTGATGCTCTGCAGCGCCTGCAATCCTTCGAGGCGCTTCTTCATGGCTGCCGAAAGCGCGTTGTAGGACGCGCTCATGCTCGCGAACGCGGTATCGCCCAGCACGCGGCCCTCGACGCGCGGCACTTCGAGCGCGTAGAGCGCGGAGACCGCATGGGGGTTCGCCAGGTAGGCGCCGTCGGTATGCCAGAAGAGGCCCGCGTCGTATGAACCGACGTACTTGCCGTTCTCCTTGATGTTGGAGACGACGAAAATCTCCGGGTAGCGCGCGTGGAGCTGATCGAGCTTCACCCTGCGCAGCTCGCCGAAGCGTGCGCTGAAGCGGATCTGGTCCTCCTCGGTGAGCGGGTCGCCGCGGAAGTACACGACTTCGTGCTCGTAGAACGCGCGGCGCACCGCGTCGAAAGTCGCGCCGTCCATCTCTTTGGTGAGGTCGACGCCCTCGATGCGGGCGCCGAGGGCGGCGCCGGTGGGAGTGATCGTGATCGCCATGGAATGCTCTCTTGCCGCGCGAAAGACCAATCGCGAGCCTACGTGATGTAATACGCCGCAGGATAACAAAAATCCTGGAGCGCCTCGTCAGGGGCGCGTTTCGCCTGAGGAGAAAAACGATGCGTATCACGATGCGGCCCATCGCAACCGCGCTGGTGTGCTGCGGGACGTTCGCGGCGCTTGCGCAACCGACGCTTGCGCGCGCTGCCGTTGCCGACGCGGCCCGGTATCCCGCGAAAGTCGTTCGGGTTGTCGTCGGCTTCGCAGCCGGTGGCGCGGTAGACGTCCAGGCGCGCGTGGTGGCGCAACGTCTTTCGGAAGGCCTCGGCCAGTCGGTCATCGTGGAGAACCGGCCGGGCGCCGACGGGATACTCGCGAGCGACTTCGTGTCGAAGGCCGCACCCGACGGCTATACCGTGGCGTACGTGAGCGCCGGTCACGCCATGAACTCGATCCTGCATGCGAAGACGCTGCCGTATCACGCGGTGCGGGATTTCGCGCCGGTCTCACTCGTCGCTTCCGGGCCGCTGACGCTCGTCGTCAACCGGTCGCTGCCCGTCAATGGACTGAAGGAGCTCATCGCGCTGGCGAAAGCGCGGCCGGGCCAGCTGAATTTCGCTTCATCGGGCAGCGGCGGCACGATGCATCTCGCGGGCGAGCTCTTGAAATCGGTCGCGAAGATCGACATCGTGCACGTGCCGTACAAAGGCGGAGGCCCCGCTTTGACCGATGTGTTGGGCGGTCAGATCGAGCTCACCTTCGTCGGCGCGCCGGCAAGCATGCCGTTCATACGCTCCGGACGTCTCAAAGTGCTGGCGGTCAGCACCGCCAAGCGCGCGGCGGCGCTCCCCGACGTCCCGACCGTCGCAGAGCTCGGGTATCCGGATTACGAGCTGGGCGCGTGGTACGGCGTCCTTGCCCCGGCGCGCACACCGCCGGCCATCGTCGCCCAGTTGAGCGGCGAGCTTGCAAAAACGGTCAACGCTCCGGACGTGCGCGACAAGCTCCTCGCGCTGGGCATCGAGCCGGTGGGCAGCACGCCCGAGCGGTTTACCGAGCACCTGAAAAGCGAGATCGCGAGGTGGACGCCGATCATCCAGAAAGCGGGCATCAGGCCGGAGTGACTGCAGAACCCCGACGGCAAGCGGTCCTCGAGGACGCGCGAAATGCACGACCACTTGACCGGGCCCGCCGTCGAGGCCGAAGGCAGCACGCCGCCTTCAGTTCCACGCTGTTTCTGACGCTATAGGCTACGTGGGCAAAAGTCGGCAACGCGGGCGGGGGCAAGGCCAGTTAGACGAGTATTCTGTAGCGGATATACCCACACAATCCGCGCCTTGTGGCGTAAAGTTACAGCGATAGGAGCGTTAGGCGGAGCGTATGGCTCGCGGCTTTGCTGCTTCGTCCTGCAGCTTCAACGGATCGGCAAAGGATCGTGCCAGTGGACTGGGGAAGGCTGTTCGCACCGAACGTGAGGGCCTCGCCGGCTTGGGGCGTCTTCGCCATTGGCGCGTTGAGCGCCTTGTTCGCGTGGTGGGTCGCCGACACGCGCGCTCAGGTGGACGCCCTCTCCAAGGCCGAGACGGCGATGTTCGACCGCAACGACGACCTGCAGGCGCGTCTCACCAACAGCTACGACGTGCTCTACGGCGCGCAGGGCCTGTTCCGGGCCAGCGCCTTCGTCAGCCGCGAGGCATTCAACCGTTACGCATCGGGCCTTCGCCTCGCCGAGCGCCATCGGGGCATGCGCGCGCTCAATTACAGCGTGCTTACCCCGGCGGCGGAGCGGCAAGTGCTGGAAACGGCGGTGCGCAACGACCGCACCATGAACCCTGAGGGTTACCCGAACTTCGCCATCAAGCCCGCCGGTGAGCGTCCGGAATATCTTCCACTCGTCTACACCGAGCCCATGGTCGAGAAGAGCCTCGGGCTCGACCTCCTGACCGAGGAGCGTCGCGAGTCGGTCGAGCGTGCACGCGACAGCGGCGCGCTCGTGTTGTCCGGCCGGCTCGCGCTCGCCTCCGACCCCGAGCGCCAGCCCGCGTTCACGGTGCGGCTGCCTGTCTACCGCAACGGCCTGCCCACCGAAACGCCCGAAGAGCGCCGCGAGGCCTTTGTCGGCATGATCAGCGCGACGTTTATCGTTCGCGATCTCGTGGGAGACATCCTTACGCATCCGTCCGTCGCACCGATGACCGTGCGGTTGCTCGATCGTGTCGAGATCGCGGGCGCACGCGCCGTGGGGGCCCAGCCGACGGAATACGTGCTTTTCGAAAGAGCGGCGCCGACGAAGTTCTCCCCGCAGGACAGCGACTACTTCGCGAAGCAGATACCCATCGAGATCGGCGGGCGTCAATGGCAACTGCATTTCGCCGGCGTATCGCGCGATTTCATGTCGCCTACCGATCGCATGCTGCCGTGGGTGCTCCTGTTCGGTGGCCTCATCGTGAGCGCTCTTCTGGCGGGCCTCGTGCATTCGCTCGCGTCCTCCCGCGAGCGCGCGCACAAGCTGGCCGATCGCATTACCCTCGATCTGCGGCGCAGCGAGTCGAGGCTCGCCGAGGCACAGCGGCTCACCGAAGCGATGATCGAAGCGCTGCCGAACCCCATATTCTTCAAGGGCACGGATGGGCGTTACCACGGGGTCAACAGGGCGTGGGAAACGTTCTTCGGTATAGAGCGCGGGGCCTTCATCGGGAAAACGGTCTTCGACCTCTACCCCACCGACAAGGCGTTGGCGGATCGCCTGAACGCTGCCGATCACGCGCTCATCGAGCGCCAGGGTACGGTGAATTACGACCTGGCCATCAACACGCGGGACGGATTGCGCCACGACGCGGTCGTGTACAAGGCCACGTATCGCGGTGCCGACGGAAACGTCGCGGGCCTGATCGGCACTATCATCGACATCACCGAGCGTACGCAGTCGGAGCGTCGCCAGGCGATGGAACACGCCGTTACCCGCGTGCTCGCCGAGGCCGAGTCGCTCGACCTCGCGATTCCCAGGATCATCCAGACGATCTGCGAAACGATGGGCTGGCACTACGGGGACCGTTACGAATACGATCCCGAGAGCGGGGTTCTGCGCCGCCGCGAAATGTGGACGATCGACACGCCGGAGATGCAGACCTTCGCCGATTCGGCGTCGCAGCGCTCGGTGAAGCCCGACGCGACCGGCAGCGGCCTCGTCAGGCGCACGTATGCGGCAGGCAAGCCGGTATGGATCGCGGACATCTCCAAGGACCTCGGGCTGCAGAGGCGGGAGCTCATCGCGAAGGCGGGATTGCACGGCGCCTTTGCCTTCCCGCTCATCGCGTCGAACCAGGTGCTCGGCGTGATGGAGTTCTTCCACCGCGACGTGCGCGAGCCCGACGCGATGCTGATCCAGATCGCCGAGTCGATCGGCAGCCAGATCGGCCAGTTCCTCGTGCGCATGCAGGCGGAAGAGGCGGTGAAATTCGTCGCGATGCACGATTCGCTCACCGGGCTTCCGAATCGCGTCATGTTCAACAACCGGCTCGAGCAGGCGATCTCGCAGGCCCATCGGCACACTAAACGCCTCGCGGTCATGTTCATCGACCTCGACCGCTTCAAGATCATCAACGATACGCTTGGACACGAGTCGGGCGATGTGCTGCTGAGGGAAGTCGCGCAGCGGATCACCGAGCACCTGCGCACCGGCGACATGGTCGCGCGGCTCGGGGGCGACGAGTTCGTGGTGCTGCTGGAAGACATCGAGGACGCGGCCGGCGTCGGGGCCGTCGCGGAGAAGCTCATCGAGGCGCTGACGTCGAACTTCACCATCACCGATCGCGAAGTTCACGTAACCGCGAGCATCGGCGTCTCGACCTACCCGACGGACGCGCAGGACATGCGCTCGCTCCTTAAATACGCGGACATCGCCATGTACCGCGCGAAGGAGCAGGGACGCAACACCTTCCAGTTCTATTCCGACCAGATAAACGTGCACTCGGTCGAACGGCTCACGCTCGAGTCCCAGCTCCGCGGCGCGCTGGAGCGAAACGAGCTGTTGCTTCAGTACCAGCCGGTCATTCAATCCAGGAGCGGCGCCATCATCGGCATGGAGGCGCTCGTGCGCTGGCGCCATCCGGACGGACTGCTGCCCCCCGCGCAATTCATCCCGATCGCGGAGGACACCGGTCTCATCGTCCCCATCGGACAGTGGGTGCTGCAATCGGCCTGCGAACAGCAGAAGCGCTGGCTCGACTCGGGGCTGCGCGTGAAAGTCGCGATCAATCTGTCGCCTCGCCAGTTCGTTCATCGCTTTCTTGCGGAAGACATGGTGAGCGTGCTGGAGAAGACCGGCTGTGCGACGAGCAGTCTGGAGCTCGAGATCACAGAGACCACGGTCATGCACAACGCGCCGCGCGCCGTGGCCGTGCTCGGCAAGCTGAAGGAAATGGGAATCAGGATCGCGATCGACGATTTCGGGACGGGTTACTCGTCGCTCGCGTATTTGAAGCGGTTCCCGATCGACTCGCTCAAGATCGATCGATCGTTCGTGGCAGACGTGCCCGAAGACAGCGGGGACACCGCGATCACGAAGGCCATCATCGCAATGTCCCACAGCCTCGGTCTCACCGTGATTGCCGAAGGCGTGGAGACGCTCGAGCAGGTGAACTTCCTGCGCGATCACGGCTGCGACGAGATGCAGGGCTTTTACTTCAGCTCGCCACTCTCCGCGGAGGAAGCGACCGCCATGCTGCGAAAATCGCTCGAGGCCCAGCTCGCCAGCAAAGTCGCGCCGTTCGACCGCCGCGCGAGCTAGTTTATTGGTCCGGCCGTGCGCCTGAGACTTTGACGACCTTCGCCCACTTGGCGATGTCGTCGTTCAGGTACTTCTCGAATTCGCCAGGGGCCATAGCCAGCGGGACCGCGCCTTGTTCCTGCCACGCCTTGCGCACGTCGGGGCGGCTCACGACCCTGGTGATCTCGGCGTTGAGGCGATCGATCACCGGCCTGGGCGTTCCCGCCGGCGCCATGATGCCGAGCCAGATCGTCGCTTCGTAACCGGGCACGCCGGCTTCGGATACGGTGGGGGTGCCGGGCATCACCTCCGAGCGCTTCCTGCCCGTCGTAGCGAGGGCGCGCACCCTGCCGGCTTTCGCAATCGGCGCCATCGTGGTGATCGCGTCGGTCATGATCTCGACCTGACCGCTCATGACGCTCGTGCGGGCTTCGGCGCTGCCTTTGTGCGGAACGTGCACGATATCGACTCCGGCCATCGCCTTGAAGAGCTCGCCTGCCATGTGGTACGGCGTGCCGGTGCCCGAGGAAGCGTAGTTCAAGCCGCGCGGTTTCGATTTCGCGAGCTGGATGAGCTCCTTCACCGACTTCACCGGCAGCGAAGGGTGGACGACCATGAGCAGATCCGAGTAGTTGATCGGGGCGACGCCGACGAAGTCCTTCATGAGGGTGAACGGCTTCTTCGGAACCAGCGACTCGTTGACCGTGTGCGTGTTCGACATGAGCAGCAGCGTATAGCCGTCGGGCGGCGCCTTCGCGACAAGCTCGGTCCCGATGATGGAGCCCGCGCCGGGCCGGTTCTCGACGACGAATGGCTGGGTCAGCGGCTCCTGCATGCGCATGCCGAGAAAACGTGCGTAGATGTCGGCCGGGCCGCCCGCTGCGAACGGGACGACAACGCGTATCGGTTTCGTGGGATAGGTTTGGGCCGTGGCGGCGAGGTTGTATCCGCCGCAACTCATGGCGACGGCCACTGCCGACGCGTGCCTGAGCCATACGGCGGGCTTCGCCCAACCGACCTTTCCGCTCGCTGCGATGCGAAAGCTCATGCTTCCTCCGGGAAGAACGTACGACGCGCCCTTCGGCGCAAGTGTCCCTGGTGCGCCGCCGGCGCGAGATCATTATGAAGAATCACGCATGGTACAGCACGTCACGGAAGGCGCCGGTGGGGGAGGGTTGATCCGCTGTAAAATCCCGCTTTGTTCCGCGTTCCGAGGTCGCTCCCCATGCAAGGCGCCGCTGCAAAGATCCGTCCGGACGGGGTCGAGGTGATACCCACCGACAAACCCATAGGCGCCGACGTCGCGGGCGTCGATCTGTCGCAGCCGCTGTCGGATGCGCAATACCAGGCAATCTTCGATGCGTGGATGGACCGCCACGTGCTGCGCTTCCGCGGCCAGAACCTCACGAAGGATGAGCTCCTCAGGTTCAGCGCGCGCTTCGGCGAGCTCGACAAGGCGCCGATCAACGTCAAAGGCGAGCCGTGGATCGCGGGCTATCCGAACCTCGCCGTCATGTCGAACATCATCGAGAACGGCCAGCCGGTGGGAAGCCTGGGGTACGGCGAAGCGGTGTGGCACACCGACATGTCGTACAGCGAGATCACCGCGTGCGGGTCGTTGCTCTATGCGCTCGAAGTGACGAAAACCGGAGGCGAAACCGGCTTCCTGAACATGTATCACGCCTACGAGACCTTGCCCGCCGATTTGAAGGCGGCGATCGAAGGCAGGCAGATCAAACACGATGCGAGCCGCAACAGCGCGGGCGACCTCCGTAAAGGCTACAAGGAGGTCACCGACCCGCGCGAAGCGCCGGGCGCCGTTCACCCCGTCGTGATCCGCCACCCCGTGACGAACCGCAAAGCCCTCTTTCTTGGCCGCCGGCCTTTTGGATACATCGTCGGTCTCGCGCTGGAGGAAAGCGAGCGCCTTCTCGACCGCCTGTGGGCCCATGCGACGCGGGAGCAATTCGCGTGGTTCCAGAAGTGGAAAGTCGGCGATCTGCTCATGTGGGACAACCGGTGTGCGATGCACAAGCGCAACGCCTTCGATCCCAACGAGAGACGTTTCATGCTTCGCACGCAGATCAAGGGCGCCAAGCCCAGTGCGTGATGGCAGTAAGTCAGGTCCAGCGCACACACGGTCGTCATTCCGGACCGCGCACGGCGCGAAGTGATCCGGAATCCAGTGGGGGTTCAAAACCGCCTGGATTCCGGCCTCGCGCCGGAATGACGTTCACACGACAGAACTTCAGGCTAGAGGAGATTTAGCATGGTACAGATCACTGAAAAAGCAGGCAGCAAGCAGCAAGCCGGCCAGCCCGCCAACACGCTGGCGAGCTTCAAGGCCGTTCCGAGCGGCGCTGCGCTGGCCGCCGAAATTCGCGGGCTCGACTGCTCGCTGCCGATTCCCGACGACGTCAAGGACGCATTGAGGAAGGCATGGGCCGACCATCTCGTGTTGCTGATCCGCGATCAGGAGATAACCGACGAAGACCTTCTCGCCACCGCGGGCATCTTCGGGCCGCCGCACGAAGCGGCCTCGCGCAAGTATCACCTGAACGTCGGCAAGCAGGTCGACGACAAGCACATGATCTCGCGCCATCCGAGCGTAAGCATCATTTCGAACCTGGACGAGAACGGGAAGCCCGTACTCGACAACGGCAGCCTCGGGAGCTACGAGGTCATCTGGCACACCGACAATTCATACGTTGAGGTGCCGCCCGCGGGCAGCATGCTCTATTCCCTCGAGGTGCCGCCCCCCGGGACCGGCGGCGATACCTCGTTCAACAACCAGTACCTGGCCTACGAAGAGCTGCCGGCCGATCTGAAGAAAGCGATCGAAGGCAAGTCGCAGGTGCATGACTCGACCCGCAACAGCGCAGGTGTCCTGCGGCCGGGGGTGAAGCTCCCGACCACGCCCGAGGAAGTGCCGGGTCCGACGCATCCGCTGGTGCGCGTGCATCCCTCCACCGGCAAGCGCGCGCTCTACCTCGGGCGCCGCCGCGACTGGCCTTCGAACTACATCGTCGGCATGTCGAACGCCGACAGCGAAGCGCTGCTCGACAAGCTGTGGGCGCACGCAACGCAGCCGAAGTACGCGTGGACACACAAGTGGCGCGTCGGCGATATCGTGCTCTGGGACAACCGGTGCTGCATGCACTACCGCACCGAGATCGACCTCGCGCATCGCAGGGTGATGCACCGCACGACGATCAAGGGCGATCCGATCGTCGCGCCGTGGTAGGCGCCGGCTCTTCTTAAGTTCCAGGGGGCCGCGGCGAAACGCGCTGCCATTCGCCGGCGCATTCCCTCACGTACGGATAGTAGGTCGCCGAGTCGGGACAGTAGTACCAGTAGGACTCGGGCGGCGGGGCCGACGACTGTGCCCCGCTGCGTTCGACGTAAACCGGCGGCGCTGGAGCAGGAACGGTGACCACCGGCGGCGGATAGTAGTACACGGGCGGCGGCGGGTAGTAGTACGGAAAAGCCGGGAACCCGAAATTGAAGCCGAACCGCACACCGTGCGCGGCCGCCGGAGCGCTTGCCAGAGCGCCGAGCAGGAGGGTCAACGTGCAGATCGCTTTCCTGAGGGTCATGGGCGCATCTCCTTCGAAGGTACGCTGATACTAGCAATTTTCGCGCGCGGGCGATGGCGCACGGCGTTGCGAAACTCCCAGGGCGGGACCGGCGCAAGCTCCTTCCAGAGTCCCGCACCCTGCGCACGGGCCTCCCGCTCGACGGCTGCATAGAGGGAGCGGTCGGGCGGCGCCTGTTCGCGCTCGAATTGCTTGTAATGCCATGCCAGCCCGGCTTTCATTTGCTCCAGGCCGACATCGACGGTGTGCGGGCATTCCGGACGCGCGCATGCGGCGCCGAGTACACGTCCCACGATGCGGCCGTAGCGGTCGCGCTTCTTCCACGTCACGAGCACCCACCGGCCGTATATGAGGACGGATAAGTGATGCTTCGCGTCCTGGCCGTACGGCTGCCGGCGCTCGGGTGCATCGATGCCGGACAAGCGGATCTTGTGCTGTGCGTGCAATGCGTCGAGGAGAGTGAGGGTATCGCCGTCGGCGACGGCGACGACCTTGCCGAATAGTTGCGCTGCACCCGCGGCGCCTGAAAAGACGGATAGTGCGAACGCAACCCAGAGCAACCGTGACGCGATAGCGGCCTCCCTGGGCCGCGATTATGGAGTCCGCTCGCGTTTAGTACAAGCCGTGGGCCGCGAATTTGTCGCCGCGTCGGCCCTCACGGTATCCTTCGGCCACAACATGCAACGAGGAGCCATTCGATGAAAGTCCGATTGATCTCAGCTATCGTCGCCGTCACCGCGCTTTGGACTGCGCCTGCGACCGCGCTCGCGCAAAGCGGCAAGAGCGACACGGCAAACTATCCCAACCGGCCCGTGCGCTTCATCACGCCCGCGGCGCCGGGCGGCACGACGGACTTCCTCGCGCGGCTTTTCAGCGCCAGACTGTCCGAAATCTTCAAGCATCAGTTCATCGTCGACAACCGCGCGAGCGCTTCCGGGGTGCTCGCTGCGGAGCTCACGACGAACGCCGCGCCGGACGGCTATACGCTGTTCCTGGCTTACCATCAGCACACGATCAATGCGGCGCTGCTGCCGAAGCTTCCGTATCACCCCGTCAACGATTTCACGCCGATCACGCAGCTCACTGCTGCCGCGCTCATGCTGGTGGTGCATCCGTCACTGCCGGTGAAGACGTTCAAGGACTTCATGGCCTGGTCGAAGACGGCGAAGGACCTGAACTTCGGCTCCGCAGGCATCGGCAGCGGCGGTCACCTCGCGGGTGAGCTCTACAAGCTCGCGACGGGCGTCAAAGCGACGCATATTCCATACAAGGGTACGGGGCCCGCGACCACCGCGTTGCTTGGCCAGGAGTATCAATTCAACTTCATGGGCCTTTCCGCGGCCACTACGCTTGTAGCGGGAGGACGCCTCAGAGGTCTCGCCGTCACTTCGCTCAAGCGGCTCGACGCGATGCCGGACATCCCGACGGTGGCCGAATCGGGAATACCCGGTTTTGAAGTAGTCGGCTGGTATGGCGTTCTCGCGCCGCCGAAAATGTCGAAGCCGCTCGTCACCCGCATTCACGGCGACCTCCTCAAAGTCCTTCACGAACCGGAAATCCAGAAGGCGATCTTCAACCAGGGCGCCGTCGGCGTGGGCAACTCGCCGGAGGAATTCAGAAAATATCTACTCGCGGATATGGAGAAATGGAAGAAAGTGGTGAAGGCGAGCGGGGCGCAGGCGTTTTGAACAAGGCCCTCTACCGCCATAGCCTCGACCAGGCGTTTCCCGTCGCCGTCAAAGGCGACGGGATGTATCTGATTGACGCGCAAGGCAAGCGCTACCTCGACGGGTCGGGCGGCGCGGCAGTGTCGTGCCTGGGTCATGGTAACGAGCGCGTGCGCGAAGCGATCAAGGCGCAGATCGATCAGCTCGAGTTCGCCCACACCCGGTTCTTCACCAACGAGCCGATGGAGGCGCTTGCGGACGATCTCGTGTCGGATGCGCCGGCCGGGCTCACCAAAGCGTGGTTTACGTGCGGCGGGTCGGAGTCGATCGAAGCGGCCCTCAAGATGACCCGCCAGTATTTCTTCGAAATCGGGCAGCCGCAGCGCCGCCACGTCATCGGACGCATGCAGAGTTATCACGGGACAACCGCGGGCGCTCTGTCTGCCGGCGGCAACATCGGCCGACGTGCCGTGTTCGAGCCGCTGCTGCTCGGCGCGATGCATCACGTCTCACCGTGCTTTGCCTACCGCGGCCAGCGCGAGGGAGAGAGCGAAGCCGGCTACGGCCGCCGCGTCGCGGACGAGCTCGAAGAGAAGATAATGGAGCTCGGTCCCGACAGCGTGGCTGCGTTCATCGCGGAAACGGTGGTCGGGTCCACGCTCGGCTGCGTGCCGGCTGTGCCGGGCTACTTCAAGCGCGTGCGCGAGATCTGCGACCGGTACGGCGTCCTGCTCATCCTCGACGAAGTGATGTGCGGCATGGGCCGCACCGGGTCGCGCTACGCGTGCGAACAGGAAGGAATCGCTCCCGATTTCATCGCGCTCGCCAAGGGCCTGGGCGCGGGATATATCCCGCTCGGGGCAGTGCTGATCGCCGACAAGGTGCACAAGGCGATTCAGAACGGCTCGAACGCGGTCATGCACAGCCACACGTTCACGGGCCATCCGGCGGCATGCGCGGCGGGGGTCGCCGTGCAGAAGGAAGTGCGCGAACGGGACTTGCTCGCGAACGTGCGAAGAATGGGCGGCATGCTGAAGACCGCGCTGAGCGAGCAGTTCGGAAACCATCCGCACGTGGGCGACATCCGCGGGCGCGGGCTCTTTCTCGCGCTCGAGCTGGTGCGGGACCGGAAGACGAACGAGCCCTTCGACGCGTCGCTCGGGCTCTCCGAGCGGATCCGACTGCAGGCGATGGAGAACGGGCTGATCTGCTATCCGATGGGTGGGGTCGTCGACGGCAAGCGCGGCGAGAACGTGATGATCGCGCCGCCGTTCATCGTCGAAGAGGCGCACATTTTCGAGCTCGTCGACAAGCTCGCGAAGACGTTGGAAGAAACGCTGCCCCGTGCATCCTGAGGTGTCATCGCGAGGAGGCGGCAAGGCCGACGTGGCTGCCATTCGGCAGCCACCTCCGGCCGGTGAACGAAGAAGCGCGGGGATCCCCGAGATTGCGTAGCCTGTCCTGAGCTCTGTCGAAGGGTCACTGCGTTCCTCGCAATGACAGTAAGGTCGTCATTCCGGCCTCGCGCGGAATGAGGATTGCTACGCCTTCGCCAGCGCCTTCGTCGGATCGATGAACGGCATCTGAACCACGGTCGCGTCGCGCTCGCCGTCAGGCGTCGCAACGACGAGCTTCGTCCCGAGCGCCGCGTGCTCGATCGGAACCATCGCGTAGCCGATGTTTTTCTTCAGACGCGGTGAATACACCGCGGAAGTGATCCGTCCGACCTCCGCACCGCCCGCGCGCACCGGCCATCGCGTCATGTTGAGATCGAGCCGCGCGCCGGAGATCTCCACGCCGGCAAGCTTGCGTGCTACCCCACTCGACTTGATGCGCTTCAATGCGTCCCTGCCGATGAATGGCTCGGCCTTGTCGAGGTCGACCAGCCGCTCCAGACCCACTTCGTAGGGATTGGTCTCGACCGTCATGTCGATGCCGCAGTTGAGTATCCCGGCTTCGACGCGGCGGATGTCCGAAGGCCCGGTCGGCGCGATGGCGTAGGGCTTTCCGGCCTCCATTACTTTTTCCCACAACGCGTCGCCACGCGCCGGATCCAGCAGATAGAGCTCGTAGCCCAGCTCGCCGGTCCACCCGGTGCGGGTCACGATCACCGGGATGTCGCCGAGCTTCGCTTCGAAGAACTGATAGTACGCAAGATCTTCGATGCGCGCGCCGAAGAGGTCACGCACGAGCTCGCGCGATCGGGGACCCTGGATCTGCATCGGCGCCACGTCGAGCTCGCGAATCTGCACGTCGAGCCCGCTTCCGTACGCGACGCCCTTCGCCCACAGCACGACGTCGCTGTCGGCCGCCGCAAGCCAGAACCGGTTCTCGTCGAGGCGCAGCAGCACCGGGTCGTTGACGATGCCGCCTTCGTCATCGGTGAGCAGCACGTACTTGCCTTGCCCGACCCGGCACTTCGCCATGTCGCGCGGCGTGAGCAAACTCATGAGCTTGTAGGCGTCGCGCCCGGCGATCTCCGTATTGCGCTCGACCGACACGTCCCACACCGTGACGTCGTTCAGGAGCTTCCAGTATTCGCGCTCGAGATCGTCGTAGCCGATCGGGAGAAACATATGGTTGTAGACGGTGTAGCCCCGGCAGCCGTAACGCTGCGTCGCCTCGAAATAAGGGGAGCGTTTGAGCCTCGCACCGCGTTGAATGAGGTTCATGTCCAGCGGTTTTTGCATTCGCATCTCCAGGCTGCGGGTATCAATGCTCGTCATTCCGGCGTAGGCCGGTATCCCGTTTCCCTCGGGGGAAGGTAGGATGGAGCAACGCTGGTAGCTGGATCCCGGCGTGCGCCGGGATGACGATTCAGCGCTATTGCGGCTCCAGCCTGCGGCTTTCCTTCAGCTTGTCGAAGTTCGGCGTCAATCCAAGCCCCGGCTCCGCGGGAATTCTCACGATGTTGTTGTCGGGCCGCGGCGGGTTCACGTAGACCTGCTCGCCGATCGACTGCATGTCGAGGTGGAACTCGACGCGCCAGCCGTTCATGAGGCCTGCCATCGTGTGCATGTTGTGGAGCGGCCATCCGCCGCCGTTCGCAATCGGCAGGTTGTACATCTGTGCCATGTGCGCGACTTTCTGCGCTTCGGTATAGCCGCCGCAATAGCAGACATTCGGCTGGATGATGTCCACCGCCTGGCGGTCCATCAACTCGCGCAGCCGCCAGCGGTGTCCTTCGTTCTGACCCGCCGCGAGCGGTATGCGCGTCGAGTGCCGTAGATCCGCCATGGCGCGTGCGTCGTTCTGGAAGAGCGGCTCCTCGAACCACGTGAGGTTGCAGTCCTCGATCTCGCGGCACAGCATCTTCGCTTCGACCGGCTGGAACTTGTAGTTGGCGTCGATCATGATCTCGATGTCCGGGCCCACCGCGTCGCGCACGGCTTGCACGCGCCTCACGTCCTCCTTCCAGCCGCCTTTGTCGACCGCGACGACGAGCTTCAACCGCTTGTGGCCTTCGGCGAGCCGGTCTTTCGCGGCCTGCACGAGCGTTTCGCGATCGTACTCGGGAAAGCCGAAAGTGCAGTACGTGGGCGCCCAGTCGCGCGCGCCTCCGAGCAGCTGGGCGACGCTGCGCCCCACGGCCTTGCCGTGGATGTCCCAGCACGCGATGTCGAGGCATGACAGCGCGCTCGATATCACGCCCGTCATCGAGCGCTGGTTCAGCTTCCACCAGACCTTCTCGTGGAGCGCTTCGGTATCGCGCGGATCCATGTCTTTCACGACCGGCAGAAACTCTTTGGTGAGCGCGGTCACGACGGACCACGGCAGAAACCCGCCGCCGGTGAGGCCGTAGCCGGAATAGCCGTCATCGGTTTCCACTTCGCAGAATACGATCCTGCGCCTCAGCGGGTGATTGAGCAGCGGCACTTCGGCGAAGATCTCGTGAACGTTCGCCTTGATCGATTTGATTTTCATGGCTCTTCCACTTCACGCGTGACTGAACGGGAGTTCCCGCACACCGGGACATAGGCCGAGTGAGTGCCAGGCCCGCCCGCGACGATGATACCGATCTGCTCCGGACGCGCCGAGATCGGCAGCATGGTATCCGGTCCGATCTCGCCCAGCTCGGCGCGGCGTGCGCTCTGGGTGCGAACGATGTCGAAGGGCGAGAGCCGGCTTACCTTCAGCCTTGCGCGCTCCCACAGGCGCTCTTTCACTTCCGCTTTGGCGAGCCCACCGCGCTTGAGGATATTCGCGAGCTCCGGCGTCAAGACGAGCCACGGCTCGCCGCCGTAGACGTAATCGTTGCACATGGGGTAAGGCATCGTATCCGCGATAACTCGCAGCAGCGTATCGGCGTCTTTCGCGTGGGTCGTCGTGTTGAGGGGACTTAGCGCGCCCACGACCGTCACCGTGCTGCGCCCGGGCGCAAAACCGCGCTCCACGTGCAGCGGCTCCCACGGATTCTCGTCCTCGTTCTCGGCGCAGCAGAAGGTGTACTTGCCGGGCTGACCCAGGGACGCCTGATCGATATCGCCCGGCGTCCCGCCGCCGATGTTGTGCTCGATCAGGCGCAACGCGCGCCCGAGTGTCGCGTTCGCCCAGTTGCCGGGCCCCAGGCAGTTCACACCGCTGTTGATACCGAGCTTTTTCGCAATCGGCCCATTGACGATGAGCCAGACCGCGGCCGGGTTGGTGGTCGTCTGGATGTGCCGCAGGTTGAATTCGGGAGCGGCCATCGCCTTCACGGCGGCGATGAGAACAGGCATGTACTCCGGATAACAGCCCGCGAGCACCGCGTTGATCGCGATCGTTTCCACCGTCGCGGCGCCGAATGCCGGCGCGATCGTCGCGATGACCTCGTCCGGCGCGCGCTTCACGTACTCGATCATTCGTGCCACCCGCTCTTGTGTCGGCGGAATGACAGGCAGCCCGTCGGTCCATCTGCGTTCGACGAACATCCTGTTGAGCTCTGCCACGTCGGCGGGCGCTTCGACGCGTGCCGCTCGCGGCACGCGGCTCGAACCGCCTTTGAGCGTCGCCGCATCGCCCGATGCGGACTCGCATACCAGGCGCGCGATGTCCGCCGCGCACTTCTCGGCGATTTGCCTGATCTCTTCCCGGCTGCGGTTCCCGAACGGATGGGGGACGACCGCAATCGGCAGGTCGGGCTGACCGAGCGCTTTGGCCTGCGCGCGACCCAGACTGCTGAAGGCGGTAGAGCATACCGTGAGCGCGGCGAGGCCGTGCTTCGCCGCTTCTATGCTGTCGTGGATACTCCACGACGTGCAGCCCCCTCAGTCGCCCGATCCGGTGATCACCGCGTCGCACTCCTCGTAGAGCTCTGCCATCACCGCATCGGGCGCGGGAAGGCTCGGACTCTTCTTGGCGCGCTTGATTGCGGCGGCGGCGCCGTATTTGTCCACGAGCAGCTCCGCGACGTCGTCGACGAGGTGGCTGAAGTTCGGCTTGGCGTTGTCGACGAAGCCGATCACCTTCCCGGTGAACGTGTCGAGCGCCTGCCGCGATTGCTCCGGTGCGCTGAGCGCAAGGCCGAGCGGGTTCAGGATGACTATGGTCTCGTTCATTACACTTCTCCGTTCATTGGGCGCGGATCCCCGCGGCCTTGATCACTTTTCCCATTCTTGACATCTCGGCTTTCATCGTGTCGGCGCATTGTTGCGGTGTCCCGCCTACCGTTTCGACACCGAGGTTGAAGAATTTCTCCTTCACATCCGGCCTGTCGAGCACCTTGTCCGTCTCCGCGTTCAGCCGAGAGACGATCGGCCGCGGTGTTCCCGCCGGCGCGAATATGCAATGGCTCGATACGACTTCATATCCTGCAAGGCCCGACGCCGCAACCGTGGGCAAACCGGGAGCGAGCGCGGTCGGCTGAGCGCTCGTCACCGCCAGCGCGGTCAATCTCCCGGATTTCACGAACGGCATCACGGAACCCGCGGTACCGAACATCATCTGGATCTGTGCCCCGATCAGATCGTTGATGACCGCTGCCGTGGCCTTGTACGAGATATACACGACGTCGACGCCCGCCATCGACTTGAATAGTTCCGCTGCGAGATGAGACGAGCTGCCCGTCGCAGCCGAACCGTAATTGAGCGCCCCAGGCTTGGCCTTGGCGAGAGCGATCAGCTCCTTCACGGATCTCGCCGGCACGGCGGGGTGCACGACCAGGATCGTCGGCGTGCGAACGGCCAGGATGATCGGCGAAAAATCCTTCACCGGATCGTAGGGGACGTTCTCCTGCAGGAATGGCGCGAGCCAGAGCGGATTGCCGTAGAGCAGCAGCGTATAGCCGTCGGGCTGCGCCTTCGAAACGATCGCGCCCGGCGTTACGCCGGCCGCTCGATTGTCGACGATCACCTGTTGTCCCAGGCCCGCCGTCAGTCCTTGCGCGATCAGCCGCGCGGACGTGTCCGCGACACTGCCGATGCCCGTCGTGATGACGCGTATCGGCTTCGTGGGATAATTCTGGGCGGACGCAATGCTCGCGCCGAAAACGATCCCGCCGATCGCGAGCGCGGTACGCATTCGATACTCGTGATGCTGCTTCAAGGTCAACTTTTTTCTCTTTGGCGGATGGCGTGAGTATAACGGGCGCATGTGATAATGCCTGCCCCGCTTCCCTCTCTGAAGGTGGATGAGCATGCCGAGCGTTTCCGCCCGCGTTAGCGCGGCACTCCTCTTCGTTTTAGTTGGTTTTTCACAAGTCGCGTCCGCTGCCGACGGTGCCGTCGTGCGCTCCGAGAAGCACGCGTTCAACGTGAACGTGCTCGTTCAGGGACTGGATCATCCGTGGTCGATGACGTGGCTGCCTGACGGGCGCATGCTCGTGACCGAGCGCCCGGGCCGGCTGCGCATCGTGTCCAAGGACCTGAAGCTCGACGCCAAGGAGATCGAGGGGCTTCCGAAGATCGTCGTGGGCGGGCAGGGCGGGCTTTTCGAAGTCGCGGTCCACCCCAGCTACAAGGACAACGGCTGGATCTACATTTCGTACAGCGGACCCGGAGAAGGCGGACACGGCACCGAGCTCATGCGCGCGAAGCTGGACGGCTACCGGCTGGTCGATCAACAGGTCCTGTTCAGGCTACAGCCCAAGACGCGCTCGGAGCACCATTTCGGCGGGCGCATCGTATTCGACGGCAAGGGCCACGTCTTTCTCACGCTCGGCGAGCGCGGCGATCGCGACCGCGCGCAGCGGCTGGACGATCATGCCGGAGGCGTCATACGGTTGAACGAGGATGGCAGTGTGCCCAAGGACAATCCGTTCGTGGGCCGCAAGGATGCGAAGCCCGAGAAATATACGTACGGGAACCGCAATATGCAGGGTGCGGCACTGCATCCGAAAACCGGGGAGCTGTGGACTCACGAGCACGGCCCGCAGGGCGGCGACGAGGTGAACGTGATACGCGCGGGCCGCAACTACGGTTGGCCCGTGATCACGTACGGCGCCGAGTATGGCAGCGGCGCGAAAATCGGCGAGACACAGAAGGCCGGCATGGAGCAGCCGCTTCATTACTGGGTGCCGTCGATCGCGCCTTCGGGCATGGCGTTCTACGAGGGTGACAAGTTTCCGAACTGGCGCGGGAATCTGCTCGTGGGCTCGCTCAAATTCAATCTCCTGGCGAGGCTCGAGCTCGACGGAGAAAAAGTGACCCGGGAAGAGCGCATCCTGAAAGGCGCGATCGGCCGCATACGCGACGTACGCGTCGGGCCCGACGGTTATGTGTATCTGCTCACCGACGAGCGTCGGGGGGTGCTGGCTCGCCTGGAGCCTGTGAAGCAGTAAGGCCGCGAAGGACTCGAGCCGCCTCGAGAGCGCGCCGGGTACGGGTCGCACGTATTAAAATGTGCGGAGACTGTGGGGGCGAGACAACTTTCAAGGGAGCGACGGCGATGAAAGTGACACGGCTTACTCCTCATATCGGCGCGGAAGTGACGGGCATCGATCTCCGCGAGCCCATCGGCGCGGAGGTTCGGCGGGACTTGAACGCCGCCGTCGTCGACAATGTCGCCCTCGTCATCCGCGACCAGGATTTCACCCCCGAGCAATATCTCGCGGCGGTCGCCCTCTTCGGCGAGCCGATGGAGCAGCATTTCACGCAATACGCCCTGCCCGATTGTCCGTTGGTGCACGAAGTGTCGAACCGGCACAAGGACAAGTCCGGCAAGCGGGTGAAGCACGGCGCCGGCTGGCACACCGACCACACCAATCATGTGCGGCCGCCGAAATACACGAGCCTTTACGCCGTCGCGCTGCCTTCTTCCGGCGGCAACACGTCGGTCGTCAACATGCGCGCGGGCTATGAGGCGCTGCCCGACCCGATCAAGCAGAAGATCCAGGGGATGAAGACGGTCAACGTCTTCCAGGGCAGCGCGTCGGCCGTCTATTCAGGTCAGTCGGCGGACGCGCAGGCCGAGCGCAAGCCGGAGCCGGTGCTCCAGCCGCTGGTGAGGACGCATCCCGAAAGCGGGACCAAGGCGCTCTATTTCCATCCCGTCAAGGCCGAGAACATCGTCGGCATGGGCGCCGCGGAATCGCAGGCGCTGCTGGGCGATCTCCTCGAAAGGTCGGTCCGCCCGGACTTCGTCTACAGCCATCAATGGCGCAAGGGCGACATGCTGATCTGGGACAACCGGGCGGCGATGCACCGCGCGTCTTTCGATTACGACCCCGAGGAGTATCGCCTGCTCTACCGCGTGCTCGTGCGCGGCGATGTGCCGTTCTAGCGCGCCAGTCGGAATCGCCGCTCGGGCGGCGTTCCAGCCTGGAAATGAATGAGCTCCATAGCGGGAACCCTCACGTCATCGCAAACCCTGCGAATACGATAGACCTCGACGGGCGGTGACATTTCCGCTTTCAGCTCGCAGGTGACTTCCACGCAGGTAATACTCTTCAACCAGGAACAGATGCTGACTTCGGAACCGTCGGCATTTCTTATTTCAGTCAGGTAAGAAGCATCCGGGTAGAAGGGTCGATTCGTTCCCTTTTCAGCACGCACGTCCTGCAGCAGCGTATAAAAACTGCCGTTCAACGCCAGTACGCCCAGCGCCTTCTCCATGAAGAGGGGAAGGGTTCGGGTATATGAGAAGCCACCCAGCACATCGGTCATGAGCTGAAACCGTCCCAGCTCTTCCGGCGGATACTCGCGCAGGCGGCGGCCGAACATGTATTCGATCTGGCCTGGTTCGAGGCTTGCGGCCACCTGATGCCACTGTTGGGTCCTGCGGTCTTCTATGGATATCGCGACTGCTCTTGCTTTTCCGCCGCCGCGTTGCACACCCTGCAGCACCGCATCGTATTTCGAGGTGCAATAGTCGAGTATCGCCCGCCCTTCGCCTGCCCCGATATCCAGCCAGCGGTCCCTGGGCCCGAGTGCCGCCAACGAGCGCTTGAACTCGGCGGGCAGAATGAACGTGTACGACAAGAGCGATCTGCCGATGACATACCCTTCAGGCACGTCTTGTCCCCGGCTCTTATAGATATCCGTCTGTTTTGAAACTTCCTCGCTGAGGGTGGGGCCGGCAGGAGAGGCGCAGTGGGATGCCTGGATCCCAAGAGCTTGCAGGACGAGCACCACAAGCAGGCGCAGCCCGGTGATTTTCAGGCCTGTCATCGATTCTGGTGCATAAGAGTTGAAATAGCGGCGTGACGCTCTGAAAGCCGATTGTGCCTTGCATACGCGGGGCCTGCAAAAACCGCTATGATCGTAGTTAAGACCCTCCTTTCGGAACCGTCCCATGCAGCTCACCGCCGAGAAACCGTCTACCGACATCCTCCACGCCAACTTCAACTACATCGTCGACACGGGGGTGCCGCCGGTGCGCTACATCGACTGGCCGGAGATGGAGCACAAGGCGGTCCCGCCGCAGTACCGGCAATACGAAATGGCGGTGCGCAACGGCAGACCATTGCGCGACACGTTCGATCTCGACACCCACGGATTTGCCTTCGTCGACCACCTGACGCAGGTCAAAGACTTCACCGACGAGGCGGAACGGGCGCGTGTCTACGATCCCGAGGTGCAGGTGTTGGTGAAGAAGCATTCCGGCGCTTCCTCCGTCGTGGTGTTCGACCACACCATACGTGTCACCGACGAAAAGTCGCAGCGGGTTGCAGGCGCGCGCCCCACGGTCAAAGGCGTACACAACGATTACACCGAGAAGTCGGCGCCGGTGCGCCTGCGCGAGATCGTCGGCGAGGCTGAAGCCGAGCGCCGCATGAAAAAGCGCTGGGCGATCATCCAGGTCTGGCGTTCCATTCGCGGGCCCGTGGTGATCGACCCCCTCGGCATCTGCGACGGCCGCAGCATTCCCCAGAAGGGTTTCATACGGGTCGAGCGGCGCTACAAGGACCGCACCGGCGAGGTCTATCACATCGCCCACAATCCCGCGCATGCGTGGTTTTACTTCCCGCAGATGCGCCGCAACGAGGCGCTGGTGTTCAAGGTTTTCGATTCCGATGCCGGCAAGCCCTCGCGCTTCACCGCGCACAGTGCGTTCGACGATCCCGCGACCCCGGCGGATGCACCGCCGCGCGAAAGCATCGAAACCAGGACTTTCGCGTTCTTCGAATAAGGCGGGAAAATCACCATGGCCAGGCAGGACCGAAAAAAAACCCGACACCCCGTGCGACCGATCAAGACCAAGCGCGACTTCGCCGGCGTAACGGCCGTCGTCGAGCGGCTCTCTGAAAAATCCGGGATCGACGATGCCGCGGAGCTGCGTCTGCAACTCCTCTTGAAGGAGCTCGACAAGGCCGACCCGACGACGGAAGACGACGACGCGGATTTTTCGGCCGACGACGACTATCCGAGACCCGGGCGGCGCTGGTCGGACGAAGTGTCCGACCCGGAGTAGCGCCCCGGGCGGTAAGGCTTTACCTATTCCGCCTTGGCGCCGGAATCCCTGACCGCCTTGCCGAAGCGCGCCGTCTCCGCGCGGATCAGCTTGCCGAACTCCTCGGGCGTTCCGCCCATCGGATCGACGCCCATCTCGACGAGGCGCTGGCTCATTTCAGGCGTGCGCAGGATGCGCGTGATTTCCGTCGCGAGCTTCCCGATGACGTCTTTGGGCGTCTTCGCCGGCGCGACGATGCCGGTCCAGTTACCCATCACGAAGTCCTTGTAGCCCTGCTCGATGAACGTGGGCACATCGGGAATGAACGGGTGGCGCTTTTCCGTGAGCGACCCGATCACGCGAAGCTTGCCCCCCTTCGTGGAAGGCAGGAGCTCGGGTATGGCGTTTATCATCATGTGCGCTTCGCCCGACATGAGAGCGGGTATGGCAGGACCGGCGCCCTTGTACGGCACGTGCGTCACGTCGATTTTCGCGGCGACCTTGAACATCTCCATCGCGAGGTGGCTGATCACGCCCACGCCGCCCGAGGCGTAAGTCAGTTGTCTTTTTTTCGCCTGGTCCACGAGCTCGGCGACGTTCTTCGCCGGGAGGCTCGCGTTGACGACCATGATGAGCGGCGAGTTGCCCAGCACCACGACCGGAGTCAAATCGCGCTCCAGGTTGTAGTCGAGCTTCGCGTAGAGCGTCTGCGAAATGGTGTGCGCGGTGCTGATGTTCATGAAGGTGTAACCATCGGGGGTCGTGCGGGCGAGGATGCCCGCGGCGAGATTGCCGCCCGCGCCGGGCCGGTTGTCGACGATGACCGGCTGGCCCCAGGTATCCGTCAGCTTCTGCGCCACGATGCGCGCCATGATGTCGTTGATCCCGCCGGGGGCGAAGGCGACGAGATAGCGCAGCGGACGCGTCGGATAATCCGCAGCGCCCGCTGCAAACGCATACAAGCCCATGAATGCACCGCACAGCACGCTCGCGATTCGCATCGTGTTTTCTCTCGTCAGTTTCAGGGACTATATCAAAGCTTCAAAGGCGTTTGAGTTCGCCCCAGGCGGGATGCGACCCGATCAACCGGAGCGCTCTGCGCAGAAGGGTCTTGCCGGGCTCGGTGTGCTGCCAGGTCGAGGCGCCCGACGGGTGCGGCAGCGGTACCAGATCGAACGCGACGCCGCTGCGCTTTTCGCGATGCACCTTGCCGACCACCGCGTCGAGCTTGTCCGCCGCGAGAAATTGCTGGATCGCGAGCTTTCCGACCGGTATCACGAGCTTCGGCCGGAGGATCGCGATTTCCGCATCGAGCCAGCCCGAGCAGTTCGCTATTTCGTCCGGGTCGGGAACGCGGTCTCCACCGGTCGCTTTCTTCCCGGGAAAGCACCGGCATACCGCGGCCATGTAGACGCGGCCGCGAAAGGCCTCTTCATCGATGCCGAGCGCGCTCGTCCACTTGAAAAGCTGTTTCCCCGCAGTCCAGGCGAAAGGCCGGCCGATGGCGGGTTCCTTGGGTCCCGGCGCCTGTCCGACGAGCAGCACGCGGGAGACGACGGGATTGCCGATCACCGGCGTGCTTTGCATGCGCGGACAGCGACGGCAATGCGCGAGCACGTCCTGGTGCCGGAGCAGTTCGACTTGCGGGTCGGCCCCAAGTTTGCTCATTCAGTGCGCAACGCACCGTGGCAGGGCACGGCCGATATACTCTGGTGAATTGCTGGCACAGGACGTGCGTGGCATAGGCTTTGCTCAGGCGCCATTATGAGGCATGCCACGTAATGAACTACGACGAGATGTATCAGGCAGACGGCGCGGCCCGCGCGCACTACGGGCCCATCGCCGAGTGGCTGAAAGCGATGCCCCCGGCCTGGATCGCCGCCAAGCGCCGCGAGGCCGACCTTTTGTTTCACCGCGTCGGCATCACCTTCGCCGTTTACGGCGACGAGGAAGGCACCGAGCGCCTGATCCCGTTCGACACCATCCCCCGCATCATTCCCGATTCGGAATGGCAGATGCTCTATCGCGGGCTGAAGCAGCGCGTGACGGCGCTCAACCGCTTTCTGCACGATATCTATCACGGCCAGGACATATTGCGCGCCGGCGTGGTGCCCGCGGAGCAGGTGCTCATGCACGATGCGTATCAGGTGGCGATGGCCGACGTCGACGTGCCGAACGGGGTGTACTGCCACGTCGCCGGCATCGATATGGTGCGCGACGGGGACGGGGCCTATTACGTGCTCGAAGACAACCTGCGCACACCTTCCGGCGTTTCGTACATGCTGGAGAACCGCCGCATGATGATGCGGCTCTTTCCCGAGCTCTTCGAGCACTACAACGTGCGCCCGGTGGAGCACTATCCGCAGATCCTTCTCGAGACGCTGCGCGCCTGCGCGCCCCGCGGCGTGCGCGACCCGGTCGTGGTCGTGTTGACGCCCGGACAATACAACAGCGCGTATTTCGAGCACGCTTTCCTGGCGCAGCAGATGGGCGTCGAGCTCGTCGAGGCTGTCGATCTCTTCGTGAAGGACGGCGAGGTCTACATGCACACGACGAGCGGCCGCCAGCGCATCGATATCATTTACCGCCGCATCGACGACGCGTACCTCGATCCGCTCGCTTTTCGCCCGGACTCGGAGCTCGGCATCGCGGGGCTGCTCGCGGTCTATCGCGCGGGGAACGTCGTGATCGCAAACGCTATCGGCACCGGTGTCGCCGACGACAAATCGACTTATCCTTTCGTACCGGACATGATCCGCTTCTACCTGGGCGAGGAGCCTATTCTCCACAATGTTCCGACATGGCAGTTGCGCAAACCCGACGACTTGAGCTACGCCCTCGACCACCTGTCCGAACTGGTCGTGAAGGAGGTGCAGGGCTCGGGAGGCTACGGCATGCTGATCGGGCCGGCCTCGACTCGCGCGCAGATTGAGGATTTTCGCAAGCGCATCCAGGCCAACCCGGCGAACTACGTGGCGCAGCCGACTCTCTCGCTTTCGACTTGCCCGACTTTCGTGGAAAGCGGCGTCGCGCCGCGGCACCTCGATCTTCGGCCGTTCGTGTTGAGCGGGCGCGATGTGAAGATCGTGCCGGGCGGCCTCACGCGGGTCGCCCTCACCGAAGGCTCGCTTGTCGTGAATTCCTCCCAGGGCGGTGGGACCAAAGATACGTGGGTGCTGTCCTGATGATGCCGCGCACAGCAAGAGCATCGGCGCCTTAAGCCCATGCTCTCTCGCGTCGGCGACCGCATCTACTGGATGTCGCGCTTCATGGAGCGCGCCGAGAACATGGCGCGCATTCTCGGCGTAACGTCGAACGTGATCCTCTGCAGCACGCCGGAGACGGAGGAGCAGAACCTCCTTGCGCCGCTCACCATCACCGCCACCACGCGCGCCTATTACGATCGGCACGAGACCCCTTCGCTCCCGGCGCTGATCGATTTCATGGGACTCGACGGCCAAAACCCCTCGAGCATCTACACCTGCCTGAGGCGCGCGCGCGACAACGCGCACGCGGTCCGTTGGCAGATCACCTCCGAGATGTGGGAGACTCTGAACGCATCGTGGATCGAATTGCAGTCCTTCAAGCGCGAGCTCGTGTCGGGACCGGACGCCACACGATTTTTCGACTGGGTGAAGGAACGCTCGCATCTCTTCAGGGGTGTCACGTACGGCACGATCATGCGCGGCGAAGCGTTCAATTTCTCGCGTCTTGGGACGTTCATCGAGCGCGCGGACGCGACCGCGCGCATCCTCGACGTGAAGTATCACATCCTGCTGCCACGCGTCGAAGACGTAGGGGGCGCTCTCGATTACTACCAGTGGGCCGCGTTGCTGAAATCGGTTTCCAGCTTCGAGACCTACCGGACGATCTACCGCGACCGTATCTATCCCATCAACGTGGCCGAGCTTCTGATCCTCGACCGCCGCATGCCGCGCTCGCTCGCCGCCTGCCTCGATCAGATAGAGCAGTCGCTGTCGCTGGTGGAGGGGCAGAACGACCAGCCGGCGAAGCGCCTGGCCGCCGAGTTGCAGGCGCGCCTCGTGCACGGCGACATCGACGAGATCTTCGCGAGCGGCCTGCACGAATATCTGACCGAGTTCCTGGAGGACGTGGGCGAGCTGGGCCAGCGCATCCAGCGTGCCTACCTCGGAGCACTATGAAGATATTCATCGATCACACCACCCGCTACAGCTACGAAGTGCCGGCGCGTTACAGCACCCAGTACCTGCGCATGTGTCCGCGTTCCAATGCCCAGCAGCGCGTCATGGATTGGGAGCTGCAGACCCCCGGCACGCCGCTCGAATTGCGCGACGGCTACGGCAATACCCTGCATCTGCTGACGATAGAGGGGCCCGTCTCCGAGATCGTCATACGCTCGACCGGCACGGTGGAAACGTCGTCCTCGATCGACGAGGCGGCCGACGAGGTCAAGCTCTCGCCTCTCGTCTTCCTGCGGCCGACCGGGCTCACGCGCGCCGAAGGCGCGGTCGTGGAGCTGGCGGAAAAGTTCAGGCGCCGCGCGGGAACGCTTTCCGGCTTGCGCGATCTTGCCCAGGCGGTGCTCACGCGCCTGCCGTTCAAGGCGGGGGTGACCGAGGTTCATTCGACCGCGGCCGAGGCACTGAAGGAGGGCTACGGCGTGTGCCAGGACCATGCGCATGTGTTCATCGCGTGCTCCCGGTGCCTGGGCATACCGGCGCGCTACGTGAGCGGTTACCTGTACCTGCCAAAGTCGGCGGAGGCGGTCGCCAGTCACGCCTGGGCCGAAGCGTGGGTCGTCGACCGCTGGCGCAGCTTCGACGTGACCAACGCCCGTCCGGCGGGCGAGCATCACATCCGTGTCGCGATCGGCGCCGATTATCTGGAAGCGGGGCCGGTGCGGGGCGTGAGACGCGGCGGTGGTAAGGAACGCATGACGGCCACGGCGCTGGTCTCGGAGCAGTAGATAGGCCTCTCCGGCATGCAGTAACATCCGTGCTCCAGCAACGACCGATTGGCACGAGATGACTTATTGCGTAGCGGCGATCGTCCAGGAGGGCATCGTCTTCGCGTCTGATTCGCGCACGAGCGCCGGCGCCGACAACATCGCGACGTTCGGCAAGATGATGGTGTGGGAAGAGCCCGGGAAGCGGGTGATCACGGTGCTCTCGTCGGGCAATCTCGCGACGACTCAGAGTGTCATCGCCTTGCTGAAAATGCGCTCCAAAAGCGAGGACGGCAAACTGATGGCCGGCGGCATCCTCCGGCAGAAGCAGATGTTCGATGTCGTGGAGCTCGTCGGCGAGACGCTGCGTGAAGTCGTCACGCGCGAGAAATCGGTCAGGGAGAGCGGCGTCGACATCGACTGCAGCTTCATCATCGGGGGCCAGATCGACCACAAGACGCCCCGGCTCTTTCGCATGTATCCCGAAGGCAATTTCATCGAAGCCACACCCCAGACCAACTATTTCCAGATCGGCGAGGTCAAGTACGGCAAACCGATCATCGACCGCGTGGTGAAGTTCGAGACGCCCCTGAAAGAGGTCGCGAAGGCGTTCCTCGTGTCCTTCGATTCGACCATGCGCTCCAACCTCTCCGTCGGCCTCCCGATCGATCTCCTCGTCTACGAGCGCGACTCGTGCAAGGTGACGCTCAAGCGGCGTTTCCTGCAGGGCGACGGCTATTTCTCGAAAATCAGCGGCGTATGGTCCGCGGGGCTGCGCCGCGCGTTCTCGGAAGTGCCTGAAGTGCCCTGGGTGGACGAGACCACGGCTGATTAGGAGCGGCGCTCGCCTGAAGGCTCGGGCCTCGCCGCTCCACGAACAGAGGGAAACCTTCCACGGTTTCCCTCCGTAACCTCCCTTCCCCCACAGATGCTAGGCCGGCGCCGATGGCACGGCGTTCGCGAGCATCGTCACGCCCGGCAGCTTGCACGCGAGGATGGCCTGCCGAACGGCTTCGACCGCTCGCGGCCTTGGGAAGCTGCGGCGCCACGCGAGGGCGACGCGCCGGCTCGGTACCGGCGTCGCGAAGGGCCGCACCGCAGTCAGACGATTCTCCGCGGTGCGCGCTTCCGCCGCCGCGGCAGGCAGCACCGTGATGCCGACGCCCGACGCGACCATGTGACGTATCGTTTCGAGCGAGCTTCCTTCGAGGCTCTGCTGCACGTCGTTCGTCGCCCGCTCGACTCCAGCGCAGGTCTGGAGCACCTGCTCGCGGAAGCAATTGCCGCTCGAGAGCAGGAGCAGGTTCTCGCGGCACAGGTCGTGGGCGGGTATGCGCGCTTTTTTCGCCCACGGATGCCCCGCGGGCATGAGGACCCGAAACGGCTCGTCGTAGAGCGCCTGAGTGACGATCCCCGTTTCTTCGAAAGGCAGCGACAGCACGATGAGGTCGAGCTCGCCGTTCTTCAGAAGCTCTCCCAGGCGCACTGTGTAGTTTTCCTGGATGTGGAGCGGCATCTGCGGCGCGCGCTTGTGGATGATCGGAATCAATTGCGGCATCAGGTACGGCCCGATCGTGTAGATGGCACCGAAGCGCAACGCGCCTGCGAGCTCATCCTTGCCCTGCAGGGCAAGGTTTTTGATCGTGGAGGCCTCCTCCAGGACGCGTTGGGCCTGCTCGACGATGCGCGCGCCGACCGGCGTCACCGTGACTTCGCTCCCGCCGCGCTCGAAGAGCGCGACGCCGAGCTCGTCCTCGAGCTTCTTCACCGCCACCGAAAGGGTGGGCTGGCTCACGAAGGACTTCTCGGCGGCGCGCCCGAAGTGGCGCTCGCGCGCCAGGGCGACGATGTAGCGCAGCTCGGTGAGCGTCATGCACTCAGCTCGTATACGGCCTGCACCGGCCAGTGATCCGAAGGCGCGGCGTCGTTGAAAAAGAACGGGGGCACGCACGCCGCGATCGGGCGCGCTTCGGCGTTCGCCACGATCCAGTCTATGCATTGACTGATCGCGAGCTTCCCCGGCTCGACGGCCGCCGTTGGATAGCACTTGAACGTCGGCGGCGGCTGGATGCCGAGGCGCGCGAAACAACTGACGAACCCGGCTTTGTTCAGCAGGTCCGTCGGGTGCACCGGATCGTTGAGATCGCCCATGAAAAAGCACGGCTCGCGCTTGCGGTTCAGGCGCTTCAATTCCGCGATGATGCGGCGCGTTTCTGCCACTCGCGGCGATCGCCCCGTAGCGCTCTCATCCGGATGCCGCTGGTGCGTCAGATGCGCGGTGGAAACGAGTATCGAGCGGCCGAGCGCTTTGACCTGCAGGCGTGCCCAGAACAGACGCCGGTGGCCTTTCTCCTTGATTTTCACGTCCGCTGCGCCGTGCTCGATCTCGGAAAACAGGGTATCGCGCCAGTAGATGTTGCTCTCCGCCGTCCACCCCACGAACCCGTCCTGCACGCGCGCGTGCCCGGGCAATGCCTTGTCCAGGAAAATGCGCGACTTCTGCCGCAGCTCCTGCAGGCACAGGATATCCGGGCCGAAGAGCTCGACGAACTTCTTGAGCGCCGCGTGGCGTTGAGACCACCGCTCGGTGTTCCAGATGTTGCAGGTGATGATGTTGATCCGAAGGGGATGCATAGGCTCCTCGTGTTCCACTTCACGCAGCACACCACGTGCGCCACATTTCGCGATACGCAGCTTCGAGCTCTCGCGTGTATTCCGCGGCTTTGCTGAACGGCGCTCGCCGCACCCGCTCACGCAAAGTCCTTCGCACTTCGGCAAGGCCGTCGAGGTCGCTCGCCCACCGTGATCCGGCCCGGACATATCCCTCGTCGGTCTCTGCGACGAAGGTCTTGAGACCAAGCTGAGACATCAGTGCGGCCCCCACTCGAGAAACGGCCGTTGTCCCTGTGAGCGTGAGGACGGGCACGCCCATCCACAACGCATTCCTCGATACCGTGCCGCCGTTGAACGGGAACGGGTCGAGTGCGATATCGACGGCATGGTGCATCCTGAAGTACTCGGCCGGCGGAAGTCTTTCGACGAATATCAACCGTTCGGGGCCGATACCGCGAGCCGCAAATCTCTGCCTGATCAGCCCGCTGATCCACGCGTCGCAAACCATCATCAACCGCGAATCCGGCACCGCGGCCAGCAGCTTTGACCACAAGGCATACGTGGTCGGGGACACTTTGTCGATCTCGTTGAAGCTCCCAAAAGTGACATAGCCGTTGGTCGGCGCGGGCAGATCGTTGACGTGGGGGAGTGCGGCATCGGGTTGGAAGCACGCATGGCTGGAAAGACGAACGAGAGTTTCGCTATGACAGTCCTCCGTCTTGCCGGCGGGATCGATGCAATCGTCGGTGAACCGATAATCCATGGCCGCGAGGCCCGTCGTCGCGGGCAGTCCGATCCACGTGACTTGCACGGGAGCGGGTTTGCGCGCGAACACGAGGAGCCGGTTGCCCACGGTGTGCCCCGATAGATCGACGAGGATATCGATACCGTCGTGTTGCACGAGCTCGGCGAGCTTCTCGTCACTGAGGTTTGCAACCCAGCGCCAATGGTCGGCGAGAGGCGCCAGTCGCGCGGTGACGTCGTCGCGCTCGGCGTGATTCGCATAGCAGTATGTTTCCACGGCGCGGCGGTCGTGATTCTCCAGGATGGGCGCGATATGGTACGCGACGGGATGCTCACGAAAATCGGCCGACACGTAGCCGACCTTCACTTTCCGATCGGGAAAGCGCGAATTGCGGTGCACGAGCCTGGGGGCGCGCTCTTCGAATTGCTCTGCAAATATCGTGCATTGGTCGCGCACTGTTTTGCCGTTCGACGTGAGCCTGAGCAGAGTAAAGATGAGCGCGTCATGAACGGCCGCGCGATCGGGCGTGACCGATAACGCTTTCCGGTAGCAGGCAACGGCATCGTCCAGCTCGCCCTTCAGCCGCAGCACGTTTCCACGATTGTTCAGCGCTTCGGCGAGATCCGGCTGGAGCGCGAGCGCGCGGTCGTAGCTCGCCAGCGCTTCCTCGTGTCGCTTCAGGGCCTGAAGCGCGGCTCCGCGATTGGCGAATGCTTTTGCGTAGTCGGGTCTGAGTGCGATGGCGCGGTCGTAGCTCTCCAGCGCTTCGGGGTGGCGTTCGAGGTCCTGAAGCGCCGTGCCGCGATTGCAGAAGGCCGCTGCGTAATGCGGGTCGGCCTTGAGCGCCTCCTCGTAGCTCGCCAATGCTTCCCCGGGGCGTCCAAGCTCCTGCAATACCGCACCGCGATTGTTGTGCGCTTCCGCAAAGTCGGATTCGAGCGCAAGCGCGCGGTCATAGCACGCCAGCACCTCTTCACGCCGTCCGAGATTGCGCAGGACGTTGCCGAGATTGCAATGGGCGGCGGCATTGCCCGGATCGATCTGTAGGGCGCGGGTGATGATCTCGGCAGCCGCCGCGGGCCTGCTTCTCTGCGCTTCGATAATGCCCAGCAGATGCAATGCGTCGAAGTGAACGGGCGCATGCGCCAGTATGCCGCGGCAGACACTCTCAGCCTGAGTGAGCCGTCCTTCTTTCTGAAATGCCAGAGCCTGCTCGAATTTCACTGCGACGGACGTTCTCGAAACCGGTGAACAACCGGAAATAGTGCATCTTATCCTTTCGCTGCCCGGCGGAGTCCGAGGCCTTCACCCAAGGCGCGCGCGGGTGTAACTTGAGGCCTATGCTATTGCCCGTCTCCAGGTGAAACATGAACAGCGCGCCCCGACCCAATCCAAAACGGAGGAGCGCGCGCCCGCAGCCGCTGCGATTCGCGCTGCGCCCCATCGCCTGCTGCGTCATGCTCGCATGCACCGACACGGTCTGGGCGAATCCGACCGGCGCCAGCCTCGCGGCTGGGGCGGCGACCTTCAACACGTCGGGCAGTACGCTGCAGATCACCAATTCCCCCGGCGCGATCATCCATTGGCAAGGCTTCTCGATCGGCGCCAACGAGATTACGCGCTTCACGCAGCAATCGGCTTCGAGCGCGGTGCTGAACCGCGTCGTCGGCGCCGACATCTCGCGGATTCAGGGCCAGCTCCTGTCGAACGGCCGCGTGTTCCTCATCAACCCGGCCGGCATCATCATCGGCGCGGGCGGGATGATCGACACCGCAGGCTTCGTCGGCTCGACGCTGAACATGCAGAACGCCGACTTCCTGGCCGGCAAGCTCAAGTTCCAGGGCGACGCGAGCTCAGGCGGAATCGTGAACCAGGGCTATATCAAGGCCGGGCCGGGCGGCCACATCATCCTGGTCGCACCCAATATACAAAATAGCGGCGTGCTCCACACCGAAGGCGGTCAGCTCATCCTCGCAGCCGGTCAGAAGCTCACGATCGGCAGCGTCGATCTCGAAGACGTGCAGTTCGAGATCCAGGCGCCGGCCGATTCGGTGGTAAATATCGGCAAGCTCCTGGCCGACGGCGGCGCGGTCGGCGTTTTCGCCGGGACGCTCAGGCACAGCGGCGACATCCGTGCGAGCGCGCTTACGCGCGACGCGGCGGGACACATCGTTCTAAAAGCACGCAGCGACGTGACGATTGCCGCAGGCAGCACTACGGATGCGAACGGCAAGAACGGCGGCAACGTCACCATTCAGTCGCAAACCGGTGCCACGCTCGTTTCGGGCGCCGTGACCGCCACAGGCAGTGCGGGCCGCGGCGGCGACGTCCGGATCCTCGGCAATCGCGTCGGCCTCATCGACGGCGCGACGGTGAACGCATCGGGGGAGACCGGCGGCGGCGCCATACTGCTCGGCGGCGACTACCAGGGCAGGAACCCCCAGGTCATGAACGCGTGGCGCACGTTCGTGGGCAGCGGAGCAACGCTGCGCGCCGATGCGATCGGCTCGGGTGACGGGGGCAAGGTCATCGTGTGGGCCGACGATATCGCGCGCTTGAATGGAAGCATCAGCGCGCGAGGCGGTGCGCGAGGCGGGGACGGCGGTTTCGTCGAGACCTCGGGCAAACGCGTGCTTCTCGTGGGCGAATCCGCCCGAGTCGACGTCGGCGCTCCGGCCGGACGCGGCGGCACATGGCTGCTCGATCCGGTGGACATCCGGGTGGCAAACGGCGGTCTCGCAACCGCTGATGACGTCGATGAGTTCGGCGATGTCACGGCGACCGAGCCGGCGACAGTCAGCCCGGCCACCCTTGCCAACTTCACGATGGGCGCGATCACCCTGCAAGCCGAGAACGACATCACCTTCGCCAGCCCCCTCGTGACGACAGCGTCGGGGAACAATGAGGCCCTGATCGCGCAGGCGGGGCGCTCGATTTTCGTCAATGCCGACATCACCAGCAACAATGACATTACGCTGACTGCGAACGACAGCACTTTGACTGCAGCGCAGGCCGCCTTTCGCGGCCCCGGTCCCGCAGAGCTCACGATGGCGGCGGGCACGACCATCAATGCGGGCGCAGGCATCATTCGCCTGCTCATGGACCAGGGCGCGAATGCCGGCGCTGCCAGCGGCAACGTGACCCTCGCCAATCTGACCGCTGCCCACGTCAGCGTCGCGCACCGGGGACCGACGGCGAACGGCAGCATCCTGCGCGCGGCAAACAGCGGCGGGGTCGTGCCCGTGATCACCGTCGGCAACAACGGCAACGTGCATCTCCAGATCGAAGCTGCGGCGGGCGGGGCGAGCTCGAGCATCGGCACGGACGCGGCGCCGATCCAGATCACGGCCGGGGCCGGCACGGCGATACTCGAATCGCACTATCGCGCCGGCGGCGCCGGGATATTCGTCGATTCAGCGTCCAATCTGCAGATCGGCGGCGCGACGACCGTATTTGGCGGTGCCGTCAAAGGCGTGCAGACGCTCTCGGCCGGCGGTGTGGTGCCCGCCGGGCCCATCCGCGTCACCTCGACCGGCACGCTGACCCAGCAGGCGTTGGGCGCGGCGCCGAACGCAGCGACGTGCGGCGCGAGTCCCGGCGGGGGCGCCGCTGTCGGCGGCCCGGTTTGCGCGGGCGATACGGACAATCTGGTCAACCAGAACTTCGCGCTCGGCACGCACTCGATCACGCTGCGCGCGGCGGACATGACTTTGCAGGCGCCGATCAACGGTAGCGATATTTCGCTCCTGCCGCGTGCGGGCATCGGTATAGACCTGGGGTCGAACGCTGTCGGCGGCGGTACTCTCAGTCTTGCACAAGCCGAGCTCAACCAGATCACGGCAACGACGTCGCTTCGAATCGGCGAGGGCGCATCCGGGAATATGACTTTCGTCGGTCCGGTCACAACGCCGGGGTCCAAGCCGGTCACGTTCCAGACCGGTGGAACCATGACGACGACGCAGGCCGCGGGTAATACCGATATCACGGCTGCGACGGCTACCAGCGATATTCAGCTGACGGCGGGCGGCGCTATCGGTAACACCGGTCCGGGAGCCGGTGGCCGTCTCAAGCTCAATACGAGCGTGGGGTCGATCACTCGTTTCAACAGTAGCGGCGGCTCCATTTACGCCGAGCAGACTGTTGGCGACCTGACTTTCCTAAGATGGATATACAGTTCGAGCGGCAGCCCTCAATTCGAATATGCGACGACAAACGGAAACATACTGCTGACGAGCGGCGGATCGTTCGGTGCCGGCCAGTTCAACTTTATTACCGGCGGTGCAAATACCGACATCATCTTCAGCGGCGTGCCCGCCGGGGCCTACGGTGCCGCGTCTCTAATGCTGAATCCTGTGAGAATGACGCAGTTCACTGCCGATACGCAGACGTTCGACACACCAGTCGCCACGAGCAAGCCTATTGTCTTTGCTGGCGGATCGGCGATCTTCAACCAAGCTCTCACTACAAGTACTGCAACCGGCACGCTGACGATCAACGGCGGCACGGCTACGTTCAATGCGTCGCCGGTCATTGCTGCGGCAACCACGCTTACCGGAGGCACCCTGGGGGGCAGCGCGAGCGTGACGCTCACCAATCCGTTCAACTGGTCCGGTGGGACCGTCAGCGGTTCGGGCGCGGGGGCTTTCCGCACCGACAACGTGACGACGATCTCCGGCGCGGCGACCAAGACGCTCACGAGCCGGACTTGGAACAACTTTGGAACGGTGGACTGGGGCGGCTCAGGCAACATCCTCCTCTCGGATGCGGCGGCGATCATCAACAACAAGCTCAATGCCGTATGGAACATCGCCACCACGACCCAGGTCTCGGATATGACGGGCCCCGGCACATTCACCAACGAGCTCGGGGGCGTGGTCAACGCCAACGCTCCATTTGTCGGACCCGGCGCACCGCTCTCCTCGAACAGCATCCATCCGGCGAGGGTCAATCACGCGGGGACGCTCAACATCAATCAAGGCGACATCGACTACGACAATGCGTCGACGGTCACCTTCTCCGGCATTGTCAATTTCGCGAACGGCACGCGCATCAAGAGCTACAACGGACCGGGCACCACATTGAATTTCAATGGCGCCACGCTCAACGTGCCTGCGGGTACGGCGACGCTGGAGATGGACAACTTCGCGATGAACGTAAACAACGCGCTCACGATTCCGGCGAACATGCTGCTGCGCCAGAGCGCGAGCACGCTCACGGTGAACGCGCCGCTCACGTTCGTGAACGGCGCGGCCTATACCTTGTCCGCGGGCACGCTGGCCGGGGCGTTCCCGGTGACCGTGAACGGCGGCCTGACCTGGACCGGCGGCACGATCTCGAACACGAACGGAGTCACGGTAACGGGAACGACAACCATCAACGCAGCCGGGGCTCCACAATTAAGCGGCTCGCTGTCGACGGGTGTCCTCGACATGAGCGCGGGTACGCTCGGCATCGCCAGTAGCGGCGTCCTCACGCTGACGGGCCCTGGCACGAGCTCGCTCAGCGGCGCAACCATAAACAATGCCGGCCGCGTGAACTACAACACGCCTGGCGACGATCTCCTCATCAACACCGGCGCGGTGTTCAACAACCAGTTGGGCGGGACCTTCGACATTCAGGGAGACATCTTCGCCCGATCGACGGTGGGGCCCGGCGCCTTCAACAACGCAGGCACGGTCCTCAAGAGCGGCGGCACCGCAGCCGGCAGCGGTGGTTTCAGTGGGACGCTGCCGCTCACGAACACCGGCACGCTCACTGCCCAGACCGGCACTCTGCAGTACGCCGGCAACAACAATGCGTTCAATGACGGTACGGTGTTCAACGGCGCGGGCTCGAACCTGGTGACCGGCAACAGCACCTTCACCACCGCCGGCGTCACGCCGATCACATCGACCAACCTCATCCTGGGCGGGGCGGGTGCAACTTACGGCGGCAGCGCGGCGATCGGCGGAACCGTGATCTGGACCGACGGTACCGTGACGGGCAACCTGACCAATCCGATCGGCGCCGGCAACATCTGGAACCTCAACGGGCCGCTCCAGAAGACCATCCTGGGCGGGGCTGGAATGCGCTTCGACAACGCCGGTACGATGAACCTGAACGGCGGCAGCCTCATGCTGGCGGGGGATGCCGATTTCCTCAACAGAGGGAGGTTCAATATCGCCGGTGATTTCGATATCCGGAATACGGGTGCCGTAACGTTCACCAATAACGCCGGGTCAAATCTGACCAAGACGGGCGGCCTCGGCGTGAGCCAGATCGGGAGCGACGCCCTGTTCAGCTTCAGTAGCGGTCCCGGCTTCGGAGCGGGCGGCACGATTACCGTCATGTCGCCGCCTGCGGGGGTGCCTGGGACGCCTACTTTGCAGATGAACGGAACGTTCGTCGGCAATACCAATTTCGGCGACATCACGCTCCAGGCCAACACCGCCTTCATCGCGGGCTCCAGTTTCGCGACCAACGGCGGGGGAATCAGGATTTTCGACAACGCCGTCTTCACCACGACGGCCAATCCATTTACGAATACGCTGCTTGTCTTCCTCACGAACGGAACGTTCTCGACCAACAACAATCCATTCATCAACACCGGCCGGTTCGCTCTGGTGCAGGGCACCGGGAATGTGAACGTGGGGACCAGCACGTTTACGGACAACGCCCGCGTGGTCCCCGGGCAATCACCGGGCGCCCTCGTGATCAGCGGAAACTACAGCCAGGGCCCGACTGGTACGCTTTCGATCGAGCTCGGCGGTACCACGCCGGGCTCCCAATACGACCAATTGCGGGTCCTGGGCAACGTGTCGCTCGGCGGCACGCTCAACGTCGCTTTCTGTTGCGGGTTTCCAGGCGCGGCCGGGAGCACCTACAACATCATTGCGACCAGCGTTCCCAACGGCATCACGGGCAATTTCTCGACGATCAATCCCCCGGCGGGCACCACTTTGGCGAATGCGACGACGTCGAGCGCTTACACGCTCAGCCAGGCGGGCGGAGGAAGTTCCGGCTCCAGCTCAAGCTCCAGCAGCGTTCCGATGCAGTTCACGAACGAGGTCGTGACGCTCAATGAACAACAGGCACAGGGGCGAACCGCGGCGGATCAGGAACAGCCGTTCCTTGGGCAGAAGAAGCAAGCGCTATCCCTCAGCTGCGGGCCTGGCACCTTCTGACCGGCGGGCTTCCCCGTCTCTTGCGGGTCAGTAGTACGCCGCCTTCGCTCCGGGAGGCGGCGAATAGCGGAACGTCCCGCGCTTGAGTATCGCCTCCCGGCCGCCGTGTTTCTCGATGTGCCGGCGCTGGTCGTCGTGCGCGAGCTTGTCGGCCGCCTCGGGGTCCACGATCGAGCGCAGCCGGGCTTCGCACTCGCGAGCCACTCCGGCGTACTCGCCGCTGCGTCCGAGATCGTTGCGCTCGTACGGGTCTGCTTCCAGATCGAACAGCATGGGCGGAAGCCCGACGTAGTGGATGTACTTGTAGCGCCCGTGCCGGATCATGTACGAGCCCGTCATCGCGCCCGAGGCGTGATATTCGGACAGGATCGTGCGTGCCGGGACATAGCCCTGGGCGATATCGAGCAGCGAATGGCCGGGCAATGCGGCGTCGAGCGGGTCGGCGTTCGCGCCGAGCGCGTGGATGAAGGTCTGGAAACCGTCGACGAGCGAGACGGGCGTCGGGCACACATTGCCTTTCGGCACGTCGGGCCCGGCCATGATGAGCGGAATGCCCGCGGACTCCTCGTAGAGAGTGGACTTGCCCCACAGGCCGCGCGTGCCGAGATTGTCCCCGTGGTCGGTGCCGTAAACGATGCGCGTATTTTCCGCGAGCCCGGTTTCCGCGAGCGCACGCAGGATCTTGCCGACGTTGTCGTCGAGGAACGAAACCAGGCCCATGTAAGCGGCCAGGGCGCGGCGTACCATGGGTTCGTCGAAAGGCTCGTCGAAGCACAGGCACTTGCGCATCGCGTCGATGAAGGGGTGCCGCGGACGGTCTGCCTCTGCGTACATGTCGGGCATCGGCACCCTGTCTTCCGGGTACATTCCGTAGAACTCGGGCGGCGCGATCAGCGGGTAGTGGGGTGAGACGAAGCCCACGTACAGCGCCCACGGCTTGCCGTGCTTCTCAGCGGCGCTATTGCGCAGCCACTTCACCGTCTCTTCGGCGATCGCCCGGTCGTAGTGCGTGTATTCGGATTCGCCGGGTCCGGCTTCGGGGCCGAGCTTCGCCGACCCGGGACGCCGCGGCAGCTCGTCGCGGATGAGTCCCAGGAGATCGCCGATCCCGTTCACGATATGCAACGGCAGGATCTCTTCGTCGAAGCCGTTGCGCTTCGGGTCGGAATCGACGTAGTGGAGCTTCCCGATCGATGTCACGCGGTGGCCCTGCGCCATCAGCCGGTGTCCCCAGGATGGAACCTGTCCGTCGTAGGCGATCGCGTTGTCCCAGCAGCGGTGCCGGTGTACGTACTGCCCGGTGGCAAAGCTCGCGCGCGCCGGAACGCAGATCGGACAATTGGTATAGGCGTTGGTGAAGCGCGTGCCCTGCGTGGCGAGCCGGTCGAGGTTCGGCGTCCTCACTGTCGAATGGCCGTACGAGCCGAGCACACGCTTGTTGTGCTCGTCCGACAGGATGAAAAGCAGGTTGGTGGGTTTCATGAAAGGCCTACTCTGCTGCGTCGGCGCTTTGCGTCTCCGGGCGTCGATGCCCGCTTAAGCGGCTGTCCCGCTACTTATACTTGCGGGTGACAAGATCGGCGACCGACACGCCGGCATCGATGTCTTGCTTGCGCCGGGTGTCGGCACCGTCGATCTTGCGCGCCGCCTCGAGCACAGCGGCCGCCTGCTCGAACGGCACGAACGCGACACCGGCCTCGTCGGCGCAGACGAGATCGCCCGGGCTCACCTGGATGCCGCAGATCTGCACCTTGCCGTTCACTTCCACGGTCTGCATGCGGTACTTGCCGGTGATCGGCGTGAAGCCCCGGCACCATACCGGCCAGCCCATGCCCCGATACTGCTCGGGATCGCGCACGGTGCCGTCGACGACGGCGCCGGCAAAGCCCTGCCGCTTGGCAATCGTGGCCGACTGTCCGCCCATGTTCGAGCAGCCCATGACGCCTTCGATCACGAGCACGTCGCCGGGCTCGGCCAGGTTGTGCGCTTCGGTCTCGCCCTGGGTGTTGCTCTGGTCGAGCGCGGCCTTGTGGATCTGCGCCGTGCGCTGGATGTTGCGCAGCGTGAGCGCGCGGCCGACGATGCGCGTGCCGGTGTTGACCGGCGGCAGCGCGCAGGCAGGCACGACGCCGACGATGCCGAGCTGGTCCATCACGTCCGATACGGTGCCCGTCAGATCGACGAGCGCCTTGTAGCCTTCGATCAGGTCTTGCGGCACGCGCGGCAGCTCGAGCATGCGGATCGCATCGCGCGGCAGCTTGCCGAGGGTCTTTTTTTCCGCCATCGAAGCGCTCCTCTAAAAGGGGAAGAGATTATTACCAGAAATGGGCCCGGTTGAAACGACAAACCGTTATGCGTCCCTTGCTTGCGCACCCTGGTGTCGTGAGCTATCGTCGTCAGCCTCGCACCAACTTCCGGATTCTCGCATGACCACAGCCAAACGCGGCATGCGCCGCAACCTCACTGCGTACGGCGACGAAGAATTCTCGCTCTTCCTGCGCCGCGCGTTCATCAAGGCGATGGGTTATACCGATGACGCGCTCGAGCGGCCCATCATCGGCATCACCAACACCTACAGCGGCTTCAACGCCTGCCACCGCACGGTCCCCGAGCTGATCGACGCGGTGAAGCGCGGCGTGATGCTTGCCGGGGGACTTCCGGTCGAATTCCCGACGATCACGCTGCACGAGTCGTTTGCCCATCCGACCAGCATGTACCTGCGTAACCTGATGGCGATCGATGCAGAGGAAATGATCCGCGCACAGCCGGTCGATTCGGTGGTGCTGATCGGCGGCTGCGACAAGACCGTGCCGGCGCTCCTGATGGGCGCGGCGAGTGCGAACGTGCCCGCCATCCTCATGGTGACGGGTCCGATGCTCACCGGCAACCACAAAGGCGAGCGCCTCGGCGCCTGCACGGACTGCCGCCGCTTCTGGGCGCGCTACCGGGCAAAGGAAATAGACGACCAGGAGATCAACGAAGTCAATTCCAAGCTCGCGCCCACCGCGGGGACGTGCATGGTGATGGGAACGGCGAGCACGATGGCGCTGTGCTCCGAAGCGCTGGGCATGATGCTGCCCAACAGCGCCGCCATACCGGCCGTGATGGCGGAGCGGATGCGCAACGCTGAAGCGACGGGCGCGCGCGCCGTGGGGATCGCCAAGGAGCGGCTTACCCCGGACAAAATCATGACGCCCGACGCGCTGGAGAACGCGCTTCGCGTGCTCCTCGCGATCGGCGGCTCGACCAACGCGATCGTGCACCTGGCCGCCGTCGCGGGACGCCTCGGGATCGCGGTCGATCTCGATGCTTTCGACCGCATGGGGCAGGAGACCCCGGTGCTCGTGGACCTGAAGCCCACCGGCCAGCACTATATGGAGCACCTCTACGAGGCTGGCGGGCTCGCCACGATCCTGCGCGAGCTTAAAGCCCTCGTGAAAGGCAATGCGCTTACGATCAACGGTAAGACGCTCTTCCAGAACGTCGAGGAGGCGCTCCCGCCCGACCGGCAGGATGTCGTGAGAACCAGGGACAACCCGATCTTCAAGGCAGGGGGGATCGCGGTCCTGCGCGGTAACCTCGCGCCGGACGGGGCCATCATCAAGCAGGCCGCGGCGAGCGAGAAGCTCATGCGTCACACGGGAAGGGCGGTCGTATTCGAGTCGCTCCCTGACCTCGCCGACCGGATCGACGACCCCAACCTCGACGTCAACGCCGACGACGTGCTCGTGCTGAAGAACGCGGGACCCAAGGGCGCGCCGGGCATGCCGGAAGCAGGATACATACCGATCCCCCGCAAGCTTGCCCAGCAGGGGGTGAAGGACATGGTGCGCATATCGGATGCGCGCATGAGCGGCACCGCGTTCGGCGCGATCGTCCTGCACGTCGCACCCGAATCGGCCGTCGGCGGCCCGCTCGCCCTGGTGCGTAGCGGCGATCGCATACGTCTCGACGTGCCCGAGCGCAGGCTCGAGCTTCTGGTCGATGAGCAGACGCTCGCTGCGAGGCGCAGCGAATGGCGGCCGCCCGCGGCACACGACCTCGACGATCGCGGCTATCGCAAGCTCTTTCTCGATACCGTGCAACAGGCCGACCGCGGTTGTGACTTCGAATTTCTCGCGCCGAAGGTTACAATGCGCATCCCGAGGACGCCCTGAGCCGAAGTCAAATATATCGGGGGGTCTATCCTGTTATCGTGTTAACTTCAATAAACTCATGTCACGTTCCAATGGAAGCAACCAGCGCCGCTATGCCGTGCGGCGTTCGAAGATTCACGGCAAGGGCGTTTTTGCCCTGACCGATCTACCGAAGGGCACGCGCCTCATGGAGTATCTCGGCGAGCGCATTACCCCGAGGGAGGCCGACCGGCGCTATGCAGCGGAGCACGAGCATTCGCCGCATACGATGCTCTTCTCGGTGGACGACAAGGTGGTGATCGATGCCACGCGCCGGGGCAATTCGGCGCGCTTCATCAACCATTCCTGCGCTCCGAACTGCGAGGCGATCGAGGAAGAGGCGCGGATTTTCATCGAAACGACGCGCAAGGTGTCTGCCGGCGACGAGCTTACGTACGATTACAATCTCGTGCTGGAGGAACGGCATACGCCGGCCGTGAAGGCCGCGCATTCGTGTTTCTGCGGGGTCCGCCGCTGCCGCGGCACGCTGCTCGGCAGCAAGCGATAGACGATCCTCCAATAAATAGAACGGAAGCGTAGGGATGCCGATCGACCGCGACCAGACAGAACGCGTCTACTCGAACTACGCCGGGGTCTACGATCGCGTTTTCGGCCGCGTTTTCCAGGCTTCGCGCGAAACGGTCGTGCGCCAACTCAAGGTCGATCCGGGCGAACGGGTGCTCGAAGTGGGGGTCGGCACCGGCTTATGCCTGCCGCTCTATCCGGCGCATTGCGACATCACCGCGATCGACCTCTCCGACGCCATGCTCGAGAAAGCCTCCGAGCGGGTCAAGGAGCTCGGCCTCGACAACGTGAAGCTGATGCTCATGGATGCGGGCGAGATGGATTTCGCCGACTCGAGCTTCGACCTCGTAATCGCGGCCTACGTCGTGACCGCCGTGCCCGACTACCGCAAGCTCATGAAAGAGATGGTGAGGGTGTCTAAACCCGGCGGGCGCCTGATCCTGCTCAACCACTTCACGCAGGACTCCCCGATCATCGCCGCGGTGGAGAAGGCCATCTCGCCGATCTGCGCGCGCATCGGCTTTCGCACCGATCTGTCGGTGGACGAAGTGATCGACGGCTGGCCGCTCATCAAGGAGCGCGACGAGCGCGTGAAACCGCTCGGGATGTGGCACGTGGTGGAGTGCACGAACAACAAGAAGCTTTAACGTCGCGAAAATCGCGCCTGAAGGAGAGTGGTAACGGAGGGGAACCTTGGTTCCCCTCTGTTCGTTTACGGCGCCGGTCGCGCGCGAACGCGCGACCGGCTGCTAGGCCGCGGCGCGTGAAGCGCGCTTCCTCTCGTGCTCCTGCAGGTAGCGCTTCCGGATTCGGATCGACTTCGGCGTGATCTCGACCAGCTCGTCGTCGGCGATCAGCTCGATCGCGGATTCGAGCGTGATCTGAATCGGCGGCACGAGACGCACCGCCTCGTCGGTCCCCGAGGCGCGCACGTTGGTGAGCTGCTTGCCTTTGATCGGATTCACCACGAGGTCGTTGTCGCGGCTGTGGAGGCCGATGATGATTCCTTCGTAGAGGGGGTCGCCGGGGCTTACGATCATGCGGCCGCGTTCCTGCAGCTTCCATAAGGCGTACGCGACCGCCGCGCCGGACTCGGCCGAGATCAGCACGCCGTTGCGGCGCTCCGCGATCTCGGGTTTCAGCGGGCCGTAATCGTCGAAGACGTGGCTCATGATGCCGGTGCCGCGGGTCATGGTGAGAAAGTCCGACTGGAAGCCGATCAGCCCGCGCGCGGGAATGCGGTAATCCAGGCGTACGCGGCCTTTGCCGTCGGGCTGCATGTCCTGCAGGTCCCCGCGCCGCTCACCCAGCGCTTCCATCACCGCGCCCTGGGACGTCTCCTCGACGTCGACCGTGAGCATTTCGTACGGCTCCTGCTTCTCGCCGTTCACCTCGCGGAGCACGACGCGAGGGCGGCCGACCGCGAGCTCGTAGCCCTCGCGGCGCATGTTTTCGAGCAGGATCGTCAGATGGAGCTCGCCGCGTCCCGATACTTCGAACACGTCGGCGTCGGCGGTTTCCACGACCTTAAGCGCGACGTTACTCATGACCTCGCGGTGCAGGCGCTCGCGCAACTGGCGGCTCGTCACGTACTTGCCTTCGCGGCCGGCGAGCGGAGAGGTGTTGACCTGGAAATTCATCGTGAGCGTCGGCTCGTCGACCTTGAGCAGCGGCAGCGCTTCCGGATGCTCGGGGTCGGTCAGCGTCACGCCGATACCGACTTCGTCGATGCCGTTTATGAGCACGATGTCGCCGGCCTGTGCTTCGTCGGTCACCACGCGCTCCAGACCCTTGAACGTCAGGATCTGGTTCACCTTCGAGTTGACCGGGGGTTTATCTCCGTTCAGGACCGTCACGATCTGGCCGGCGCGAATGCGGCCGCGGTTCACCCGGCCGATGCCGATGCGCCCGACGTAGCTCGAGTAGTCGAGCGAGCAAATTTGCAGTTGCAGCGGACCATCGGCGTCGTCCTCGCGTACCGGGACGTTTTCGAGGATCGCGTCGAACAGCGGCTTCAGGTTGGCGCTTTTCACGGCGAGATCGGTCGTCGCCCAGCCTTCGAGGGCTGAAGCGTAGATGACGGGAAAGTCGAGCTGCGCCTCGGTGGCGCCGAGCTTGTCGAAAAGATCGAACGTGTGATTCACCACCCAGTCGGGCCGTGCACCCGGGCGGTCGACCTTGTTGACGACGACGATGGGCTTCAGACCCAGCGCGAGCGCCTTGCGCGTGACGAACCGTGTCTGAGGCATCGGCCCTTCGACCGCATCGACCAGCAGCAGCACGCTGTCCACCATCGACAGCACGCGCTCGACCTCCCCGCCGAAATCGGCGTGGCCGGGGGTGTCGACGATGTTGATGTGCGTGCCCTCGTAGGTGACCGCGCAGTTCTTGGCAAGGATCGTGATCCCGCGCTCGCGCTCGAGGTCGTTCGAGTCCATGACGCGCTCGACGATGTGCTCGTGCGCGGCGAACGTTCCCGACTGGCGCAGGAGCTTGTCCACCAGGGTCGTTTTGCCGTGGTCCACGTGGGCGATGATCGCGATATTTCGAAGGGCGCGAGGCATAAGAGTCCGAGCTGCAAAAAGCCGGAGATTTTAGCACAGTCCGAATGCTATTTACTTGTTTTTGGAGGTATTATTCTTCCCCCGTCCCACTGCCGCAGTTATTCCGAATGTCGCAGTAACTACCAGGAGGGCTCCATGTTCACACACCTACTCGGCGCGCTCGCTCTCGCTGCTCTCGCACTCGCGACGGGCGGCTACGCCCAGGATTACCCGACGAAGCCCGTCGTGCTGGTCATACCGTTCGCGGCGGGCGGCCCGACCGACACCCTGGGCCGCCATCTCGGCCTGATCATGGCGAAGTCCCTGAAGCAGCAGGTGGTCGTCGACAACACCGTCGGCGCCGGCGGCACCATCGCGGTCGGTAAGGTCGCAAGGGCGAAGCCCGACGGCTACATGGTCCTGCTGCACCACATCGGCATGTCCACCGCGCCGGCCCTTTACCGGAAGCTCACGTTCAACCCGCTCACCGATTTCGAATACATCGGTCAGGTGGCCGACGTGCCGATGACGGTGATCGCGAAAAAAATGCTGCCGCCGGAGAACTTCAAGGACTTCATCCCGTACGTGAGGCAGAACAAGGAGAAGCTGAACTACGGCAATGCAGGACTCGGCGCAGCGTCGCACCTGTGCGGGCTGCTCCTCATGAGCGCCCTGCAAACCGATGTCACAACGGTGCCTTTCAGCGGCACGGGTCCGGCGATGGCTGCTTTGCTGGGTGGACAGATCGATTTCATGTGCGATCAGACCACGAACACCACCGGCCAGATCCAGGCGGGCGGCGTGAAGGTCTACGGGGTGACTTCACCGAAGCGCGTGCCGTCGCTGCCGAACGTGCCGACGCTGCAGGAGCAGGGCCTGAAGGGTTTCGAAGTCGTCGTGTGGCACGGGCTGTACGCGCCGAAAGGAACGCCCAAGGCGGTCCTCGACAAGCTCAACGCCGCGCTCAGGATCGCAGTCCAGGACCCTTCATTCAAGGAAGCGCTCGCGAAGCTCGGTTCCACGCCGGTGGAGATCGACAAGGCGACCCCGGAATCGCTGCAAAAGCACCTTAAGTCTGAGATCGACAAATGGGGCCCGATCATCAAGAAAGCCGGGATCTACGCAGACTAGCCGCGGTACCTCGTTCCACTTGGCAGCCTATCGGCTGCCATTCGGGCAGCCGCCTCAGCCGGTGAACGAACAGAGGGAAACCCAGGTTTCCCTCCGTAACCTCCCCTTCCTTCGGCTCGCCGCGGCTCGCGACGACACGCCTTTGATCGTCATTCCGGCGCGAGGCCGGAATCCAGGGGTAGCAACGGAACCCTTCACGCACCATCAGGTTTTTAATCGGGGGTTGAGCACGTCGCGCAGGTGGTCGCCGACGAGGTTGATCGCGACGATCGTCACGAGCAGCGCGACCCCCGGAAAGAAGCTCATCCAGTACTTGCCCGACAAGAGGTGCGCGTAGCCGTTGGCGATCAAGAGTCCCAGGGAGGGTGAGGTGATCGGCATCCCCAGACCGAGGAACGAAAGGGTGGCTTCGAGCGCGATCGCGTGCGCGACCTGCACCGTCGCGACGACGATGAGCGGCGGCAGGCAGTTGGGCAGGATGTGGCGGTAGATGATGCGCCACCAGCCATAGGCGAGGCACAGCGCCGCATCGACGTATTCCTTGCGTCTCTCCACGAGCGCGGTGCCGCGCACGGTGCGCGCGTAATAGGCCCACTGCACGGTCACGAGCGCGACCACGATCTTGTCCACGCCCTGGCCGAGCACCGCCAGCAGCACGAGCGCGATCAGGATCGAAGGAAACGAAAGCTGGAGATCGACGACGCGCATCATCACCGCATCGACCCATCCTCCGGCATAACCCGCTGCGAGACCGACCACCATCCCCACCGCGAGGGCAAGCAAGGTCGAGATCACGCCGACGCCGAGACTGATGCGAAGGCCGTACAGAATTCCCGAAAGCATGTCGCGCCCCTGGTCGTCGGTGCCCAGCCAGTAGGTCTTCCCGTCGACGCTTTTTCCTCCCGGCTCGAGCTTGGAATCCATGATGTCGAGCTCGGCGAGGTTGTAGGGGTTTTGCGGTGAAATGACCGGCGCGAGCACGGCGGCGATGATGATCGCGCACAGCACGATGAGCGCAGCCATCGCGATGCGGCTGCGGGCGAAGGCCGCGAAAAGCGCCTGGCTCGGCGCGGCGGGCGCAACGCTCGTCATGCGCGCGCGCCTCTCAGGCGCACCCTGGGGTCGAGCGCGGTGTATAGCAGGTCGACCAGGAGGTTGATGAAGACGAACATCACCACGATGATGAGGAGATAAGCCACGATCACCGGGCGGTCGAGCACGTTGATCGAGTCGATGAGAAGCTTGCCCATCCCCGGCCACGCGAAAATGGTTTCGGTCACGATCGCGAAGGCGATCACCGAGCCGAATTCGAGCCCGATCACCGTGACGATCGGAATCAGGATGTTCTTCAGCACGTGCACGCGCACGATGCGCGGCTCGGGTATGCCTTTCGCGCGGGCGAAGCGCACGTAGTCCTGCACCATCGCTTCGCGCGTGCCGGCGCGCGTCAACCGGATCAGCAGCGCGAGCTTGAATAGCGCGAGGTTGAAGGCGGGCATGAGGAGATGGCGCAGTCCGTCGAGCGTGAGAAAGCTCACCTGTATCCCCAGCACGCTGACCGTCTCTCCGCGTCCCGTCGGCGGGAGCCACCCGAGCCAGACCGAGAACACCATGATGAGCATGAGCCCCACCCAGAATGTCGGCAGGCTGAAGCCCAGGATGGAGCCCGCCATGATCGCCTTCGCGGGCGCGGTATCGGGTTTGAGCCCCGCCCAGAGCCCAAGCGGAAGTCCCAGCAGGATCGCGATCACCATCGCCGTCAAGGCGAGCTCGACGGTCGCGGGCATGCGCTGAAGGATGAGATCGACCGCGGGGACGTTGGAGGCGAACGAGCGGCCGAGCTCGCCCGCGAACGCGCTCGCGAGAAAATTCCAGTACTGGAGCGGCAGCGGCTTGTCGAGCCCGAGTGCCGCCGTCGCGCGGGCGATCTCGGCCTGGTCGGCCTGCGGGTTGATGAGGATGTCGACCGGGTTTCCGATCGCGTAGACGCCCGCGAAGACGAGCGCCGACATGACGAACAGCACGAGCAGGCTTTGCGCGAGCCGGCGAAGGATGTAGGCGAGCATTATGGTAAGCGGTTAGCCGTCATTCTGGCGTAGGCCAGAACCCATTTTGAATTTACTTGGCCGCCGACCTGAAGTGATGCGCGAACGTGAACTCGTCCGTGCGCGCCGCGTAGTCGAGCGAGCGCTTCATCGCCCAGGTCACGATCTGGTAGTGGAGCGGTATGAAGACGACTTCCCGCGCGGCGAAGGCGCTGGCCGAACGGGCGGCCAGTTCCCGTTTCGCCGGGTCGACCGTGCCGAGCGACTGCTCGACGAGCTTATCGAGTGCCGCATTGGAATAGCGCGCCCAGTTCCAGGTGCCGTATCCCTTGTCGGGATTGGGCGTTGCCGCGAGCGAGCGCAGCGCAAGGTCGGCCCCGAGCGACCCCCAGCCGAGGAGCGCCACGCCGAACTCCTGGTTGCGCGCTCTTCCGAGATAGGCGGCCAGAGGCAGCGCTTCGACTTTGGTGGCGATGCCGATGCGCGAGAACATCTGCGCGCACGCTTGCGCCACCTGCTCGTCGTTGATGTAGCGATTGTTGGGCGTGGCCAGCGTCATCGAGAAGCCGTTCGGATAACCCGCCTCCGCGAGGAGCTTCCTGGCGCCCTCGGGGTCGTAAGCCTCCGGTTTCACAGCCGGGTCGTGTCCGATCACGCTCGGCGAGACGACATTCGACGCGGCCTGAGCGAGGCTTTCCATCACGCGTTCGACGATCGCCTGGCGGTTGATCGCCTTCGAGAGCGCCTGGCGCACTCGGACGTCCTTGAAAGGATTGGTCGCCAGCGGCTTACCGGCCTTGTCGGTCACGCCCGGCGGCGGCGTGCGATACTGATCGAGGTGAATGAGGATCGTGCGCCAGGAGACCGTCTGCGCCAGCCGGTGCGCCGGGCTCTTGCGCAGCCGCGCGAGATCTGCGGTCGGCACGTTCTCGATCGCGTCGAGCTCGCCCGAAAGCAGCGCCGCCGTGCGGGTCGGGTCGTTCGGCAGGATGCGCAGCGACACGCTGTCCCACTCCGGCCGTGCGCCCCAGTAGGCCTCGTGCCGCGCGAGCTGCACCCGGTCGCCTCGCGCGAACTTCACCAGCTTGTAGGGGCCCGTGCCGATCGCGGCTTTCCCGCTGTCGAAATCCTCGCCCGCCGCGCGCTCCGCGGCGCGCTTCGACACGATGAGCACGTGCGCGAGGTCCTGCAGCAACGCGCCATACGGCGCTGCGGTTTTGAGGCGCAGCGTGTGACGGTCGACGATCTCCTTCGCCGTGATCGGCCTCACGTACGTGGAAAAACCGCCGGGACTCCCTTTGATCGTGAGCGGCCGCCCGAGGGAATAGACGATGTCCTCGGCGGTCAGCTCGGAGCCGTCGTGAAATTTCACTCCGGGTTTGAGCTTCAACTCCCAGGTGAGCGGGTCCGGCGTCGACCACGAGAGCGCGATACCGGGAACCACCCGCCCGCGCTCGTCGATGCGCACCAGCGCATCGAAGATGTGCATCTGGACGGTGAGATTCGGCTGCGCCGCGACGAAATGCGGATCGAGCGTCGTCACGTCGGCGGAGAGTCCGATGCGCAGCTCCGCCGCGGCGGCGACGCCTGCATAGAGGAGTGCTGCTCCAACGAGAAACGAGACGGAGGCCGATAAACGCCGGCGCAGGCCGATGAGAGACACGGAGAGGACCAAAGGGGTAAGGGAGGGGCCGTTCTACTGCAGGCGGAATTCTTGAGCGAACGTGCGCTCGTCGGCGCGAGGCGTGTAGACGATGCCCTTGCGCGTCGCCCAGACGCTCTCCTGGTGATAGAGCGTGATGATGCCGAGATCGGACATCGCGACTTCGGTCGCCTGCTGCAGGAGCTTTTCGCGCCGGGGATCGTCGACGGTCGCGAGCGCCTGGTCGAGGAGGGCGTCCATCCTGGGATTGGAGTAGCGGCCGCGGTTCGCGGTGCCCATCCCTTTTTCCAGGTTGTGAGTCGCGAGCAATGCTTTGAGCGGCGACGAGGCCTCCGAAGTGTCCGAGCCCCAGCCCACGAGGAGGAAGCTGAACTCGAGCTTGCCGGCGCGCGTGAAATAGACCGCCGAGGGCATGGTGTCGACCTTCGTCACGATGCCCACGCGTGTAAGCATCTGGGCGATCGCCTGTGCCACCTGCTCGTCGTTGACGTAGCGGTTGTTGGGACCGTGCAGCGTGAGGCCGAAGCCGTCGGGGTACCCCGCCTCGGCCAGAAGCTTGCGCGCGCCCTCGGGGTCGTAGGCCTCGGGCTTCAGCGCCGGCGTATAGCCGAACATGCCTTCGGGCATGAGCTGCCCGGTCGCACGGGCCGCCCCTTCCATCACCCGATCCACCAGCGCCTGCCGGTTGATCGCTTTGGACATGGCGCGGCGCACGCGCACGTCCTTCAGCGGATTGCGGTCGAGCGGGCGGCCGGCCTTGTCGGTGACGAACGGAGACTTGTCGCGGCTGCTGTCGAGATGCAGATACATCACGCGGTGCGAGACCATGCGGTAGACGGACAGGTCGCTGTTCTTCGCGATTTTCGCGAGGTCCGCGGTCGGCACGTTCTCGATGGCGCGAACCTCGTTCGCGAGAAGCGACGCGACGCGCGTCGGGTCCGAAGTGATCACGCGGAAAACGACCTTGTCCCACGGCGCCTTGGGCCCCCAATAGCCGTCGAAGCGGGTGAGCTCGATGCGGTCGCCTTTCTGCCAGCGCACGAACCTGAGCGGACCGGTGCCGATCGCCGCTTTGCCCGAGTTGAAGTCCTCGGTGGATGCGCCTTTGGCGGCGCGGCTCGACACGATCAGGATCGTCGCCATGTCGTTCGGCATGAGGGGGTAGGGCGTTGCGGTCTTCAGCCTGATCGTGAGCGGGTCGACGATGATCTTCTCCGTGATCTGCTTGCTGTATGTCACGAACGACGCAGGACTGTTCGGCACGTTGGGCACGCGCTCGAGGGTGAACGCGACGTCGGCCGCGGTGAAATCCGAACCGTCGTGGAATTTCACGCCTTTGCGCAGCTTGAACTCCCAGGTGAGGTCGTCGACGGTGCGCCACGATTCGGCGAGCGCAGGCTTCAACCGGCCGCGCGCGTCCTTGCCGACCAGCGCTTCGAAAATATGATCGCCGACGTTGTTGTTGGGCGTGAGGTTGTGGAAATGCGGATCGATCGAAGTGACGTCGGCCCCGAGCGCGATGCTCAGGTCCGCGGCCGGCGCGGACTGCGAGGCGAGCGCAAAGGTTGCGAGCAGCGCGGCAAGGAATTTCACCATGGAGACCTCCGACGATGGTGCGACAGGATACCGCACAATTCCGGCATGCTATGCTGGTTCATGCGCGGTTCCAGTATCGAGGAGAGTATGGCGTGAACCCGTCCGGCAGCCTCACCGACAGTATCGCGATGATCGGCAAGCTCGTCGCTTTTCCGACGGTGAGCCGCGATTCCAATCTCGAGCTGATCGATTTCGTGCGCGAAACGCTGCGCGATCTCGACGCCGAGGTGCGACTCACCTTCGACGACGATCGGCGCAAGGCGAATCTTTTCGCGACCGTGGGTCCGCGCAGCCGCAACGGGCTCGTGCTCTCGGGTCATACCGACGTCGTGCCGGTGGAGGGCCAGGCGTGGGACACCGATCCTTTTACCGTCGCGGAGAAGGACGGGCGGCTCTACGGGCGCGGCACCTCGGACATGAAAAGCTTCATCGCGATCGCGCTCGCGCTCCTGCCGGGTTACGTGTCCCGCCTGAAGCAGCCCGTGCACCTCGCCCTCTCTTACGACGAGGAGGTCGGCTGTATAGGCGTCGGGCGCCTTATCGAAGACCTCGCACGCGCGGACGTGCGCCCGTCAGGGTGCATCGTGGGCGAGCCGACGTACATGAAGCCGGTCATCGCCCACAAGGGCAAGCGGAGCTTCCGCTGTAGCGTGCGCGGTCTTGCCGGTCACTCCGCCTACGCGCCTCGGGCGGTCAACGCGGTGGAGGCGGCGGCAGAAGCGGTCGCGTACCTGAAGCGCATGGCGCGCCGTCATCGCGACGCGGGACCTTACGACCACAGCTTCGACATTCCCCACACGACGGTGCACACCGGTGTGATCCGCGGGGGCACGGCGCTCAACATCGTTCCGCACGAGTGCACGTTCGATTTCGAATTCAGGCACCTGCCGGGCGACGACCCCGAGCGGCTGATCGCGGAGTGGAAGTCGTACATCGGCTCCGAGCTCGAGCCCGAGATGCGTGCGGTCCACGCGGAGGCGGGCTTCGAGGTAGTGCAGCTATCCGAGATCCCGGCGCTCGATACCAGCGCCGAGACGCGGATCGCGGGTCTCGTTCAGGAGCTCACGGGAAATGCCGACGCCGGCAAGGTCTCGTACGGCACCGAAGCATCGCAATTTCAGCGCGCGGGGATTCCGACGGTGGTGTGCGGGCCCGGGTCGATCGACCAGGCACACAAGCCGAACGAGTTCATCGCGACAGAGCAGGTGGCGGCTTGCGAAAAATTCCTTCGTGCTCTGCTGGAGCGGATGACGGCTTAAGGCGGCGTAGCGATCGGTAGATCGCCGAAGGAAAGGAGGTTACGGAGGGAAACCTTGCTTTCCCTTTGTTCGTCTACCGGGCCGCGGCTTGCCCGCAGGCTGCCGAGCGAAGCGAGGTGCCGCGGTCAATGATGCAGAATCTTCGATAGGAACAACTGCGCCCGTTCCGAGCGCGGCTTGCCGAAGAATTCGTCCTTCGTCGCGTCCTCGACGATCTCGCCCGTGTCCATGAAGATCACGCGATGGGCGACTTTGCGTGCGAAACCCATCTCGTGCGTGACGACCATCATCGTCATGCCTTCCTGCGCGAGCTCGACCATGACGTCGAGCACTTCATTGATCATCTCGGGGTCGAGCGCGGAGGTGGGCTCGTCGAAAAGCATCGCGATCGGGTCCATCGCAAGCCCGCGCGCGATCGCGATGCGCTGCTGCTGGCCGCCCGAGAGCTGGCCTGGAAACTTGTGCGCGTGCGCTTCCATGCCCACGCGTTTCAGGAGCATCATCGATTTGGCCATCGCTTCGTCGTGCGAGCGCCCCAGCACCTTGACCTGGCCCAGGTTCAGGTTCTCGGTGACCTTCATGTGCGGAAAGAGCTCGAAGTGCTGGAAGACCATCCCGATCTTCGAGCGCATCCTGTTCAGATTCGTGCCTTTCGCGCCGACCGCCTCGCCGTTCACCACGAGCTTGCCTTCCTGGAAGGGCTCGAGACCGTTGACGCATTTGATGAGCGTCGATTTACCGGAGCCCGAGGGTCCGCAGACGACCACGACCTCACCCTTCTCGACCTGGGTGGTGCAGTTTTTCAATACCTGGAAGCTGCCGTACCACTTGCTCACCTTGTCGAATTCGATCATGGGCATGGGTTTACCTAGCGGACGATGGCGACGCGCTGCTGCAGTACTTTCACGAGATACGAGAGTGAGAACGAAATGACGAAGTACACCAACGCGGCGAAGGTGTACATCTCGACCAGGCGGTAGTCGCGATTCGCGATTTTCGCCGCCGCCCCCAGGAAGTCGGTGACCGAAATGACGTAGACGAGCGAAGTGTCCTGGAAGAGGATGATCGTCTGGGTCAGCAACACCGGCAGCATGTTGCGGAAAGCCTGGGGCAGTATGACGTAGCGCATGGTCTGCCAGTAGTCGAGGCCGAGCGCCTGGCCGGCGGCGACCTGTCCCCTGGGTATGGACTGGATGCCCGCGCGCATGATCTCGCAATAGTACGCAGCCTCGAAGAGCGTGAACGTGATCACGCACGACAGGAATGCGCCGACCGCCACCGGCCGCTCCGCGCCGATCGCCCAGGCGCCGACGTACGGCATCAGGAAGTAGAACCAGAAGATCACCAGCACCAGCGGCAGCGAGCGCATGAGATTGACGTAAGCGCCTGCGGCCATCGAGAGCGGCGTGAAGCTCGAGAGCCGCATCATCGCGAGCAGCGTGCCGAAGATGATCCCGCCGCTCATCGCCAGCAGCGTGAGCGTGAGGGTGAAGGTCATGCCCTCCTTGAAGAGGTAGGGCAGCGAGCGCTGGATGACATCGAAATCGTAGCCGGAGAACATCGATCAGTGCCCTGGCGTGATCTGGGTCGCGCTGCCTATGAAGCCCGGGACGCGCATCCTGCGTTCGAGCATGCGCATGAGGAGAACGATGATGAGATTGGTGAGCAGATAGATCACCGTCGCGGCGGTAAACGCCTCGAACACCTTGAACGTGAACTCCTGCATGGCGCGCGCGCGTCCGGTCAGCTCGAGCAGCCCGATCGTCAGCGCGACGGACGAGTTCTTGATGATGTTCAGGAACTCGGAGGCGAGCGGAGGCAGGATCACGCGAAAAGCCATCGGCAGCAGCACGTAACGGTAGGTCTGCGGAAGCGTGAGTCCGAGGGCCGTTCCGGCCATGCCCTGGCCGCGCGGCAGCGACTGGATGCCGGCGCGAACCTGCTCGGCCACGCGCACCGAAGTGTAGAGACCGAGGCACAGGACGGCCGGGATATACGACCCCCACGGCGGCGGCATCTGTTTCATCGCGTCGCCCAGGCCCTTCGGCAGGAGCTCGGGAAACACGAAAAACCACAGGAACATCTGTACCAGCAGGGGGATGTTCCGGAAGATCTCTACGTAGACGTTCCCGAGACGTACGACCCATGGTATCGGTGTCGTGCGCAGCGTGCCGATGGCGGAGCCGATCGAAAGCGCGAGCACCCAAGCGGCTAGCGCGGTCGCGAGGCTCCAGCCGAGACCGACGACGAGATAGTGGAGCCATGTTCCCGAACCGTCCGCGGCCGTCTGGAAGAAGACGCTCCACTGCCAGTCGTATTTCACGTGTAAGCCCTCACCGGACGTGAGACGGGGGACCGCGGGGTCCCCCGTGCGATACGGGATCTGTTACTTGTAAATGGTGGGATCGCCCGAGTCGGTGGGATTCGCAATGAGGTTCTTGAACTGCGCCGACATCGGTACGTTGTAGTTGATGCCTTTCGGCGGCACCGGGCTCACGAACCATTTGTCGTAGATCTTGTTGATCGCGCCGCTCTTGTAGGTCTGGGTCATCGCGCTATCGGCGATCTTCTTGAACTGCGGGTCGTCCCTGCGCAGCATGATGCCGTACGGCTCCGGCAGCGACAGCGCATCTTGCGAAATGGTGTAGTCCCCCGGCGAGCGCGACTGCGCCACCAGCGTATACAGCAGGATGTCGTCCATCACGAACGCGACTGCGCGGCCCGTTTCGACCATCTGGAAAGCTTCCGGGTGCCCGTTCGCGGGAATGATGTTCATGCCCATGCTTTTCGCGGTGTTGAGCTCGGTGGCCTGTTTGATGTTCGTGGTGCCCGAAGTCGATACGATGGTCTTGCCTTTGAGATCGGCGATGGAATGGATATTCGAGGCCTTCTTGGACACGTAGCGGTTCGCCGTGAGGAAATGGGTGATCGTGAATGCGACCTGTTTTTGCCGTTCGACGTTGTTGGTGGTCGAGCCGCATTCGAGATCGATCGTGCCGTTCGCCATGAGCGGGATGCGGTTTGCCGAAGTGACGAGCTGGTATTTCACCTCGAGCTTCGGCATCTTGAGCTCGGTCCTCACGGCATCGACGATGCGCAGGCACAGATCGACGGCGTAGCCGATCGGCTGCTGCTTGTCGTCGTAATAGGAAAACGGGATCGATGCGTCGCGATGGCCGATGGTGATGCTTCCGCTATCCCTGATTTTCTTCAGCGTGCCGCTGTCCTGTGCGGCGGCGGGCGCGGCGATCGCCAATGCGGAGGCGAGCACTGCGATCAGCGTCGAGAAACGTACCATGGAGGTCTCCTGGGGGGTGCCCGTTTGATATTCGTTTGAAGTCGAAGGCTTGGACCGGACAGCGGTATCAATCTAGCCCAAGCCCCTGGGGTTGTCCAGCACGGCAGGACCGATAAAGCGAGCACTGGCGGCGCGTTGACCTGACGCCACCCGGTCGTCCTACGGCGCTCGCGGCCGCGTGACTACCGTCTCATCACCGTGCGAGAGAAACTCTTCGAGGACCCGAGCAAGCCGCGCGGGCTGGTCCTGATGCATCATGTGACCGCAATCCTCGAGCTCGACTTCACGCAAGTTCGCGAAAGCCGCTATGCGCTCCACGCGCTGTTGCGGATCGTCTTTGAGCCACGCGTGTATGTGGGAATCCTTTCCCGTTACCAGAAGCGCCGGCGCCGTCACGCGCCGCCACGCCGCGAGCGCTTCTTCGACCCTGTACGGATAGGGATTCGCGGCCTTGTGGCGGGGGTCGCTGCGCAGCCGCACTTGCCCGGGCGCGGTTTCGTGCGCCCAGTGTCGGGCCAGAAAGGCGGCCTGCGCTTCGCCGAGGCGCGGGTTGTTGCGCTTCAGCCGGTCGGCGACTTCGTCAAACGAGGCATAGGGTTTGAACGCGGGCGGTTCGCGCTGTGCATCGAGCCATTGCACGAGCCGTTTGGGCGCCGACTCGGGCGAGGTGCGCCGCATGCCCATCCCCTCGAGCGTCGCGAGGCGCGCGACGCGCTCCGGCCGCAGGCCGGCATAGATGCCGACGATGTTGCCGCCCATGCTGTGGCCCACGAGATATACCGGGGCGCCGGGCTGGTACAGGTCGAGGAGCGCCTCGAGGTCGGCATAGTAATCCGGGAACCAGTAACCGTCGCGCGCCCATTCGGTCAAGCCGAAACCGCGCCAGTCCGGGGCTACGACGTACCAGTCGCGCGCGAAGTTGTCGACGAGGAACTGGAACGATGCGGACACGTCCATCCACCCGTGGAGCAGGAACATGCGCGGGTGATGCGCTTCACCCCACGTCCTGACGTGGTAGCGCAGCCCGCGGATCACGTGGAACTCGGAACGGCTCGCTTTCATCGGTAGATGGTAACGGCAAATCGCAAATCGTAATCACTGGCGTTACTTAGGCCCGATCCACCATTGACGAATCGGGCTCCGTTGCGATTTTGCCGTTCGATGCTCGGCCATTTGAGGGATTCGCGAGCCTGGTATCACGTAAAATGATTCGATGGCTGACCCGTCGTTCGTTCATCTCCGACTGCACAGCGAATATTCGGTCGTGGACGGTATCGTGCGGCTCGACGAAGCGGTCGACGCAGCGGTCGCCGACCGCATGCCGGCGCTGGGTCTCACCGATCTCGGCAATGTCTTCGGCCTGGTGAAGTTCTACACGGCGGCCCGGTCGCGCGGCGTCAAGCCGATCGCCGGATGCGACGTCTGGGTCGCGAACGAAACCGACCGCGACAAACCCCACCGCCTGCTGCTCCTGTGCCAGAGCCAGGCGGGATACCTCAAGCTGTGCGAGCTCCTCACGCGGTCCTACCGGGGCAACCGCTACCGGGGCCGGGCGGAGGTGAACAAGAGCTGGTTCGGGGAAATCGGCACCGAAGGCCTGATCGCGCTCTCCGGCGCGCATCTGGGCGACGTCGGCCAGGCGCTGTGCATCGACAATAAGCGCCTGGCGTGCGAGCTTGCATCCTGGTGGCAGGCGCTTTTTCCCGACCGTTATTACATCGAGCTGCAGCGCCCGGGTGCAGGCGCGATGGCGGGCGGCGGAGCGGCTGTGCCCGTTGAAGCCTACGTGCAGCGGGCGATCCAGCTCGCAGCGGAATTGCGGCTCCCACCCGTCGCGACGCATCCCGTCCAGTTCGTGAAGCCCGAAGACTTTCGCGCCCACGAAGCGCGGGTGTGCATCTCCGAGGGCTACATGCTCTCGGACCAGCGCCGACCGAAGATTTTCAACCGGGAGCAGTATTTCAAGACCCAGGCCGAGATGGCCGAGCTCTTCAGCGACATCCCCGCAGCGCTCGCGAACGCGGTCGAGATCGCCAAACGCTGCAACCTGAAGCTCACGCTCGGGAAAAGCCAGCTTCCGCGGTTTCCGACGCCCGGAAACGTCGGTCTCGACGACTATCTGAGGAAGCAATCGCGCGAAGGGCTCGAGGTACGGCTCGCGGCGCTTTACCCGGAGGCGGAAGCCCGCGAGCGGGAACGCCCCCGCTATGCCGCCCGGCTCGACTTCGAGCTGAATACGATCATCCAGATGGGGTTCCCGGGGTATTTCCTCATCGTCGCCGACTTCATCAACTGGGCCAAGGCGAACGGCGTGCCGGTTGGGCCCGGGCGCGGCTCCGGTGCGGGCTCGGTCGTCGCCTACAGCCTCGGTATTACCGATCTCGATCCGCTGCGCTACGACCTTCTCTTCGAGCGGTTCCTCAATCCCGAGCGGGTATCGATGCCCGACTTCGACATCGATTTCTGCCAGGACGGCCGCGACCGCGTCATCGATTACGTGAAGACGAAGTATGGCGCTGACAGCGTCTCGCAGATCGCGACCTTCGGCACCATGGCGGCGAAAGCGGTGGTGCGCGACGTCGGGCGGGTGCTCGACCTGGGCTACAACTTCTGCGACCAGCTCGCGAAGCTGATCCCGTTCCAGCCGGGAAAGCACATCACGCTCAAGGACGCGCGCGAGATGGAGCCGCAACTGAAGGAGCGCGAGAAGAACGAGGAGGAGGTGGCCGAGCTCCTCGCGCTCGCGGAGAAGCTGGAAGGCCTCACGCGCAACGTCGGCATGCACGCGGGTGGCGTCCTGATCGCGCCCGGAAAGCTCACCGATTTCTGCCCGCTCTATGTTCCGGACGCGTCCGAGGCGGCGGTGAGCCAGTACGACAAGGACGACGTCGAAGCGGTCGGGCTGGTCAAGTTCGACTTCCTCGGGCTCACCACGCTCACGATTCTCGACTGGACGCTGCGCTACGTGAAGGTGCTGGATCCGGATTCGAAGCTGGCACTCGAGGGCCTGCCGCTCGACGACCCCGCGGCGTACAAGATTTTTGCGAGTGCGAACACAAGTGCGGTGTTCCAGTTCGAATCGCGCGGCATGCGCGATCTCCTGAAGCGCGCCAAGCCCGACCGTTTCGGCGACATCATCGCGCTCGTGTCGCTGTACCGGCCGGGACCGATGGACCTCATCCCGTCGTTCTGCGAGCGCAAGCACGGGCGCGAGCGCGTGAATTACCCGGACCCCCGCGTCGAGTCGATCCTGTCCGAGTCCTACGGCATCATGATCTATCAGGAGCAGGTGATGCAGATGGCGCAGATCATCGGCGGCTACAGCCTCGGCGGGGCCGACCTCCTGCGCCGCGCGATGGGCAAGAAAAAACCGGAGGAGATGGCCGAGCACCGGGAAATCTTCCGCGAGGGCGCCGGCAAGAACGGGCTCAAGCAGGTCAAGGCCGACGAAATTTTCGACCTCATGGAAAAGTTCGCGGGCTACGGCTTCAACAAGTCTCACGCCGCGGCCTATGCGCTCGTTGCGTATCAGACCGCTTACATGAAAGCGCATCACCCGGCTGCTTTCATGGCGGCGAACATGTCGGCCGTCATGGCCGACACGGACAAAGTCCAGCAGCTTTTCGACGATGCGCTGCAGAACGGGCTCGCGATCCTGCCGCCCGACGTAAACGCGGGTGACTACCGGTTCCAGCCGATCGACACGAAATCGATTCGCTACGGGCTCGGCGCGATCAAGGGCACGGGCGAGGGGGCGATCGCCCACATCATCGAAGAGCGGCGGCGAAGCGGGCCGTTCAAGGATCTCTTCGATT
>JADMIO011281633.1_pt1 | contig 63862 bp, 57 predicted proteins | sample 8958161 | NCBI WGS metagenome assembly JADMIO01 (sample SAMN16585339, study PRJNA669376) | soil metagenome | isolation source: Crop rotation soil | place: USA: Cullars Rotation, Alabama | collected 2011
GCCGCGACTTCAAGTCACGTGAATTCCAAGCTTCGGATCCCACTGTGCTGGAAAGGCTCGCTGTCCGAACGTCCGCCTCGGCACGCACGTCTACAACCTCGGCCTGCGGCACCCGTTCACCGCGGCGCGGGCCGTGCAGACGCTCGACATCGTCAGCGGCGGTCGCTGCGAGTTCGGGATCGGCGCGAGCTGGCTGGAGGAGGAGTGGGTCGCGGCCGGACTCGACTTCGCGACCCGGGGCAAGCGGGTGGACGAGTCGCTCGCGGTCTGCAAGCAGCTGTGGCGCGACCCCGAGGTCGAGCACCACGGCGAGTTCTTCGACTTCGGTGCGGTCGCGTTCGAGCCGAAGCCGGTGCAGCGCCCGTGGCCGCCGATCCTCGTCGGCGGCGAGAGCAACGCCGCGCTCCGACGGGCCGCGCGCGACGCCGACGGTTGGATCGGCATGGGCCACACCCTCGAGAGCGCGGCGCCGCAGATCGAGAAGCTGCGCGCGATGAGGAACGAGCTCCACGACCCCGACGGCCCGCTCGCGTCCGGCCACGACTTCCAGATCTGCGTCGGCGGCCCGGTGACGTCGAAGGACGACGTCCGGCGCTGGGAGGACCTCGGCGTCACGCGACTCGTCGTCGCGCCGTGGCCGAGCTCGCGCCAAGCGGTCGAGGGGATGACCCGCTACGCGGAGCTGGTGGGGCTCGAGCCCCGCTAGGCCTCGCTGGCGCTCGGGGCGTCGGACGAGCCCGGCGTGTCGCGCAGCAGCGCGTCGGGGTGCTCGCCGAAGTCGCGGATCGACCCGCGGTTGCGGAACGCGACCGGCATGACGTCGGGCTGCATGGAGTAGCAAACGCCGGTCATGATCTCGGCGAGGTCGATGGCCACGGGAATCGCCTCCAGGTCCATGCCCCGGCCCATCCCGATGTCGCACGACCGGCGAAGCACGATCGCGGCCTCCGACTCCTCGGCCGGGAGGTTCGCCTCGGACCACTTCATGAACCCGCCCCGCCACGGCGCGTCGACGAACTGCTCGGGGCCGAGCAACGTGCGCGTGCGACCCACGTCGACCGCGAGGCGGTACTCGAGCGCGAGCTCGCCGTCGATCCAGAGGCGGGGGCGGATCTCGCCGTCGGTCGCGGGCGGGAGCTCGACGTCGTACTGCCGCACTTCGGCGGCCCGGACCGCGTGCGTCACGCACAGCCCGGCGAGGTCGAACTGGTGGGTGCAGTTCCACTTCGGATCGGTCACGGACGCGACCGCGGTGCACCGGTCCGACAGCTCCATGCCAACGAGCGCCTCGAGGTTCTTCCCCGCGTCGGGACACGTCGCCCAGGGCCAGCGCTCGGCGTGCATCGCGATCCCGGTGACGTGCGTGCCGTCGTGGCGCAGCGTCACCTGGAAGTGGTGGAAGTCGTCCTCGAGCCCGCCCCAGACGACGCCCGGCTCGGTGTGCACCAGCCGGATGCGCCGGCGGTACGGAGTGGTCTGGTCGCCGATCCGGACGACCGGCGCCTCGTCCTGCCCGTCAGCCGCGCGCGCCGGGGTCAATCGGTCTTCGGCGGGCGGACGTTGATGACGAGCGTGAACTTCGACGAGCACACCGGGTCGCCCGACTCGGCGTCTCGCCAGTCCGTCTCGGTCACGTAGAACTCGAGCTTCCCGCCGTTCGAGCGCTCCTTCTCGTACACGTCGGTCACCGTCGTCGTGCCCTCGAGCACGTCGCCGACCCGCGGGTAGCGCGTGAACTCGAAGCCCTGCTCACCGTGGAGGATCGCCCGGCCGGGGCCGCGCAGCTTCTCGATCGGCAGACCGGCCGCGCCGCCCTGCCCGAGGGAGCCCCAGAACGGCATCACGAACGGGAACGTCGGCGGGACCGGCGCGTCGTCGCCGTCGTAGACCGGGTCGTCGTCGAGGAGCGCCTGCGCGAACACGCGCACCGGGCCCCGCTCGATGCGGACCTTCTGCTTCCCGGTCTCGGTGCCCTTGAGCTCGGTCAGTGCCACGCTCGTCCTCCTGGGTGACGCCTCCGTCAGGTACGGCCGAGGAGGTTAGCGGAGCGTCCGGCGCCGTGAATGCGGCCGGGCAGGCGTCAGGCGGACGGGACCTCGAGGCGGTGCTTCATCACCTTGCCGGTCGCGTTGCGGGGGAGCTCGTCGACCACGAAGACCTGCCGTGGGCGTTTGTAGTCGGCGAGCCGCTCGGCCGCGAACGCGAGCAGCGCGTCGACGTCGAGGTCATGACGCGGCTTGGCCACCACGAACGCCGCGACGTCTTCGCCGAGCACCTCGTGCGGGATGCCGATGACCGCGGCCTCCTGGACGTCGGGGTGCTCGAGCAGCACCGCTTCGACATCGGTCGGGTAGATGTTGTTGCCGCCCCGGATGATGAGGTCCTTCTTGCGGCCGGAGATGTACAGGAACCCGTCCTCGTCGAGGTACCCGAGGTCACCACTGCGCAGCCAGCCGTCCGCGGTCCAGGTGCTCGCGGTCGCGGCCTCGTCCTTGTAGTACTCCCGCTGACGGCCCGGCATGCGGGTGAGCACCTCGCCGACCTCGCGGGCGTCGCACTCCGAGTCGTCGTCGCGCACGATGCGCAGCTCCATCCCGCCGATCGGCTTGCCGACCGACCCGATGCGCTTCGTGACCTCCTCCTTGGGCATCACGATGAACGCGGGACCGGCCTCGGTCATCCCGTAGGAATTGGAGACGGTCGCATCGGGCAGGCGGTGCTGCATCGTGAGGAGCGTCTGCGGTGCGAGCGGCGCGCTGCCGATCGACACCATCTTGAGGCTGCGGAGGTCGGGCTCCTCGAAGCCGGGCGTCGCGACGAGCAGCTCGGCCATCGCGGGGACGAGGAACGCCATGGTCGGACGCTCGGTCGCGACGATGTCGAGCCACCGTGCGGCGTCGAACTTCGGCAGGTACATCCCGTGCAGGCCGAGCTTCATCGGGTTGAAGATGAACGCGATGCCGGCGAAGGTGAACATCGGTGCGCCGTGGATCCATCCCGCGCCGGTCCACTGCGGCTCGTGGTTGGGGACCGTCGCGACGTTGCGGTGCCGCACCGCGACGCCCTTCGGAAGCCCGGTCGTGCCCGAGGTGTACATGATGTCGGCGAGGTCCTCGAGCGTCGTCGGGACCTGGATGTCGGAGCCGTCCGTGTGCAGCGCGTCGTCGAACGCCACGACCGCGCCTTCACTCGCGCTGCCGGCACTGACGACGAGCCGCAGCGACGGCACCGCGTCGCGCACCGCGAGCGCGCCGGGCAGGAGGTCGGCGCAGGTGATGCACACGCTCGCCTCGGCGTGGCCGAGGATGGTGACGAGCTCGGGCTCCGAGAGGCGGGTGTTGGTCGGCACCGCGACCGCGCCCGCCTTGTGCACCGCCGCGTAGGCGACGATCCAGCGCAGCGCCTCGCTGCTCGGCAGGAAGATCGAGACGCGATCGCCGTGCTCGATGCCCTGGTCGACGAGGAAGCGGGCCAGGCGGTTCGACTGCTCGTCCCACTCCGAGAACGTGATCCCGGTTCCGGCGTCCAGGTCGCGGTACGCAGGCTCGTCCGCGTAGCGGTTCGCCATGAACCGCAGCTGATCCTCCTGCAGGTCGCCCCAGGCCGGGCTCACGTGCCGAACCCCATCTCGGGGATCTTGCTTCCACGCGGTGCGGCGGCGAAGAGGTCAGCTTTGCGGGCCTTCAGGTCGTCGATCGTGAAGCGCCGCTCCCCGGCATCGAGCCAGTTCACGAGGCTCCATCCCCGCATCAGGTAGAGGTGCGCGCCCCAGACCACGAACACCTGGCCGCTGACGTCAGCCGCGTCCTCGGACGCGAGGTACGCGACCACGGGCGCGATGTTGTCGGGGTCCCAGGCGTCGAACTCGCCTTCCTTCGCCTCCATGAACTCGCCCCCGACCGCGGCCGTCATGCGCGTGCGGGCTCGCGGTGCGATCGCGTTGACGGTCACGCCATACTTCTGCATCTCGCGGGCAAGGACGATCGTCATCGACGCGATCCCGGCCTTGGCCGCGGAGTAGTTGACCTGGCTCGCCATCCCGAACAGGCCCGACTCGCTCGCGGTGTTGATGATCCGGCCGTTCACCGGGCCGCCGGAGTTCTTCGACTGCTCCCGCCAGTACGAGCACGCGAACTTGCTCGGCGCGAAGTGACCCTTGAGGTGGACCCGGATCACCGAGTCCCAGTCCTCCTCGCTCATGTTGAAGCTCATCGCGTCGCGGAGGATGCCGGCGTTGTTGACGAGGATGTCGAGACCGCCGAGCTGGTCGACCGCGAGCGAGACGAGCTCCTGTGCGCCGTCCCACGACGAGACGTCGTGGCTGCTCACGATCGCGGTGCCGCCGGCGGCGGTGATGTCGGCGACGACCTGCTCGGCCGGCGTTCCGCCCTCGGCCTCGCCTTCGCGGGCGACGCCGAGGTCGTTCACCACGACCGACGCGCCTTCCGCGGCCAGCAGCATCGCTTCGCCCCGGCCGATGCCGCGCCCGGCGCCGGTGACGATCGCGACCTTCCCGTCGAGCGTTCCCATGCGTTCCCCCTGGAGTGGTCCCGGGCGAAGTTAGTGGACGCGTTTCCCGGCGCTCCGGGGCGCACGTGGGAGGCTGGGGGGATGCGGGTGACGTTCCTCGGCCACGCGGGGATGCACGTGGAGACCGAGGGCGGCTCGGTGCTCTGCGACCCCTGGTTCACGCCCGCCTACTTCGGCTCGTGGTTCCCGTTCCCGCGCAACGACGGGCTCGACCCGGCCACCTTCTCGTCGCCGGACTACCTCTACATCTCGCACCTCCACCACGATCACTACGACCCCGAGTGGCTCGCGGCGCACGTCGACACCCGGGCCACCGTCCTCCTCCCGGCCTACGAGCTCGACCACCTGGAGCAGGCGCTGCGGTCGCTCGGCTTCGAGCAGTTCGTCCACACCGAGCACGGCAAGCCGGTGCAGCTCGGCGGTCTCGAGGTCGCGATCCTGGCGATGACCGCGCCGGCCGACGGCCCGGCCGGGGACTCGGCGCTCGTCCTCGCCGACTCGACCGCGCGGCTCCTGAACCAGAACGACGCCCGACCCCGCGACCTCCACGAGCTGGAGGCGCTCGGCCCCTTCGACGCCCACTTCACCCAGTTCTCGGGGGCGATCTGGTACCCGATGGTCTACGACTTCCCGCCCGAGGAGCAGCACCGCCTCGGGGTGCAGAAGCGGGCCGACCAGATGGAGCGGGCCCTCCACTACGTGCGCGACGTCCACGCTCGGCACGTGTTCCCGACCGCCGGCCCGCCGTGCTTCCTCGACGACGACCTCTTCGCGTTCAACGACCTCGACGGCGATCCCGCGAACATCTTCCCGGACCAGACCGTGTTCCTCCGCGTGCTCGCGGAGGCGGGGATCACCGGCGGCGAGCTTCTGGTGCCGGGCACGGTCGCGACGCTCGCCGACGGTGGGTGCGCCGTCGAGCAGCCGGGCGGCGACAAGGCGCCGGACGCGATCTTCGGCGACAAGCGCGGCGCGATCGAGCGGTACCGCGACGACTGGGCGCCGTGGCTGCAGGCCGAGCGGGCGTCGTGGCCGCGGGCGCCGATCGACGTCGTCCGCGCACTGCGGGAGTGGTGGGAGCCGATCCTCGACGTCGCGCCGCTCACCCGGGCGGGCGTCGGCGGCGCGGTGCTGCTGCACCTCGGCGACATCGGGGTGCTGATCGACTTTCCGAACGGCACCGTGCGCGAGTGGAGCGGCGAGCCCGTCGTCTACCGGATCGACACCGACCGCGCGCTGGTGCAGTCGTGCATCGAGCGTCACGTCGAGGACTGGGTGAACGAGCTCTTCCTGTCGTGCCGCTTCCGAGCGCATCGCGACGGCTCGTACAACGAGTACATCTACACGTTCTTCAAGTGCCTCACGCTCGAGCGCATGGCGTACTGCGAGGGCCACTACGCGACCCGTTCCGAGCGCAGCGACGAGATGTTCCGGTGCGGCGACTACCTCGTGCAGAAGCGCTGCCCGCACCTGCGGGCCGACCTCGAGCGGTTCGGGACGGTGGAGGACGGGATCCTCGAGTGCAAGGTGCACCACTGGCGCTTCGAGCTGGACGGCGGCCGCTGTCTCACCTCCGATGATGAGGAGCACCGGCTGCACACCGTGCGGATCGACGACCCGACCTCGAGCTGATGCGCATCGACCTGCACGCGCACACCTCGCCGCGCTCGAACTGCTCGCGGACGACGTTGGAGGAGCTGGTCGAGTCCGCCCGCGCGAACGGGCTCGATGCGCTCTGCATCACCGAGCACGACGTGCGCTGGCCCGGCGACGAGCTCGCCGACGCGTCGCGCCTGCTGGACTTCCCGTTGATCCCCGGCGTCGAGCTGACGACCGACGTCGGGCACGTGCTGGTGTTCGGCCCGCTCGAGAAGCCGCTGTGGCTCGGCTACAAGCTCGAGGAGCTGGTCGAGGAGTGCGAGCGCTCCGACACCGCGCTCGTGCTCCCGCACCCGGTGCGGCGCTACGCGGGGGAGCGCGCGATCCGGGGTGGTCGGGTCCCGCCGAAGCCGGAGGCGGTCGCCGCGCTCCCGCAGTTCCAGGCGGTGCACGCGGTCGAGGTCGCGAGCACGCAGACCACGTCGCTCGAGCACACGCTCACCGCCGCCGCGCTCGCGGTGGCGCCGCGACCCACGGTCGCATCGAGCGACGCCCACGGTCCGGGCCTCGCCGGCCGCTACGCCACCGAGGTCGACGGGAGGATCCACACCGCCGAAGACCTCGCGGCCGCCATCCGCGCCGGCCACGTCGCCCCCGCCGGCTAGCTCGTCGGTGTCGAATTCGCCGTCTGAGCGACCGGATTCGACACCGGAACCGGCGTCGTGAACCCGATCAGGGGGTTCGGGCAATGTCTGGGTGATGGGCAGTGCCGGGGGTGGCCACGACGGTCGGGTGATCGAGGCGTCGATCGCGGAGCCCGACCGCTTCACCGAGATCTTCGAGCGCCACTTCGACGCGATCCACACCTACGCGGCGCGCCGGCTGGGGCCGGGGCCGGCGGACGACGTGGGCGCGACCGTGTTCGTCGAGGCGTTCTCCGGGCGGGAGCGGTTCGACGTCGACCGGGCCGACGCGCGGCCCTGGCTCTACGGGATCGCGACCAACCTCGTCCGCCGGCACCGGCGCGCCGAAGCGCGCCGCCTGCGGGCCTACGCCCGCTCGGAGCCGCCGCCGGTCGGTGAGCCGATCGACATCGCCCCCCGACTCGACGCGGAGGCGATGGGGCCGCGCCTGGCGGGTGCACTGGCCGCGCTCGCGGACCGGGATCGCGACGCGTTGCTGCTGTTCGCCTGGGCCGGCCTGTCGTACGACGACATCGCGATCGCGACCGATGTGCCCGTCGGCACCGTCCGGTCGCGCATCCACCGGGCGCGCCAACGGCTGCGCGCCGACCTGGAGATCACCGACGCGGTGAGGAGCGTGGAATGAGCGACCTCGATCTCGACCTCCTGCGGGAATGGTCACCGGCATCGCCACCGTCGGACGAGGTGCGCGCGGATGCACTTGCGCAGCTCCAGGCGCAGCTCAGCGCGGTGGAACCGGTCCGCACCCGGAGCGGCTTCGGCCGGCGGTTCGTCATCGCCGCCGTCGCCGCGACCGTGCTGGTCGCGGTCGCGGTCTTCGGGATCCAGCGCGCGGTCGACGACCGCGTCGACCAGGTGAAGACCGTCGGCGTGCCGAAGGACGTGCTCGGCGGCGGGGGGATCGGCAAGGACCCGGTCAACATCCTCGTGATCGGGTCCGACGCCCGCGACGGGTCGAATCCCGAGGCGTTCGGCACCCCGGCCGAGACCGGCCCTCCGCGGTCGGACACGATGTTCGTCCTCCGGATCGACGGCTCGTGGGTGCAGGCGCTCTGGTTCCCCCGCGACCTCATCGTCGGGCCGCCGCCCGGCCGCCTGATCAACTCGACGTTCAACGACGGGCCGCAAGGCGTGATCGACGCGGTTCGCACCGAGTTCGGGATCACGATCGACCACTACGTCGAGATCGACTTCCGGGGCTTCGTGAAGGCGGTCGACGCGCTCGGCGGCGTGACGATCTCGTCGCCGGGTCGGGCGCGGGACATGTACAGCGGGCTCGACCTGGCCGGGCCCGGCTGCGTGAAGCTCGACGGAACGCGAGCGCTGCAGTGGGTGCGCTCGCGTCACCTCGAGGTGTTCGACGGCACGACGTGGAGGGACGCGAGTCCGCACGCCGACCTCGACCGCATCCAGCGGCAGCAGGAATTCCTCCGGTCGTTCGCGCTCCGGGCGAAGGCCAAGATCGGCGACGACCCGGTCGCGGCGGTGGACGTGGTCGACGCCATCATCCCGGCGCTGACGGTGGACCGCGGGCTCGGCAAGGCCGAGCTCCTGGGTCTCGTGCGCACCGTGTTCGAGATGGATCCGAACGCGCTGCAGGCGGCGACGATCCCGGTCGAGGCGTCCTCCGACGGTGCGCACGTCGTCCTCGACCAACCGGCTGCGGGGCAGGCGCTCCAGTCGTTCATCGAAGGCCGCCGACCGTCCGCAGCCGGCGACGGCACCGACGCGACGACGACCGTCCCGCCCCCGCCGACCCCCACGCTCCCGCCGCCGGCCTGCCCGAAAGGCTGACAGCGGCGTCAGGCTACGATCGGCGCCGCAATCAGCCGGAGAGCATCAGGGAGTGAGCACCATGGGTGACGCGGTCATCGTTTCCGCGACGCGTACCGCGATCGGCACGGCTCGGAAGGGCACGCTGCTCGACGTCTCGGCCTTCGACCTGGCCAAGGAGGCCATGGGGGAGGCGGTGAAGCGCTCCGGCATCCCGGGCGACGACATCGACGACGCCCAGATGGGCGAGAGCCTCCAGGGCGGCGGCGACATCGCCCGCTACGCCGCGGTCGACCTCGGCCTCACCAACATCCCCGGGGTTGCGCTCAACCGCCACTGCGCGTCCGGCATGGCCGCGGTCCAGGGTGGCGCCGCCAGCATCAAGGCCGGCATGGACAAGGTCGTCATCACCGGCGGCTCCGAGTCGGTCTCGACGTCGCCCGCGTCCATGAAGCGCGTCCTCGGCACCGACGACATGGCGCCGTGGATGTCGCCCAGCCACCCCGAGACGCCGGACGCCCCGGCGTTCGACATGTCGATCACCGTCGCGTGGAACGCCGCCCAGAAGGCCAACGTCACCCGCGAGGAGATGGACTTCTGGGCGTACGAGTCCCACCGCCGCGCGGTCGAGGCGATCGACGAGGGTCGCTTCGAGGAGGAGATCTTCCCGCTCGAGGTGAAGCGCCGGGACGGCGAGACCGTGATCTTCTCGGTCGACGAGCACCCGCGCCGCACGACCACGCTCGAGAAGCTGGCCGAGCTGAAGCCGCTCCACCCGGAGATCGAGGGCTTCAGCATCACCGCCGGCAACTCGTCGGGGTTGAACGACGGCGCCGCGGCGCTCGTCCTCGCCGACTCCGAGTACGCGCAGGCGCACGGCCTGCAGCCGATGGCGATCGTGAAGTCGTGGGCGTCGTCGGGCGTGCCGCCGGCCGACACCGGCCTCGGCCCGACATACGCGATCCCGAAGGCGCTCGACCGCGCCGGGCTCACGGTCAAGGACGTCGACCTGTTCGAGATCAACGAGGCGTTCGCGTCGATGTGCGTGGCGAGCACGCGCATCCTCGGGATCCCGCACGAGATCACGAACGTGAGCGGCAGCGGCTGTAGCATCGGTCACCCGATCGCGTGCACCGGCGCCCGCATGATCGTCACGCTGGTGCACGAGCTGCGCCGGCGTGGCGGCGGCATCGGCGTCGCGAGCATGTGCGCCGGTGGCGGCATGGGCAGCGCGACGGTGGTCGAGGTCCCCGCCTAGGACGCGGCGAGCACCTCCGCCCCTTCGAGCACCCGCGCCTCCCACCAGGCGAGCTCCTCGGGCGGCCCGAGCGCCTTCTCCCAGCCGAGCAGCACCATCATCCCGAGGAGCCCCAGCGCGAGCTGGCGCTCCCACCAGGGTGACGTCTCGACGCCGTGCCGTTCGAGCGCAGCGCGGTACTCGGCGATGGTCTGCTCGCGGGTGAACGACTCGGGGACCCGCGCCCGGTTGATCGCGACGTAGTACGCGATCTCCATCCCCGCGACGCCCTGGCCCGGCAGCGCCCAGTCGATGAGCACGACCCGGCCGTCCGGTCGGCGCCCGAGGTTGCCGAGCTTCACGTCGCCGTGCACGAGCGTCGACGGAGTCGCGGCGAGCGCGTCGACGAGGGCCGACGGGTCGAGCGCGAGCGGGTCGAGCACCGCGCTCATGCGCGGCGCGACCTCCCGCAGCCGGATCCAGCCGTCGCGCGCGATCAGCGGAACCGCGGTGGGGAAGCCCCGGGATTCCTCGACCTGCAGCATCCACGGGCTGAACATCAGGAACCGGTTCGCCAGTGGTGTGAGACCCGCGTCGTCGGTCCAGTCCCAGAACCGGGCGTGGAGCGCGGCGAGCGCATCGAGGAACGCCAGATGATCGGCCTCGGCGAGCCGGCTGTCGTCCGCGGGCACCAGGTGCTCACCGACGTCGTGCAGGAGCAGCGCTCCGCCTCGCTCGGTGCGGGCCGCACCCACGTACGCGTGGTCGATCGCCGATGGCAGACGGTCCAGCAGCCCCGCGCTCCAGATCCGGACCGACGCCGGCCCCAGGTCGCCGTGCGCCCGGGCGATCCAGTCGAGCTCCCAGCCGACGTGCTTCACCACGAACCGGGCGCCGTCGATCTCGACCCGCTCGAACGTCGCCCCCGACTTCGCGTCGGGCGCAGTCATCGGGGTGCGGGACGTCGCGCCGGCCAGCAGCTCCTCGACCGAGGCCGCGACCGGACGCGCCAACGCTCAGCCCGCGCAGCTCAGCTGCAGGTCGACCCGCACGGCCGCGGGCGCCTGGCACCCCACGTTCGACGTCCCGACCGACTCGACGTTCCACAGCGCGCCGATGCGCTGCACCAGCACCTGCGAACGGTCGAGCTGCACGCCCGGGTTCGGGACGACGTCGGCCGCAGCCCAGATCGGCGACGACGCCGAGATGCGGCACTTCTGGATCGTGAACTGACCGGCCCGCGTGTTGAGCCCGCCAACGTCCGAGCCGGTGATCGCGCTCACGAGCGCGTCGGTCTGGTTGCCGCAGTTGCCGACCGTCTGTGGCGGGATCGTCGTCGGGACGTTCGGCTGGGTCGGGATCGTGGACCCGCCGCCGGGCGGGATCGTGGAGCTGGTCGTCGTGCTCGACGAGGTGGTCGACGTCGACGAGGTCGTCGTCCGGCCGGGCTTGTCGGTCGTCTTCGAGTCGCCGTCGTCGCAGGCGGCGAGGCCGATCGTCACGACCACCGCGAGCAGCGCGGCAGCAACGGGGGAGCGGGACACGGGGAACCTCCAACGGGTCGCGTCCAGCATGCCGTACCACCCACCCGCCTCCGTGACACCGGAGCGGGTGCCGGGCATCGGCGCCGACCGGCGTCGGTGTCACCGAATAGGGTCCCGGCATCGACGCCGACCTCACCCTCGCCCTCGAGCTCGTCGCCCGCGCCGACGAGATCACGCTCCGGCGCTTCCGCGCCGCCGACCTGCGCGTGGAGACGAAGCCGGACTTCACGCCGGTGTCAGAGGCCGACCAGGCCGCAGAGCGGCTCATCCGGGAGGGACTGAACGCGGCGCGGCCGAGCGACGCGGTCCTCGGTGAGGAGTTCGGCACGCAGGGCACCGGCTCGCGGCGCTGGATCATCGACCCGATCGACGGCACCAAGAACTACGTCCGCGGGGTGCCGGTGTGGGCGACGCTGCTCGCGCTCGAGGAGGACGGCGTGATGCGGGTCGGGGTCTGCTCCGCGCCGGCGCTCGGCCACACGTGGTGGGCGGTGCGGGGTGAGGGCGCGTTCGCCGACGGGTCGCCGATCCACGTGTCGCAGGTCCGCGCGATCGAGGACGCGCAGCTCTGCTACAGCGACTTCAAGTGGTGGGAGGAGTTCGGGCTGCAGGACCAGTTCGAGGCGCTGGCGAAGCGATCGTGGCGCACCCGCGGTTTCGGCGACTTCTGGAGCCACATCCTCGTGGCCGAAGGCGCAGCGGACATCGCGGCCGAGCCGATCGTGGCGCTCTGGGACCTCGCGCCGCTGCTCGTGATCGTCGAGGAAGCCGGCGGGAAGTTCACCGACCTGGCCGGGAACGTCACCGCCGACGGCGGCAACGCGCTCTCGACCAACGGCCTGCTCCACGACGAGGTGCTGGCCGCGCTCGCCCCGGGCGCCTGACCGTCATGGCGCGCGAGATCGCCGTCGGCATCGACATCGGGACGAGCTCGGTCAAGGCGATCGCAGCCGACCCCGACGGGAAGGTCGTCGCCTCGTCGCGCATCCCGCACGCGATCCAGATCCCCGCGGCGGACCGGTTCCAGCACGACGCGGTGGTCGCATGGCGCGACGGGCCGCTCGCCGCGTTGGACGCGCTCGAGCTCGACGACGCACCGGCCGCCGTCAGCGTCGCGGCGATGGTGCCGTCGCTCACGGCGGTCGACGGCGACGGCGTCCCCCAGACGCCCGGACTGCTCTACGGCGACGGACGCGGCCGCTCCGAGAACGCGGGCGGCAACCCGGTCGAGAGCGGCGAGCTGCTGCAGTTCCTCCGGTGGACCGTCGGCGAGCGCCCGGACGCGGCCGGCTACTGGCCCGCGACTGCGGTCGCGAACCATGCCTTGAGCGGCGAGGCGGTGCTCGACACCTCGACCGCGTCGACCGCGTTCCCGCTGTTCGACTGGACCGGCTGGGACGAGGACGTGGCCGGCCCGCTCGGAGTCACCGTCGAGCAGCTGCCCCGGCTGGTGCCGACCGCCTGGGACGCCGGCCGGGTCGGCGGCGCGCCCGACGGGCCGGTGCTCGCGTCGGGTTGCATCGACGCGCTCGCCGACCAGATCTGCGCGGGGGCGGACACCGAGGGCGACGTCCTCGCGCTGCTGGGCACGACGCTGATCGTCAACCTCATCACCCCGAAGTCGGAGCCGGTCGAGGGCTACTGGGTGATCCCTCACACCGCGCCGGGGATGTTCCAGGCCGGCGGCCCGAGCAACGCCGGCGGGCTGTTCGTGAACTGGGCGACGCGCCCGCTGCGCGAGGTCGGCCCCGACGAGGAGGTCGATCCCGGCCGCGTTCCGGTCTGGGCGCCGTACCCGCGCGGCGAGCGGGTCCCGATGCACGATCCCGACCGGCGCGGGGTGCTGGCCGATCTCGACCTCACCCACGACGCGCCGGCGCTGCGGCGCGCCGCGTTCGAGGCGTCCGGCTTCGTGGCGAGGCGGACGCTCGAAGCTGCGAGCGCCGCGCACGGCATCACCCCGCGTCGGATCGTGGCGACGGGGGGCGGCACGCGCGTCGACGAGTGGGTGCAGGCCCTCGCGGACTGCACCGGCCTCCCGGTCGTCTGCACCGAGGTGCCCGAGGGCGCCGCGCTCGGCTCGGCCTTCATGGCCCGCTGCGCGGCCGGGCTCGAATCGGGCGGGATGACGTCGGCATCGCGCTGGGCGCGCGCCGGGCGCATGGTCGACCCGGACCCGGCTTGGGTCGACGCCGCGCGCGACCGATACCAACGGTTCCTGCAGCTCTCGGCCTGAGAACGCCTACCATGACACGGACGTCAGTTTCCGAACGGAGTCGAGCATGACCACCGCCGCGGTCGACCGTCCCTTCGACCCGATGGACCAGTTCACCGGCGTCGCGGGCGACGTGCGGAACCCGTACCCCGGGTTCCACCAGAAGCGGACCGAGTCGCCCGTCGAGATCAACGCCGACGGGATGTACGAGGTTTACCCGTACGACCTCAACGCGATCGTGATGCGCGACAACGTCACGTACTGCTCCGGCAGCATCCGCGACCTGATGAGCACGGTCATGGGGCCGTACCCCCTCGTCGGGATGGACGAGCCCGAGCACAAGCGGCTGCGGTCGCTCGTCTCCCAGGCGTTCCGCCAGCGCATGCTCGCCCACTGGGACGCAGACCTCGTCGTGCCGGTGGTCGACGAGATGATCGACGGGTTCGTCGACCGGGGTGAGGCCGAGCTGGTCTCCGAGTTCACGTACCAGTACCCGGCGCAGGTGATCGCCGAGATCCTCGGCCTGTCGCGCGAGGACCACGAGTACTTCCACCCGCGGGCGCTCGCGGTGATCAACGTCGCGGCCCGTCCCGAAGAGGGCATCGTGGCGAGCGCGGAGCTGCGCGACTACTTCGCCACGATCGTCGACGACCGGCGCGCCAACCCGGGCACCGACCTGATCAGCGAGCTGGTGCAGGCCGAGCTCGACGGCGAGCAGCTCGGCGACGAGGAGATCTTCTCGTTCCTCCGCCTGCTGCTGCCCGCCGGCGCCGAGACGACCTACCGCGCGACCGGCAACTTCCTCTTCGGGCTGATGACCAACCCGGACCAGTTCGACGCGCTCCGCAATGACCGGTCGCTCATGCCCCAGGCGATCGAGGAGTCGATCCGCTGGGAGAGCCCGCTCCTCATCACTTCGCGCGAGGTGTCGCGCGACACCGAGCTCGGTGGCGTGCAGATCCCGGAGGGGGCGTTCGTGGTCACGAACGTCGGCTCCGCGAACCACGACCCGACCCGGTGGGAGAACGGCGACGACTTCGACATCTTCCGCGAGTCGCAGCCGCACATCGCGTTCGGCGTCGGCGTGCACATGTGCCTCGGGATGCACCTGGCCCGCATGGAGATGGCGAGCGCGGTGAACCGGCTGTTCGACCGGTGTCCGAACCTACGCCCGGACCCGGACCGCTGGGACGCCGACGACGTCCACATCCACGGCGAGAAGTTCCGCTCGCCGACCACGCTGCCCGTCGTGTTCGACGCCGCGTGAGCGCCGAGACCGCGGCCGTCGAGGTCGTGACGAAGCGCGCCACACCGTGGCGCATGGTGATGGTCATGGGCGGCGCGGGCGTCACCCACTTCACCAACCCCGGCTTCTACGAGGAGATCGTGCCGAAGTGGGCGCCGGGCTCCAAGGACATGTGGGTGAAGGCGAGCGGCGTCGCCGAGCTGGCGTGCGCGGCGCTGATGATCTCGCCGAAGACGCGGCGGCTCGGCGGCTGGCTGACGACCGCCACGCTGCTCAGCGTCTGGACCGCCAACATCCAGGTCGCGCTCGACGGGGGCATGGAGGGTGACAGCCCGCTGGAGTCCAAGGCCGCGGCCTGGATCCGGGTCCCGTTCCAGATCCCGATGATCCTCGACGCCCTGCGCATCGCCCGCCACGGCTGACCCTCCGGCTCCTTTCGGGGAGTGTTCGACACGCCAGGGCGTGTACAACCCGCCCCGAAACGAGTGATCGCCGCCGCGCGGGTGAGACTGCGGGCGATGCACACGGTCGAGGTCCGGGACGAGCGCGGCGAGGTGCTGGACCGCGTGCACGACACCGGCCAGATCGCGGCGCTCGCCGCCGAGGTCGCGGAGGACCCGTGGTTCGCCTGCCTCCGCTTCGTCGACCCCTACGGCACGACGGTCTTCAACGCGGCGCAGGCCGGCCAGCTCGCGATCGAGATCACCCGCCGGGGCGATCCCGACGACGACGCCCTGAGCCTCATCGTCCAGATGGCCGACCAGGTGGCCGGCGAGGTCAACCAGTTCCTCTGGCTCCTCGGCGACTGACCCCTCGGCTCGTTTCGGTGCAGGTTGAGGGTGCCCTGGCACCGTCAGATTGCACCGAAACGAGCTAGCGCAACCCGGCGGCGTGGGGGGAGTCGGCGGGTGGGAGGGGGTGGCGGAAGAGGCGGGCCGCGTTCTCGTGGCTGATCTTGGCCACCCAGTCCGCGGGGAGGTCGCCGAAGACGTCGGCGAACACCGCCTGGCTGTCGGGCCAGGTCCCGTCGCCGTGCGGGTAGTCGGTCTCGAACATCACATGGTCGACGCCGACGGTCGGCAGCGTCGAGAGCGTCGACGGGTCGTCGATGGTGCAGAACCAGAAGTTGCGGTGCAGCACGTCCGCCGGCCGCAGCCCGGGCGCGAACTTCCGCCCGTAGCCGGAGCGGTCGACCAGGTTCTCGAGCCGGTCGTGGAGCATCGCCACCCACCCGATGCCGCCCTCGCTCATCGCGATCTGCAGGTCGGGGTGACGCACGCAGCACTTCGACCACAGCCACTCCGCGCACGACGTCAGCGCCAGCTGGCCGAACAGCGTGGCCGGCAGCTCCTTCACCGGCGCGCCGGCGGGGAAGTCGACGACGCCGCTCGACCCGACGTGGAGGCAGACCACGGTGCCGGTCTCCGCGCACGCGGCGAAGATCGGCTCCCACCAGTCCGAGAAGATCGGCTCCATGCCGATCCGGTGCGGCTGCTCGGGCAGCGTCACCGCGGTGAACCCGCGCGCCGCGTTCCGCCGGATCTCCTCGGCCGCGAGCTCGGCGTCGGCGAGGAACGTGATCCCCATCGGCACGATCCGCTCGGGGTGCCGCGAATGCCACTCCTCGAAGAACCAGTCGTTCCACGCCCGGGTCACCGCGAGCCCGAGCCCGGGATCGGAGCAGCGGGAGAAGACCGAGCCGCAGAACCCGGTGATCTGGCTCGGGAAGTTCACCGACGCCCAGACCCCGTTGATGTCCATGTCGCGCACGCGGGCGTCGATGTCGTAGCAGCCCGGCCGCATCTCCTCGAAGCGGGTCGGCTCCATGTGCCAGTCCTCGCGGGACCGGCCGACGACCGCGTTCAGCCCGACCTGGAAGAAGATCTTCCCGTCGAACTCCCAGACCTCGTGCCCCTCGACCGTCTCGACGACCTTGGGCGCGAGCTCCTGCAGGCGGGCGGGCAGGCGGCCGTCGAACATCCCGGGCGGCTCGACGAGGTGGTCGTCCACCGAGATCAGGGTGTGGCGGATCGGGCGCGGCTCGGGGTCGGGGAGCAGCCCGTGCGTCTCGCTCTTGCGCCAGTGCAGGTTCCACCGGCGGTCCGAGTCGGCCTTGGTCACGGCGCCCAGGGTACGGGGAGGCTGACGGGTCCGTCAGGTGTGGGGGAGCGGCGCTAGGTTGGGCGCGGCGCGACCGAGGACCCCGAGGAGGACGCAGTGACGCTCGAGATCGCCATCGACCGTGAGGTGTGCATGGGTTCGGGGAACTGCTCCTTCTGGGCGCCCGGGGTCTTCGACCTCGACGACGACGGGGTCGCGATCGTGATCGACCCCGACGGTGCGCCTGAGGACAAGATCATCCTCGCCGCCCAGGGCTGTCCGACGCAGGCGATCTCGCTCGTCAAAGACGGGCAGAAGATCGTCTGAGCGAGGCTCGTGGCGACTCCCGAACCGCCGCGCAAGGCCGTCGACGGTGGGCCCGCCAAGTGGGTCCGCACCGCCCGCACCAACGTGCGTCGCCGCATGGCGCGCAGCCCCATCGCGTTCGCGCTGAGCGGCGGCGGCTCGCAGGGCAGCTTCGAGGTCGGCGCCCTGCGCTTCATGTACGACGACCTGAAGCTCACGCCCGCGATCATCTGCGGCAGCTCGGTCGGCTCGATCATCGCGGCGAAGCTGGCCGAGGGTGACGACCCGGAGACCGGGCGGCGCGCCATCGACGAGGTCGAGGATCTCTGGCGGGGCCTGAAGTCGAACGAGGACATGTGGCTGTCCGAGCCCTGGCTCGACAAGCTCCGGTCGCAGGCGAACTGGGCGGCCGAGCTCCGTGAGCGCGCCGGCGAGAACGGCACCGCCGGGAGTCAGGCGCGCGTCGTGCTGCGGATGCTCACCGAGGTGGTGCGGCACCCACCCGAGACCGACGGCACGCTCGAAGCGCTGCGCCAGGCCCTGAAGGCGCGGTCGCTGCTGAGCAACGCGCCGGTCCGGCACCTGGTCGAGACCCACATCGACGAGTCGCGCATCGCCGCGTCCGGGATCGTGCTGCGCGTCGGCGCGGTCGCGCTCGAGAGCGGGGAGCTGCGGTACGTCACCGAGCACGGCGACGTCGTCGATCGCGACGGCATGCCGTTCGAGCACGAGAAGGTCCCGATCACCGAGGCGGTGATCGCGTCGGCGTCGATCCCGCTCGTCTTCCCGCCGACCCGGCTCGGCGACGAGCACTACGTCGACGGCGGGGTGCGCGAGATCCTCCCGCTCGAGCTCGCGTTCAACCGGCTCGGCGCGGGTCACATCTTCGCGGTGGTGGCGTCGACGCCGGGCGTCGAGCGCGTGCCCGACATGAAGGACAAGGGCCTGCTGGACCTCGCCCGCCGGGTGACCGCCGACATCGTTCCCGACGAGACGCTGCGCAAGGAGATCAGCCCGCCGCGCGGCTGGGGGCGCAAGGTGACCGTGGTCGCGCCCCAGATCGACGTGCACGACGCGCTCACCGTCGAGCCGGCGCTCATCGCCGCGTCGATCGACTACGGCTACATGCGCGCGGCCGACGTGCTGCTCGGCCTCGGGCCCGAGCAGGAGGCGATCAGCACCCGCATCGCCGCGCTGCGGATGCAGCTGCGCGCGCTCGAGGGCCCGGTGGTGAACCCGTTCGTGCCGGTGGCCGAGGTGACGCCCCGGACGGCCGAGCAGCTCGAGAAGGAGATCGCCGAGGCCCACCGCGAGATCGAGGAGCTCGTCGACCGCCGCCGGGAGGCCGGCGCCCCGCTCCCGCCCGGTGACTGCCAACCGGAGAAACGGCCGGGGGCCACGGCGTAGCCCTCCCTAGGCTCGGGCTCCATGACGTCCGAGGAGCCATTCGACCCGGAGGCGGCCGTCGCGGAGATGGTGGGTTTCCTCACCGTCCGGCCGCACGGCGATGGTCGGTGGGTCGGCGACGTCCCCGACTGGTTCGGCGACGTGCTCTTCGGTGGCTTCGTGCTCGGCCAGAGCGTCGCCGCGGTCACCGCTGACGCGCCGCCCGGTCGCCGCCTGCACTCGCTGCACGCGTACTTCCTCCGACCGGTGCTCACCGCCGCAGGTCCCGTCGAGTACGAGCTGCGTCCCGTGCGCGACGGCCGCGCGTTCAGCTCGCGTCACCTGACCGCGTCCCAGGGCGGCAAGCCCGTGCTCGAAGGCCTATGCTCGTTCACCGAGGACACCGACGGCTACGTCTACGACGTCCCGGGGCCGAGTGGCCTCCCACCTCGCGACGATGCCGCGGTCGAGCCGGACTCCGGACCGGGGCCGTGGGTCGCGCACTTCCTGGGCCCCTCGGAGCTGCGGCCCGACGGCACCTACGAGTCGACGGACCGGAAGTGGTTCCGCATCCCGGTCGCGCTCCCGGACGGCCCGCACCTGCACGCTGCGATGCTCGCCTTCGCCAGCGACTGGACCGGCGTGGGCGGCCGGCCGCTCCTGCTCGACGGCGAGATCGGCATCGAGGGCATGGTCAGTCTCGACCATGCCCTGTGGTTCCACCGCCCGGCCCGCGCCGACGACTGGCTCTACTACGACGTCGAGTCGCTGGTGAACGCCGGCGGGCGAGGTCTGCTCCGCGGCGTGATGCGCGACGCCGGCGGTCGCATCGTCCTGAGCATCGCCCAGGAGATGAAGCTCACCGTCGTCTGACCGCAACCCTTCGTTCTCGGCACGCTCGAGCCGCTCTGATCGGCTTCAGCGGGCCGAGAACGGTGGGGTGACGTCAGTCCGGGACTTCGTAGCTGCCGGCCTCGGGCGCGCCGGTGGCGAGCACGAGGCGGTTCCAGGAGTTGATCTCGATGATCGCGTAGACGAGCGCGGTCATCTCCTGGCGCGAGAACACGGCCGCGGCCTCGTCGATCACCGAGTCGGGGATGTGCGCCCCGGCGAGCTGGGTGACCGCTTCGGTGAGCGCCAGTGCCGCCTGCTCCCGCTCGCTGAAGAACGACGTCTCCCGCCAGGCGTTCAGCGCGTAGAGCCGTTGCTCGGTCTCACCCGCGGCGCGCGCGTCCTTGGAATGCATGTCGATGCAGAACGCGCAGCCGTTGATCTGCGACGCCCGCATCCGCACGAGCTCGACGAGCGACATCTCGATGCCGGATGCCTTCACCAGCTCGTTCAGGCCGCGGAGGTTCTCGTACGCCTCCGGCCAGAACGTGAACTGCCGCTTGCGGTCCCCGGCCACGGCTCGGCTCGACTCGTCGGTCAGGCGTTGCGGGGGCCGCGGACGAGCTGGCCCGGGCGGGCGCCGGTGTCCTCGCCCTCCACCAGGGTGACCTGACCGGCGACGACGGTCGCGACGTAGCCGTCGGCCTCCTGGACGAAGCGCCGGGCGTCGCCGGGGAGGTCGTGCACCATGTGCGGGCTGCGCAGCTGGAGCCGGCCGTGGTCGATGACGTTCACGTCGGCGCGCAGCCCCGGACGCAGCACGCCCCGGTCGCCGAGCCCGTACAGGGACGCGGTCTCGGACGTCATCTTCCGCACGACCCACTCGAGTGGCAGGCGCTCGCGCTCGCGGTCACGGGCCCAGTGGGTGAGCATGTAGGTCGGCGTCGACGCGTCGCACGTGGTGCCGCAGTGCGCGCCGCCGTCGCCGAGGCCGAGCGCGCTCGTGGGGTGCAGCAGCATCTCGCGCACCGCGTCGAGGTTGCTCTCGGTGTAGTTGAGCAGCGGCCGCATGATGAGGGCCGTGCCGCCGTCCGCCATCAGCAGGTCGTAGTAGAGGTCGTAGACGTTGCGGCCCTGCGCCGCAGCACGCGCCGCGACGCTCGTCGACGGGTCGGGCTCGTAGTTCGGCGGGTCGCCGAGGGGGTACGCCTTCGCCGGGTCGAGGAACTGCAGCATCCCCGGGTCGGGGGTCTGCGCCTCGGCCACCAGCTTGCGACGGACCTCCGGGTCCTTCATCACCGCGATCCGCTCGGCCAGGGACTTCTTGATCCCGACCTGACCCCAGCTCGGGCAGTAGGCGAACGGGTGGAACGTCTGCAGCCCGAGCAGCAGGGTGACGGGCCGGCCCGCGACCTGCGGGCGGATGCGCGCACCTTCGGCCGTCGCCTCGCTCGCGAGCTCGAGCATGCGACGGAACGACTCCGGGTCGTGGTCGTTCTGCGTCAGCGCGAACGTGACCGGCCGGTCGATCGCAGCGGACAGCTTCCGCATCCAGGCCATCTCCCGGTCGGGTGCAGCCAGGTCCTCGCCGAGCGCTCCGGCCGGCGCGAGCTCGAAGATGCCGGTGCCGAGCTCGCCGAGCGCGCGGCCGATGCCGAACAGCTCGTCCTCGGCCGCGAACGTCCCCGGTACGGGCTCGCCGTCGATCGCCATGTGCGCGATCGTCCGCGACGTCGACACGCCGAGCGCCCCCGCGGTGATCGCCTCGTGCACGATCTTGGCCATCGCCTCGATGTCGTCGTCGTTCGCGGGCTGGTTCTTCGCGCCGCGCTCGCCCATGACGTAGCCGCGCACCGCGCCGTGCGGGATCTGCGCGCCGACGTCGAGCATCTTGGGCACCGCGTCGACCGCGTCGAGGTACTCGGGGAAGGTCTCCCAGCCCCACTGGATGCCGTCGGACAGCGCGGCGCCGGGGATGTCCTCGACGCCCTCCATCAGGCCGATCAGCCACTCGTGCTTGTCGGGCTGCACCGGCGCGAAGCCGACGCCGCAGTTGCCCATGACGACGGTGGTGACGCCGTGCCAGCAGGAGGGCGTGAGCATCGGGTCCCACGTGATCTGGCCGTCGAAGTGCGTGTGCACGTCGACGAAGCCGGGCGTGACGACCATCCCGCCCGCATCGATGGTCTGGCGCGCGCCCGAGTCCTCGAGCTCACCGACCTCCGTGATGCGGTCGCCGTCGATGGCCACGTCGGCCCGCCGGGGCGCGGCCCCGGTGCCGTCGACGACCGTCCCCCCATTGATCACCAGGTCATGCATGGGCGTCAGGTTACGCCCGTGCCGGACCTGACAGGGCGGTCAGGTGCTCCCGTACGATGCGGCTCATGCCGATGGGGATCTCCGACGAACACCTGGCGCTGCACGACGCGGTGAAGGGATGGGCCGAGCGGCACTGCCCGCCGTCCGTGCCGCGGGCGCTGCTCGACGAGCCGGTCGAGGCACTGCCGACCTTCTGGCCCGACCTGGCCGCGCAGGGCTGGATCGGGATCCACCTCGACGAGGCGTTCGGCGGCGAGGGCTACGGGATCCCCGAGCTGGCGGTGGTGCTGGAGGAGCTGGGCGTCGCCGGCGCGCCGGGTCCGTTCCTGGCCACGACGATCGCCGGTGCGGTCGTCCAGGCCACGGGCAAGGAGGTCGCCTCCGCGTTCGGCCCCGGGATCGCCGACGGCTCAGTCATCGGCGCGGTCGGGATCGAGGCCGCGATCGACGGCACGCCGGTGGACGGCGGCATCGCGGTCAGCGGCACCGCGCGACCGGTCCTGTCCGGTCACCTGGCGTCGCTGTTCCTCGTGGACGCGGGCGGCACCTGGGTCGCGTTGACGGCCGACGAGTTCGACGCCCGCGAGCTCGACAGCGTCGACAAGACCCGTCGGGTCGCCGAGATCACCGTCAAGGACGGCGTGGTCGTCCCGCCCGAGCGCCAGCTCACCGCGCTGGCCACGCCGGTCGTCGTGAGCATCGCGGCGACGCTGTTCTCGGCCGACGCCGTGGGTCTCTCGCAGTGGTGCGTCGCGACAGCCTCCGAGTACGCGAAGGACCGTCGCCAGTTCGGCCGCCCGATCGGGCAGTTCCAGGGCGTGAAGCACCGCTGCGCCAACATGCTCAGCCGCACCGAACTCGCCCGGGCGGCGACGTGGGACGCGGCGCGCGCGATCGGCGACACGGAGACCGAGGGCTTCGCCGCCGCGACCGCGGCCGCCCTCGCGATCGACGGCGCGTTCCAGACCGCGAAGGACTGCGTGCAGACCCTCGGTGGCATCGGCTTCACCTGGGAGCACGACGCGCACCTCTACCTCCGGCGCGCGATGGCGACCCGCGCGCTGCTGGGCGGCTCCTCCGACTACCGGGTCGCGGTCGCGCAGCTCGCGCTCCAGGGGGTGAAGCGCCGGCTGACGATGGACCTGCCGGCCGACTCCGACGCGAACCGCGACGAGGTCGCGACGCTGCTCGGGGAGATCAAGGAGCTCGAGCCCGCCGCCCAGCGGCGTCGCATCGCCGACGAGGGCTTCGTGCAGCCGCAGTGGCCGGCACCGTGGGGTCGCGATGCTGACGCGCGGCAGCAGGTCGTCATCGACGACGAGTTCAAGAAGGCGGGCATGACCCGGCCGAACATCGCGGTCGGGGGCTGGGCGCTGCCGCCCCTGATGGTCTACGGGACCGAGGACCAGCAGCAGCGCTGGATCCCGCCGACGCTCCGCGGCGAGATCAGCTGGTGCCAGCTGTTCAGCGAGCCCGGCGCCGGCTCGGACCTCGCGGCGCTGACCACCAAGGCGGAGCGCATCGAGGGCGGCTGGCTCGTGAGTGGGCAGAAGGTCTGGACCTCGATGGCCAAGGAGGCCGACTGGGGCATCCTGCTCGCCCGCACGGACCCCGAGGCGCCGAAGCACGAGGGCATCTCGTTCTTCATGCTCGACATGTCGTCCGACGGCATCGACGTCCGCCCCCTGCGCGAGCTCACCGGCATGGCGATGTTCAACGAGGTGTTCCTCGACGAGGTCTTCGTGCCCGACGACTGCCTCGTTGGCCGGGAGCACGACGGCTGGCGCGCGACCCGCACGTCGCTCGCCAACGAGCGGGTCTCGATGGGGAGCGGCGCGACGATCGGCTTCGGCATCCGGGGGATCCTCGACATCGTCCGTGCGAAGGGTGCGGCGGAGGACACCGAGACGCTCACGACGGTCGGCGACCTCGTCGCCACCGGCTACGCGCTCGCGGTGCTCGGGTTCCGGCTCACGATGTCCGCGCTGACCGGCGCGGACCCGTCGGGCTCCGAGGCGTCGGTGAAGAAGCTGCTCGGCGTCGAGCACGACCAGCACGTGAACGAGGTCGGGCTCGACCTGCTCGCGGGGGAAGGCGCGATCGCCGACGGGCCCGCGGCGACCTGGTCGCAGCAGTTCCTCTTCACCCGCTGCCTGACCATCGCCGGCGGCACCAGCGAGATCCAGCGCAACATCATCGCCGAGCGCGTCCTCGGGCTCCCGAAGGACCCGTAGACACGGGCTCGTGGAAGTTGACGCTGGTGTCAGTTTGCCGGTAGGAAGGACGGTCGATGGCCGAGCAGAAGCTGTTCTTCGAGGACGTCAACGAGGGTGACGACGCCCCTGGGTTCTCGCACACGCTGACCCGCACGGACCTGGTCACGTACGCGGGTGCCTCGGGTGACTTCAACCCGATGCACCACGACGACGTGCAGGCCAAGGAAGCCGGGCTGCCGAGCGTGTTCGGTCACGGCATGTTCACCGCCGGGATCCTGGCGAAGGCGCTCACCGACTACGTGGGCGTCGGCAACCTGCGCAACTACAAGATCCGCTTCACCAAGCAGACGTGGCCGGGCGAGGTGCTCACCACGCACGTGAAGGTGGAGAACAAGTACCAGCAGGGGAGCGAGGACCGCGTCGATCTCGAGTGCTCGGTGACGAACGAGGCCGGCGAGGCCAAGCTCACCGGGGTCGCGGTCGCCGTCCTCCCTCGCCGCGGCTGAGCGGGACGCGCCGATGACCGCCATGCGGTTCGACCTGCCGACGCCCGACTTCGAGACCGAGCCCTTCTGGGACGCGGCCAAGGAGGGCAAGCTCCTCATCAAGAAGTGCAACGCGTGCAACGAGCACCACTTCTACCCGCGGCCGTTCTGCCCGCACTGCTGGAGCGACGACGTCGAGTGGGTCGAGGCCAGTGGCCGGGCGACGCTCTACACGTGGTCCGTCGTGCACCGCAACGACCTGCCGCCGTTCCCGGAGTGGGTGCCGTACGTCGCCGCGATCGCCGAGCTCGAAGAAGGCCCGCGGATGATCACGAACGTCGTCGAGTGCGAGTTCGACGCGCTCGAGATGGGCATGGCGCTCGAGCCGGTGTTCCACCCCACGAGCGACGACGTCACCATCGTCCAGTTCCGGCCCGCGACCGGCTCGTGACAGGGTCGTGAGCCCGGACAACGACTGGAGCTTCCCGTTCGAGGAGCGGCTCCACGAGGTGTTCCCGGCGCTCCACGACGCGCAGAGCTCCTGGCTCAGCCAGATCGACTCGCTGCAGGCGCCGGACCGCAAGACGCACGAGCTCATCCGCCTCGTCTGCACGGTGATCCTCCGCAACCCGCCGGGGATCCGGCGGCACGCGCAGCTGGCACGCGAGGTCGGTGCGGACTGGGACGAGGTCCTCGGGTCGATCATGCTCACGCTGCCCGCGTTCGGGATGCTCGCCGCCGTCGAGGCGATCCCGATCGCGCGCGAAGGGTTCGACGCGGCGCTCCCGCCCGAGGAGGACGACTGAGTTGAGCGACACCCCGACCGTCCCGTTCCGGATCCTTCCGGCGCTGACGGAGCTCAACACGCCGTTCTGGCAGGGCGGGAAGGACGGCGAGCTGCGCTTCTACCGCTGCCAGGACTGCGGCTACTACAACCACCCGGCCACGCCGATCTGCCCGATCGACCACTCGAAGAACCTGCAGTGGGAAGCGGTGTCGGGTCGGGCGACCCTGTTCACCTACTCGGTGAACCACCAGCCGTGGATGCCGGGACCGGAGCTGCCGTACATCGTGGCGATCGTCGCGATCCCGGAGCAGGACGGGTTGCGGCTGACGACGAACCTGATCGACGTGGCGCCCGAGGACGTCGAGATCGGCATGGACGTCGAGGTCACGTTCGAGATGCACGACGACGAGGTGTGGCTCCCCCTGTTCCGACCGGTGGGGTCGTCGAAGTGAGCCAGGTCGACGAGAACCTCGTCATCGAGCGCCGGGCGATGATCTCGGGGGTCGGCCAGTCGGACATCGGCCGGCGCCTGTACCGCGACCCGCTCGAGCTCACGCTCGACAGCTGCCTGGCCGCGATCGAGGACGCCGGGCTCACCACCAAGGACATCGACGGGATCTCCACCTACCCGGGCCCGATGGGGACTCCCGCGGGCTTCTCCGGCGCCGGGGCCGTCGACGTGCACGACGCGCTGCGTCTCGAGCTCGGCTGGTGGCAGAGCGGCATCGAGTCACCCGGCCAGCTCGGATCGGTCATCAACGCGTGCATGGCCGTCGCGTCCGGTCTCGCCACGCACGTGCTCTGCTTCCGCAGCGTGTTCGAGGGCAGCGCGCAGGGCGACCAGGGTCGCGCCGCGGTGCAGCCGGGCGCGGGTGGGAGCGGGAGCTTCCGCGCGTCGGGCTTCATGGAGTGGACGCTGCCGTTCGCGGCGCCGTCGGCCGCGATCTGGATCGCGATGATGGCGCAGCGCCACTTCCACGAGTACGGCACCACCAAGGAGCAGCTCGGGCAGATCGCGCTCAACGCCCGCAAGAACGCAGCGTTGAACCCGAACGCGATCTACACGGACCCGATGACGATGGACGACTACCTCAACGTCCGGATGATCACGACGCCGTTCAGCCTCTACGACTGCGACGCGCCGTGCGACGGCTCGACCGCGGTGATCGTCTCGCGCGTCGACACCCAGCCCGACCTCCGCAAGCCGGGGATCCAGGTCGAGGCGGTCGGCACGGCGCTGCGGGGCCGTCCGTCGTGGGACCAGTTCGACGACCTCACGACGATGGCGGACCGCGACACCGGCGCGCAGCTCTGGTCCCGCACCGACCTCAAGCCGACCGACGTGCAGCTCGCCGAGATGTACGACGGCTTCTCCTTCATCACGATGACCTGGCTCGAGGCGATGGGCTTCTGCGGCAAGGGCGAGTCCGGGCCGTTCGTCGAGGGCGGCGAGCGCATCGCCCGCGACGGCCTGCTGCCGCTCAACACCCACGGCGGCCAGCTGTCGGCCGGCCGGCTCCACGGCTACGGCTTCCTCCACGAGGCGTGCGTCCAGCTCTGGGGTGACGCTGGCGAGCGCCAGGTCCCGGGCGACCCGGAAGTCGGCGTGGCCTGCGCCGGTGGCGGCCCGCTCGCCGGGGCGCTGCTCCTCACCCGCCGTCGCTAGACGTTTGTCGCCGGGCCCGCGCCGGTAGCCTCCCGGCGGTGCCGGCTCGGGGGACAACACGTCGCTTCTTCGCGATCCTCGGCGTGATCCTCGTGGTCGCGCTGGGGGTGCGCATCGCCTACGTCCTCGGCGAGGCAACCGGCGACGAGCAGTTCTACGACGCCGCCTACTACGAGCTGCAGGCCCGGGTCATCGTCGACGGCCACGGCTACAACGACCCGTTCCAGTTCCTCCCCGGCGCGCCGCACCGCGAGACGCCCGCGGCCGACCACCCGCCGCTCACCGTCTTCGCCCTGATCCCGGGGATCGTGGTGGGCGACGCGCTCGGACTCCACGAGGAGGACACCCAGACCCTCCTGCGGTTCGAGATCGCGCTGGTCGGCCTCGGGGTCGTGCTGCTCATCGGCCTCCTCGGCCGCGCGGTGGCGGGGGACCGGGCCGGACTGATCGCGGCCGGGATCGCGGCGGTGTACCCCTACCTCTGGGTCAGCGACGGCCTGATCATGTCGGAGGCGTTCGCGGGGGCGGCGGTGACGGGTGCCTTGCTGCTCGCGTACCGGTTGCTGCGCAGGCCGTCGCTCGGGCTGGCGTTCGCGATCGGGCTGGTGTGCGGGGTCGCAGCGCTCGCCCGGGCCGAGCTGATCCTGCTCGCACCGCTGCTCGGACTGCCGCTGCTGTACAGCTTCCGCAAGGAGGCGTGGTCGCGGCGCCTGTCGGTCGTCGCGTTGATCGCGGTCGGGACGCTCGTGTTCGTGGGGCCGTGGGTCGCGTTCAACCTGAGCCGCTTCGAGGACACGACGTTCCTTTCGACGAACGACGGCACCGCGATGCTGGCGTCGAACTGCGACTCGGTCTACTCCGGCGAGGGCATCGGGCTCACCGATCTCGCGAAGTGCATCCCGCAGCAGGCGCCGAAGGGCGACCAGTCGGTGGTGTCGCGCATCTACCGCGACCGGGCCGTCGACTACATGAAGGCGCACAAGGGTGAGGTGCCCGCCGTCGTCCTCGCCCGCATCGGCCGGGACTGGAGCCTGTTCCGACCCGGCGACATGCTCGACTGGAACCTGCACGAAGGGCGGGCCCGCTGGGTGACCGGACTCGGGCTCGTCTTCTACTACCCGCTGCTTCTCGCGGCGATCGGCGGGGTCGTGGTGATGAAGCTGCGCAAGCAGCGCCAGTGGCCGCTCCTGATGCCGCCGCTCATCGTCACCGTCGGCACGCTCCTCAGCTACGGCCAGACCCGCTTCCGAGCGCCGGCCGAGCCGAGCCTCGTCATCCTCGCCGCCGTCGGCATCGCCGCACTGGTCGCGAGATGGTGGCCCGAGCGCACCGACGAGCCGTCACCCACCAACGACGACCCGGAGCCCACCCTCGTCTCGGCGTGACGTGTCGGTGCTGCGGCACCGATGAGTCACGCCGAAAGGAGCGAGAGGTACGGTCAAGATCGTGCCGACGCTCCGCGTGGTCCGGGAGCCGAGTCGCTGGCGGGACGCGCTCCGGAAGTACCGAATCTTCGTCGATGGCGTCCGGATGGGCGCCGTGCGACCGGGGGGACCGCAGTGCTCGAGCTCGCCCCGGGACGGCACACGATCGAGATGCACCTCGATTGGGCTCGCAGCGCCCCGTTGGCGCTGACGCTCGCCGACGGTGCGGCCATGAACCTCGTGTGTGGCCCCAACTACAGCGCGGCGACCGCGCTGGTGGCGTTCTTCAGGCCGAGCCAGTGGATCTACGTCGAGCGGGAGGAGGTCCGGGCGCGGCGAACAGATGACGCTGGTTCACGCCCAGGAGGAACGAGCGTCAAGAGAAGCCGCCAGCTTCCCGACTGAACCCGTCAGGACGCCGAGAGCAGCTCGAGGTCGCGGCGGGCGTAGCGGTTGTGCCAGAACTCCTCCTCGAAGACGGTGTGGAGGCAGTCGAGGAGCGGGTGGGGACCGTTCTCGAGGACGTCGATCGTGCGATCGAGGTCGGCGGCGTCGACGGTGGCCAGGAAGTCGCCGAACCGTGCCGCGCGCTCGGTCCGCACCGCGAGCGCCTCCTCGAACGAGGGATCGAGGTCGTACTCCAGGCCCGGCCAGGGGAAGTCCATCGAGAACGTGTTGGGCAGACCGATCGGATCGAACCCCTCGCCGAGCACGGGCGCGGTGAACCACTTGTCCATCGCGAACACGAGGTGGCGCAGCGTCTGGACGAACGACCACTCACCGTTCACCGACTCATGGAGGGCGCTCTCCGGCCGAGCACGCGCCATCGCCAGCGTCTCGTCCCACTCCGCTGCGAGCGCGGCCCACGTCCGTTGAATCGCCGCCGGAGTGTCGGGCCGCAGCATCGACCGCAGCGGGTACCACGGGTCGTGCTCGTTGACGTAGCGGGTGACGTCGACGCCGTTCACGACCAGGCGGTCGACCGTCGCGTCGATGTCGACGTCGACCACGAACGCATGGCTGACCTTCACGCCGGTCAGGTCGACGTCCCGGAACGTCGCGCCCCGGAGATCGGCGCCCCAGAAGACCGCGCCCGTCAGATCACCCTCGAACTCCTCGGCCATGTCGCCGTTCCTACCCGTTTCGGTGCAAGTTGAAGGTGCTATAGCCCCCTCAACTTGCACCGAAACGGGGTCGAGCGGAACGTCAGGCGCCGAGGGGGACGGGGCACTGGTCGCCGACGAGGTCGCCGGCGTACCCGGCGTGGAGCTGGCCGCGCTCGAAGGCGGGGCGGGTCAGGGTGAGCGCGCCGGCGTCGGTGACCTTCGGGAGGAGGGCCCGACCCTTGGCGATGTTCGTGCGGATCGCGGTGAGCTCGCGCTGCACCCGCGGCGGGAAGTGGGGGATCCCGTCGGCGAGCACGAGGTCGAGCTGCGCGGCCGAAGCGTCGACGCCCGCGGCGACGGTCGGCCACGGAGGCTGCTGCCGCGTCGGCTCGGACGGCGGACCGGTGCCCGATCTCACGCCGTCGAGAATGGAGGTCCATTGCGCCGGATCGAGTCCCAAGGTCGCGGCGGTGTAGCTCGTGTTGAGCGAGTCGAGCGCGTCATGGATGGTCTCGACCTTGCCGCAGGCGTCGGCCCGGTTGATGGGGATCTGGTCGAGGTGGCGCCGATCGTTCGTGCCGAGCTCGAAGAACGACCGCCCCGCCACGAAGACGAAGAGCACGAAGCCCCCGCCGAAGGCGGCGAGGACCACCGCGAGGACGGTCGCCAGCGCCACCGCCGGATGAGCATGGGTCCGGTTCCTGAGCACCCGGTTCCGACCTCCTGCCCGGCGTCGGGGTTACCCCACCGTCATCTCAGCGGAACTCGGGGATGACCTGGCGGCCGAAGAGCTCGACGGTCTGCGTGTCGGGGAAGTCCGCCGGCCAGGCGACGACGCCGCCGAGGCCGAGCTGCTCGTAGGCGCGGATCTTCTCGCAGACCTGCTCGGGCGTCCCGACGAGGTTGCCGGCCCGCCACGAGTCGAAGGGCTCGCCCCAGAACGAGCGCGACCCGCCGTCCACGATCTCCTGCTCGCTCTCGCGGATGAACACCTCGGGCGACCACGTCATCGTGATCTCGTCCGCGTCGCGCCCGACCGCTTTGCAGTGCCCGCGTAGGACGTCGGCCTTGTGCTGCCACTCGTCGGGCTTGCCGCCGAAGTTCGAGCGGTCGGCGTGCTGCGCGACGACCCGCAGCGTCAGCTGCTCGCCGCCGCCCCCGATCCAGATCGGCGGGTTGGGCTGCTGCAACGGCTTCGGATCGCACTGTGCGCCGTCAACCGTGAACCAGCGCCCTTCGTACGACGCGTCCTCCTCGCTCCACATGAGCTTCACGATCTCGACGGTCTCACGCAGCATCGCGATGCGGTCCTTGGCAGCGGGCAGGCGCCCGTCCGGCTCACCGTCGCCCGGGAACGACGACTCCCGGCCGAGCCAGTGCTCGCGGCCGTAGCCGTACGCGCGGTACTCGTGCTCGTACCAGCCGGCGCCGATGCCCCAGTCGAGGCGACCGCCGCTCATCACGTCGATGTTGCTCGTGATCTTCGCCAGGAGCGACGGGTGCCGGTACAGCGCGCAGCCGACCATCTGACCGAGCCGCACGTCCTCGGTCACCTGGCTGAGCGCGGCGATCGTCGTCCAGCACTCGAACATCGTCTCGTGCGCGGGAAGCGGGACGTTGTGGAAGTGGTCGTAGACCCAGATCGAGTCGTACCCGAGGTCGTCGGCCAGCCGGGCGATCTGGAGGGTCTTCGACCACTTGTCCTCCGGGTCGGGGATTGACGTGAGCTCCATCTTCCAGCCCTGGGGCACGAACACGCCGAAGATCATCAGGCCGCTCCGATCGAATGGTGGGACGTCAGTCGAGGACGATGCTCGCGAGCTCCTCGAGCTGGTCGACGGTACCGCCGGCGAAGTGCTGCAGGGTGAGGAGCCGCTTGTAGAAGAGGTGGATGTCGTGCTCCCAGGTGAAGCCGACGCCCCCGAACACCTGGATCGCGCTCGCGCCGACTTCGTACATCGAGTCGGCCGCGAACGCCTGGGCCATCGTCGCGGCGCGGTGGCGCTCGGTGGCGTCGGCCGCGTCGCAGGCCCAGCACGCGTAGTACGCGGCCGCCCGGGCCAGCTCGACCGAGCGCAGCATGTCGGCGCAGAGGTGCTGGACCGCCTGGAACGTCCCGATCGGCACGTCGAACTGCTTGCGCTCCTTCGCGTACTCGACGGCGAGCTCCATCGCGCGCTGCGCGGCGCCGACGCCGTCGACGACCATCGCGGCGGTGAGCCGGTCGACGACTTCCCCGATCGCCTCGGTCGAGTCGCCGTTGCCGACCAGGTGCGCCTCGGCGTTCACGAGCTCGACCGTCGCCTCCTTGCGGGTCCCGTCGACGGTCGGCGTCGCGGCAACGGTGACGCCCTGCGTCTCGGGCGTCACCCGGAACACGCCGAGACCCGCGTGGGGCACCCGGGCGAGGACGAAGATCACGTCCGCGCCGACCGCGTCGGGCACGTGGACCTTCGTCCCGTCGAGCCGCCACGCGTCACCATCGGCGACCGCCAGCGTCCCCGGTTCGTCCCAGTGCGCCCGAAGCCCGGGCTCCCACAGCGCGACGGTGCCGATCGTGGCGCCGCACGCGAGCTGGGGGAGGTATGCGTCGCGGTCGCGCTCGTCACCCGCGAGGTCGACGATGCTGATCGCACCGATCGCGCTCGCGACGTACGGGCCCGGGTGCACGAACCGACCCTGGGTCTCGAGGACGACGGCCGCGTCGACCATCCCCATGCCCGCGCCGCCGAGCGCTTCGGGGGCGAGGAGCCCGACGACCCCGAGGTCGGCCAATCCCTGCCAAACCGGCGCGGTCGTGCCGCGGTCGTCGTCGAGCCGGTCGCGGACGAAGGGTGAGATCGGCGCGCGCTCGCTCAGGAAGCGGGACACCGACTCCGCGAGGAGCTCCTGCTCGTCCGAACGCTCGAAGTCCATCCCGGCCTCTCCCTGACACGGATGTCAGCAAGCGAACCTAACGGGTAGCGTGCGGCCCGTGCGACTGCAGTACGGCGAGGCGGAAGAGGCGTTCCGGGCCGAGCTCATCGGCTGGCTCGAGGCGAACCTGCCGCCGCGCGAGGTGCTCCGCGTGCCCAAGCGCTCGAGCGCCGACCTGCCCGACTGGGCCCGGGACTGGCAGCGGAAGCTCTTCGACGCGGGGTGGCTGGTGCCCGGGTGGCCGCCGGAGCTCGGCGGCCGGAACGCGACGCCGGTGCAGCAGATGATCTACTTCGAGGAGATGTCGGCGCGGGAGATCCCGCGGAGCCTCAACCCGCAGGGCCTCGGCATCATCTCCCCGTCGCTCAAGGACCACGGGACCCCCGAGCAGATCGAGCAGTTCCTCCTGCCGACGCTCCGGGCCGAGATCGCCTGGTGCCTGGGCATGAGCGAGCCGACCGCCGGCAGCGACCTCGCCAGCCTCCGCACGCGAGCCGTCCTCGACGGCGACCACTTCGTCGTCAACGGCCAGAAGGTGTGGACGTCCGGCGCCCACCACGCCGACTGGTGCCTGTGCTTCGTGCGCACCGATCCGGAGCTGCCGAAGCACAAGGGCATCAGCGCGCTGATCATCGACATGAAGACGCCGGGCGTCGAGCCCCGCCCGTTCCCCGAGCTCTCGGACCCGGACTTCACCGACTTCAACGAGGTCTTCTTCACCGACGTCGAGGTGCCGCGCGCCAACCTGCTCGGCGAGCTGAACGACGGCTGGCGGCTCACGCAGGGCTCGCTCGCCCACGAGCGGGCGATGCTCTGGATCGACTACGCGTACTCGCTCAACCGCGCGCTCGAGGCGCTGGTGGCGCAGGGGGACGAGCTCGGCGCCGACGGCCGGCGCCTCGGCGACCACGAGGTGTTCCGGGACCAGGTCGCGAGCGTCGCCATCGACGCGCAGGCGATCGTGGCGCTGGGCTACCGGGGCTTCTCGAAGTTCATGGCCGGACAGGCCGCGCCCGAGCACTCGATGCTCAAGCTCTTCGGGAGCGAGTCGGTGCAGCGGGCGCTGCAGATCGGCTACGAGGCCGACGGCGTCCGCGGTCTCGACACCACGCGCCTCGGCCCGCCGATGTGGCGCGAGGGATCGTGGGCGCTGCAGTGGATGCGCTCGTTCGGCGGCACCATCCCCGGCGGCACCAGCGAGATCCAGCGCAACATCATCGCCGAGCGCGTCCTCGGCCTCCCGCGCGTCTGACCGCTCCCACGCTCGTGCACGAACCCAGGTCGGTCATGGGTGGGCGCACGAACGCGGCAGGAGGGTTCCCGCCAGGGGGCGTCAGCCGGGCGGGGTGGTGGTCGAGGAAGTCGCCGGAGCAGGGTGGAGGCGGGCGGCGGCGGCGAGCTTCGGGGCGAGCCACTTCCCGATGAGGTCCGAGCCAGCGTTCGTGTAGTGCACGCCGTCGACCCGCAGCGGGTCCACGCCGTGCAGCCGGTCGGTGTACCTGCCCCCGGGGCAGACGTAGCCGTTGAGGTCGACCAGCACCATGCGATCGCCGTTGTCGAGGGCGAGGTCCTCCAGCACCTCGTTCGCGGCGCGCACGCGCTTCGGGTTGAACGCGGAGCGGCTGATGTCGAGTTCGCCGTTGTCGGCTTTGGGCTCGGTGCAGGCGACGGTCGGGATCACCACGGCCGCGCCGGTCGACGTCAGCGTGTCGATCGCCTGCTGCCACTCGCTCTTCCAGTAGCGAGCCCACGCGGGCGTGCCCGGCACGAGGAAGTCCGACGCGCCGTGCGGGCGGACGTCGAGAAGCTCGAAGCCGGCGGACTCGAGCAGGACGACGCGAGGCTGCTCCCGGGCGAGGTCCTCGGCCCAACCCGTCACCCAGGGACAGTCCCCGTCCTGGACCTTGTCGGCGTTGATCCGGATCGTGCCCCGCACCACCTTGCACCCCACGAACGATTCGTCGACGACGTCGAGACCCTGGCGGCGCAGGCCGTTCACCAACGTGCCCGCGACCGAGTCGCCGACGATGAGGACCCGACCGACATCGCTCCCCAGGGTGCTGCTGGCGCCGTTCGAGCTCCGGTCCTTGACCACGGCGACCGCGTCCGACTGCCCGCTGCCGAGCGTGCCGACGACGATGACGATCACCGCGGTCGCGACGAGGGCGGGCGTCACGACCGCCCACTGCCGGCCGGTGAGCGCGCCGCGCCGGATCGGTCGTTCGAGCCACCGGTACGAGACCGCGGCGATGCCGACCGCCACCGCGGTCTGAACGAAGAAGAGGGGCCAGCCGGTGATGCCGGTCCGGTCCGCGTCGAGCACGAGGTCGACCGGCCAGTGCCACAGGTAGAGCCCGTAGCTGATGATCCCGAGGAGGCACAGCGGGCGGAAGCTCAACGCGGTCCCGAGCGCCATCCGCTCCGGGTGCATCACGGTTGCGATGACGAGGATCGCGGCCACGCCGCAGACGAGGAACCCACCTTGGTACAAGGTGTCGGACTGTCCGTCGAGGCGCGTCCACGCGAGCGCGAGGACGACGACCCCGACCCACCCGGCGATCTCGAGCCCGACCCGCGCCGCGTGGTTGCGCGCGGGACCGCGCATGGCGAGCACCGCGGCGAGCGCGGCGCCGAGCAGGATCCCCGTCGCGCGCGTGTCGGTGCCGTAGTAGACGCGAGAAGGGTCGCTGTGGTCGTAGAGCGCGAGCATCAGCGCGGTCGACGCCGCGGCACCGACGAGCGCGACGACGAGCACGGCCTGGGGCGTGCGACGCTTCCACCAGGCCAGAAGGCCGACGAAGACCAGCGGCCACACCAGGTAGAACTGCTCCTCGATCGCCAGGCTCCACGTGTGCTCGAGCGGGGAGGGCGTCTGGAACAGGGCCCAGTAGTCCGTCCCGGTGGCGATCGAGTGCCAGTTGGCCACGTACCCGACGGTGGCGAACGCGTCCCCCCGGATGCGCGACAGCTCCGACGCCTGGGCGAAGACGAGGCAGTAGACCGCGACCCCGACGATCAGACCGCCGAGGGCCGGCAGCAGGCGTCGGGCGCGTCGGGCCCAGAAGCTGCCGAGGGCCACGTGCTCGGTCTCGCGTCCCTCCACGAGCAGGAGCGACGTGATCAGGAACCCCGAGAGCACGAAGAAGAGGTCGACGCCCAGGTAACCGCCGGTCAGGTGCCCGCCGTGGAACAGCAGGACGCCCGCGACGGCCATGCCGCGCAGCCCGTCGAGCGCGTCGACGTGGGGAAGAGACACCCGGCGCGCCACCGCCGCATCTTGGCATACCGCCCCCGAAACTCAGCCGCGGGAACGCGCCGCAGGGACCCCCTGTCCGGGGCGGGTCGGTAACGTTCGCCGCGCCCGCCGGCTCGGTGCCGCGGCGCGCCGGAGGAGTGGACGATGACCGGTCGGGTGCTGAGCGACGCCGAGATCGAGAAGATGCAGACGCCGGTCTGGGAGCAGGCGAAGGCGGCGATCGACGCGGGGGACGGCGAGGGCGCGAAGGCGCTCGTCGACACGATGGTCGGGCAGTGGGCGGGGTTGAAGGACTACTCGATCAACTGGATCACGAGCCTGCTGACGTTCGTTGCGGACGAGCTGGGGGAGGAGGCCGTCGAGCGCGCGTTGCGGAAGACCGGCGACGAGTTCGTCCGTCCGCGTCGCGACACCGGTACGGACTGGGCGGACGTTCCCGCCGCGCAGCGGGCAAAGGTGATCGCCCGGGCGATGCTCGGGAACATGGGCGCGGTCGACGTCTCGGAGGACGACGAGAAGATCGTGCTCGCGTTCCGCTGCGGCTCCGGCGGCAAGCTCATCGACGACGGCCGCTACGAGGGCGACCACCCGTACCGCACGCTGCGCGAGCGCGCGGGCCGGACGTTCATGCAGGACGAGCTGCCCGTCTACTGCGCGCACTGCTCGGTGAACAACGAGATCCAGCCGGTGGAGTGGGGCTCGGTGCCGACGAGCATCGAAGTTCCGCAGGCCGGGAAGGGCGAGCCGTGCGTGCACCACGTCTACAAGGACGCCCACGCGGTGCCCGACGAGGTCTACGTCCGCATCGGCAAGCAGCCGCCCGGGCGGTCAGGGCGCTGAGTCGTCGAGGAGGGCGAGGATGCCCTCCTCGAGTGACACCTCCGGGGTCCAGCCCGGCGGCGGCCCCGACACCATCCACGGCGTGAGCATCTCGCGCGGCCGCGACGCGCGGACACCCCACTCCGCGCTCACGGTCAGCCCCGACACCGCCTCGAACTTCGCGACGAGGTCACGCAGGGTCAGCGTCTCGCCGCCCGACGCGCCGTAGGTCGCGCCGGGCGCGCCGGCCGCAGTCGCGAGGAGCGCCCCGACCGCGTCGTCGACGTGGAGCAGGTCGATGAGCTGCGTGCCGTCGGTCATCTGCAGCGTGGTGCCCTCGCGCGCCGCCCGCACCAGGATCGGCAGCAGCTTGGGCCGCGGATCGCCGGGCCCGTAGGTGTCGGTGAGCTCCAGCGTGACGACCGGCAGCCCCGCGACCTCCTCGTAGAACCGGAGCGCGTCGGTGAACGACTGCTTCAGCGCGGCGTACAGCGAGACCGGGCTGTACGGGCGCGCCTCGTAGTGCTGCCACACCGTCCCCGTGTTCACGAACACGCAGTCGCCGGCCTGGCTCACCGCCTCGGCGAGCGAGACACCGAACCCGACGTTGGCCTCGACCATGGGCTGGATGTCGGCGGGCACGTGCACGCCGCGGAACGCGGTGGCGAGGTGGAAGCAGACCGACGGACCGATCTCGCCCACGAGCGCGATCAGCTCGTCGATGGGCGACGGGATCGGGTGGGTGACGACCGCGGCCGGGAGGTCGGCATCGGGGGAGCGGACGAGCGCGTCGACGAGCCAGCCGTCGTCGACGAGCCGGCGGACGAGGTGGCCGCCGACGAAGCCGGTCGCGCCGGTCACCAGCGCGCGGCGCGGCTCAGCGGTTGCAGAGGGAGTCACGGGTCGGGATCGTACGCGCGGCGCCGCCTGCGGCCGCCACCGGTCAGCTGCGCAGCACCTGGCCCGGACGCCGGTCGGCGACGTCCGGCGCCGGCTCGCCGTCGACCCGGATCGGCACCCCGTTGACGAGGGTGTGGGTCATGCCGCTCGGCGCGTCGGCGGTGAGGCGCTCGCCGTCGGCGGGGAAGTCGCGGATCCGCCGCAGCGGTCCGGGGGCGACGGTGTCGGGATCGAAGACGGTGATGTCCGCCGCCATCCCTTCGCGCAGCAACCCGCGCCCGCCGGCCGCGCGGTCGAGGCCGAAGACGCCGGCCGGCTCACCGGTGAGCTTGTTGACCGCCCGCTCGAGCGAGATGACCTCCTTCTCGCGCACCCAGTTGCCGAGGAGGTCGGTGGGAAGGCACGCGTCGCACAGCTGGCTGACGTGCGCGCCCGAGTCGGCGAGGCCGATGAGCACGCCCTGCTGCTGGAGGAGCCACGCGATCGCGTCGGGGTCGTTGTTCGCGAGCGTGGAGCGGAACCGGGTCTCGAGGTTCTCGTCGAGCGAGATGTCGAGCATCACATCGATCGGGGTGCAGCCGCGCTCGTTCGCGAGGTCCACCACGTTCCGGTTGATGAGCTCGGGGTGCGCCGTGCTCTCCGCGACCTCGAGCGCGGTCCAGTTCGGGCGCAGGAAGGCCTTGTTGTTCAGGTCCGAGATCGCGCGCTTGCGCCACTCGGGATCGGCGTACCGCTCGAGTCGCACCGCATCGGGCTCGGCCATCAGCTCCGCGAACGCGGGTGCCATGTTGAACGTGAACGGCTCGCGCAGGTTCATCTGGAAGACGAGCGGACGGACCGAGATCTGCGGCCACACCTGACCGCCGTGGGACCGGGCCTCGTCGTTCGCCTTGATGATGTCCTCGTGCCAGGGGAAGCCCTTGATGGTGAGCAGCGCGGTCCACGTCAGCGGGCGACCGACCGCAGCCTGGATCTCGTGGACGTCGGCGTGCTTGATCTTCTCGCCCGGCAGCAGCGCGGCGACGCCCTTGCCGGTCTCGCGCAGCGGCGCGAGCAGCGCCTCGAGCTCGGCGCGGTCGGCGAGCCGGCTCGGGACGGGACGCCCGCCGTCACCGTTGTGGGTGGCCGAGGAGCTCGTCGCGAAGCCCATCGCGCCGGCCTCCATCGCCTCGCGCACGACCTGCTGCATCGCGGCGAGCTCGGCCTCGGTCGGCTGCTCGCGTTCGTAGCCCTCCTCGCCCATCACCCAGAGGCGGGTCGCGGTGTGGCCGACGTAGACGCCGTAGTTGAGCCCGGTGCCGTGCTTCGCGACGGAGTCGAGGTACTCCGGGAAGGTCTCGAAGTCCCACGGGATCCCGGCCTCGAGCGTCGCGAGGTCCATGTCCTCGACGTGCTGCAGCGTGCGGGCGAGCAGCTCGCGGTGCTCGGGCCGGCACGGCGCGATCGAGAAGCCGCAGTTCCCGGCGACGACGCTGGTGACGCCGTGGAAGCTCGACGGCGTGAGCGCGGGGTCCCAGAACACCTGGGCGTCGTAGTGCGAGTGGATGTCGATGAAGCCGGGTGTGACCGCCTGGCCGGACGCGTCGAGCTCGCGCTTCCCGTCGAGGCCGTCGCCGATCCCGGAGATGACGCCGTCGGTGACTGCGACGTCGGCGCGCTGACCGGGTGCCCCGCTCCCGTCGAGCACGGTCCCGCCCCGGATCACCACGTCAGCGGCCATGACATCCCCCTCAGCAACGAGTGCGGGTCACAGTACCGCCGGTCCGCGTTTGTTGACGTGCGTGTCAGGTTTGGGCAACGCTCGGGGCATGGTCGGAACGGTGCCCGGAACGATGCGAGCCGCGGTCTACAAGGGCGACCGGCGGGTCGAGGTGGAGGAGTACCCGGTCCCGGACCTCGGTCCCGAGGACGTCCTCCTCGAGGTGAGCCACTGCGGGGTCTGCGGCTCCGACATCCACTTCGTGCTCGAGGGCTGGGGCCGGCCGAACTCGGTCGGCGGCCACGAGTACACCGGCACGGTCGCCGCGGTCGGCGCCGCGGTGACCGACTGGAAGGTCGGGGACTCGGTCGTCGGCGGCCCGACGGTCCGCTGCGGCGAGTGCCAGTTCTGCCTCGCCGGCCGGCCGAGCCTGTGCTCGGGGCGGGCCAACGTCGGCGAGGGCGGCGAGTTCCAGGGTGCGTTCGCGGACTTCATGAAGGTGAAGGCGAACGAGCTGCTCCGGCTGCCCGACGGCCTGTCGCTCCGCCACGCCGCGCTCACCGAGCCGCTCGCGGTCGCGCTGCACGGCATCAGCCAGGCGAACGTCCAGCCGGGGGAGCGGGTCCTCGTCACCGGCGGCGGCCCGATCGGCACGCTGTCGATCGCGGCGCTGCGCGAGCTCGGCGTCGACGACATCGTCCTCAGCGAGCCTGCGCCCGTCCGGCGCGAGCTCGGTGAGCAGCTGGGCGCGAAGAGCATCACGCCCGACGAGCTGATGACGCCGCGGTCTCCGAACGAGATCACCGACGAGCCGTTCGACGTCGCGCTCGAGTGCTCCGGCCACGCGGCCGCGATGGAGCAGTGCCTCGGCCAGCTGCGGCGGATGGGTCGCCTGGTCCTCGTCGGCGCGGGCATCAAGCCGCCGCGGTTCGACCCGAACCGGATCCTCCTGAACGAGCTCGTGATCACCGGCGCCTTCTGCTACGACGCCGACGGCTTCGACCGCGCGCTCGAGCTGCTGTCACGGCCGTCCTTTCCCCGTGACCTGCTCGTCGACCCGGAGGACGTCGGCCTCGGTGGCCTGCTCGGTGCGATCGAGCGGCTCGGGGCGGGCGAGATCCCGGCCAAGGTGATGATCGCCCCGAAGCGAGACGCATCATGAGCACCAAGAGCGAAGCGGCGAGCAGACAACCTCGGCGCCGACAGGGCAGCGCAGTGGGGCCCGAGCGGCCCGGCCCGAAGGGCCGAGAGCGGATATGAAGACAAGGAAGCCCCGGTTCAACCACGTGGCGATGAGCGTGCCGGCCGACCTGCTCGACGAGCGCGGTCGCAAGGACCTCGTCGACTTCTACAGCGAGGTGTTCGGCTGGGCCGAGCTGCCGACCGAGACCGTCGACCGCAACAAGCTCGTCTTCGGCGTGCACGAGGTCGAGCAGTTCGTCTTCCTCATCGCCGACGACCATCCGATGACCGCGCCGCGGATGGACCACTACGGCCTGTCGGTCGGCACCGAGGCCGAGCTGGACGACGTGCTGAACAAGGCGAAGGCGTACGCGGCGAAGGACGACCGTGTCGACGTAATCGACAAGACCCGTGATGACCACGGGATGCTCGCGATCACGTCGATCTACATCGGGTACCTCCTCCCGATGATGGTGGAGATCCAGTGGTGGGAGTTCAAGGAGTGAGGACCGCGTGACCGGTCTCCGCGTCGGCGCGTTCGTCCCCCAGGGCTGGAAGCTCGAGTACACCGGCTGGGAGGCGGGCGCGGCGTGGGCGCGCTCGGTCGAGCTGGCCGGGATCGCGGAGCGCGCCGGCTACGACCACCTCTGGGTGTACGACCACGTCGAGACCGTGCCCCGGCGCGAGCCGACGCACTGCTTCGAGGCGTTCACGATGCTCGCGGCGCTGTCACAGGTCACGTCGACCGCCGAGCTCGGCCAGCTCGTCACGTGCTCGAGCTACCGCAACGCCGGGCTCCTGGCCAAGGAGGCGGCGTGCATCGACGTCTACTCCGGTGGCCGCCTCATCCTCGGCCTCGGCGCCGGCTGGTACAGCCGTGAGTACGAGGCCTACGGCTACGACTACCTGTCGGACCGCGAGCGGCTCGAGGTGCTGGAGGAGACGATCACCGTCATCCCGCGCCTCTGGTCCGAGGAGACCGTGACCTTCGCGGGGAAGCACCTCCACTTCGACGGCGCGTTCTCGGACCCGAAGCCGCTGCGGACCCCGCGGCCCCCGCTCTGGATCGGCGGCGGCGGCGAGAAGGTGACCCTGCGGATCGCGGCCGAGCACGCCGACGCGACCAACTGGCAGGTCGGCCTGGATCAATTCGTGCACAAGTCGAAGGTGCTCGAGGAGCACTGCTCCCGGATCGGGCGCGACTTCGACTCGATCGCCCGCACCCATGGTCCCGACTGTCGGCTGTTCGACACGGAGCGGGATCTGCAGGCGTGGCTGGACTCGCCCGGCGGCGGGCAGCTGTGGGGACGGACGCCCCACGAGGACTATCTCCGGGACAACTTCGTCGGCACGCCCGAACGGGTCGCCGAGCAGGTGCAGGGGTTCGTCGACGCGGGGTGCCGGGAGCTCGTGCTCTGGTTCCGGGACTTCCCGTCGAGCGAGAGCCTGGAGCGGTTCACCGCCGAGGTCGTACCCAAGCTTTCCGTCTGACCGCCGCTACAGTGACCCGCTCGGTGAGGCAATGAAGACGGAACCCGACGCGCCCACGCCCGAGGCGCCCTTGCCGCCCGCGACCGATTCGGCGGGCGGCGCGCGGCCGCGCAGCGTCCTCCTCGCGGTGATCGTCGCGGGTGTCCTGCTCGTCGCGATCGCGTTCCGCTTCGTCACGAAGTCGGACCTCTGGCTCGACGAGGCCCTGACCGTCAACATCGCCAACGCGCCGCTCTCGGACCTCGTCGCGAACTTGAAGCGCGACGGTGCACCGCCGCTCTACTACCTGCTCCTCCACGGCTGGATGGCGATCTTCGGGACGGGTGACGTCGCCGTCCGCGCGTTCTCCGGCGTGCTCGGGATCCTGTCGCTCCCGCTCGCCTACTTCGCCGGCGCGCGCCTCGGCGGCACCGACCCGGTCCGCCGCCGCTGGATCGCCTGGAGCGCGGTCCTGATCGTCGCGTCGTCGCCGTACGCGATCCGGTACTCCGACGAAGCCCGCATGTACATGCTGGCGCTGGTGCTCGTGCTCGCCGGGTACCTCGCGCTGTGGCGGGCGGTCGACAAGCCGACCATCGGGCGCCTGATCCCGGTCGCGCTCGTCACCGGCGCGCTGCTCTACACGCAGTACTGGGCGTTCTTCCTCGTCGGCGTCGTCGGGGTCACGCAGCTCTGGCTGGTATGGCGCCGAACGGGGGAGGAGCGGCGCACGGCAGTGCGCGTCCTGCTCGCCATCGCGGTGGGCGGACTGCTGTTCGTGCCGTGGCTGCCGACCTTCGCGTACCAGATGCAGCACACCGGCACCCCGTGGGACACGCCGACGAGCCCGCCCACGAACGCGGCGCTCGGCGTCATCGACTTCGCCGGCGGCCGGATGATCGAGGGCTGGACCCTCGTCCTGCCGCTCGTGCTCCTCGCGATCATCGCCCTCGTCGCCCGCGCCCGCGGCGCCTTCCAGATGGACGTCGACCTCCGCACCTTCCCCGGCGTGCGCTGGGAGTGGCTGGTCGGGGTCCTGACGCTCTTCGGCGGGCTCTCGCTGTCCTTCTTCGCCGGCAGTGGCTTCCAGTCCCGCTACGCCGCGGTGATGTACCCGTTCTTCGCCCTCGCGGCCGCGTTCGGCATCATCGTGCTCGGCGACAAGCGCGTGCGGTACGGCGTCCTGACGTTCGTGGTGCTCGTCGGCTTCGTCGGCGGCGCCCGCAACGTCGTCACCAACCGCACGCAGGCGGCTGAAGTCGCGGACCAGATCAGCGCGGTCGCGCAGCCCGGCGACGTCGTCGCCTACTGCCCCGACCAGCTCGGTCCCGCCGTCTCCCGGCTGCTGCCGACCGACCTCGGGGTGAAGCAGTACACGTTCCCGAAGTTCGAGTCGCCGAAGTTCGTCGACTGGGTCGACTACGCGGACCGCAACGCGGCGGCGTCCCCCGACGACTTCGCCAAGGGCATCCTCGATCGCGCCGGCGACCACCGGGTCTGGTACGTCTGGTCGACCGGCTACCGCACGTTCGACAACAAGTGCGAGCAGATGATGAACGTGTTCGCGGCTTCCCGCGGGCAGGGCGAGACGCTCGTGCGTCCGAACGACGACATCTACGAGTTCATGGGGATCACCCGGTACGACGGGTGACCGCGCGGGCCCGCTCCGTGAGGCTCCGAGCGCCCGGTTCGGGACGTTTGGAACGGGGGTCCCCTGAGTAGGATCCCCGGCGTCTCCGGCGTGTCGACGGCCCTCCTCCGCGGGCCCGGCCGCCCGGCTGGGAAGAAGGGGAGAGCGTGACCGCGCCTGAGTCGGTGGTGATCATCGGGGCCGGCCCGGCGGGCCTCACGGCCGCCTACGCGCTGTCGAAGCGGGGTGCGGCGTCGACCGTGCTCGAGGCCGACTCGGTGGTCGGCGGCATCAGCCGGACCGTCGAGCGCGACGGCTGGCGCTTCGACATCGGCGGGCACCGGTTCTTCACCAAGGTCGACCCGGTCGACGCGCTGTGGTTCGAGATCCTGGGGGAGGACGAGTTCCTCCAGCGCCCCCGGATGTCGCGCATCTACTACCAGGGCAAGCTGATCGACTACCCGCTCGTCCCGATGAACGCGCTGCGCTCGCTGGGTGTCGTCGAAGCCGTGCGGTGCGTCGGCTCGTACACCGCGGCGCGGATCCGACCGCCCGAGGACCAGACCAACTTCGAGGGCTTCCTCGTCGCCCGCTTCGGCTGGCGCCTCTACCGCCACTTCTTCAAGACCTACACCGAGAAGCTGTGGGGCGTGCCCGCGACCGAGATCACCGCGGACTTCGGCGCGCAGCGGGTGAAGGACATGTCGCTCATGCGCGCCGCGGTCGACGCGCTCACGCCCAAGAAGCTGAAGCAGCGGAAGGGCAAGGCCCAGCAGACCACGTCGCTGATCGAGACGTTCAACTACCCGAAGTACGGCCCCGGCCAGATGTGGGAGAAGGCGGCCGAGCTCGTCAGCGACGCGGGCACCAAGATCGTGTTCGACGCGGAGGTCACCGGGGTCCACGTCGAGGACGGGCGCGCGGTGGCGGTCACGGCCGAGACCGACGGCATGCCGAGCCGGTACGAGGCGTCCCACGTCATCTCGTCGATGCCGATGGGTGCGCTGCTGCGGGCGATGGACCCGCCGGCCCCGCCCGAGGTGCTGGCCGCCGCGGACGGCCTCACCTACCGGGACTTCATCACCGTCGCCCTGGTCCTGCCCCAGGAGTACTCGTTCCCCGACAACTGGATCTACATCCACGACCCGGGCGTCGGCGTCGGCCGCATCCAGAACTTCGGCTCCTGGTCGCCGTACCTGGTGAAGGAGGGCCGCACCTGCCTCGGGCTCGAGTTCTTCGTGAACGAGGGCGACTCGATGTGGACCAAGCCCGACGAGGAGCTGATCAGCCAGGCGAAGGGGGAGCTGGAGTACCTTGGCCTCGGTGACGCGAGCCAAGTCGAAGCCGGCTACGTCGTGCGGATGCCGAAGGCGTACCCGGTCTACGACGAGCACTACGAGCGCAACGTCGACATCATGCGCGAGTGGATCGCCGGACACTGCCCGAACGTCTTTCCCGTCGGTCGCAACGGCATGCACCGGTACAACAACCAGGATCACTCCATGTACACCGCGCTGCTCTCGGTCGAGAACATCTACGGCGCCGACCACGACGTCTGGTCGGTGAACGTGGAGGAGGAGTACCACGAGGAGGCGGGCGGCCCCACCCGTGACCACCGGACCGGCTCCGGGAACCACGGGACCGGACGGGACGCCCCGGTGCTCCCCCGTGACGCGATCGAACGAGCGGCCGCGACGCGCCGTGAGGAGGCGGGAACGTGACCCGAGTGCTCGTCTGCACGCCGACGTACAACGAGGCCGACAACATCGCCGAGCTGCTGCACCGCGTGCGCGAGGCCCTGCCCGACGCGGACATCCTCGTCCTGGACGACAACAGCCCGGACGGCACCGCGGACGTCGCCGAGAAGGAGGGCGCGGAGGTCGGCTTCGTCGAGGTCCTGCGCCGGCCCAGCAAGCGTGGCCTCGGTGACGCGTACCGGGCCGGGTTCGCGGTGGCGCTCGCCCGGGAGTACGACATCGTCGTCCAGATCGACGCCGACCTGTCCCACGACCCCGCGGTGCTGCCGCAGCTCATCGCCGCGGTCGACGGCGGCGGCGCCGACTACGCCATCGGGTCGCGGTACGTCCCCGGCGGGTCGACGCCGTTCTGGCCCTGGCGCCGCAAGGCGCTCTCCCGCTACGGGAACCTCTACGCCGGCTTCATGCTGCGGACGCACGTCAACGACAACTCGGCCGGCTTCCGGGCGTTCCGCACCGACACGCTGCGGGCGGTCGACTTCGCCACCACCCGGGCGAAGGGCTACGGCTTCCAGCTCGAGCTGACCTACCGGGTCGCCCGCTGGGGCGGCACGGTGGCGGAGGTCCCGATCACGTTCACCGACCGGGTGCGCGGCAACTCGAAGATGTCGCTCAGCGTCATGGTCGAGGAGATGATCCTCATGACGTGGTGGGGCCTGCGCGACCGGATGCGCCTGCTCCGGTCGAAGCGCCGCGGCTAGCCGGACTCTTCCGGGAGCGGGTTCCGCGTCGCGGGATCCTGCGCGGGGGTGGTGTTGGCCGGGCACTGACCGTTCGCGTCACGCCTGACGAACAGCTGGTAGAGCGGGTCGCCGGTGCGATGGACGCCCCATTCGCCGACCAGGCAGAAGTCCCGCACGAGCACCTTGTTCGAGGCGTCGGAGCCGATCTTGCGCGAGTCGTTCGGCTCGCTCCAGTCGTTCCACGCGCCGGAGAGGATCGCGATCTGCGCGTCCGCCAGGTCCTGGGCCATCCCGGAGCCCTTCGCGTTCGCGACGCCCGGATCCATCTCGATGTAGTACGTGGACGGCGGGTTGTCGGGGAGCATGTAGTACAGGTACGCCTCCGACAGCGGCGTCTTGCGGAGGTCGGTCGTGCCGACGAAGAGCTTGTCGCCGGGCTTGGCGACCTCGGGCACCGCCGCGAGCAGCTCGCGCGCCGCGTCGGCGACCTCCCGGCGGCCGTAGTAGAAGGTCCGGCCGTCGTGCTCGATCTTGAAGACGAGCCGGTGCCGGCCGAAGGTCTGCGCCACGTAGTCCGAGTAGGCCCACGCGGTGAACTGCGGGATCGTGAGGATCATCAGGAGGATGGCCCCGAGCCCGGTGAGGACCGAGGTCCTCCGGAGCGACCAACGCGGCTTGTAGACGCGGAGGAGCTCGAGGACCGCGACGGGGAGGAAGGCGAAGGGCACGCAGCTGACCCAGGCGAAGTGCGCGGAGTCGACCCGTTGCATCGCCTGGGGAACCATGCCGAGGCTGAACAGGGCGGTGGCGAGGAGCACCCGGGCACGGATCGACGACCGGTCGCGCCGGACCGCCCACACGCCGACGGCGACGAGGAACACGACCGCGAGGAGCAGCCCGAAGAACCACACCGTGAGCTGCGCGGGTTGGCGGAGCGCGGGGAGCGGCCAGTGGCCGGGCATGATCGCACCCGACTTCTGGAGGAACCCGTCGAAGTGGTCCCACGGCGGCGGGACCGGGAGCTTGCGGCCGCCACGCAGGTCGAACACCGGCTGGAGGACCATGCCGTCGACGACGTTGCCGAAGCCGGCCATCGCGATGTGGACGAGGTAGCCGGCCACCCCGATCGCGAAGCCGATGCCGAGGCGGACCTTGAACCTGGTGGTCGTGCCCCACCACGCCGCGAGCAGGCCGAGACCGACCGCGATGACGAGATCGAGGCGGTAGAGGAGCGCGAAGCCCGAGATGATCCCGCCCACCACTGCGAACCGCATCGCGACGTCGGGCCGGAGCCGCAACCGTCGGCGCCCGTGCAGCGTGACGAGCAGGCCGATGAGCCCGAGCGCGACGCCGCCGTCCCACGCGAGCGCGGTGAGCCCGATCGGCGGCACGATGATCACGAGGCAGATCACCGCCGCGCAGAGGGCCACCGTGCGCCCCCAGAACCGGGCCAGGCCGTAGAGGCCGAGCACGATGCCGATCTGCTGCAGGAGCGCGAACAGCCGCTCGACCACCAGCTGCGTGCCGAACACCTTGTAGACGCCGGCGAGCACCCAGAGGCTCCCCGGGCCGTAGAGGTGGAGGAAGTCCTTGTTGGGCACGTCGCCCGCGAGCACCCGCGCGGGGAACGTGAGCATGAAGCCCTCTTCCATCGGCGGGCCCTGCGCGCGCAGCAGGCCGCGCAGGGGCAGCAGGAAGAGGATGGCGATCGCGACGTACGTGAGCGCGTTCTTCTGGCGCTCGGTGAGGTTGGAGAGGCTCACGACGCCGGCACGGGCTGCGCGGGCGTCGCGCTGACCTCAGCTCCTTCCGCGGGCGGTTCCTCGGTGAGGTGCCTCCGACCGAACAGGAGCGCAAGGCCGTAGAGCAGCGCGACCAGCACGAGCAGCGCGCGGTACCCGGTGATCAACGCCGTGTACTCGAGGATCCCTCCGACCATGGCACCCAGCAGGTTCGCGCCGAACGCCGTCGCGGACGCGGCAACCGCCTTGAACCGCTGGGTGAAGATGAGGTTGGCGAAGAAGATCGGCAGGAACGCCAGGGTCGACGCGGCCAGGAACCGGGGGATCGACGAGAGCTGCAGGAGATCGTCCGGCGGGACCACCCAGGCCAGGACCAGCGATCCCAGGAGCAGCAGGTACAGGCGGGCCGGATGCTTGAACGTGATCCGTCGTGAGACCGCGACCGCCACCAGGACGCTGAGGAGCACCCCGAGGAACACGAGCGCGTTGACGAACCACGTGGTCCCGAACAGCAGCGCGAATTGGACCACGTTCTTCGTCTCGAGGAGCAGGAACGCGGCCCCCATGAAGAAGAGGTCCGTGTAGCGGAACATCTCGCCGACGTCCTGCCTGAAGCCCCGCTTGAACGGATAGAGGGCGAGGAGGACGAGCCCGATCGACGCGGCCAGGACGAGCGCCAGCGTCACCGTGTACAGGTTCGGGATCGACTTCGTCTTCAGGTAGGCGAAGGGGTAGTCATCGGTCGCGGGCGGGACGATCTTGCCGCTCGGCTTCCAGAGGCCGTTGGCCCCGCAGTCGGTGGCCGTCGCCTGCTTCCCCACGACGAGGACCGCGAGGTCGACGTTCGGCCCCAGTCCGATCACACACGGCTTGTGCCCGAACACCTCGCGCGCGGTGTTCGCGTAGCGGTCGATGAGCCAGCCCTGCCGGTAGTAGTTGTACAGCGAGAACACGCCGTCCGGCTTGAGGTGGTCACGCGCGGCCTCGAACGCCTCCTTGGTGAAGAGGTAGCTCTCGAGCCGCAGCGCGGAGTTCCCCGAGACGAGCGTGAGCGAGTCGGGGAGCGCGAACGCGATCAGGTCGTACTTCTTGTCGGTGCTCTCGAGGAACGCGCGCCCGTCGTTGATGTGCGCGCTGACCTTCGGGTTCGAGTACGGCCGGTCCGGATGGTGGGACTTGCCCAGGTCGTAGAGCCGGGGGTCGATCTCCACCGCGTCGACGTGCTTGGCGCCGTGGCGCAGTGCGACCGAGACGTCGTTGCCGCCGCCCGCCCCGATCACGAGCACGTCGTCGATCTTCTTGTTCTTGATGCTGTCGTAGGTGAGGTTGTAGAGCGGGTTGGTCTCGCCCTTGGGTCCGACGGCGGGGAAGTACGCCTGGTGCGGCAGCCCGTTCACGTTGACGAGCAGCGCGCCCGGCACCGTCTGGGAGGGCTTGGTCTCGATCTTGTAGTACGGCGACCAGCTCGTCCCAGCGGCCAGGGTCTCGACGAGCAGGATCCCGAGGATCGCCACGCCCGCGATCACCTGGAGCGCGCCGGTCACGCTCACGCGCGGCATCTCGAGGAGGAGCATGATGACGACGGCGATGACGCCCCACGCGAGCGGCGGCGCCCGGAGGAACGCGAGCGCCGAGAAGCCGAGGATGCCGAGCACGCTGCCGATCAGGTCGAGCTTGTAGGCCTCGAGGGGCTCGAACTTCACGAACGTGCGGGCGACGCCCTGGCCGATGCAGGTCATCACTGCGGCCACGACGATGAAGATCACGGTGAGAACGAGCTCGCGGGGCGGGCCCGACGTGCGCAGGTCGCCGAAGTAGATGAACTCCCCGCCGGAGCTGTTGATGTCCACCGGGAAGAACCGGACGAACGCGATCAGGAGTGCGAGCGCGACCGGGGCGTAGGGCCAGAGGTCCGGCTTCCGCTCGCCCCGCAGGAACCCGAGTCCGATGCCGAGGAAGCTCCCGAGCAGGACGAAGTTCGAGAAGTAGGACAGGTAGATGACGTCCGAGCCGGTCCAGCGGATCAGCGCCAGCTCGACGAAGAGCATGACGAAGCTCAGGAGGACCAGACGCGTGCGGTTCCCGAAGAGGCTCCTGGACATGGCCGGGGGACGCTACCAGCGCCCGCGCGCGTCGACCACGCGCAGCAACGACTCGGATCCGCACCGTGAACAGCCCCCCGGCATCAGCCCACTCTTCCCGATTCGGCCGGTTCCAACCCCCCGGCGGCGGGGTCCGTCCGGCGGTTGGTGAACCAGCGGATGCCGGTGTCGATGGTGAGCGCGGCGAGGGCGACGATGACCACCTCGGCCGGCAATCGGAAGCGCACCGACCCGTAGGCGTAGACGACGATCGCGCACACGAGGACGACCTGCGCGATCAGCGGGATGAGGGTGAGCCCGCGCTTGCGCACGAACCAGAAGCCGGGGATCGCCAGCAGCGCGAGTGCGTAGTACGAGAACAGCCCGGCCCGCGCGCCCCAGAGGGGACGGCCCTCGAACTGGGTGTACGACGCGTTCTGCCAGGGGCGGAACACCTCCCACACGCGACCGAGGCGGGCGGCGACGACGACCGGCACCCGGCTCTTGTGGTGCTCGATGTAGCGCATCCCGCGCTCGCGCGATGCGTTGGCCCGCTGCGACTCGTCGCCCTTCGAACCCGGGTCGCAGTTGAAGTACCAGAAGCCGATCAGCTCGCCGTGGTACGTCTCGTCGCAGTTGGCGACGGCCAACACGCCGTAGCTGTTGGTCGAGAGGACCACCGGCTCCTTGAACGCAGTCATGTTCCGGTACACCCACGGCGCGAGCACGACGACGCACGCGGCCCCGGCGATGACGAGCAGCACGGCGCGCCGGGGGAACGGGATGGTCTTCGTCAGCAGCATCAGGGGGACGGCGAGGAACAGGCCGAGCATGACCGCCTCGCCCCGGACCAGCGCGGCAAGGGCGATCGTGGCCCCGACGAAGCAGGCGGACAGGATGTCCGGGCGATCTCGGAACCGGTAGGCGGCGAGGATCGTGAGGCCGATGGTGAGCGCGAAGAGGTCCTCGGAGAGCACCACGCCGTCGACGAGCCAGAGGTTCGGGTAGGCGGCGGCGATGACGCCCGCGATGACGCCGGCGCGGGGCCCACCCACGCGCCGGCCGACGAGCCCGATCACGAGGATGGTGCCGGCCCCGATGACGCACGACGCGATCTTGTGCGCCATGTAGCTCTCGCCACCGAGCAGCGACACCACCGAGAGGGCGAGCGTGTACAGCGGCGGGTGCTGGGCCGTCGGGCGGAAGAGGTTGTGGTCCAGCTGCCAGCCGAACGGGTCCGCGAACCCGTGGCCGTTCGCGAGCAGGTTCGCCTGTGCGTGGTAGTAGAACGGATCGCCGCCGGTGCCGTCCGGGGTCCCGATCACCGTGACGTAGAAGATCCGCCACGCGAGTCCGAGCAGCACGACGATGCCGAGCGTGGGCCAGAACCAGCTCGCCGTCTCGGTCGGCGGCGGGGCCTGAGGTCGGCCCTCCGCAGTGTCCGCGGTCAACGTCGCGGCAGCCTCGTTCGGGGGCCTGATGTCGCGGCGCAGCTCGGGAGCCGTGGCGACATGGGTCGGAAAGTTAGCAGTCGGGTCTTCGTATACTCCGGCAGGTGGTGACCTCCGACGCCGACGTCGTAGCGGTCGCTCCCGAGCCCGAGACGGCGGAGTCACGCGATCAACCCGCGAGCTCGGAGCGGCGGGCGTCGCCGTGGCTGCTCGTCGTGCTCACCGTGGCGGTCTCCATCCCGTTCGTGGTGGCGCTGATCGCGCTGGCCGAGCCGACGTGGTACCCAACCCTGGACATCGCGCACACCTCGTTGCGGGTCCGGGACGTGTTCAGCAGCGACCCGCCCCTCATCGGCCTGCCCGGCCGGATCGGCTCGCTGGGGCAGCAGGGCAGCCACCCCGGCCCGCTCAGCTTCTGGGCGCTCGCGCCGCTGGCGAAGCTCTGGGGCGGGAGCACCTGGGCACTCCAGGCTGCAACCGCGTCACTCAACGTGATCGCCGCCTTCCTGGCCCTGTGGATGGCCCGGCGTCGCGGCGGCCTCGGCGTCCTGCTCGGCATCGGCGCGGCGCTGATGACGCTGCTGGCGTTCTACGGCCCGGACATCCTCACGCTGGCGTGGAACCCGTATCTCCCGGTCGTGTGGTGGTTCACGTTCCTGATCTCGGTGTGGTCGGTCTGGGATGAGGACTTCGCGGCGCTGCCGATCCTCGTGTTCGCGGCGAGCTTCTGCCTGCAGACCCACATCTCGTACGCCGGCCTCGGCGCCGGGCTGACCGGCCTGACTGCGGTCTGGGTCTTCTGGTGCCTGTGGCGACGGTGGCAGGACCGCGAGGCGCGGCGCTCGCTGCTCGCGTGGCTCGGGGTGAGCGTCGGGCTCGGCGTGATCCTCTGGCTGCCGCCCGTCATCCAGCAGCTCACCGGCGAGCACGGCAACCTGCGCATCCTCTACGACCACTTCACCAACCCGCCCGAGGAGGCGGTGGGTCCGCGCACCGGCTTGCGCGTGATCCTCGTGCACCTGAACCCGTGGCGGCTCGTGTCGGGTGCCGACGCGATGCAGGGCGCGACGGTGCCGGGCGCGGTCTTCGCGCTCGTCTGGGTCGGGGCCGCGGTCGTCGCGTGGCGGTCGAAGGTGCGCGCGCTCATCCGGCTGGACTTGGTCGTCGGCGTGGCGCTGCTGCTCGCGTTCGTCTCGGCGAGCCGGATCTTCGGCTTCCTCTGGTTCTACCTGGTGCTGTGGTCCTGGAGCATCACGGTCCTGATGCTCGTCGGCATCGGCTGGGCGATCGCGGTGGTCGTGTCGCGTCGAGAGTCGGACGCGAACCGGCGGACCGTCGCGACCGTCGGCGTCGCCGTCGTCAGCGTGGTCATCGTCGCCGCGATGGCGTCGTTCGTCGTCGAGTCCGCGCAGGCGGACGTGCCCGACGGCGAGAGCTCGGCGATGCTGCGCGAGCTCGTGCCCGCGACGGCGGCGAAGCTCGCGTCGGGGAACGAGCCCGGGGGCGGGAAGCGCGGGAAGTACTGGATCACCTGGACCGACCCGTACAGCATCGGTGGCGCCGGGTTCGGGCTGGTGGACGCGCTGGACCGCAAGGGCTTCGACGTCGGCGTCGAGCCCCGGTTCGAGCGCAGCATGACCCGCGGCCGCGCGTTCGAGCGATCGGCGGCGACGGCCGAGGTCCACCTCGCGGTGGGGCAACGGGCGATCGCGGAGTGGGCCGCGAAGCCCAAGGCCGTCCTGCTCGCGTCCGAGGAGCCGACCGCGGCCGACAAGGCCGAGTTCCGCCGCCTGCGGGCACGGGCGGTCCAGCAGCTCCGGGACGCGGGGCTCGAGGCGCAGGTGCCGACGATCGACGGCAACCTCTTCATGGCCAGCGTGGACCAGGACCTGCCCGACGACGCGCGCCGGACGCTCGAGCGGATGCTCCACCTCGCCCAGCCGGCGGCGATCTTCGTCGAGCCCACCGCCGGCACCTGACGTTCTCGGCACGCTGAAGCCGACCTGATCGGCTCGAGCGTGCAGAGAACGGGGATTCAGAAGCGGCGGCCGAGGTTCTTGAAGCGGAGCAGGGGCTTCTCCAGCGCGAACCAGCTGATCGACGCGGAGACGATCGTCAGGGCCAGCACCGCGAGCAGCAGGGAGAAGAACGGGACGCTGATGTAGCGCGAGGTGTGCCAGGCGAACGGGGTGTCGCTCGTGTACACGGTGAACGTCTGGAGCCCGGACCACGAGAGGTAGCGGTCGATCCACGGCTCGTGCCACAGGTAGATCCCGTACGAGATCACGCCGAGGTACACCATGACCTTCGTCGTGAGGAACCGGCGGACGAGGCTCGTTTCGCGCCGCTGGGGCCCGAACACCGCGGGCAGCACGAGCAGCGCGGCGGTCAGCCCGTAGAGGTAGTGCTGGCCCCAGAGCAGGTGGAGCGGGATCGACGGCGTGGTGTGGGGGAGCCCGACGCCTGCGGCCACGAGCCAGAAGCTCGCGATCGCGCCGAGCCAGCAGATGCCCGGCGCCCACGGTCGGTCGAGGCGCAACGGCGTCGCCTTGCCGAGGTGCTGCACCGCGACGCTGCCGATCGCGAAGAGCATCCCGACCGCGAACAGGTCGATCCACCAGGGGAGCCACGTCTTCAGCTCGCCGATCCGACCGTCGCTGAACCCGTAGCTCAGCACGAACGCCTTCCAGAGCAGCGACGCGGCGAACAGCACGACGACGCCGACGATCTCGCGCTGCATGCGGCGCTCGGGGGTCCCGGCCTTGCGGCGGGTGAGCAGGTACGCCCAGAGGGGCACGAGGAGGTAGAACGCGATCTCGGTCGAGAGCGTCCACGACTGCAGCAGCGGCCCGAACGCGTAACCCGAGAAGTAGATGTTCGTGAGGCTGTAGTAGAGGACGAACGCCTTCGCGGTCGGGATCCCCTTGTCGGCGAACACGTAGACCACGACGGTCAGCGCCAGCCAGTAGGCGGGGTAGATGCGCAGGAACCGCCGCCACCAGAACGGTCCCGCGGCCGGGGCCGGCCGGTCGGTGAGGTGCGCGGCCACGAACGGCCGGTAGAGCAGAAAGCCGGACAGCACGAAGAAGACCGCGACGCCACCGTCCATGCGGGCGAAGAAGATGCCGAGGATGTTCGGGCTGTTCGCACCGCTCGCGAACGCAACGTGCGTGAGGACGATCGACAGCGCCGCGATCGCGCGGAGTCCGTCGAGGCACGGGAAGTGTGCACCGGGAGCGGCGTCGTCGCGGGGTCGCCGCGCGAGGGGCGCCGTTGCCATCGCGTCTCAGTGTAGGTCCGGGTTGGAGTGAAACCCCGGGGTCCGCTAAGCAGGAGCGATGCCCGACGACACGCCCCGATCGGTGAGCCACGGCGAGTCCGCGCCCGTCGCGGTGGTGACCGGAGCGGCCGGGTGGCTGGGCAAGAACCTGGTGCGCGAGCTCGTCGACACCCGCGAGCGCGTCCGGGTGATGATCCGCACGCCCGACGAGGCGCCGCTGCTCGAGCTGATCAGCCCGAAGGTCGAGGTGGTCGTCGGCGACGTCCGCGACCCGGTCGCGGCGGACCGCCTCTTCGACGGCGTCGACGGCGCGGCCGTCTTCCATGCCGCCGCGGTGATCCACCCCCATCAGACGACGCGCGAGTTCTTCGACGTCAACGTGGGCGGCACCGAGACGATCATCGACCGGGCCCGCGCCGCGCACACCACCCGCTTCGTGCACGTGTCGTCGAACTCGCCGTTCGGTGCCAACGCGACGACCGACGGGCTCTTCACCGAGGACGCGCCGTACAACCCGTACATGGGCTACGGCCGCTCGAAGATGGAAGCCGAGCAGCTCGTCCAGCGGAGCAACGACCGCGGCGACGTCCAGACGGTGATCATCCGCGCCCCGTGGTTCTATGGCCCCGGACAGCCCGAGCGGCAGACCCAGTGGTTCGCCGCGGTGCGGAAGGGGCGGTTCCCGCTCGTCGGCCCGGGCACGCAGCGCCGCTCGATGGCGTACACCGACAACCTCGTGTCCGGTCTGCTGCTCGCGGAGACCGCGACCGCGGCCCCGGGTCGGGCGTACTGGATCGCGGACGCCGAGCCGTACGCGCTGCGCGACATCCTCGAGCAGGTGCGGGCCGCGCTCGCGGCGGAGGGGCTGAAGGTCTCGGGCGGGATCCCCAAGCTGCCCGACGTCGCGGGTGAGGTCGCCACCAGGATCGACGCCTTCCTCCAGAGCCGGGGCCGGTACCTCCAAGCCGTCCACGTCCTCGGCGAGCTCAAGGACACGATCGCCTGCGACATCACCCGCGCCCGGGTCGAGCTCGGGTACGACCCGCAGGTGAGCCTCTACGACGGGATGCGCGCGAGCGTGCGCTGGTGCCTCGAGCGCGGACTGCCGATCTGATGGCACGCGTCCTCGTCACTGGTGGCAGCGGGTACTTCGGCAGCGTCCTCGTCGACCAGGCGCTCGCGCGCGGCGACGAGGTCCGGATCCTTGATCTGAACCCGCCGGGGGAGCACACCGGCGACGTCGAGTTCGTCCCCGGAGACATCCGCGACCGCGACGTCGTCCGTCGGGTCTGCGCCGGCGTCGACGCGGTCCTCCACAACGTCGCGCAGGTCCCGCTCGCGCGCGATCGCGACCTGTTCTGGTCGGTCAACGGGCTCGGCACCGCGAACCTGCTCGTCGCGGCGCGCGACGCGGGCGTCGGCAAGGTCGTGCACACGTCGTCGAGCGCGATCTTCGGGATCCCCGAGTCGAACCCGGTCACGGAGACCACGACGCCGCACCCGCTCGAGGACTACGGCCGGGCCAAGCTCCAGGCCGAGCTGCTGTGCCGCGACGCGATCGCGAGCGGGCTCGACGTCACGATCGTCCGCCCCCGCACGATCCTCGGGCACGGCCGGCTCGGGATCATGGCGATCCTGTTCGAGTTCGTGGCCGACGGGGTGCCGGTCTTCGTGCTCGGCAGTGGAGACAACCGGTACCAGTTCGTCCACGCCAACGACCTCGCCGACGCGTGCCTGCGCGCCGCGGCACGCCCGGGGCCCGAGGTCTACAACGTCGGGGCCCAGGCGTTCGGCACGATGCGCGAGACGCTCCAAGCGCTCGTCGACCACGCCGGCACCGGCTCGAGGGTCCGGTCGCTGCCCATCGGCCCGGCCCGCACCGGGATGCAGGTGGTGGCGAACGCGGGGCTGGCGCCGTTCGCGCCGTACCACTGGATGCTCTACAGCGAGTCGCTCTGGTTCGACATCACCAAGGCGCGCACCGAGCTCGGGTGGGAACCGCGGCACTCGAACGCGGAGATGGTCGTCGAGTCCTACGAGTGGTTCCTCGCCCATCGCCACGAGCTCGCAGAGTCCAAGGGCTCCGAGCACCAGTCCGCGGCGAAGCTCGGCGCCCTCAAGCTCCTCAAGAAGCTCCCCTAGCTCGTTTCGGGGCGGGTTGTGCACGCCCTGGGGGGTCAAAGACTCCCCGAAACGAGCGGGTGGCCGTCAGGTGCGGGTGAGGAACTCGGCCGCGTTGCGGGCGGCGATCGTCATGATCGCGGCCTGGGGGTTCACGCCCGGCGCGTCGGGCAGCAGTGACGCGTCGTTGATCCGCAGGTTCCGGAACCCCCACACCTGCCCGAAGCTGTCGGCCCCGGTGTGGCGCTGGTCGTCGCCCATCCGCACCGTCGACGTCAGGTGCACGGTCATGAGGTTCGCGGTCGTGGGCGTGAACGACTCCCACCACCGGACCAGGTCCTCGGCCGAGCGCGCGACCGGCGCGCCCGCGATCGACGGGTAGAGCTCGGTGGCACCGGCGGCGAGCAGCACCTCACCCAGGTGGAGCAGCCCGCGCGCGAGCCGGCTCTGGTCGGCGTCGGTCATCTTGTAGGTGACGAGCGGGTCCTTGAACCCGGGCAGCGCAGTGACCCGACCACTGCCGTCGCTGCGGATCGCGGCGTAGTAGACGACGACGTCCTCCCACGCCGCGAGCGCGTCGGCGTAGTCGCCCGCGGAGTCCGCCAGGGCGAGCGCGACGTGGCCGCGACGGCTCGCCGAGCCGCCGATGGTCAGGAACGGCGAGAACTCGGTGACCCGGTGCATCGGCACGTCGTCGTGGTCGTAGGCCTGGGTGAAGCGCGCCGCGATCTTGATCGTGGGGTGGAACTTCAGCCCGTTGCCGATCTGCGACCGGATCCCGCTGCGCTGGAGCAGCGCGGGGGTCTGGATCGCGCCCCCGCACACGAAGACGTGCTCGGCCCGGATCGTGAGGTCCTCGTCCGAGCCGTCCGGCCGGCGGCGGACGCACACCGCGCCGACGATCCGGTCGTCCTGCTTCAGCAGCTTCTTCACCCGCGTCTCGGCGACGATCTGCGCGCCCGCCTCGACCGCGCGCGGGATCATCGTGCGGGCCATCGTCTGCTTGAGGCCGCGGCCGGACTCGTCGTACTTGAACACCCGGGCGAACTCGACGGCCCGCCAGCCGAGCTTCGCCGCGCCCCGCTCCAGCACCGCGGACGACGGCGGGGGCGCGCCGGGGAGCCACGAGACCGCGAGCTCGTCCTCGACCTGCTGGGCGTAGCGGTCGAGCACGTCAGGCGTGAACTCCGCGATCCGGTAGGTCGAACGCCACTCGTCGGCGAGCTCCGGGGGGAGCCGGTGGTAGAGGCCGCTGTTGATCTCGGTGCTGCCACCGACGCAGCGACCTTCGGCGTACGCGATGCCCGGCGTGCCGAGCGCGGCCGAGGCGCCGTGGTGGCGGTACTTCAGCACCATCTCGTCCAGGGAGAACGGCTCGACCGCGTCCGGGTCGACCCACGGCCCCTCCTCGACGACGGTCACGGAGCGGCCCGCGCGGGCGAGGCTCGCGGCGGTGACCGCGCCGCCCGCGCCCGAGCCGATGATCAGGACCTCGGTGTCGAGCGTCGTCATGCCGTCCCGGTCGCCGCGGCCGCCGCAACGGTGCCGGGCCCGCCCGAGGACGGCGCGAGCTCCTCGATGGCGAAGATCGTGAGCGACGAGAGCAGGCGGGCGTACTGGCGAATGGGACCGATCGGGTTCCGCTCGAACGTCTCGAGCCAGTCCGGGAGCGACCGGGAGGACCCGATCAGCCGGGCGGCGCGGATGCCGGCGCCGAGGACGACCGACTCGCCGGCGACGCCGAGACGCAGGTGGTCGGGCATGTCCTGGAGGACGCCTTCGACGTAGGCCTCGATCGCGGCGCGGTGCACCGGTTCGACGTCTGCGGAGAGGGACGCGACCACCTCGCGCTCCAGCCAGAGCATGATCCGGCAGCATAGCGACGAGACGCGCGAAAGCTCTCCGGGCCTCACGGCTTCCTTATGGTGCGCCGACCGTGGCCTCGGGGCTCGCCGGCCGGTGCTCGACGGGCCCGTACCTCCCGCCGCGACCGGCTGCGACCCGGCCGAGCGCGACGAGACCGACGGCCGCGAGCACCACGATCGCGGGCTCGGCGGTGATCCGGAACCGCTGCGTGCCGTAGGTGAGGATCGACGACACGACGACCGTCAGCACCGCGGCGGCGAGCGGCCACAGCGTGGCCTTGCGGCGGAGCATGACCACGAAGCCACCGATCGCCGCGATCGCGAGCACGTAGTACATCGCGGTCCCGGTCCGTTCCCAGCCCAGGGGCCGACCCTCGAGCGCCTCGAGCTGCGTCTGCTGCGCGGGCCGGAAGAGCCCGAACGTCCGCAGCAGCCGGGCGACGCCGACCTTGGGCAGGTCGCCGGCGTGGTCGCGGATGTACTCGAGCCCGTCGCGACGCGAGACCTCCGCGGCCTTGGCCTCGTCGAAGCCGGGCTCGCTTCCGTTGAAGCCCTCGAAGCACTCGTCACCGCGCGCGTCGGAATTGCCGAACGTCGAGCGCCAGGAGCCGAGGAACGGGCCGCCGTACGTCAGGCGGCAGTTCGCGCCGTCGACGATCTGGACGAGGCTGTTGGAGACCGGGACGAACGAGTGGAACGTCCGCTGGTTCCGGATGGACCAGGGCGCGACGACCACCGCGGCCACGACGACGACGAGCGCCGCGAGGCCGATCCGGCGGAGCACGGTCGCGTCCCGGACACGCCACGCGATCGGGATCACGAGGAACGCCCCGAGGACGACGGCCTCGGCGCGGGTGAGGGTGGCGAAGCCGAGCACGAGCCCGAGCGCGGCGAAGCGCAGGGGAGTGGGCCGGTCGATCACCGCGTAGGCGAGCAGCAGCGCGAGCGCGACGAAGAACACGAACAGGGACTCGCTCATCAACGTCGCGTCGGCGAGGAACAGCATCGGGTAGCAGGCCGCGATCAGGCCCGCGACGACGCCGACCGCCACGCCCGCGGCCCGCCGGCCGACGTAGGCGATGAGCACCGCGGTGCCGCTCCCGATCACCCCGAGCCCGATCCGCTGCGCCTCGACGCTGCGCGCCCCCAGGCGCGCGAACAGCGACAGGACGAACGGGTGCAGCGGCGGGTACTCCGCGGTCGGCACGATCCGACCGAACTTCGCGAGGTCGAACGGGCGGATGTACCCGCGTCCGTCGGCCAGGTTGTTGGCGAGCAGGTGGTACGCGCTCGCGTCGCCCACCTCGGGGACGTGCGGGTCGACGAGCACGATCACCAGGACCCGCACGAGCAGCGCGACGCCGCCGACGAGCAGCGCCCACATCCAGAACTTCGACGCGCGGCCGGCCGCGACCGCCGGCGCCGGGTGCCCTGCGTCGGTCAACGCCTCAGCGTTCCGGGAAGCGGCGGGGCTGTCGTGCGATCGCGAACAGGACGGGCGTCGTGGGGAGCACGACGTCGGACATCGAGAAGTGGGTGTGGTCCAGTCCGGATCCCACGCCGCTCTTGTCGCTGCCGAGGACCTTGTAGACGGCCGGGAGCAGCCGCTCGTAGCTCCAGACGTACCAGCTGCGCGGCATCTTCTGACGCAGGTTGAGGACGTCCAGCTTCAGGAGCTTCTCGCCGGACTCCCGGCGCGAGGCGAAGTCGGCCTTCAGCTCCGCGTCGCCCTCCAGGCCGAAGACCTGGACGTCGTGGAAGAAGAGCTTGAGCATCGACGCGAGCTCGTCGGCCTCGAACAGGTACACGTGGAAGGGGTTCTCGAAGTCGGCCGGCCGGTTCGGCGTGATCACGAACGTGGTGCCGTCGTCCTTCGAGACCCGGGCGAGGTCGGCGACGTGCTGCTCGGGCCCGGTGAAGTGCTCGATGATGTGCGACGAGCAGACCCAGTCGAACGAGCCGGTACGGAAGCCGAGCTCGGCGCCGTCCATCGCCGCGAACCGGATGTCGGTGCCCCGAGCACCGCCGGGTCCGTAGATCTTGCCGGCGAGCACGGCGGTCTCGGCGTGGTAGTCGATGCCCATCACGTCACGGCCGGGACCCTCGAGTCGCGAGGTCTCGATGCCGGTGCCGCACCCCACGTCGAGCACCCGTCCCGGGCCGAGACGGGCGAGCACCTCGCGGTACCCGGCGTCGTGGAGTGCGATCAGCGAGTCCGGGGTAGAACCCTCCATCGGGCGCTCGCCGGTGAGGTTCACAGCGCTCCTGTTCCGAGAGTCGCAGGCGGTCGACGTGATGGGGGACGAGGTGGTGCGGAGGCGTTCAGCGGGTGACGTTTCCCGCAAAAGGGTGGGGTTACACTACCCGCCGCTCCTGGGGAGGACCGGATGGTGAGGGGGACCGCGGGCCTCGCGGCGCCGTCGGAGATCAGCAAGCTCGGGGACCTCGCCGCGGAGGCGGGGCTGCACCGGGTGTCGATGCTCGCGTGGCGGGATCTCGACGACCCCGAGGCCGGGGGCTCCGAGGTGCACGCGTCGACGGTCGCCTCGCTGTGGGCCGAGGCCGGCATCGAGGTCACGATGCGCACCTCGTTCGCGGCCGGCCAGGCGCAGATGAGCTGGCGCGACGGGTACCGGGTCATCCGCAAGGCGGGCCGCTACATGGTGTTCCCCCGTGCCGCCTTCAGCGAGATGATGGGCTGGCACGGCGGCAGTGACGCGCTGGTCGAGATCTGGAACGGCATGCCGTTCTTCTCGCCGCTCTGGTCCCGCATCCCGCACATCACGTTCCTGCACCACGTGCACGCGGAGATGTGGGAGATGACGCTGCCCGGCCAGCTCGGCCGCATGGGTCGCGTGCTCGAGTCCCGGATCGCGCCCCCGGTGTACCGCCGGACACCGACGGTGACGCTGTCGACGTCGTCGAAGCGCGAGCTCGTGCACGACCTCGGGTTCAAGGACCGCCTCGTCCACGTGGTCCCGCCCGGCATCGACCCCCGGTTCTCGCCGGGCGGCACCAAGTCGCCGACCCCCCTGGTGGTCGCGGCCGGGCGCCTGGTCCCGGTGAAGCGGTTCGACCTGCTGATCGAGGCGCTCGTCGCCAACAAGGCCGCGCACCCGCAGCTCGAGGCCGTGATCGTGGGCGAGGGCTACCGGCGGGACCTGCTCGAGACCCGGATCCACGAGGCCGGGGCCGAGCGCTGGATTCACCTCCCGGGCCACGTCAGCGAGGAGGAGCTCGTCGACCTCTACCGACGGGCGTGGCTGCTGGCGAGCGCGTCGGCGCGCGAGGGTTGGGGCATGACGCTCACCGAAGCGGCTGCGTGCGGGACGCCCACCGTGGCGACCCGCATCGCCGGCCACCTCGACGCCGTCGACGAGGGCCGCTCCGGCCTGCTCGCCGATAACGGGGACGAGCTCGCCGCCGCGATCGGCCGGGTGCTGTCGGACGCGGACCTCCGGGCCCGGCTGACCGCCGGGGCGCGCGAGCACGCGACCCGCTTCCGCTGGGCGGCGACCGCCCGGGGCACCCTCGAGGTGCTCGCCGCCGAGGCGATGCTCCGCAAACGTCACCCGTGACCGCCCCCGGCACAGTGAGACCGGCCGGCTGATCGCGTGACGGATCTCGCGACTCGGATCGACGAGGTGTCGCCGCGCACGCGGCGGGGACTCGGGTACCTCGGGCTCCTGGTGCTGTCGTACGTCCCGTTGATGCTCACCGCGCCCGGCCAGGTCGCGGCGGACACGAAGCAGTACCTCTACCTCGACCCGGGCCGGGTCATCGAGCGGGCCTGGTCGATGTGGGACCCGAACATCGGCTTCGGCACGGTCACCCACCAGAACATCGGCTACCTGTTCCCGCTCGCGCCCTTCTACTGGGTGCTCGACAAGGTCGGGGTCCCGGACTGGGTCGCGCAACGGATCTGGCTCGGCTCGATCCTGCTGTTCGCCGGGCTGGGGATGCTGTACCTGTTCCGGACGCTCGGCCTCCGGGGCGCGGGTGCGACCGTCGGGACGCTCGCGTTCATGCTCAGCCCGTACTCGCTCGACTACGCGGCGCGGATCTCGGTGATCCTGCTGCCGTGGGCGGGCCTGCCGTGGCTGCTGGCGTTCACGATCCGGGCCTTGCGGCAAGGCGGCTGGCGCTATCCGGCCTGGTTCGCGATCACGGTGCAGATCATCGGGAGCGTCAACGCGACCGCGCTCGTCTTCGCGGGCATCGCGCCGCTGCTCTGGATCCCGTACGCGGTCTGGGTCCTGCGCGAGGTCAAGCTCGGCCGCGCCATCGCCACCGTCGCCAAGATCGGGCTGCTCACCATCGGCGCGTCCCTGTGGTGGATGTCGGGGCTCTGGGCCCAGGGCGCGTACGGCCTCGACATCCTCAAGTACACGGAGACCCTCTCCGCGGTCTCGCGCACGTCGCTGCCCAACGAGGTGCTGCGCGGGCTCGGCTACTGGTTCTTCTACGGGCGGGACAAGCTCGGCCCCTGGATCGAGTCGAGCGTCGACTACACGCAGCGGCCGTTCTTCATCGTCGTCAGCTACGGGATCCCGATCCTCGCGGTGCTCTCCGCCGCGGTCGTCCGCTGGCGGCACCGGGCGTACTTCATCATCGTCGCCTTCGTCGGCGTGATCATCGCGGTGGGCGCGCACCCGTACGACAGCCCGACCCCGGTCGGCGGCGTGTTCAAGGAGCTCGCAACCACGTCGACGGCCGCGTTCGCGCTCCGGAGCACCGGGCGGGCCACGCCGCTCGTCGTGCTCGGTGTGGCGGTGCTGCTCGCGGCCGGCGTCAACGCATTCGTCTCGTGGAGCCGCAACCACGGCCGGGCGACCGTCGGCCTCCTCGTTGCCGCGTTCGTCGGCGTGCTCGTGATCGTCAACCTGCCCGCGCTCTGGAACGGGACGTTCTACGGGAAGAACCTGCAGCGGCCCGAGGAGGTCCCGCAGTACTGGAAGGACGCGATCGCCCACCTCGACGCGCAGGGGGACGACTCCCGCGTCATCGAGCTGCCGGGCTCGGACTTCGCCTCCTACCGGTGGGGCAACACCGTAGACCCGATCACGCCCGGGCTCATGGACCGGCCCTATGTCGCGCGTGAGCTGATCCCGTACGGGTCGCCGGCGTCGGCCAACCTGCTGAACGCGTTCGACCTCCGGATCCAGGACCGCCAGCTGCCGCCGGACGCGATCGCGCCCCTGACCCGGCTCATGAGCGTCGGTGACATCGCGCTCCGCAACGACCTGCAGTTCGAGCGCTACCGGCTCATCCGGCCGACCTTCCTCTGGCAGCTCTTCAACCCGACGCCCGACGGGCTCGGGGAGCCCACGCTGTTCGGCAAGCCGTCGACGACGAACGACACGCCGTACCCGTTCATCGACGAGCAGGCGCTCGGCGGCCCGTCGGACCTCGAGGTGCCGCCGCCCGTGGCCGTGTACCCGGTCGACGATCCGGTGCCGTTCGTCCGGGCCGGGTCCGAGGACTTTCCAGCACATTGGGATCCTAAGCTTAGAATTCCACGTGGACAAGTTGTCGC